>ERZ833822.19-NODE-19-length-171989-cov-27.732397_pt1 | contig 171989 bp, 178 predicted proteins | sample MGYA00519913_ERZ833822 | MGnify/ENA primary metagenome ERZ833822 (study PRJEB31850, sample SAMEA3708746) | human gut metagenome | biome: human gut; feature: human-associated habitat; material: faeces | place: China | collected 2014 ... | reverse complement strand
GCACTTTCAAGCACGAGCTTTTTATTGGCAAAGTTAAAGTTTACATTTTCGTATCCGTCTGTTTCGGCAAGTTTGGTTTCAATTTTGCCTGCACAATGCGCACAATTAAGATTATTTAATGTAAAGGAATACTGCTTTAAATTCTTCCTTTTTGTGTTGTCAATAACCTCTACTCCGTCCTCTATGCTGTCGCAAACCGCCTGTATATCCTGCGCTGTTACATTCTCAGCACTTTCAAGCACGAGCTTTTTATTGGCAAAGTTAAAGTTTACATTTTCGTATCCGTCTGTTTCGGCAAGTTTGGTTTCAATTTTGCCTGCACAATGCGCACAATTAAGATTGTCAAGTGTAAAACTGTATTTCATAAAAAGTGCCTCCTTTACTCAAGAACATGGTCGAGTCCCATCTCAATAATTTTCTTAACATGGTCATCGTCAAGTGTATAGTAAATCTGCTTGCCCTCTCTCCTGACTTTTACAAGTTTGTTTTGTCTTAAAACCCTCAGCTGATGAGAAATAGTGCTCTGCTCCATATTGAGAGCCTCGGCAATGCTGAGTACAGACATTTCGTTGTCAGAAATGGCAAACATTATTCTTATTCGGGTTGAGTCGCCGAAAACCTTAAACAAATCTGCAAGATCAAACAAAATCTCAAGGTCGGGTATCTCTTTGTTTTTGTTATCATTATTATCTATCATAGCAAACGCTCCGTTCAATAACTTGTTCATATGTTTATATGTTCATATGTTAGTTTGAGTATAGCACACCTATATGGCTGTGTCAATAGATTTTATAAATAATTTTCAGATTTTACCGCAGATTTCGGGATTTATTAATTAATAATTTAATTGCAAAGTTTTAATTCTATATTGCAATTATGACAAACTTATTATTTCTTATAAGAATAATTGCAGCATTGTAACTACATTTAGCCATAATAAGAATAAACTCAATTTTATAATTCTAAAATGAGTACATTTTAGCTAAAAATAAGTTACAATTTCAAATATGCGTTGACTTTACTACAATTTTGTAGTATCATTTTCTATATAAAAATGTTAGTGTTACCTTGTTGTAATGCGGCATAATGTGTGTTTTAAGAAAATGTAATATATTTGTGGATATACTATTATCTAAAGAGTAGTTTGGCAGATACTCATTTTTACAGCAATTACAGTTGCTGTCTTTTTGCACGCACTTTATTTTATTTAGTTTTAGATTATGGAAACTCACATATTCGTTATTGTGAATGTGCAGTATATGGAATTGGAGTGTAACAGTTTGGAAAAGTTTGTAGTAAACGGCGGTAAGCCGCTTTTTGGCGAAGTAAATATAAGCGGTGCTAAAAATGCCGCAGTAGCAATTATACCGGCAGTAATTCTTTGTGACGAACCTTGTCAGATTGAAAATATACCAAATATCAGCGATGTTGCCCTTATCAGCAAAATTCTTCAGCAGATGGGTGCGCAGGTAAGACGAATTAATAAATCATCACTTTATATAGACCCAACACATATTTCAACACACTCTGCTACAACAGAGTTAGTAAGAGGTATGAGAGCATCATACTACCTCCTCGGCGCTCTTCTCGGCAGATGTGGCAAAGCTCAGGTGGCTTTACCGGGCGGCTGTAACTTTGGCGTTCGCCCTATTGACCAGCATTTAAAGGGCTTTGAGGCTATGGGCGCAGTTACTCAGCTTGTTGACGGCGCTATTATTGAGGCAAATGCAGATAACCTCCATGGCGAGCACATTTACCTTGATGTAGTTTCAGTCGGCGCAACAATGAACATTATGCTTGCGGCATCTAAAGCCGAGGGTATGACAATCATTGAAAATGCCGCAAGAGAGCCGCATATTGTTGACCTTGCAAACTTCCTTAATTCAATGGGAGCAGATGTAAGGGGCGCAGGTACAGATGTAATTAAAATTCGTGGTGTAAAGTATCTGCACGGAATCACATATTCAATTATTCCTGACCAGATTGAGGCAGGCACATATATGTGTGCCGCAGCTGCCACAAGAGGCTGCATTACAGTAAACAACATTACTCCAAAGCACCTTGAGTCAATTACAGCCAAGCTGCGTGAAATGGGTGTTGTAATTACAGAGTATGACGAGGCTATTAAGGTTGACGCTACTAAAAATCCTTTAAAGCGCTGCAACATTAAGACTATGCCTCACCCCGGTTTTCCTACCGACTGTCAGCCACAATTTGCGGCACTTTTAGTCAGCGTACCGGGTACAAGCATTATTAACGAAAATGTATGGGATAACCGCTATCAGTATGTAAGCGAGCTTATCAGAATGGGCGCACATATCTCTGTTGAGGGCAGACTTGCGATTATTGAGGGTGGCTCACCGCTTACAGCAGCACCTGTAAAGGCTACCGACCTTAGAGCAGGCGCAGCAATGATTATTGCAGCTCTTGAGATTAACGGTGTAACTGAGATTTCAAGTATTCAGTACATTGAGCGTGGCTATGAAGATGTTATCGAAAAATTCAGAGCCTTGGGTGCAGACATTAAAAAGGTTTACTATGCAGGTGAAAACGACGAGGAACTTCGTGCTTAAATCGAATAAATAATTTGCTAAAATAATTTAACCGCTTGAGTGTAAAACTCAGGCGGTTTTTGTTTTGGAAGGTTTATTTTTTTCCGCTCTCCCCCATTACCCCAACAAGCGCAAAAAAGCACCGTAATTAAACGGTGCTTAAAATACTGATATTTTATTGATTAGTCAGCTGTGTATGGAAGCAAAGCAAGGTGTCTTGCACGCTTAATTGCAACTGTAATTTCACGCTGATGTCTTGCACAAGTGCCTGTTACACGGCGAGGAAGGATTTTGCCTCTCTCTGACATATAACGGCGAAGACGAGCGATGTCCTTATAATCAATGTGTTCTACCTTATCAACGCAGAAACCGCAAACTTTCTTGCGAGCTTTTCTACCACGGTTAATTGGTCTGTCAGCCATTGTGAGAACTCCTTTCAATGAATTATATTATAATTCAGTTAAATTTAAAATGGTAAATCATCATCAAGTGGCATATCCTGAAAATCTGAATTTGAACCACTCTGATATGACTCAGCAGGAGCTTGTGCCTGCTGATACGGAGCTGAGCCGTAAGACTGGTTAGAGCCATAAGACTGCGCACCATATGATTGATTGTTGCCGTAAGACTGATTATTGTATCCGTTTGAATTGTTATCTCGGCGTTCGCCTGTGAACTGAACATTATCTGCAACAACTTCAACAATGTAACGGTTTGTACCGTCTTTTGCCTGATAAGAACGGCTCTGGAGCTGTCCCTCAACGGCAATGAGCGAGCCTTTGCCGAAATATCTGCAAACGAACTCGGCTGTTTGACGCCAGCAAACAATGTTAATAAAGTCTGCCTTGCGCTCTTCTCCGCTCTTAACATATGAGCGGTCAACAGCAATGCTGAATGATGTTACGCTGACACCGTTTGGTGTAGTTTTAAGTTCTGGATCGGCAGTTAATCTGCCCATTAAAATCACTCTGTTAAGCATTTTTAATTCCTTTCGTGTTCGGGAATAACCCTACCATAGATTCATTCGTTAATTATTCTTCGTCTTTTTTGATGATGATTGAACGCATTACGCCATCTGTAATCTTGTAGATACGGTCGAGCTCTGCAGGGAACTCAGCTGTGCTTTCAAAATCAAAGAGAACATAGTAGCCTTCGCTCTCCTTGTTGATGAGGTAAGCGAGCTTTCTCTTGCCCCATTCGTCAACATTCTTTAAAGTGGCATTGTTTTCGATGAGAGCCTTGAATTTCTCTACGATTTTCTGAACGTTCTCTTCGCCGTTCTTAAGAGAAATTACCATTACTGTCTCGTAATTAGCTGTTACTGCCATTATATTGCACCTCCTTCTGGACATTATGGCGGCTTTCGCCGCAAGGATTGTTATACTCTTTATGTTGCATAACAAGATAATTATATCATCTTTTCGGGGTTTGTCAATAATTTTCAGAAATAAATTTGCTGAAATTCCGCAATTCTTCTTTTAATATTGACATTTTTCTTCCTTATGATAACATATTATTAATAGCACAGGAGGAAATTATGGCAAAAGTAAAAATTTGCGGACTTAAAAATCCCGATGATATAAAATGTGTAAACACCCTCTCGCCCGATTTTGCCGGGTTTGTTATGTTTTTTGAGAAAAGCCATAGGAATATCTCGCCCGAAAAGGCGCAAAAGCTGCTCTCTGCTCTCGACCCAAAAATAAAGAGCGTAGCCGTTACGGTGTCGCCCACGAAAGAACAGCTTGAACAGATACACACCCTCGGCTTTGACTATGTGCAAATTCATGGCAAAATCAGCGAAAAGCTTTTGAGCGAGTGCAAAACCCCCGTTATTCGGGCAATTAATGTGAGCGGAATTGAAAGCATTGGCGATATTGAAAATCTTGACAATGTAAAAGGAATTTTATTTGATTCGGCAGTACCCGGCAGTGGCAAGAGTTTTGAATGGTCTATGCTTGAAAAACTCCCGAAAAACCAAAAAATGCTTTTCCTTGCAGGCGGACTTACTGCCGACAATGTAGCCAAAGCCGTTGCTCAGGTGCGCCCCCTTGCGGTAGATGTCAGCTCAGGCGTTGAGCTTGCCGACAAATCGGGCAAGGATTTTGAGCTTGTCAGAGCATTTATTGAAAATGCGAGAAATTCTAAATAATCACAAATAATCAAACATTATTCAAATCCACTTAAATATAATTACAAACAGGTGACTGAAATGAAAGAACACAATTATAAAATGAACATATCGCAGGCAGAATTTTTTAATATTCTCGGCAATCACGCCCTAAAAGATATGCCGCTTTCAAGCCTGAACAGAAACACCGCAAGCGATACAACACTTTACGGCTCTGTAAACGGTAAATCCGCAAAACTCTGTCCTCGCCCTGCCGACAAATACAAGCCTTTTAATCCGATAAATGAAATTACAGCCGAAGAGCGTGGAACTCAGCTTGATGTATGCGTTAAATCTTACACAAACAAAAAAGATATAATATTTTGGATCGGTTTTCTTGTATTGGTTACAGTTTCAACCTGCCTTGTCCTTTTCCTAAGCTGTCCCGAAATCTATACAGAACTGCCGTTTATATGGTTTTTGCCCGTATTCGATATAATTGCTGTTTCACTGTTATTTGGCTTTATGATAAAAAGCAGCAAAAATGTTTTCTTTAAACGCTTTGAAAAGATTTTCAAGGACTACATAGTGCAATAAAAAGTAGGTTCTAAGTCAAGTGTAAGTTTAAAAAGAAAATAATTAAATAACTTATTTTGCCAAGTACAAATTTTATCAGAAAAATATAAGTCAGAGGTTCCAAGGTCACTGACCTTGGTCGTCTAAGGAAAAGGAATACTTAAAGGGAAAGGGACTCGAAATCCCTTTCCCCTTAAGCGTGCTTTATTTTGGAGCTTTTCCTTTCACGCAAAAGAAAAGCAGTAAGTAGTTTACAGGCAACAAACTTATAAAATAATCTTTCTGACTTATTCCTACTTACGCAATTAAAAGGCTCTCGCCATTGTATTCAAGCCGCAAACGGCAAGCCATTTGGCTGTCAGACATTGTACAAAAGAAAACTATTTGCGGGCGTCACCCACAACCTTTGAAAAGGTTGACCAGACTTTTAACTTCGGGCAGAAAATTTTTCTTTCTCTTAACTTTGTTGTCCGACCGAAAGTCGGCTAAAACATATTCACCCCAACTTTTGAAAAAGCATCTTATTTTAATCAAAATAAAATCTGATAAATTTTATATTATAGAAATCGCAGGTTGTGAGGTCGTTGGTATCAAGCTCGTTTATGAGGATATAGTTGGCGGCAACTCCGAGCAAATATCCCGACTTGGTAACGATTGTGTTTGAGCCGACAAGAAAATCAATGGATACTCTCCTGCCGATTTGGGTGCGAATAAAGCCGTTGAGATACTGCACGCTTTCGGCTGTGATCTCGTACGGATTTTTAATATCGGTAAGCAGGCTTGCCGATGACATTGCTGACTGCGTATTCTGCATATTCTGCTCATTTATCATGGCAGGGGTCGGCAGGGTTTCGGGATTGTACGGCTGGGTTGCGTCTATGTTCTGAACTTCACGAACAGCCAAATCCTGTGCCGCCTCGTTGTACTGACTTTGTGCGGGACCGGTTTGTGACGGCTGATTTTGAGCGGAATTTCTCATATTCTGCGCCTGCTGAGTAGGACTGAAACTATAATAATTCGGGCTTGTGGGGCTTACCAAGGTTGCAAGGTCGAGAACCGACGGAATTTCGTATCCGTATTGCTGTATGGTATTTGGAATCTGGTTGTTTATACAATTATAATTATTGCAGGCTGAGGGATTGGTGTCGAGATTATACAGAGTATTTGGGTTGAGCTGCAGCGCCTTTTTATTGTTGATGTAATTTACCAAAACGAACCACTCCTATGTGTTGTTGTAAGCCTGAGTCGGAGAGTAAAAGCAATGATTTCCGACACGATTGTAAATCACGCCGATATTTGTCGGAAAAAAGTTTGGGCAGGTTGAGGAATAGGGATTGAAAAAGAATAACGAATTGCCGACCGAGCTGTCGGTGTTGCCGGCAAGCGCCCAATCTGCAATTTCGTAGTGTATATCTTCGGGGACAATGTTATACACATTTTGCGGATTGTATTGTCCGCCGACAGTTGTTTTTAAGCAGGTAAACTGATTTGGCTGTTCAATAATTGCCCGCACATTTCCGCCGTTGCTTATTCGGGCAAACTCACCGTTAGGCACTGTTGACCTGTTGATGATAACGGACGCAACCGCCCTCATTCCCTCTACTCCCTCGCCGCCGCTCTCGCATTTTAACAACCGAGCAAACAATTCTCTTGTGTCAAAAGCCATAAAATCACCCGCCTTGCATATATTAACTCAGTAATGCTTATTCATTTCATTTTATGACAGAGTAATAATTTAGTTACAGCTCTTGACAATTTTCAGTTAAGCCGTTATAATAATTAAATGTAATATTTATTTGGAGATGTACCCAAGTGGCTGAAGGGTCTGGCTTCGAACACCAGTAGGTCGGTAACTCCGACGCGAGAGTTCAAATCTCTCCATCTCCGCCAAAAGCACTCGAGCAATCGGGTGCTTATTTTTTATGGTAAAATGCGAAAAACGGCTTATTTGCTATGTTTTTCAATCACTCAGCCTTTGCTTTTTAAGTGCCGTCTGTGCCGTTTCAAGCTGTGATTTGTAATTATCTCTTGCGGTTGTGATTTTTTCAACCTCTGCAACAGTCTTGTAATTTGCAAGCACCGCCTTGTCAAAATCCGCTTTTTTCTCTTCGGGTACGGTAATACCGATTTCAGAGAGAAGTGTGTGTATATTCTTCATAATAAAATCCTTTCTGCATAGCTTGTATTCCGCTTTGCCTGCGGTAGAAATTCAGCCGTATAAACCTACGGCAGGGTAAAATAAAAGCACCTGTGCAGTCACAACACAAGTGCTTAATCAGCAATATTTTTATTTTTGGTATCCTGTACAGCAACCGCAAAGCCTCTGCCCATAAGGCTTTCCGCTCGTTCCTTGGTACATTCAAAAACCTCGTTTACTGGTCTGTTTATAGAGCCGTTCATCTTATCGTTGAACGATACTACTACCTTTACTTTCATTTTATCACCTCATTTCGGATTTAGGGTATTAAAAAAGCACTCAGCTTGCGCTAAGTGCTAATAATAAACTTATAAACCTGGTGTAATTTCTTTTATTCCCTTTGCGGTTTTATACATTCTTTGCATTATTGTATTTTCCGAAAGATATTCAAGTCCTTTGAGTGTAATGCGAATACCCTGATTATCAGCTACTGTTCCACCGGTAACATCTTCATACACTCTAATTCCTTTTATATAGCCAATATCTGCCATCATTTCAAGATACCTTGCCCAACGCTCTTTGCTTATTTCAAGCGTTTTGTGGTCGATTTGTGATAAATCAAACTCCGGGTAATCCATTGCTTTTTCCAAAGTTCGCAGTATCTTATAAATGCACTTAAAATTATCGTTCATTGCCATACCTTTCTTAACGCAGTTGTTAAATTCCCCTAAAATCGGCTCTTATACATTCGGGAGTTTTACATCTGACGGTATAAGCTGAACCGCAGTCTTCAAGAATTATATTGTTCCCACAACGAGGACATTTTTTATTGGTTTTGCCATATGTGCCAAAATCAGTTGCTGCCGATACCAAAAATTTATGTTCAGATAATGTAGTTGTATTTTTATCCATATAAAGTCTTCCTTATAAATTCGTTGTGTTGTATTGTAACGCCCTTTTCCTTTGCTCTTTCTAAGGCGTCAAGAATTAAATATCTCCTATCCTCATCTGTAAGATTAGGACAATTTTTAGCAGCCATATAGCTTGCCCGAAACTCATCATTCCAAGCTCCCTTAGGTAACTTTGTTCCCCTGTTTGCTCTATGACCGTAATATTCGTGTGCTAATGCTGCTCTTGAACTCATTAAATCTCTTGGGTGAGTAGAATTTAGGTCAGGTAGTACATCTCCTTTTACAAAAATTTCATCGGTAATGTCATCATAGCCTGTTCTTGTACCCTTATTGAATTTAAAGATACTCTTATCAGCACCAATAGCCTTTATATCTTTGTTTAAAGTTTCAATTTCTGATTCAGTAAGAATATGATATGGCGAGGTTCTCATGCCGTTAGCCATACCTCTTTCTTTCATTATACCACTTTCGCCCGATTTTTCAACACCGAATTTACCTTTAAAGGTATGATTTTCTGTGTTTTTAACCGGCAAAGAAGTAGTTTTTATTCCGCTTATCGGCGAACTGGCTTTTTTAGGCTTTGTAATACGATACTCACCGTCTTTGTGTCTGCCTTTTGGAAAAAGCCGACTTACCCTCAGCCTTACACCGCTATCATATGGCTTTGGCGGTCTGTGCTGTTTTAGATGAGCCACAAGTAAAGCCTTAGCCGATTTTATTCTCGGTGAATCGTAAAATACCGGCTTGCCCTTAACGGCCCTCACTCTGCGTTCCTGAGCCGTTACAGTCGGCACTTTTTCCATTTTCATAAAAAATTATGTTACTGCTTTATCCATAGTAAAACCTCTGATTTTTGCTTTTATCCTTTGAAATGTAAATCTTATGCGTTCTTGTCATTTCGGCTATGCGGCTGCCTAATGCCTCGTCAATCGCCGCAATTTCGTTTATGGAAAGCTCGGAGCTTATCACTGTTGGCAGCTGCTCATTGTAGCGGTGGTTTATGATTTTAAAGGTTGTATTCACATCGGCATTGCTTATTCCCTCGCCACTGCGTGTTTTGAAAAAATCGTCAATATACAGCACATCGGCATTTTTTACATTACTCATAAGTTTTTCGTACTGCTCTGCGTTTGTCACCGCCTGCTTGATTGCCGTTATGTCGTCGCCCCAAAGCATATACCTTGCCGTCCTGCCCTGCTTTAACAGCGAACCGACTATTGCTGTGCAGATATGCGTTTTTCCGCAGCCCGACTGACCGCCGATATAGAACCAATCTACGGGATTGTTTGCGAAATCCTCGGCGCATTTCTTTATGTAAGCCTGCCATTCGCTCTTGACAATATATGTTCCGAAATTGTACCTTTCAATCAGCCTTGCAAGTCCGCTTTTCTTAATTCTCTTAAGCTCTGCTCTCACCTTTAAGCACTCGCAGGGTCGGCTAACCACCTCAAAGGTTTCTGTACCGCAAAAATCCCTTTTTACTGTGCTGTATATCGTACCCTTGTTTTTGCATTTATCGCAGTCATAGCCTGTCAGCCTGCCTGTTTGCGCATTAAAAATATCCGCCTCTCGCTGTGCCTTTTCCTCTGCCGTAAGCTCAGAGTACAACCTCGCCTGTGTTAAACACTCCTGTGCTCCGTCTTTTGGCAGGTACTTTTGAATTATTCTTTCGTATGCCGTCAACCTCATCACTCCTCTTTAATAACCAACGGTCTATATAGCTTTTTATATCATCAAGCGATTTTCTGTTATCGGGGTGCAGTTCAAAATACTTAGACATCTTTACGAGTTCGTTTTCAACATCAATCAATGTGTAAATATTTTTTAAATTATTCAACTGAGAAAATGTCACTTGATAATCACTTTCATCTTTCAACAATAAAGAAATAAAAACATCGGTTTTCTTTTCTTTTTCTTTTATTTTATTTACTTTTATTTGTGGCATATTTGTTGCAGAAACTTCGGTTTCTGTTGCAATAACCTTAGTTTCTGTTGCAGAAACAGCGTTTTTGGGTGCATTTATTAAAGCCGCCCCGCAATTTTCTTTTCCGAGCAGCCAAAATTCAGATTTATCCACCTTGTTCCTAACAGTCACTGAATCGTAGCGTCGCTGAATTCCGACAGAGGTCATAACATTTTGCCGCAGGAGGTCTTTGTCAAATAAGCCTATATCCGCACAATAATCTATAACTTGTCCCACAAGGTTTTTGTTTTTAATCCATTTAGCACCAATGTCCCTGCACAAAGTCAAACACACCTGTTGTAAAGGCACATCAAGAAAATACCCGTTTTCGTAAACATACTGCAAACAGAAGTCGTATATCGTGTATCCCAACGGCCCGTATTGATTTAACAGATCCATTATTTTAAAATCGTTTCTCCTGTTTGTGTCTGACGGGTAATAGTCCAAGCCTTTTTTAGCCGGTCTTGCCATAGACATCAATCCTATTCAATTTAGTTTTTAGTTTAATTTTATTTGTTTTAATTTTTATTTGCTTAATTATTCGCTCGTTTAATTCGTTCATTCGTTTTTATTTATGATTTGGATTTATAATTAAAAATCCCCCTATATCTATTATAGAACATTTGTTTGCATATTTCAAGAGCAACTTTTTTGAGGGGGAAAATATTAAAACCGTATAATTTCAGGAAAGCGTAGTATAGATTCAGATTGCAATTCATAAAAATATATTGATTTTATATATTACTTGAGTTATAATAATATTCAATTAGTAAAAATATACTGTTTTTACTAATTGGTATTAAAACAAATGCGTATAATTATTAAATTACGATATATAATACTTATTGATGAGGTGATATATTTGGAATATAAATCTTTAAATAAGCTATTTTATTCTGATAGAGAAAATTATGAGAAGATATACAACGAAAGATATAAAAGCGACTATGCGGTTCACTTGGATTTTACGATACACAACAATCCTGCTTTTTTTGTGATAATACCCGAATTTGTTGCAAAAATTCGTGACATTTATAAAACCGACAAGCAGATTAAAGCCCTGAGGGATTCGCTGCCCGAAAAAGCCATTGACCATTTTGCACTCAGATGTTTGGTCGATGAGATTTTAAAAACCAACGATATTGAGGGTGTTTACAGTTCAAGGCGAGAAATCAACAGTGTGCTGTCAGAATTAGAAACAAAGAGCCAAGGAAAGCGATTTATAGGACTTGTGCAAAAATATCTTATCCTGCAAAAAAACGAAACTATGTCTTTCGACACTTGCGAGGATATACGCAGTTTGTATAACGATTTGGTATATTCTGAAATTGAGGAAGATAACCCGACCAATTTACCCGACGGCAAGATTTTCAGAAAGGACTCGACAAGTGTGCTTAGCGCCACACAAAAGGAGCTGCACAGAGCAGTTAATCCCGAAGAAAAAATTATAGATTGTATGAATAAGGCATTGGCAATACTCAACGACAATAATATTGAATGTATTTTCAGAGTATCTATTTTTCATTATCTGTTCGGTTATATTCACCCTTTCTATGACGGCAACGGAAGAACCTCTCGTTTTATCAGCAGTTACCTGCTGTCTAAAGAATTTGAATCAATTATCGGTTACAGAATGTCTTATTCCATTAAAGAAAACATAAACGATTACTACAAGGCATTTAAGGTGTGCAATGACCCGAAAAACAGGGGCGACCTAACTCCTTTTATAATTATGTTTACCGATATTATAGATGATTCACTGCATAAATTGGTGTATGCTCTTGAGAAAAGATTGGAGCAGCTTATCCATTACCAAAAGTGCATTATTCGTTTGCCTGAAGGCGCTAACGAAAAATACAGCCGTCTGTACTTTTTGCTTATTCAGGCAAGTTTATTTGCCGAAAACGGAATAAGCACGCAGGAATTAATGGATGTGTTAAATTTAAGCAGAAGTACGGTTGCAAACAGAATAAAGGATTTGTCTTTTTACGATTTAATAATCAAAAAAACTTCTGGCAATATTCGTTGTTACAGCATTGACTTGGATAAGATAGATAAAATAATGCAGGCAAATGAATGAAAAAGCACTCGACTTGCGCTAAGTGGTTGAGGCGGATATCCGGCAGAACGAAAACTAAAATTTCATTACTTTTTTATTCACAAAACGGGGAAATATAACTAAAAAAATGCAATTCATCGGATAAAAAGCATCGTATGTCAATATTAACACTCTTTTTGTATAAATTATTATAATATTATTATTGTAAAAACTAAGATATTGTTTTACAATAATAATAACCAAAGGAGAGATTATATGACATTTCGTGATGACTTTCTAAAGCATATCGAAAAAACAACAATATATCGTCTGAGCAAATCGACGGGAATTGAAAGGACGAAACTGCAAAGAATAAAATGCGGTCAAAAGCTCCCCACAAGAGAGGAGCTCGAAATAATTTGCAAAGAGCTTTCATTAACTCCCGACGAAAGGGACGCTATATTCCAAGAATTGGAGATAGCAAACATAGGAGAGGATAAGTACAAAAGCAGAACTTACACTAAAAATTTTATTGAAATGCTGTATAACATTTTCAACAGCGAACCTCAGAATGAAATAATCACAAACATAGTTAATCTGAATGTTGAGGGAACATACACCACTGCAAACAGCAGTGACACAAGCGCTTTAATCAACAACTTTATAACCTCGGAAGCGAGCAAGAAAAACAATATATTTATCTACAACACATCGGCTGTGGGAAATATGTTTGACAACATTTATTCAAAAATTCTCAATCGCCCAAATCTTACCGTAACGCAGATAATCGGCATAAAACCGCACAATGATAATTTTGAAAACTATTACGAAAACATTGACATTATCAGCAAGGTTTACCCTGTGTTTTTAAGTGATACCGATTATCATGCTTATTACTACTATGACAAGGTAATGGAAAACTCTATGTTCCCACTTACCCTGGTAAGCGACAACTATACGCTTATGATTTCTTATGACCTGAAATACGCAATGCTTACAGATGACAAAAGCATTGTAGACATAAGCAAAAGCGTGTTTAACGAAAAGGTGAGTAAATCTTATTCATTAATTAATGATATTACCGGATTGTCGGACTATACCGGTATTTACATTGAGCATTACAAAAAATACAACAATGCCCGACTGATAAGCATAGAGTACGAGCCTTGTCCGTTCCCCTATATTGAGCCTGACCTTATAAAGCAGCTTGTGTATAATGAGCTTGCCGAGTATGACGAAATCATACAGCGCTGTATAGAAATCAGGGATTTATACAATAAAGCAAAGCACAATCAGCTGTATTTTACAAAAGAGGGTGTGCTGAGCTTTTTAAAGAAAGGGCGCATAGCCGAAATCCCCGAGATAGTGTATAAGCCGATTCCGCTAAACGAAAGAATAAACATACTGCATAGATTGTGCTATGACGCAAGGGTGGAAAAATCAAAGGAACTGCATATAATAAAAGACGAAAAGCTGAAAGTTCCAAAAAATCTGAGATACTGCGGTCAAGGGCAAATCAACGACTTTTTACTGCTGCTTCCAAAAAAGACAGAAAAGCCGTCAATTTTCAAACTGAACGAATGTGGCTTTGCAAAACCGTTTTATGATTTTGCCTCGCATTTATGCGATACGGATATGGTGCTTTCAAATGACGAGAGCATAGAATTTATTGAAAACTGCATAAAAGACAGACTATGACAAGCGGGTGTTGCTTTTTCGGCAACACCTTTTTTATTATAATTTTAAATAAATAAATCATAATAACAGCATAATGCTTAATTTGCGAGAGCATAAATATTTTGCAGAAATTTTGAAAACATATGCAAATTTTTGTGTAAGTTGATTGATTTTTTTAAAAAAATATGTTATAGTCTAAGAATAGATAACAAAACAGCGGATTTTATTAAAAATATTTTATATACATTTAGCAAAGGAGGATATGAATGGCAAAGGATATGCTGGAGGCTGTATATCAAGCCGAGGAGGAATGTAAACAGCGTGAAACCAATGCAAAGGCTAAGTCTGCACAAAGAATAGAGCAGGCAAAAGCCGAGGCGGCGCAGGCGGTACTTTTAGCAAAGGAAAATGCTCAGAAAAGCGCCGGGGTTCTTTTTGAAAAAACTATGAGCGAGAACAGACAGGAGCTTAAATCAGCCTGCGAAAAGGCTGATTTTGATTGCGAAATACTCTCGCAAACCGCAGACAAAAACCGCAGTCGTGTAATAGACGAGGCTATTAAAATACTTGCTTTATAGCTAAAAAAGCGTGGTGATAAACATTGGCAAAACTTAAAATGAAGTCGGTTCAGATTATTGCCCTGCGGCAGGACAGAAAGCGACTTCTCGAACATTTGCAGGATTCGGAACTGATGCAGATTGAAAAAACCGAAACCTGTAAAAAAGGGTACGGCAAAATTGATATGACCTCACAAATTCAGATTTTTGAGAGGAATGTTAATCTGAGCGAAAACGCTTTGAAAATTCTCGACAGATATTCTCCCGAAAAGAAAAGTATTCTTTCGGCTTTCAGCGGCAGACGAGAGATTGACCCGGACGAAATCGGAGTTATAGCCTCTCACGCAGGAGAAGTGATTGATGTATGCAACAGAATCTGCGAGCTTAACAAGAAAATTGCCGACAACGAGGCTGAGCGAATACGAATAAAAACCGCCCTTGCTCAGCTTGAGCCTTGGAAAAATCTTGACATACCCATAAATACGCAGGACACAAAGACGACTGCCGTATTTATCGGCACAATTCAAAAGGAATACAACGAGGTATCGCTTTCAAAGGCGCTTGCCGGGATTGCTCCAAAGCTTGACTTCGACATTGAAATTGAATTTGCAGGCGAGGGTCTTACCTGCCTTGTGCTGTTTGCCCCCGTTGCACAAAGGGAACTTGCGGAAAGCACACTTCGTGACATTGGGTTTGCCAAGCCGATTACAAGCGGAAATCTTACACCGCTTGCCGAAACAAAACGGCTGACGGAGCAAAAGCAAAAGCTGAGCGAAAGCAGTGAAAACGCAAAGAAAGAGATAGTTTCTTTTGCAGACAGGCGCAAGAAAATCAAAGACACGCAGGATTACTTCAGAATAAGAGCCGACAAGTATGCCGTTATCGGCGAGCTTTGGCACTCACGAAATGTATTTGTCATTACGGGATATATTCCTGAGGAGGACTGTCAAAAATTGGAAAGGCTCTGCGAAAGGGTTTCCTCCTGCTATATAGAATTTGGCGAGGCTGACGAGGAAAAAGCACCTGTAAAGCTGAAAAACAACCGCTTTGCCGCTCCTGCGCAAAGCATTGTCAATATGTACTCTCCGCCGTCACACTATGACATTGACCCTACCCCACTGCTTGCGTTTTTCTTTTACTTTTTCTTTGGAATGATGTTCTCGGACGCAGGCTACGGACTTCTCATGGTGATAGGCACGGCACTTGCAATTAAAATTTTTAAACCCGACACCCAAATGAAAAACAGCCTTAAACTCTTTCAGTATTGCGGAGTTTCCACCTTTATATGGGGACTTATTTTTGCAAGTTTCTTTGGTGACGCTCCCGCCACTCTCTACAACTACTTTACCGGCGGAAATATTACAATGAAAGAGATTTTCCCATGGCCCACCATTGACCCGCAAAAGGACGCACTTATGCTTATGATAATCTCCATAGCGTTCGGACTTGTTCACATTCTCGTGGGTATGGGCTGTAAATTCTATGTCTGCCTTAAGCACAAGGATTACGGCGGTGCATTCTTTGATACAGGCTTGTGGATGCTTATGCTCGCAGGCTTTGCCGTTCTCGCTGTGGGTATGGCAGTGGGTCAAACCCTCATTTACATTGGCGCAGGCATTGCCATTGCTTGTGCTGTGGGACTTGTGCTTACTCAGGGCAGGCACAAAAAGGGATTTGGCAAGGTTATAGGCGGACTTGCTTCCTTGTATGACATTACGGGTTACATCAGCGACCTGTTAAGCTACTCAAGACTTCTTGCGCTCGGACTTACAACGGGCGTTATGGCGCAGGTGTTCAATATGCTGTCAACTATGTTTGGCAAAAGCTGGTTTGGCATTATTTTACTGATTATTGTGTTCGTGATAGGACACGCAATAAATATCGGACTAAACGCACTCGGTTCGTATGTTCACACAATGCGACTTCAGTATGTTGAAATGTTCGGAAAATTTTACGAGGGCGGCGGCAAGGAATTTAAGCCGTTTAAGCTCAACAGCAAATATATAAAAATCAAGGAGGATAAATCAAAATGAATGGAATATTTTTCGCACTTTTAGGCGCATCAACAGCAACAGCACTTGCAGGAGTAGGCTCGGCAAAGGGTGTCGGCTCTGCCGCACAAGCCGCAATGGGAGTTCTCTCCGAGGACTCGTCAAAGTTCGGTAAAATGCTCGTGCTCACACTTCTCCCTGGTACTCAGGGACTTTACGGCTTTATCGTAGGCTTTCTTATTCTTGTAAGAGGCGGTGTTCTCGGCGGCGATATGCCAACCCTCGGTCAGGGACTTGCCTACTTTGCCGCATCTCTTGCTATCGGCATCGGCGGTATGATTTCAGGCTTTGCTCAGGGCAGGGCTGCCGTATCGGGTATTGCACTCAGCGCAAAAGATGACTCCAACTTCTCAAAGGCTATGGTTTCCGTAACCCTCGTTGAGATTTACGCTCTTCTTTCGTTTATAGTTTCACTCCTCGTTGTTATTACTGTTCCAAGCCTTAATATTTAACAGCGATATGATTATTACGATAGAAAGGTGGAATCACTTTGAACAGCGGTGACAAAATTTTAAATCGCATAAAACTTGACTGTGACGCAAGGATTAGCGAAATTAATGCCGAAACAGATAAAAAATGCGCACAAACAGCGGCGCAGGCAAAGCTCGATTCCGATAAGATTTCTGCTGAAATTGCCGACAAAGCACAACTAAAGGTCAAGCAAATGAGGGCGGCGTCCAAAAGCCGCTGCGAGCTTGAAACACGCAATGCCTTTCTGAAAAGGCGGCGTGAGGAGATTGACAAAACATACAATGAAATTTTAAATAAAATTAACAATCTTTCAGATGAGGAATACTTTGAACAGATTTACACATTTGCCAAAAAGCTCAGCGGCAAAAGCGGAGTTGTAATGCTCGGCAAAAGGGATTTAAACCGACTTCCCAAGAATTTTATCGCAAGGCTTGCAGACTGCGGCGTAAAGGCAGAGCTTTGCCCCACTCCCTGCGACATTGAAAGCGGCTTTATTCTCAAATGCGGCGACATTGAAGAGAATATGGATTTCTCGGCGATTTTGTCTGAAAAACGAGATATTATCGAGGATTTTATAAATCAAGAGCTGTTTAAGGCATAAGGAGGGTAAGGATGGCATTATCTTATGAATTTTCCATCGGCTCCGTCCGTACAAAAGAAAAAAATCTGTTTACAAACGGCGACATTGAGCATATGCTTGCCTGCGAAAGCGAGGGCGAGCTTTGCCGATACCTGAGCGACAAGGGATACGGTGACGGCAGCGACATTGAGGAAATTTTAAAGTCGCACAGCCAGAGCGTGTGGGACTATATAAGGCGAACCGCACCCGACTTTGCGGTATTCACTCCGTTTTTGTATCTTAACGATGTTCACAACATTAAGGCGGTTTTAAAGGGTACGCTTTCGGGCAGAGAGTATGCACATCTCATTACAGAGCCGAGTGTTTTTTCGGCTGACACACTCACAACCGCAGTTGAGAACAGGAAGTTTTCGCTCCTCGGCGAGGATTTAAGCGCCCCTGCCGACAAAGCCTATGAGGTACTCGCACATACGGGGGATGCAAGGCTCAGTGACGCAATTCTTGATAAGGCATTTATGGAGCTTATCATCAAGACGGCGGAAAAATCGGACAGCGAATTTATGGCTCAATATTTTAAAACAACCGTTTTCTACAACAATGTAAAAATAGCCATAAGAGGAGCTAAGGCGGACTGCGACAGAGATTTTTTTGAAAATGCAATATGCGGGGTGCAGGATTTCCCTCGCACAAAGGTTATAGACGCAAGCGTAAAGGGAGTGGAGCCGCTGCTCGATGTTCTGAGTAAAATTTCTGCATACGGCTGCAGCAAGGCGGCAGAGGAATACAAACACTCGCCGTCAGCCTTTGAACGATTTGCAGACAACACGCTTATGAGCCTTACAAAAGAAAAATGCAAAGTAAGCGGTGACGGCGCAGACCCCATAACGGGATATTTGATTGCGAATGAAACCGAAAAAAAGGTAATTCACATCATAGCAAGCGGTATACGCACCAAAACCGACTATCAAACTATAAAAGAAAGGCTGCGTGAGGTTTATGGCTAAAAACATTGCCGTTATAGGCGACAGCGAAAGCATTAAGGGCTTTGCGGCAATCGGTATGGATATTTATTCTTGCGATGACAGCGAAAACGCTCCGCAGCTTTTCAGAAAGATTGCTGACGGTGACAACTATGCGGTAATTTTCATTACCGAAGAAATGTTTGAACTTGTTGAAAAAGAGCGCAAAAGATATGAAGAAAAAATGCTGCCTGCCGTTATCCCTATCCCCGGTGTGAGGGGCAATACGGGCATAGGCACAAAGAGGCTGTCGTCTTTTGTAGAAAAGGCAGTCGGTTCGGACATTATCTTCAATGATTGAGGTGTAAATTTTGAAATCAGGAATTATAACTAAGGTGGCAGGCCCTTTGGTAATTGCCGAGGGTATGCGTGACGCCGATATGTTTGATGTTGTGCGTGTAAGCAGTCAGCGACTTATCGGCGAAATAATAGAAATGCATGGCGACAAAGCGTCAATTCAGGTGTACGAGGAAACTTCGGGACTTGGCCCGGGCGAGGCAGTGGAGTCCACAGGCGCTCCGCTTTCGGTTGAATTGGGGCCGGGACTTATCGGCTCGATTTATGACGGTATTCAGCGACCGCTAAACGAAATTATGAAGATTGCAGGCACTAACCTCAAACGAGGTGTAGAGGTTGCGTCACTCGACCATAAAAAGAAATGGCACTTTACTCCGCTTGTGAAAAAGGGCGACAAGGTTGTGGCAGGCGACACACTCGGTACAGTACAGGAAACTCACGCTGTACTGCACAAAATACTTGTGCCAAACAAGGTAAGCGGTGTGGTGGAAAGCATAAGCGAGGGCGACTTTACGATAGACGAAACGGTTGCCGTTCTTAAAACAGACAAGGGCGCTACTGATGTGACAATGTGCCAAAAATGGCCTGTTCGTGTGGGCAGACCGTACAAGCGAAAGCTCTCGCCCGATATTCTCCTTACAACGGGACAAAGACCGATAGATACACTCTTCCCACTTGCAAAGGGCGGTGTGGCGGCTGTACCGGGGCCTTTCGGCTCAGGCAAAACGGTGGTTCAGCACCAGCTTGCAAAATGGGCGGCGGCAGATATTATCGTATATATCGGCTGCGGCGAGCGTGGCAACGAAATGACGGATGTACTGAACGAATTTCCCGAACTGAAAGACCCACGCACAGGCAACTCGCTTATGGAGAGGACGGTGCTGATTGCAAACACCTCGGATATGCCGGTTGCGGCCCGTGAGGCATCAATTTATACAGGCATAACCATTGCGGAGTATTTTCGTGATATGGGATACACGGTTGCGCTTATGGCGGACTCAACCTCTCGCTGGGCAGAGGCACTCAGAGAAATGTCGGGCAGACTTGAAGAAATGCCGGGTGAGGAGGGTTACCCTGCTTATCTTGGCAGCCGACTTGCTCAGTTTTACGAAAGAGCAGGCAGAGTTATTGTAAACGGCAGTGATGACACAGAGGGAGCACTTTCGGTTATAGGTGCGGTGTCGCCTCCGGGTGGTGATATTTCAGAGCCTGTATCGCAGGCAACGCTTAGAATTGTTAAGGTGTTCTGGGGACTTGACGCAAACCTTGCGTACAAAAGACACTTCCCCGCTATAAACTGGCTTACAAGCTATTCGCTTTATACGGATCAGCTTGCCGACTGGTTCGCTGAAAATGCCGCTCCCGACTTTATGGAGCTGCGTGGCAGAATAATGTCGCTTTTGCAGGAGGAGAGCGAACTGCAGGAAATCGTAAACCTTGTTGGTATGGACGCACTCTCTGCTCCCGACCGACTTAAACTCGAAACCTCAAGGTCTATCAGAGAGGACTACCTGCACCAAAATGCCTTTGACCCGACCGACACCTACACCTCGCTTAACAAGCAGGTGCTTATGATGAGGGCAATTCTCACCTACTATGACAAGGCAAGAGAGGCGCTTGCAAACGGCGGCGACATTGAAATGCTTGTTAATCTGCCCGTTCGTGAGCGCATAGGCAGATATAAATATGAGCCTGAGGACAAGGTTCACGACGAATTTGAATTTATTAAGGCTCAGCTTGAGGCCGAAATTAAGGAAGTTCTTGAAAGGAGTGAGGACTGATGCCAAAGGAATACCGCACAATACGAGAGGTTGCAGGCCCACTTATGATGGTAAGCGATGTTGAGGGCGTAACATATGATGAGCTTGGCGAAATTGAACTGCCAAACGGAGAAACCCGCCGCTGTAAGGTGCTTGAGGTGGACGGCACAAACGCACTCGTTCAGCTTTTTGAATCCGCCGCAGGCATTAACCTTGCCAATTCAAAGGTGAGATTTTTAGGCAGGTCTATGGAGCTGCCCGTTTCTCCCGATATGCTTTCAAGAGTTTTTGACGGACTTGGAAATCCGATAGACGGCGGCCCTGCGCTCATTCCCGAAAAAAGGCTCGACATAAACGGCACACCCATGAACCCTGCCGCAAGAAACTATCCGCAGGAGTTCATTCAAACGGGAATTTCTGCCATTGACGGACTTAACACCCTTGTACGAGGACAAAAGCTGCCGATTTTCTCGGCATCGGGTCTGCCCCACGCTCAGCTTGCCGCTCAGATTGCAAGACAAGCTGCCGTAAGAGGCAAAGACGAGCAGTTCGCCGTAGTGTTTGCCGCAATGGGCATTACCTTTGAGGAGTCCGACTACTTTGTGCAGTCCTTTAAAGAAACGGGAGCGATAGACAGAACGGTAATGTTTGTAAACCTTGCAAACGACCCTGCCATTGAGCGTATAGCAACTCCGAAAATGGCGCTTACCGCCGCAGAATATCTGGCATTTGACAGGGGTATGCATGTACTTGTAATAATGACCGACATTACAAACTATGCCGACGCACTCAGAGAGGTTTCGGCGGCACGCAAAGAAGTGCCGGGCAGACGAGGCTACCCCGGATATATGTATACAGACCTTGCCACCCTGTACGAGAGAGCAGGCAGATTAAAGGGCAAGGAGGGTTCAATCACACTTATTCCTATTCTTACAATGCCGGAGGATGACAAAACTCACCCTATCCCCGACCTTACGGGATACATTACAGAGGGACAGATTATTCTTTCTCGTGAGCTTTACAGAAAGGGAATTACTCCGCCTATTGATGTTCTTCCGTCACTTTCAAGACTAAAGGACAAGGGCATTGGCCCTGACAGAACCCGTAAAGACCATGCGGCAACCATGAACCAGCTTTTTGCCGCATATGCACGAGGAAAAGACGCAAGAGAGCTTATGGTTATTCTCGGCGAGGCGGCGCTTACGGATATGGATAAAAAGTATGCCGAATTTGCCGAGGCATTTGAGAGAGAGTATGTGTCGCAAGGCTATGACACCAACCGCTCGATTGAAGAAACGCTTGATATTGGCTGGAAACTTTTGCATATTCTGCCGAGGAGCGAGCTAAAGCGAATAAAGGACGATATGCTCGATGAATTTTACGGAAAAGAATGACGCATTGAAGGTGTTTACAGATGGCAGTTTTAAATGTTAATCCCACCCGAATGCAGCTTAGCAAGCTGAAAAAGCAGCTTGCAACGGCTACTCGTGGTCATAAAATGTTAAAAGACAAGCGTGACGAGCTGATGCGCCGTTTTCTTGACCTTGTAAAGGAGAACAAGGCTCTCAGAGAAAAGATAGAAAACGAGCTTGCTGAGTGCGGCAACCACTTTGTGAACGCAAGTGCGGTTATGTCTAAAGAGGCGCTTGACGCCGCATTGATGTCGCCAAAGCAGAGAATAAACCTTGAAATTTCATCAAAAAATGTAATGAGCGTGGATATTCCGCAGTTTACCACAAGCACACGAACGAGCAGCGAGGGAGATATTTTCCCCTATGGCTTTGCTTTTACTTCGTTTGAGCTTGACGATGCGGTAATGAGCCTGAACGACCTATTGCCCGACCTTATTCGTTTGGCAGAGATTGAAAAAAGCTGCGAGCTGATGTCGGCAGAGATTGAAAAAACACGCCGCCGAGTAAACTCGCTTGAGCATGTTATGATACCGAGGTATCAGGAAACGATAAAGTACATTTCAATGAAGCTTGAGGAAAACGACCGCAGCAGCCGAACAAGGCTTATGAAAGTAAAGGATATGCTGCTCGATAAGGCGCACCACTATTCAGAACATTAGAATTTACAACAATAAACCGCACTTATGTAATTGCATAGGTGCGGTTTGGTTTTTGATGAATTAATGCGCAAAGCATAGTTTTATAAAATATTTTACACTTAACATTGTTTAATAACAAAATAAAAGCCAGGCATTACAAAACTCTCTGCAATGTTTGGCTTTTATTTTATGTCAGCAAAAATCTGTTTACCTGTATAGTGCAAATTCGGTACGCTTTTTCATATCCTTTGCTCTTTCGTCCGAAACATAAATTCGTGAGCGTATTTTTGCCACGCAGTCATCATTGCAGGCATCAACAAACACGCTGAATACATTTGATTCATCTCTAAGAATGTAGTCGGCACATTTGCCGAGGATTTACAGCTTACATTAGGCGAGGTTGAAAATCCGTTTAAATCAACATTCATAATGCTTTTTATGGTGTTGATAGCCGCAAGTCCGTCTGCGCCTGCCTTTTCGCAAAGAGAGGCAAGTTTTGTCCACTCGTCTTCGTTGCTGCCCATAATAGAGGCAATAATTACCTTGGCAGGATAATTTTCCTTTAGCTTTCTGAAAAAATCAAGATTTTCTTCAAGAGAATAGGTTGATATGTTCAATATTTTTAAAACTGACAAAAGCCGTGTCTTCCTTATCAAGTTCAGCAAATCTCGGAGAAACCTCGTTTGGAGTAAACATACCGATTGTTTTAAACGCAACTCCTGCCCAGCCCTCGTCAAAAGCCTTGGCTACCATTTCGTAATTACTGCCGACTACCGAGGACGAAAGGGAAAACGGATTTTCACACCTTACTCCGCAAAGGTCTGTGCTCAAGCACAATGCGTAAAACGACAGCTATGTTTTGCCGAAATTATTTTGTATGTTTTTATTTACAACAGACAACTTGCGCATAATATTGCCGTTGCTTAACGACATTTTACTATATTTTGCATACAAAAAATTACGAACCTGTTTATCAGCTAAAAACAAGTCCGTAATTTTAAAAATTAAATCAGATTATAAATTGTTTTCCTTTGTCTTTCTTCTCTTATGCTTTTTCTCTGTGAGTGGAGTCATACTCTTGGCACAAATAAGCATTGTGGAAGAATTGTGGAGCAATGCCGACATTGACGGAGAGATAAGACCCAAAAAGCCCGATGCCATTAATGCCGAATTAAAGCCGACGATAAATCTGTAATTTCGGTTAATTCTGTCCATTAAAGCTGTACTTATGGTTCTGATTCTTGCAAGCTCTGTAAGGTCTGTACCCTTGATTGTAATGTCTGCGGTTTCCCTTGCAATATCCGAGGCATCTCGCATAGCAACCGATACATTCGCCGCCGCAAGTGCAGGGGTATCGTTGATACCGTCACCAACCATAATTACGCCCTTGCCGCTCTTTTTAAGCTCCTCAACATACTTATGCTTGTCCTCAGGCAAAACCTGACATCTGTATTCTGTAATGCCGAGCATTTCTGCGGTCATTTGTGCGGCTTTCTGGCTGTCGCCCGTAAGCATAATAATCCTTTCTATGCCCTGATTTCTGAGCATTTCAATGGCTTTTGCCGCCTCTGCCCGTGGTGGGTCGCTAATGCACAACGCACCCACAAGCTCGCCGCCTATGGCAAGATAAAGCACCGAGCAAGCGCCCGACTTTTCATCAATAATATTCTGCTGTTCCTCGGTCACGGTAATCTGCTCGTCCTCAACCACAAAGTGCTTGCTGCCGATTACTGTCTTTTTGCCATGGAGTGAAGTGGCTATTCCGTGAGCTACAATATATTCAACATCTGTATGCTCTTCTATGTGAGAAAGTCCTCTTTCGCTTGCGGCATTTACAACGGCATTTGCCACGCTATGCGGAAAATGCTCCTCAAGGCAAGCGGCTATTGTGAGAATTTCGTCCTCCGAATAATCGCTGAAAGAAATTACCTTTTCGAGTTTTGGCTCTGCGTTTGTGAGCGTACCTGTTTTGTCAAAAACAATGGTGTCGGCGTGAGCGTAAGCCTCAAGATACTTGCCGCCCTTTACTGTAATATCGTGGTCGGCAGCCTCTTTTATCGCCGAGATTACGGCTATCGGAGTAGACAGCTTAATTGCGCACGAATAGTCTACCATAAGCAAGGATACCGCCTTGGTAATATTCCTTGTGAGAATTAATGTTGCCAAAAATCCCAAAAAGCTGAACGGCACAATGCGGTCTGCCAAGGTTTCGGCTCTGCTCTGGACTCCTGCCTTTAGGTTTTCGGAATTATCAATAAGCTCAATAATCCTGCTGATTTTTGTGTTTGACGAAAGCGCCTTTACATTAACAACAATGTTGCCGTCCTCAACCACAGTGCCGGCAAATACGGTTATTCCCTCTCGCTTGGCAACAGGCAGAGGCTCGCCTGTCATAGACGCCTCGTTTACGGTTGCCTCGCCCGACACAACAACACCGTCAACAGGGATAACATTGCCTGTCTGCACTCTGATATTGTCGCCCTCCGAAAGCTCGGAAATAGGAATAAGCACATCCGAATTATCGGCGGTTACAAGCCACACCTTGTCGGTTTTAATTGCAAGGCTGTCGGTAAGCACAGCCTTTGTGCGAGCGTGGGTATAATCCTCAAGCATACCCGATACCGAAAGCAAGAACATAATAGTGCCTGCGGTCTTAAAGTTTCTTTGCAGCAGGCAGGTTGCAATAGACGCACCGTCAAGCACATCTACATTGAGCTTGCAGTTCCACAAAGCCTTTAAGCCTTTCTTTATGTATCGGATACTTCTGTAAATTGTAATTACAGTTCTGATTGGTGCAGGCAAAATTAAATTTTGCAAAAATCTTTTTGCAATGCACGAAATCAGATTTGTTTTAAAATTATTGTCAATATCCTTAACGCTGACAGTTTTCTTTGCCTTTACAGGCACAAGCGAACTGCGCTCTATTGAGGCAACCACATTGATTACATTCTGACGATAACCGCTGCTGTACATAACAAGGATACCGCCGTTTTCGGCATTTACCTCAACCTTTTTTACATAGCTTTTTTCAATTAATAAATTATAAATATAACCCTCATACGCCTTATCAAAAGCATATGCGCCGCAACGAAATCTGATTCGCTGCGGCTTATCATACACAATAGAATATTTCATTATTCTTCAACTTCTGCTTCAGTTTCTTCTGCAATGCCTGCCTCGGTCTTTGCGTCGTAGCAAAGGTCGGCTGCCTCGTCCTTCATACTCTGGAACTTAGCTTTTGCGTCCTTCTGGAGCTTCATACCCTTGGCAAGACCTGTTACTGCTGCGCTGCGGGTCTTTGGCGAAGTAAATACTTTTTTACCAACGATAACTGCTGCCGCACCTGCAACAACACACCATAATTTTTCATTTTTTAAAAAATTCTTCATAACTGTTCCTCCTAAGATTTTGATAATTATATTATACTCATTTGTCGAAATTTGTCAATAATACAGACAAAAAATCATCTGTCTTTTGTAGACTATCCCAAGCTGACATCTAAAATCATCATAATTACAAACCCAACGGCAACACCTATTGTGCCGACATTTGAGTGGTTTCCGCTTTGCGATTCGGGAATAAGCTCCTCTGTAACAACATAAATCATTGCTCCTGCCGCAAATGACAAAAGATACGGCAATATTTGCGTTACAATTCCTGCAAAAATCAGTGTAATTATCGCACCTATCGGTTCAACAACACCCGAAATCACACCGTAATAAAACGATTTTATTTTGGAACAGCCGCCATCCTTGAGCGGCAAAGATATTATTGCGCCCTCGGGGAAATTCTGAATGGCAATTCCTACGGCAAGCGAGATTGCGCCCGCAACGGATATGCCTGTATTCTCGGTAAGTGCTCCTGCAAGCGTTACGCCCACCGCCATACCCTCCGGAATGTTGTGCAGGGTAACCGCAAGCACAAGCATGGTGTTTTTGGAAAGCCTTGTTTTTACGCCCTCGGGTTTGTCGCTGTTTAAATGCAAATGCGGAATTACGCTGTCGAGCAAAAGCAGGAAAACTATGCCGAGCAAAAAGCCGATTGCAGACGGCAGCCACGCAACTGTATTTTGCTTTTCCGCCATTTCTATTGACGGAATTATCAGCGACCATACAGACGCCGCTATCATAACGCCTGAGGCAAATCCGAGCAAGAATTTTTGGAATTTCTCGTTGATTTTATTTTTGGTAAAGAAAACCATTGCAGAACCCAAGGAAGTGCCCAAAAACGGAATTAAGAGTATTGCTGTTTCTTGTAAAAGCATTTTTCACCGCCTTTCACCTAATTTTATGCTAAAAGATAAGCGAATATCTTTTATTGCTAAATTTTCCAGCCTGCCGCCTGCTGACGAGCATTAACAAAGCTCCTGTAAATGCCGCCCTCCTGCATAAGCTGAGTGTGTGTGCCGAGCTGAGCGATTTTGCCGTTTTCCACAACTGCGATTTGGTCTGCGTTGCGAACGGTTTTTAGCCTATGCGCAATCATAATGATTGTTTTTTCCTTTGTAAGAGCGTCAATCGCTTCAACAAGCTCTTTTTCGTTTTCGGGGTCAACATTTGCGGTTGCTTCGTCCAAAATAATTATAGGTGCATTTTTCATAATTGCTCTTGCTATTGAAATTCTCTGTTTTTCACCGCCTGAAATACTTGCACCGCCCTCACCCATCACTGTATCGTAACCATCGGGCAAACTCATAATAAAATCGTGATCGTTTGCCTGCGGTTTTGCATAGGCAAGTTTGCCCACAAAGGCTGCGATACTGCCCATAATTACAACATTGGAGCAGAGTGAAACCCATTGGCTCGCCACATTGCCTGCAATATATTTTTTGCTTTCTGCGACTGTTGCAATAAGCCGTTTATTTATCATCATAAGCATAACACCTTTTTGATTAGTTTCAACTAACTTATTAAACCACAAATCTGCAATTTTTTCAAGTAGGAAATTATGTTTAGCGATAAAAAGTGTAAATGATATGCAAGTGTTTGCAGTAAAGGTGAAAATTTATTGGCTCTTTGTCAAAAGTTGGGATTAAGAACAAAGTTATCAAGGCTTCCCCTCAAGTGGAAGGCTTTTTAGTTTGATAAAATTTTTAAGATAGCATCATTCCACAACATTTATTATAGAACCAAATTTATTTAACTAAACCCTAAAACCAAAAAACAGATGCAAAGCATTAAACTCTGCATCTGTTTATGTATTGGTGATTATTATAATTTTTGAATAACGATTTTTCTGAATGTGTTAAACTTAACCCACTTTGCGAAAAATTCGGAATCGTTAATATCTTCAAGATTTTTGTATTCGTCAAGCATTGTTTTGATTTTCTCGTCACTGTCGGCAAGAATTTCAAAGCCTCTGCCGTTAATAACAGGAACACCGCTGTATTTGTAATCATCAACCAAAGTAATGGCTGTAATCACCTTATTGCGAACGCTCACTGCCACCAAATCACGAAGTACAATAATATCAAAGCTGTCGGGGTATGAGTAGCTGTCGCCGCTTGTAGGAATTTCGTCACCGACAGTGTAGGTTTCTCTTACAGGCTGATATTTAAGTACATTGAGGCTTGTGGTATCGTAATAAAATTCCTCGAAAATGTCGCCTCTTGCCTCAAGATTTTCAAACTTGAACGATGCCTTTTCAGAGCCTGCTACACCCTTCTGGCTTACCCTTTCAACCACGCCGCAAGCCGAAGTCATATTTGTTACACGATTTATAAGTATAAGTTCACCCAAGGTTTTGTGCGCTGAGAATAAGTCGGCAACAATCGGCTCGGTAAGTAAAAGATTACATACCGCAATGCCGTTTTTGTTTAAGGTGTCTGCCTTTATATGCTCGCCTGTATTTACATCAACAGCATATTCAATGCCTGTAATAATACCGCTGATTGTCTTTGTACCGAGTTTTACAAGGTAGTCTGTACCCACTGCGAGCGGCTCATCGTCCATCCAGAAAATTGACACATTGAGTTTCTGATAAGAGGAAAGGTTTGTGTCCTTTGCAATTACACAGCCTCTTGACACATCAACCTCTTTATCAAGTGTAATTGTAACAGGCTGTCCCTTAAATGCGGTTTTTACATCTTTGCCTGCCGCAAGAATTTGCTTTACCTTAGCTTTTTCATTGCTCGGCAATGCAATAATTTCATCGCCCACATTTATACTGCCCGACTCAATCTGTCCCTGAAAGCCTCTGAATGTGTGGTCAGGACGGCAAACTCTCTGAACAGGCATATAAAAGCCCTCTTCCTCCTCTGATGCTGATACATCAACTTTTTCGAGGTATTCAAGGAGCGGCACTCCGCTGTACCAAGGAATATTCTTTGACTTTACAGTTACATTGTCGCCCTCTGTTGCAGAAAGCGGAATAATGTAGATATTCTCAAGCGAAAGCTCTTTTTTAAGCTCGTCAATCTGACTGACAATTTCGTTAAAACGCTCTTCGCTGTAATTTACAAGGTCCATTTTATTTACCGCAAAAACAAAATGTCTTATACCCATAAGTTTGCAAATTCTTGCGTGTCGTCTTGTCTGCACAAGCACACCCTGAGATGCGTCTATAAGGATTACGGCGAGGTCGGCAAATGACGCACCTACCGCCATATTTCTTGTATATTCCTCATGGCCGGGGGTATCGGCTACAATAAAACTTCTGTTATCGGTTGTAAAATAACGGTAAGCAACATCTATTGTGATGCCCTGTTCACGCTCTGCCATAAGACCGTCAAGCAAAAGCGAATAGTCAATGTCACCGTTACGGCTGCCAACCTTGCTGTCAAGCTCAAGTGCCTTTTCCTGATCGGCATATATTAACTTTGCGTCATACAGAATATGACCTATGAGTGTGGATTTACCGTCATCCACACTTCCGCAGGTAATAAACTTCAATAAACCTTTCATTAGAAATAACCCTCCCTTTTTCTGCGTTCCATACTGCCTGCCGCCTCGTTGTCAATAACTCTTGAGGTACGCTCGGAGGATACGGAGCTTAAAGTTTCGTCTATAATTTCGTCAAGGGTAGTTGCGGTTGATTCAATACCGCCTGTAAGAGGATAACAGCCGAGTGTTCTGAAACGAACCGACTTGTACTCCGGTACTTCGCCCTCTTTAAGCGGAAATCTGTCGTCATCAACCATTATAATATTGCCGTCACGATATACAACAGGTCTTTCCGCCGCAAAATAAAGCGGAACAATATCTATATTTTCTCTCTTTATGTACTGCCAGATGTCTTTTTCTGTCCAGTTTGAAATCGGGAAAACTCTTATGCTTTCGCCCTTGTTGATTTTAGTGTTGTAAAGTTTCCACATCTCGGGGCGCTGATTTTTAGGGTCCCAAGCCTGTGCCTGATTTCTGAAAGAGAAAATTCTCTCTTTTGCTCTTGACTTTTCTTCATCTCGTCTGCCGCCGCCGAATGCCGCTGTAAAGCCGTACTTTGTAAGTGCCTGCTTTAAAGCCTGCGTTTTCATAATATCTGTATAAGCTGCGCCGTGGTCAAACGGATTTATTCCCTGCTTTATTCCCTCTTCATTGGAATAAACAATCATCTCAATGCCAAGTTTTTTTGCTGTATCATCACGAAATTTAATCATATCTTTAAACTTCCATGTAGTGTCTATGTGCATAAATGGGAACGGCGGCTTTTCAGGGTAAAAAGCCTTCATTGCTAGGTGGAGCATAACAGAGCTGTCCTTGCCTATTGAATAGAGCATAACAGGCTTTTCGCACTCTGCGGCTACCTCACGAATTATGTATATAGCCTCTGCCTCAAGCTCATCTAAATGTGAAAGCTGACTCATTCTTATTCCTCCTCAGTACTTATTCGATTCCTTTTGGTTAATATCTATCTTAATGGTTTTACCCTCGGGCTTGTCGATTATCCAGCTGAGAATATCGCCGTTTTTCTCGGTATGAACAAGACTGCCCATACCGCCGATGTCTGCACCGAGATAAAAGCTGATTGCATATGCAGGACATTCCTTGATACAAGAGGTACAGCCCCAGCAATCCTTTGGATACTTTATGTAAGCACGGTTGTCACTGTCGAGCTTAATAAGACTTCCGGGGCATACATTTCGGCACTTTCCGCAACCTATGCACTTCTGCTTGTCAATCGCAATGCTCATAGCTTTTACCTCCCTCTACCAAATCTCGGATAATTATTTTAATTTCGCCGTTTTCGAGGCGTGAATTTACATATTTATTAAAGTTTTTGTCATCCTTATTCGGATAATCAAGGTTTTCCGCAAAGCTATGCCAACGGGTTTCCTTTCTTGCCTTTAGGTGAGCAATTACACTTCTGCAAACCGTAAGTCTTTCCCTAAGCTCGTAAATATACATAAGCTCCTGAAAATCTTCCGCATATAAACTGTCTGAAAGTTTAATAAGCTGTTTGATTTTGTAGTCTGCAATGTCAAGCTGTTTTTCGTTAAAACGATAGTTTGTCTTTATGCCGCCTGCATAGCTGTCCATTACGGTCTGCATTGCCTCCTCAAGCTGTTCCGTTGTATAACGGGCATCTTTTTTTGTTAAAAATCCTTCAACTTCGGCAATGTGCTTATCGGTTATTTCTTTGTCAAGCTGTGGAGCTTGTGTATGATTGTTCACATACTCAACAGCCGACATACCTGCGATTTCACCCTCGGCAAGTGCACCCGTTACATACTTTTGCGGACAGCCGCCTGCAACATCGCCGCCTGCAAAAAGTCCGTCAATCGTTGTGGCTCTCTTGGTGTCTACCCAATAGCCACTCGCTGTGTGACCGCCTACAATGTACGGTTCCGTTCCCTCGATTTCAACATTCTGCTGTGACGGATTTTTGCCGCTTTCAATCCACTTAATTGTCTGTGACGGCGCCATATTAAGATAAGCCTTTAAAAGCGACTCGTCCTGCTCGGCTGTTATACCCTCTGTACGAAGATAGCACGGACCTCTGCCCTCTTGGTTTTCGTTTACTGTGCCGTAAACTCTCTGTGAAGTTGTAAGTCCGTAGTTGGTTTCGTAAACCTCGCCGAGCGAATTTACCTGTTTTGCGCCGACGCCCTGTGCAAGTGTACCTGTCGGAGCGATGGTGTCTTTACAGCGAAGTGCGATAAAACGCATTTCAAAGGTGGTCATCTCCGCACCCGCATTAATGCCCATTGCATAACCTGCGCCCGTATTAAACGGCGGATACCACATTTTGTGCCTTGAAAAGCCCGGATTATTCGGCTTGTAAAGACCTGCCGCACCGCCTGTGGCAACGATAACCGCCTTTGCCTTGATTATGTAGAAAGTATCGTTTTCAATGCCTATACCGTAAGCGCCGTTGATTTTATTGTTTTTTACGGCAAAATCTGTAATGTTTACTCTGTTTAGGATTTCAACATTCTTTGTTTTTTCAACAGCCGAGGCAAGAATAGGTTTAATATTTTCGCCGTTTATTTTAAGGTTTCTATTACCCCTTGTAACATACTTACCGTTTTCATCCTTTAAAATAACAAGGCCTAATTTTTCAAGCCTGTCTGTTACCTCGTTCAGCTTTTCGGACATAGTAAGGAGTAAATCTTCTCTTACAATTCCGTCGGCATCTTTTTTTGCGTAGTCAACATAATCCTGCGGCTTTCTTCCCTCAACGATGTATGCGTTAAGAGCATTTACGCCTGCCGCAAGACAGCCGCTGCGCTTGATGTGTGCCTTTTCGCAAATTAAAACTTTTTTATCTGAATTTTCCGAAATAGTGAGTGCGGCATAACAGCCTGCTGTACCTCCGCCTATTATCAGAATATCTGTACTTAATTTTTCAATTTTCATAGGCTGCCTCTCCCTTTTACACTCACCTTATTTTCATATCATTTTATTTTTTCAAGATAATCTTCCGCAGATAATACGCAATTAGCACCGTCCGATACAGCTGTTACAACCTGTCTTAACTTTTTGGTACGAACATCGCCTGCAACAAATATTCCGTTTGCCGAAGTTACTCCGTCCTCATTTGCAACAATATAGCCGTTATTGTCAACTTCAACCAAATCCTTAAGAACAGCGGAATTTGGCACACTGCCGACAGCCACAAAAACACCGTCAACTTTGATGTCGGTTTCTGCGCCGTTTTTATCAACAGTAATTGACTCAACCTTATTACTGCCGTTAATCTTTTTTATCTGCGAATTAAGCAATATTTCTACATTAGAAATATTTTCAACCTTTTGCTGTAAGGTTTTGTTGGCTCTGAATTTATCTCTGCGATGAATAAGATAAACCTTTTTCGCAAACTTTGAGAGCAAAGCCGCATCGCCAAGGGCGGTATCTCCGCCGCCTGCAACAGCTGTGATTTTATCTTTATAAAATGCAGCGTCACAAACTGCGCAATACGATACTCCTCTGCCCGAAAACTCTTTTTCACCCTCAACCTGAAGTTTTCTGCGTTCCGTACCAACCGCATAAATTACAGTGTGAGTTTCCAATGAATTTCCGTTGTCAAGTTCAATGCTGTAATCAGTTGTGTTTTTGCTGATTTTAACAGCCTCTCCCTCTATAAATTCAGTACCGAGGCTTTCTGCGTGGGAACGGAACTTTTCGCCCAAATCAAAGCCGTTTTCACCGTATAAGCCGGGGTAATTATCTACACGCTCGCTTTCTGCAATCTGACCTGTGCCAAGGTAGTTTTTCTCAACCACAACTGCCTTAAGTCCTGCTCGCTGAGCGTAGATAGCCGAAGAAAGTCCTGCCGGACCGCTTCCGATAATAACTATGTCGTACATATTACACTCCTTGTTTAGTAAATAACCAATTCTTCATTTTTTGAATTTGTGCCGTTGATTTTAAATGAATTTAGCACTGGATTTTCTCTGTCCATAAGTGACAAAATCATATAGCTTGCCTTGCTGTCATATGCAAGTCGCTTGTCCTCATCCGACGGTCTTGACGGCGATTCGGGATGTGAATGCCAGTTACCGAGCGGTACAAAACCGTTCTGTCGCATATCCTTTACCGCCGCAAGCTGTTCCTTTGGGTCAAGCGAAAAATGCTCGTTTGAGTGGTCAATGTTTGTGAGGAGATAAACCTTTTTAATCTCCTTGTTTTCACCGTCAATGACACCTGCAATCAAACCGCAAGCCTCGTTTGGCAGCTCACTTTCTGCGTGAGCCACAATTTTATTATAGTCAGCTTTTGATAATTTAATCATAAATGAACACCGTCACATTCTGCCTGTTCGTAGTCGATAAGCTCGGTAATTGTAGGATGGTCGCCGCAAACCGCACAATTATGTGTGTTTGACGGAAGTTTTATCTTACGAAACTCCATTTTAAGTGCATCGTATGTAAGTAAATATCCTGTGAGCAAATCACCCTTGCCGAGAATATACTTGATAGCCTCCATTGCCTGCAAACTGCCGATTACACCGCCCATTGCTCCGATTACGCCTGCCTGCTTACAGGTAGGAACTGCGTCCTTTGGCGGTGGGTTCTTGAATACACAACGGTAGCAAGGACCTTCACCGGGAACATATGTCATAAGCTGTCCCTGAAATCTGATAATACCTGCGTGTGAAAAAGGCTTTTTAGCCATTACGCAAGCGTCATTGATAAGGAACTTTGCCGGAAAATTATCGGTACCGTCAATGATAAAATCATAATCCTTGATGATATCCATAATATTTTCACTTGTAACAAAGGTATGGTAAGTTTTTACCGTAACATCGGGATTCATAGCCTCCATAGTTTCCTTTGCCGATTCTACCTTTGGCTTGCCTACATCTTTTGTAGCGTGAATAATCTGGCGCTGAAGATTTGAAAGGTCAACCTCGTCTGCGTCTGCAATACCGATTGTACCGATACCGGCAGCTGCAAGGTACATTGCAACAGGAGCACCAAGTCCGCCTGCACCGATTATAAGTACCTTTGCGTTGAGCAGCTTTTTCTGTCCCTTTGCACCAACCTCTTTGAGAATGATGTGGCGAGAATAGCGCTCAAGCTGTTCGTTAGTAAATGCCATTACTGACCGCCTCCCATGAAATAAAGAAATTCAACTACATCGCCGTCCTTGAGTACGGTTTCTTCAAAAGTACCGCTTGCAAGAAATTCGTCGTTTACACTTACTGTTACATACTCCGGTGTTTCTACATCTTCGTCAATAATAAGCTGTGCTACTGTAAGTCCCTCTGCTACTTCCTTTTTATTGCCTGCAACTGTGATTGTCATAATAATAACCCCTTTAAACTGATTTTTCAATAACTTCTTTAATTTCTGCTTGTTTTACTGCGCCTCGCAGTCTTGAAACCTCTTCGCCGTTTTTAAAGAATACCAAAGTAGGCGCTGCCTGTACCTCGTATTTTTCGGCAAGCTCGGAATCAAAATTTATATTGATTTTAACAATTTTGAGCTTTTCGGCATATTCTTCTTCAAGTGCGAAAAGTACCGGTGAAAGTCTTTTACAAGGCACACAACTGTCTGAATAAAAATCAGCGAGTACAGTTTTATCTGCCTGTAAAACTTCTTTTTCAAAATTGTCTTTACTGATTCTTGTCGGCATTTAATCACCAACCTTTTTAACTATAAGATTATAAGTGCCGTCCTCATTATCTATGAGCTTTAAAATTTGGTGACCCTCTTCCTTGATACTTCTCGGAACATTCTGAACAGGCTCGCCGTCATTCATTTTAACACTTAAAATCTGACCGTCGTCAAGCTCCTCAAGAGCAACCTTTGCCTTTACAAATGTTGTCGGACAAACAACATCGGTAATATCTACTGTATCGTCAATAATAAAATCAGCCATTGTATGCCTCCAATATCTTCTCTTCAAATTTTTCTCTGCCTACTCTGTCAATAGTAAACTTAAAGCGTTCGCTCGGCTTTGCGTTTTCTTCAAAGAAATTAACAGCCGCATCGCAGATTTTCAAAAGTTTTTCTTTATCTTCAATAAACGGAATAATTGTTTCGCCTTTGTTAATTGAGTTGCCGAAAAGTCCGCCGAATGAAACTATGTAGCCGTGAACGGTATCCCAAGCGTCGGTCGGGCAAGCCTTATAGCATCTGCCGCAGAAATTACATTTTGACTTGTCAACGGAAATTTTTCCGTCCTCAAGAGTGATAGCACCCTGTCGGCAAGCCTTTACGCAAACGCCGCAGCCTATACAATCGCTTTCTCTCCAGTCAACCTTTATTCCGCCCTTAATTCCGAGGTCGTTTTCCTCTGACTTAAGGCAGTTGTTCTGACAGCCTGTAATACCAAACTTAAACTTATGCGGAAGTTCTTTTGCAAAATATCTGTCGTCAAGTTCTTTTGCAAGTGAATATGTATCAATACAGCCGCTCGGGCAAATTGCCTGTCCCTGACAAGCTGTAATTGTTCTTACTCTCGGGCCGCATACACCGGGTTCAACATCGCCCTCGGCAAGTGCCGCCTTTACATTTTCAACATCGTCAAGTTTAATAAACGGAATTTCCACGCTCTGTCTTGAGGTAAGATGCACATAGCCGTCACCGAAATTTTCCGCTACTTCTGCAATCTTGGCAAGTTGTTTTGCCGTAAGATTTCCGCCTACCACTCTTAAACGAAGAGAAAAATTATTTTTTTGTTTTTGGCGCATAAAGCCGCCTTTTTTTAATGTTGAATAATCAACTGCCATTGTGAATCCCCCAAAACTAATTGTTTATTTTACTTATTGCATTTCCAAAGTCCTCAATCAGATCTGCAATGTCCTCTATACCAACGCTTATTCTTATAGTGTCGTCAAATACACCTGCGCTTTCTTTCTGCTGTTCTGTACTATGTGCGTAAATTGTACTTGACGGATGAATTACCAATGTTCGTGTGTCACCGATATTTGTTGCGTTTGTCGCAAACTTCAAATTATTTATAAGTTCAAAAGCTTTTTCTTTACTGCCGACTCTTATTGTAAGAATCGCACCGCCTTTGCCTTTTAAAAGTTTTTGTGTAAGTGCGTAATACTCTGAGCTTTCGAGCGCCGGATAATTAACCTCAATATCTTTACAGGTTTCAAAAAATTGTGCAAGTTTCAATGCGTTGCTGCAAAGACGCTCCATTCTCAGTCCCAAAGTTTCAAGACCGACAGAATTTAAAAATGCATTAAACGGAGCAAGACAACAGCCGAAGTTTCGCCAAATTCCGTTTCTGAGCTTTGCAAGGTATGAAAGTTTACCGTATTTTTTGTATTCTTTCATACCTTTGAATTTCTCTGTATCCCATTCAAATTTACCACTGTCAATTATTATACCGCTGATTGCGTTTCCGCCGCCGTTAATATACTTTGAAGTGGAGTGAACAACAATGTCAGCGCCGAAATCAATCGGGTGAACAAGATACGGTGTTGCCGTTGTGCTGTCTATAATAAGAGGTATGTTGTGGCTGTGTGCAAGATTTGATACCGATTCAATATCCACAACATCAAGTTTCGGATTGCCGATAAGCTCGGCAAACACTGCTCTTGTGCGCTCGTTGATAAGCGGTTCAACATTCTGCGGTGTAACCTCAGGCACAAAATGCGCCGTAATGCCAAAAGGCTCTAAATCCTTTAGCAAATCAATAGTGCCGCCAAACAAGCCTGCGCCTACTATAATTTCATCACCGGACTCCAATATATTAAGAAGTGCCATTGTAACTGCTGCCATACCTGACGAACACGCAACAGCACCTGCACCTTTTTCAAGGGCGGCAATTCTGGTTTCAAATGAAGTAACCGTAGGATTGCCTATTCTTGAATAAGCATATCCCGGCGCTTTGTTGTTGAACACCTTTTCAAGCTGTTCGGCAGAGCTGTGCGAAAATGCACTTACCTGATAAATAGGAGTCATAGTAGAGCCGGACGCCTTATCACCGCTAAAATTCTTGTGCAATAACGCTGTATTAAACTCCATAAGCTTCCCATCCCTTTTAAATCATATTTGCTTAGTCAATGCTTATCCTGCAAAAAGCTTATCTGCAAGATGATATTGTAGATTATAGCGCATTTAACTTAGTATTTCAATAGGTTTTGTAGGATTTTCCCTTTTTTACAAATTTTATTCCATATAATGCTAAAATCTGTTATTATATACAATGCTTATTTGTTTAGTAGGTATTGATTTTTTCCTTAAAAAATGTTAATCTATATTTAATACGCTTAGTCAGGCATATTCTGCTCCAAAACAGGCTTTTCTTCTGTATAAGGAGCTGATTAATTGAAAATATCAACAAAAGTGGAATTTGGCATTATTGCGATAATCGACATAGCGGTGTATTCTCAAAACGGGTGTTCGGTCACCGCTCCCGATATTGCCAAGCGGCACAACATATCTAAAAAATACCTTGAGCAAATACTGCCGTCACTCACCTCCACAAATCTGATTCGTGGGCAAAAGGGACTTAACGGCGGTTACGTAGTTGCAAGAGATTTGAGTAAAATTACTTTTAAAGACATTATAAACGCTCTCGACACAAGGGTGCTTAACGATGTTTATTTTGACAGTCGAGATAAAAACGATATGATGATGGAGCTTATAAACGATAAACTCTGGAGTGCAATGTCATCATACCTGCAAAATTACGCAGAAAGCATTACTCTGGCAGAGATTGCAGAACATTACAAACAAAACGAAATTATTGTACAGGCTAAGGTCGTGTAATAAAGAAGAAAAAGTGCAGCAAGATTATAGAATTGCTGCACTTTTTCTTTTCGTTATTATTCTAAACTTTTGATTGCATTGATTGTTTTATCTATATCCTCATCGGTATGTGCAAAAGAAACAAACATTGCCTCAAATTGTGACGGCGCAGTATAAACGCCGCTGTCCTGCATATGTCTGAAATATGCGGCAAAGCGAGCGGTATCGGCGGTTTTTGCTGTATCGTAATCCTTTACCTTTTCGCCTGTAAAGAACACAGTCATAATTGAACCGACACGATTTACATTGAGTCCCGACTCCTGCATTGCATTTTCAAGCTGAGCAGAAATTTTTTCGAGCCTTGTGTAGATTTCGTCTTGATTTTCCTCAAGAATTTTAAGAGTTTCAATTCCTGCGCTTACGGCAACGGGATTGCCCGAAAGTGTGCCTGCCTGATACACAGAACCGAGCGGAGCAACGCATTGCATAACCTCTTTTTTGCCGCCGTACACAGCAAGCGGCATACCTCCGCCTACAATTTTGCCAAGTGTGGTGAGGTCGGGGGTTACATTGTAGTATTGCTGAGCGCCGCCAATGCTAAGCCTGAATCCTGTAATAACCTCGTCGAAAATAAGCAGAGAATTATACTTTGTTGTAATCTCTCTTAAAAACTGCAAAAATCCCTTTTCGGGCGGCACAACGCCCATATTTGCGGCGCATGGCTCTACAATAACACAGGCAATGTCATCGCCGTAATCTTCAAACAGCTTTTCTACCGACTCTTTATTATTGTACTTTGCAAGCAGGGTATTATCCGTATATCCTTTAGGAACACCTGCACTGTCGGGAATTGAATTAGTAAGAAGTCCCGAACCCGACTTAACAAGCAAGCCGTCTGAATGACCGTGATAGCAACCCTCAAACTTAACTATTTTATCTCTCTTTGTATAACCCCTTGCGGCACGGATTGCACTCATAACCGCCTCTGTACCCGAATTTACAAGTCTGAGCATTTCCATTGACGGAAAATGCTTTTTAATAAGCCTTGCAAGCTCAATTTCGCCGCTATGGCAAGCGCCGAATGTAAGTCCTCTTTGACAGGTTTCGGTTACTGCATTTATCACTCTTTCGTTTGCATGACCGAGAATATTAGGCCCCCACGAGCAAATGTAGTCTATGTACTCATTGCCGTCAACATCATAGATTTTTGAACCCTTTGCGTGGTCGATAAACAGCGGCGCTCTGCCAACCGCACGGCACGCACGAACAGGGCTGTTTACTCCGCCGGGCATAAAATTCTGAGCTTGGGCATAAAACTTTTCCGAATTTTGAATATTCATTTTTGCCACCTCTTACTTGTAAAATTCGTCAATCCACTTTGCGGCGTCAAGTGCGTGATATGTAATTATAATATCCGCACCCGCTCTTTTCATAGCAATTAAATTTTCGGATACAATTTTCTTTTCGTCAATCCAGCCTTTTTCTGCCGCCGCCTTAACCATTGCGTACTCACCGCTTACATTGTACGCAACAAGCGGCAAATCAAAGCGTTCGCTTGCGGCTTTTATCACATCAAGGTACGCAAGGGCTGGCTTTACCATAACCATATCTGCGCCCTCGTCTATATCGTCTGCAATCTCTCTGAGCGCCTCTTTGCCGTTTGCATAGTCCATCTGATAGCTTTTTCTGTCGCCGAATTCAGGTGCGGACTCGGCGGCATCTCTGAACGGTGAATAATATGCAGACGCAAACTTTGCACTGTAAGAAAGAATCGGGGTATCTGCAAAGCCGTTTTCATCAAGAGCATTTCTGATTGCAGACACTCTGCCGTCCATCATATCTGACGGAGCAATAATGTCCGCACCTGCCTTTGCAAGGCTTACCGCCATTCTTGAAAGCAGCGGCAGAGTTTCGTCATTCAATATTTTATGACCGCATACAACACCGCAATGTCCGTGACTTGTATATTCGCAAAGGCACACATCGGCAATTACAAGCATTGACGGATACTTAACCTTTATGTATCGGATTGCCTGCTGAGTAATTCCGTTTTCGTCATAAGCGCCGCTTGCAAGCTCGTCCTTATGCTTTGGAATACCGAAAATCAAAATTCCCGCAACTCCGCTTTTACTTATTTCCTCTAAAATTTCATCTGCTCTGTCAAGTGAATACTGATAAACATTCGGCATAGAGTCAACAGGCTTTTTTATGTTTTCGCCCTCGGCAATAAAAATCGGATAAATCAAATCGCCCTTGTCTACCCTTGTTTCACGCACAAGACTGCGTATGCCCTCGTTTGTTCTTAGTCTTCTGAATCTTCTCATTAAAAATCACTCTCTTTTTTAACATCTGAAATAATTGTATTAAGAATACCTACTACATCCTTGGTCTTTGCAATTTTGCAGTCGGCAATGTTGTACTGATGCAGTGCCTTTGCGGTTATCTCGCCAATACAAACAATTTTTGTGTTTTCGCTAACAGCATATCCGCTTTCAAAAAAAGCGTTTACGCCCGATGAGCTTGCAAAGGTTATATAATCGGAGGTAATAATTCCGCCCTCCGACTTACTTTCCGACTGAATATCATAGGTTTTTACATCGTCATAAATTATATTATTGCGACTTAAAATTTCAATAAGTTCTTTTGAGCCGTTTTCCGCACGCAAAATAAGCACTTTTTCGCTTTTGTTTACGGTTTGCGCCAAAAGATTTCCCAAATCAACCGAAGTATAAACCTTTGGAATAATATCGGCAAAAATCCCGTATTTTTCGAGAATACCTGCCGTACCGCTGCCGATAACAGCAAATTTTACATTACACAGTTTGCGAACATCGACCTTTAACGCTCTTAGCCTTTTTATAAAAATCTCTGCGCCGTTCATACTTGTAAGCACAATATAATTATAATTATCAATATTTTGCAGTGCGTTGTCAAGCTGTTTGTTCTGCCTGTACTCCTTTACGCTCAAATAATCAATGCAATTAATTCTTGCGCCGAGCGCCATAAGCTCTCTGCCGAGCTTTGACGAAAGTTTATGAGTACCCGTAACCGCAACGGTTTTATTTTTCAGCGGCTTTTCTATTGTAGCGGAAAAGTCAAACCCCACTGCTTCTCCCACTACGATTATTGCAGGCGGTTCAACTTTGCTTTGCTCTGCAAGACTGCAAATATTTTTTAAAGTACCTCTTACCGTGCTTTCCTTTGCATATGCGCCGTTTGACACAATGGCAACGGGAGTGTTTTCGTTCTTTCCGTTTGCAATAAGTCCGCTCACGATTTCGGGCAATTTTCTGAGTCCCATTAAAAATACAAGTGTGCCGTCAAGCCTTGCGTATTCCTTAATGTTTTGCGGCAAGGTGTTTTGTGCGGTGTGACCTGTAATTATATGCACACTGCGGCTTAAATTCCTATGTGTAACGGGAATACCTGCCAATTCGGGGACAGCTATTGCCGAGGAAATACCGGGTACAACCTCGTACGGAATACCGCTGTTTTGAAGTGCCTGCACCTCTTCTCCGCCTCTGCCAAACACAAACGGATCTCCGCCCTTGAGGCGCACAACAGTCTTGCCTTCGTTTGCTTTTGCAATGAGAATTTCGTTTATGTTCTCCTGCTTTTCACTATGCTTTCCTGCTCGTTTTCCTACACAAATTTTTTCTGCATTATCCGCATACTCAAGCAACAGCTTGTCGGTAAGGCTGTCATATACAACGACATCGCATTTTTTCAGACAATTCTGCCCACGCAGAGTTATTAAGTCATAATCGCCGCACCCAGCGCCCACAAGGTAAACCTTTCCTATGTTCATAGCTCACTCACCAACCTTTTTGCAAGATTAAATCGGTCTTTAATATCCGCACTGTCAAACACAATATTTCGGCAGTCGGCGGAAATCATAAGCTCTATTCTGCCGTCTTGCACCTTTGAATAAGCGCCGACGGGCATACCGCAGTCGGCATTTAACAGCTTTGGAATTTGCCGTTCGGTTTCAAACTCAAGCATAGTTTCCCTATGGCTGATTTCTCTAAGCATTTGCGATACGGCACTGCCCTTTCTGCTCTCTGCCACGATAATCGCCTGACAGGGCGCAGGGAGAAAATCTTTGTACTCAAAGGGCATTATATCATAATCGGCGCTGTTGTAAAGCGACAGCCTTTCAAGACCTGCCGCCGCAAGAATAATTCCGTCATAGTCGCCGTTCATCAGCTTGCCGAGTCGTGTGTCTACATTTCCTCTTATATCCTTAATGCAAACGAGCGGATAGATTTTTTTGATAAAACTCTGCCGCCTTAAACTGCCCGTACCCACAATAAAATCTTCTCTGTTTTGTATCGGATTGTTTTTTCTTGCAACAAGCACATCACGATAGTTTCCTCGCTGTAAAGCCGATGAAATTTCAAGTCCGTCTGCAAGCTCAAGCGGAAGGTCCTTTGCACTGTGCACCGCCATATCTGCCGCTCCGCTTAATAAGGCATTCTCAAGTTCAGAGATAAAAACTCCCTTTCCGCCTATCATTGCAAGCGGTTTATCAAGAATTTTATCTCCTTTTGTTGAAATGCAAACTATTTCTGTATCTATATCGTCAAATCTCTTTTTCAAAGCTTTTGCAAACATTTCTGTTTGTGCAAGCGCAAGTTTGCTTTTTCGTGTACCTATTTTTATTTTCATATCAGCTGTTTTCCTTTATTATTTTATCCACAACATCAACATCAATATTTTTGCCGCAAAGGCACATATTCATAAGACTTGAAAATACTTTTTTTCGCACCTCTTCGTCTGCGGTGTTTTCCTTTATGTATTCTCTGTACTGCCACAATGTTTCTGCGGTATCGGAATTTGTATTTTCAAGCATATTTAAAAACTGCTCTTTAAGATATTTTGCGTATATCGGACTTTTGCCCGAAGTGGTAATTCCTGCCGTAACCGAATTTTTTTGCACAATGGCAGGGAAAATAAATCCGCACTTTTCTTTATCGTCTACCGTATTTACAAGAATATTTTTTGCACTGCACAAGTCAAAAATATGTGCGTTCACCTGCTCGTCATCGGTGGCACTGATAACGCAAAAGACATTTTCCAAATCGCCGTCTGCAAACTCACGATTGATTGTATTTACATTAAGCCTTAAAATCTCAGTGCTTATCTTTGGCGACACAACGGTTATGCTCGGCTTAAAGGGCAGCAGCTTTTCGATTTTGCGCAAAGCCACCGTACCGCCGCCGACCACGAGAATATTTTTATTTTCTATATCAATATAAAACGGAAAGTATGCCATTATAATTTTTCTCCACAACTTTTAAATGCGTCAAGTATTTTTATAAATTCCTCTGACGGCAAATCTGCCTTGAATTTATAGAGTATTTCTTCTAAAGAATTTTCGCTCAGCTTATTTTTTACACTGTCCATATACGGCAAAAAATAATGAAATGCAATATCCTTTTTGAGAACATCGCACTCCTCGCTGATTATCTCCTTTGCGCTCTCCACGCTGTCGAGCTTTAGCCCGTTGTTTTCTTTTGCGAGCTTTTCAAAATAATCTATTCCGATTAGCTTTAGTCCGCCAATCTCAGTTACCGAGCTGTCAATGTCGGGCGGCACTGCAAGGTCTATAAAAAGCCTCGGCTTTTCGGTTTTAACACTCTGCTTTAAATCGTAATATGTAACCGTATAGTGCGGACTTGCGGTAGCGCTGACTACGCAGTCGGCATCATCAATATACTTGTACCTGTCGGCATAGTCGGCAACAGTAATGCTCGCCCTGCTCTGCACCGATTCGGCGCTGTGCTTTCGTGAGGTTGCAATAATATTCACATTTTTGTGCGACAAAAGATTTTTTACAAGCGTTGTGCCTATCTTGCCCGTTGCGCCTATTACAAGAACATTCACCCTGTCTTTAAAATGCGCAATTTCATTTCCTGCAAGCGTTGCCGTTGACACCGAGGTTTTGGAAAGCGCCGTCTGGGTTTTTATCTTTTTGGCGCAGGCCATGGCAGACTGAAAAATCATATTTAACTCGTAACCTGTCATACCCAAATCCTTTGCCTTGGTGTATGCGAGTTTGATTTGCCCCAATATTTCGTCCTCGCCTATTACCATAGATTCAATTCCGCTCACCACTCTGAAAAGGTGCATTACCGCTTTATCGGAATAAAACAAATACAAATGCTTTTTCAGCAAATCACACTCAATGCCCGAATAGTCTGAAAGCAGATTTTGCGCAATGCCCACACTCTCGGCACCTCCGCAAAAGTAAAGCTCCGTTCTGTTGCAGGTGCATAGTATAACGCACTCGCTCACTGTCTTGCTCCTGACAAGCTCGCCAAGAAATTCACTTTGTACGGAGTCTGAAAAGGCAAGTTTTTTTCTTATATTAACATCTGAATTTTTGTAATTAATACTTATACAATACATCCTTATCCACCCAAAATAATTCACATAATATCTTTAACCCACAAGCTATAATTCCATATTAAACCTACTGAATTAATATGTTTTATTATACTATTATCACTGTATAAAGTCAACAACTTTATACCCTGCAAAGTAATTTCTAAAGCAAACACACCGATTGAAAATAATCGGCGTGCTTAGAATAAGTGTGTTTAAAATTAAATAATTACAGATTCCTCGGCAAGCGACTTGTTCTCAAGGATAAATACCTCGTCACCCTTAGTAACAAACAGTCTGTATAAGAATACATTTACCTTTTCGCCCGCCTCAACGGCAGGCTCTTCAAGTCCTCTTATGCCTCTGATAATACCGCCGTCACATTTTACCGTAACCTCAATATTATTTCCTCTGAAAGCAGTGCTGAGTACCTCGCCCACCGATACAGAGGCTTTTTGTCTGAACGATTCGTTGAGCTTGGTAATTTTAATAAACTCAGGGCGCACAATAGATTTTTCAGCACCCTCAACCTCGTCAAAGGTTTTAAATCTGGTGTAATCGTCAAGTACGGTAGTCTGTCCGAAAAACGATGCCGAAAACGCCGTCTGCGGCTTTTGGTAAATCTCAATCGGAGTGCCTATCTGCTCAATTCTGCCCTTGTTTGTAATGATAATTTTGTCGGCAACCTCAATAGCCTCGTCCTGATCGTGGGTTACAAATATACTTGTAACACCGAGCTTTTCAATCATCTCTTTGAGCCAAGACCTTAGCTCCTGCCTTACCTTTGCGTCAATGGCGGCAAACGGCTCATCAAGGAGCAAAAGTGTAGGATTAGGCGCAAGCGCTCTTGCAAAAGCCACTCTCTGCTTCTGACCGCCCGAAAGCTGACTCGGATAACGCTTTTCAAGTCCCTTTAAGCCGATAAGCTCTACAAGCTCGTTTACTCTCTCTTTAATATATTTTTTATCTTTTTTCTGAATTTTAAGACCGAAAGCAATGTTGTCGAAAACTGTCATATATCTGAACAGCGCATAGTTTTGAAATACAAATCCTATACCTCTTTTGCTTGCGGGAATATCGTTGACTACCTTGCCGTCAATAATAATTTCACCGCTGTCGGGAGTTTCAAGACCTGCTATCATTCTGAGAATTGTGGTTTTGCCACTGCCCGACGGGCCTAAAAGACCGATGAGCTTACCCTGTTCAATTGAGAAATTCACATTATCAGATGCCTTGTAATTGCCAAAGGTCTTGTTAATATTTTTTAATTCCACATACATTAAGATTCCTTCTTTCCTTTGTACTCAATTACACTTCTGATAATCAGAATAATAACCGCCATTATTACAAGAATTGACGACACCGCAAAGGCAGGTACGGTTTTAAACTCGTTAAACAAAATTTCAATATGTAGCGGCAGGGTGTTCGTCTTTCCACGCAAATGTCCCGAAAGTACCGATACTGCGCCAAACTCGCCCATTGCTCTTGCGGCGCACAAAACTATGCCGTATAAAAATGCCCACTTAATATGCGGAAAGGTAACCTTTCTGAAAATGGTAAGTCCCTTTGCTCCCATAAGTGCTGCCGCCTCTTCCTCATCTGTTCCCTCAGACTCAAGTACAGGAATAAGCTCTCTTGAAATGAACGGGAATGTAACAAATATGGTGGCAAGTATAACACCGGGTACGGCAAAAATCACCTTAATGTCAAGCTCCTGCAACAGAGGATACAAAATGCTCTGTCTGCCAAAGGTAAGTACAAATATCAGACCTGCAATAACAGGAGATACGGTAACAGGCAGGTCAATAAGTGTGGTGAGAACTTTTTTGCCCTTAAAGCGGAACTTTGTTACAGACCAAGCCGCAAAAAGTCCGAATACAGTGTTGAAAACAACCGCACACGCTGTTGCCTCAAGTGTAAGCAAAACAGCCTTTAAGGTATATTCATCGCTTACAGACTCCCAAAAGGTTTGCAAACCGCTTTTGAGTGCCTCTGTAAGAACGGTAATAAGAGGAAGTACAAGCATAATAAACAGAAACAATACGCTTATGCCTATAAGTATCCACTTTACGGCTTTTGAGCCTTTGGTTTCTTCGTGCATATTACTTTCCTCCCTTCAATATCTTTGTGTTTCTTGACTGAATGAGATTAACTATAAACAAAATCAAGAAAGATGCGGCAAGCATTACAAGTGCAATAGCCGTTGCGCTTTTATAGTCAAATTCCTGTAACTTAGACATAATTATAAGCGGTGTAATTTCGGTTTCAAAAGGCTTGTTGCCTGCAATGAAAATTACCGAGCCGTACTCGCCGAGGCACCTGCCAAAGGCAAGTCCAAAGCCTGTAAGCACAGATGGCAGTATTTCTGGAAAAATGATTTTCCAAAAGATTTTTATTCTGCTTGCGCCCATTACTCCTGCCGCCTCTTCATAAACAGGGTCGAGCTTTTCAAGAACAGGCTGAACCGCTCTTACAACAAAAGGAATACCTATGAACACAAGTGCAAAGGTAATGCCTATTCTTGTGTAGGCAATGCTTATGCCGAATTTTGCAAAAAAGCTGCCTATAAAGCCTGTATCAGCCGTAAGCGAAGTAAGCGCAATACCTGCAACCGCTGTCGGCAGTGCAAAAGGCAGCTCAATCATACCGTCAATTATTCTTTTGCCGGGGAACTTATAACGCACAAGCACCCACGCAAGCACAACACCCATAACCGCATTGATTGCCGACGCAATAAACGCCGTAATCAAACTGACCTGATAGCTTGCCATTACTCGTTCGCTTGTAACTGTATCTATAAAATCAGGCCAGCTCATCTGCGCCGTATAAATCACAAGAGAAGCGAGCGGAATCAACACTATAATGCTGAGTATTGATATAGTAACTCCCATAGATAAGCCAAAGCCGGGAATAACTCGTTTCGCCTTTTTAGTTTTGTTCATCTTTACACCCACTTTTCTTGTATATGCAAGCATTGTGTTCAGCCGATACCAACTGAACACGATTACCTGAAAAATTATGTTTCAAATTATTTTTCGTAAATCTTATCAAACACGCCGCCGTCTGCAAAATGAGTTTTCTGAGCCTTGTCCCAACCGCCAAAGTCATTTATTGTAACAAGGTTAATGTTAAGGTCAAACACATCTGAGTATTCTTTCAAAATTTCCTGATTGTAAGGACGATAGTAGTTATCTCCTGCAATTCTCTGCGCCTCGTCGCTGTATAAGTAGCCGAGATACTCGGTTGCTACCTCTCTTGTACCTCTGCTGTCTGCCACTTCGTCAACAACCGCAACTGACGGCTGAGCAAGAATACTTACACTCGGTGTAACAATTTCGTATTCATCGGGGTGGTCTTTAATTGAAAGATAAGCCTCGTTTTCCCAAGCCAAAAGCACATCGCCCTGTCCGTTTTCTACAAAAGTAGTTGTGGCTCCTCTTGCGCCCGAATCAAGGACGAGTACATTCTGATAAAGTTTCTTTACAAAGTCCTCGATTTTGCTTTCGTCACCGTTATAAAGCTTGTCGGCATATGCCCAGGCGGCAAGGTAGTTCCATCTTGCGCCGCCCGAAGTTTTTGGGTTTGGTGTAATAACTCCAACGCCGTCCTTTACAATATCGTCCCAATCCTTAATATTCTTTGGATTGCCTTTTCTTACAAGGAATACAATGGTTGAGGTGTAAGGTGAAGAGTCGTTTTCAAAGTTATTTACCCAGCCGTCATTAATAAGACCTGCATCTCTAACGGCATTAACATCATATTCAAGGGCGAGTGTTACCACATCTGCCTCAAGTCCGTTTGCAACCTCAAGTGCCTGCTTGCCCGAACCGCCATGTGACTGAGTAACCTCTACCTCCTGACCTGTTTTTTCTTTCCAATGCTCGGCAAAAATTTTGTTGTAGCTTTCATAAAGCTCTCTTGTAGGGTCATAAGAAACATTGGTAATATGTACCTTTGCGTCCTGAGAAGTATCCTTATTTGCTTTTCCGCATCCGAAAAGGGCAAAAGCGGAGGTTCCTATAAGTGCTGTTGTAAGGAGGGCGGATACGAGTTTTTTAGTAAAAATCTTTTTAATTTTAATCAAACCTTTCTTTTAGCTGTAATAATTAACAATCAATTAAATAGTAAACCGCAATGCTTTAACACATCGGCTTACCGCCAAAAGAACTGCACATTCGTTTGCTTATTCGGTTAAAATGATTTTTCATACAAACTACCCTTGCCTTTCATAATACATAACACACTCTGTATTACCTATAATACCTATCATATTAGTATGTTTGCTCGATACAAGTATTTTATATCCTTATCACCTAAAAGTCAAGTATTTTTTATGATTTGAATATTCTTTGTCAGATAACTACAATTAAATTCCAAATGACAACCCAAAAATGGTAATATAATCGTTAATTTTACTAAAAGTCTTAAAAAATAACAGCCTTTTTAATATGATCGGAGATGTATATATGAAAGCATTGTTGATAAACGGCAGTCCAAGGACAAACGGCTGTACTTTCACTGTCCTTACCGAATTAAAGAACACACTCGAAAAAGAGGGCATTGATGCGGAAATTATCCATGTGGGACACAAAGACATACATGGCTGTACCGCTTACAGAAAATGTGCGCAAACAAGTAAATGTGTATTTTACGATATTGTAAACGAGGTTGCGCCAAAGTTTGCCGAGGCAGACGCATTTGTAATCGGCGCACCTGTTTATTACGCTTCCCCGGCGGGCGGCGCAATTTCCTTTCTTGACAGACTGTTTTTCAGCACCTCAAAAATTGACAAAACTATGAAAGTCGGTGCGGCTGTTGTAACCTGTCGCCGAGGCGGCAACATTGTTATTCCGGGTTCAAAGAATGTTGACCATATCAAAGATAATTTTGATATTTTCGACTTTGAGCTTACTCAAAACGAAATGAAAGAAATTTCAGCAATCAACCGCAACAAAACCTACTACACAGCAACACCCGAAGTTTTAAAGCAGTATGCCGAAATGGTACCTCCTGTTGACGAGCAGAAATAATAAGGAGAATTAATATGAAAAAATTAGCGTCAATCTTTTTATCACTTGTTTTCGTATTTTCTTTTGCAGCTTGCGGCAACAGCACTTCAAGCAGTTAGAGCAGCTCTGCCTCAAACACTCAGCAGTCGGCGCAAAGCAGTGCAGGCGGCACTTCAAAGACAGCAGCCGAAAGCTCAGCCAATAATGCCGACAGCTCTTCGGAAAGCAAAAGAGATGTTGCAAGCTGGTAAACGGTTTTGGCTTACAGTAAATTGTAAATTACAGGTAAAAACAAGGAGAAATATGAAATGTCAAAAAAGGTATTAATTTTATCGAGCAGTCCGAGAAAGGGCGGCAACTCAGACCTTTTGTGCGATGAATTTTTGCGTGGCACAAAGAAGTCGGGCAATGATGTTGAAAAAATACGAGTTGCAAGCAAAAGGGAGCATTTCATTTTGGGTGTGGATGAATATTTTTATTTCTGCAAAATAATTAAAACTCATACACCGCAATAATGTTGCATAAACAGTTGAAAGGTATTATTAAGTATGATATAATTTATTAAAAATAGCTATAATTTTTAGTTTATAAATATAAATAAGAGCACAAATGCCAACTATTAAAAATTAAATGACGAAAGCTAATCTAAGAAATTACAAAGGAGCAAGTGCAATGACTAAAATTAAAATCATCAGCAACCCATATATGCAGGATATTCAATATTTAACATATAATGAAAATTCAGACAAGTGGATAGATGTTGGACTTAACTCGCCAAACAGCAAATTGCGTGAAGAAACCGCTCATAACTGCTTTTTGCCTTTTAATGCAAAAGAAATTATTGAAATAATTATAAATGAATATTATCTGAGTGAAAAAGGCCCTGTCGGAATTGTTTTTGAGGGTACTAAGGAAGAATACAATGAGCTTTCAAAAATTGTGCGAGCCGATGAATTTAAGGACAAGGTGGTTCTCACTCTTTCAAACCAAGTGCTTAACGGCGGCGAGTTTGTGCTAAAAGATACAAAAGAAATATTTACATATATAAAGCCTGTTATAGAAAAGGTTTCTAAAGACGAGCTTTCTATTACCAAAAATCTTGCAAAGGTTGCAGACGCACTTGATGATATTGTTCCTATCTGCGTTTTTGGTAATTGCAGTTCGGGCAAATCAACATTTATCAATGCCTTAATAGGCTGTGAAATATTGCCGAGTGGAGATGACCCAATTACGGCAAAGGCATTTAAAATTCAAAATTCCACCGAAAATGATGTTGCTCTCATTAAGTTTTCTCATTTAGAAAACCACATTGAATTATGTTTTGACAAATACGGCTACCATTTAGTAAGCGGAGATGCCGACGATGTTTTGCTTACCGAATTAAATTCTATTTTTAAAGAACAAGACGAAACTAATATAAATAAAATGGTATATACCGCCTTGGACTTCATTAACGCATACGAAAGACGAGATTGTGATATTTTTGAGATCAGCAATTTGATTGAGGTTTATATTCCGTTTTCTAAAACAGGAATTATCGGGAATTCTGAAAACAAGTTTGTGATTTTCGATACCCCGGGTTCAAATACGGCTACAAACTTTGGTCACATCAAGGTGCTTAAAGAGGCGCTTGACGGATTTTCAAACGGTATTCCTGTATGGGTATCTTCATACGAAACTCTCGACTCAACAGATAACGAGGCGCTTTGCAAAAATATTCTCGGCATAGACGCATTGGATAAAAGATTTACTATGATAGTTTTGAATAAGGCTGATATATCAAATCTGCCCGAGGATGGATTTAGCAACAAGCAAGTTAAAATTATCAGAGAATTTAAGTCAGTAGAAAAAATGTATTCGAGCGGTATTTTCTTTGTTTCTTCAATTATGGGACTTGGTGCAAAAAATGGCGGCGTATTCTCGGACAAGCATTACAGAAGAATATATAAAATGCAAAACGATTGCTTTTCCGACCCGGATGATGAGGACTATATTCAGCTTTATAAATACAACATTATGCCGCCGCAAATAAAGGAAGATGTTATCGAGTATTCATCGGGCGAAGATAACCTTATGTATGTAAACAGCGGATTTCATTGCATTGAAACCGAAATGGAGGAATTTGCAACCAAATACTCCACTTATAATAAATGTCAGATGGTCTATGCTCTGCTGAAAGATGTTGTAGAAAAAACAACCGACAAAATTGACAAAAAAGTGCAGAAACGCAAGGAGAGACGCACAAAGTTTAGCAATGAACTTGAAGATAAAAGACAAAATCTGTTGGAAACAATGAGCAAAAAGGGCGAGGAATTAGACAAACTATTCACTAATGATTCGTATAATTCAATTAATGCGTATGCAAAGAATAATCTTGACTATGATTATCCGCTTGAACAGCTTGAAGAACTGAATAAGAAGTATATTGAAGAAAATACAAATCAATATAATATTGAGAATAAGAAAAAATCTCTTGACAATGCAAAGGGAAAAATGTTAAAGGGGTTGAAAGACCGAGTAAAGGAGTTTTCTCTCTCTGACTTTTCTAATTCAATGTCGGGAATTGTGGAGGAAACAAAAAAGGGCTTTGAAAATATTTCAGACTCTAAAAAGGAGCTTGAATCAACTCGAAAGAGTGCGTCAACAGAAACTGTTGACGAGGTACTCCATGAGGTTATTGAAACCTACAAAAGCAGTATTGCTGACGCCGCAGTAAAAATCAACCACATTGCCTGTAACTATTGGGCAAATAACTCAGAAATGCTTAAAAATGAGCTTATAAAAATAGTAACCGAAAGTGACGCACTTACTGATGACCAAAAACAGAACTTGTCCAATATAATTTTCAACTACAAGAATATTCCTTATGATGATCAGGCAAACAATATTTTTGTAAAGCCAAAATTCTTGCAGGGCAGATTGCTCGGCATTGACTTATTTACATTTGAAAGGCTGAATACTAACAAATTGGCAAGAGAATATAACCGAACCGTTGCAGAAAAAATCGAAAGTATTGCTACTACTATGGATGAAAACTACCACAATAGCTACAAAATATGGCAGGATGAGTTAAATGTGATAATTGAGAAAAACATCATTGAACTTAACCCCGATTTACAGTTTTTCTCAGAAGAGATTGAGAACATAACAGCTGAAATTCAGGATCTCGAAATTTGCCAGCTTACAATAAAAAATTCGCTAAACGAAATTAGGGCTCTGATTAGTTAATAGTTTTATTTGGAGGAAACGCAATGGGTGTTAAAAATATTGTCAGAAGAATTGGAGAAAAGGCAGGAGATAAGGTTGCCCAGCTTTCAAAGCTGAGTCCCAATCAGATTGTAGAAATTCAGAAAAAACGAGAAGACTATCTGCTTGAAATGCCAAGTGCCAATGATGAGGTAGCAAGAGAAATAACCGAAAAAATGATGGCGGCAAGCAGTATTGAAATATTCAACGCATTTTTACCGCAAATAAAAGAGTTGTATTTGCCTATGCTTGAAGAGGCCGAATATGACGAGGTTTTTGAAACGGATTATAATATAAGGTATTTTAATATAACAAAATGGGTTACAGATAAAAAAGAAAACAGTCTTGAAAAGCTTGTGAATGTTTATGCTGTTCTCTCAAATGAGGACTGCAATATCGCACTGATTTTTAACAGAACACAAGCAAAAACAAATGTTTACCTTGCCGTTGTAAATTTAAAAAACGATAAGAATAATACAGATGCAAATTTGTATCGTGACAGACTTAAAGATGCCATTCGTGGTAATTTTCCGGGTGCTGAAATCAAAAATGACGGTACGGGAATTGTGCCTTGTCTTAATAACGATAAAGCATATTCGGTTGTAACTGCCTCAAATATCCCGACCGAAAAATCGGAAAAGTTTATAAGCCAAACTATTGAGAAACTGCTTGACGGAATTATTCCAGACACCTCAAAAAAGGAATACACACTCGTGTTGTTGGCAACTCCGATTCTTGATGTGGAAGAGAGAAAACTAAAACTTGGCGAGTTTTATTCCGGACTAAAGCCGTATGCAGAATGGCAGCAGGATTTCCATTACAATGACAGTGTAGCGCATGGCTCATCTGCTACTGTCGGCGTAAATGTGGGCGCAAGCGCAGGTGTTCAAAACGGACAAAGCAATGGGCAAACCGTTACAGACGGCACAAGCGAGCAAAACTCCTTTACGCAAGGGCAAAACGAAAGTGATGCTGATTCAAGCGGAATTTCCGAAAGCGAAAACAGTAATGAATCTAAAACTAATGGTATAAATCAAGGTATATCAAAATCTAATAATATTAATGATACTTCTGGAATAACTACTTCTGCTACAGGAGGAAAAGTTCTTGGAACAGGTGTTGATATTGGAATCAATGGTAATTATAGTCATAGTTGGGGTAGCAGCACTGCTGAATCTCTCGGCAAAACTGCCTCGGAAACTATAACGAGAGGACTTTCAAACACTATTTCAAAAACAGTAACAAAAACCACAGGCACTTCTGTTGCCAATACTCTTGGCAAAGCGGTTACAAATTCACTTTCTAAAACCGCAAGTACACTTAAGAACACAAACCTCGGTGTAAACTTTGGCGCAAACTTTGCCCGTTCGTCAACTGTTACCGCAAGTATCGGTAAAAACGAGGGTATTACTCAGAGCTTTACAAACTACAATATTAAACACGCACTTGAATTGCTTGAAAATCAGATGAAACGCCTTGAGCAGAGCACAGCGCTCGGTATGTGGGATTTTGCCGCCTATGTGCTGAGTGAAGACCCCATTGTGGCAAACAATGTTGCTCATTCGTACCTTGCGCTTACCTTGGGAGAAAATTCATATATGTCTAAATCGGCAATTAATCTTTGGCGAGGAAATATTAAAGAGGAAAAAGAGGCTGCTAATGAAATTTGTAATTATATCAGAAAACTGCGCCATCCGATTTTTGCGCTTAATCCCGAAAAATGTAATGGCAAAAACGGTGACGAAAGTTTTCTTGCCTATCCCCCACTTGTTACGGCAACTACAAGTCTTTCGGGCAAAGAGCTTGCTTATTCGCTCAATTTTCCACAGAAAAGCGTGGCAGGCTTACCTATTCTTGAATGCGCTGAGTTTGGCAGAAATATTGTTACCTATGACGAGCAAAGGAAAACCGACAGATATGTTGAGCTTGGCAATATTTTCCATATGAATCATATGGAGGACAATGAAGTAAATCTGTCGGCACAGTCCTTTACTTCCCATACATTCATTACAGGCAGTACAGGCTCAGGTAAAAGCAACACCGTATATCAAATTCTTAATGAGGCACGAAAGCAGAAAATTAATTTCCTTGTTGTTGAGCCTGCAAAGGGCGAATATAAAAATGTATTCGGTATGAAAAAAGGTGTGTCTGTTTACGGCACAAACCCGGAGCTTACGCCAATGCTAAGACTTAATCCTTTTAGCTTTCCAAACGGAATACATATATTGGAACATTTAGACCGACTTATAGAAATATTCAATGTATGCTGGCCAATGTATGCCGCAATGCCTGCGGTACTAAAAAGTGCCGTTGAAAAATCCTATGCTGACTGCGGTTGGAATCTCAATACTTCTAAAAATAAATACGGCGAAAAAATTTTTCCTACTTTTGCTGATGTAGCAGAAAATGTAAGATATATTATAGATACAAGCGAATACGATACCGACAACAAGGGTGCATACAAAGGCTCTTTGCTCACAAGACTTCAATCTTTGACAAACGGAATTAACGGTATGATTTTTGTTCAAGATGAAATTGTGTCGACAGAGTTATTTGATAAAAATGTTATAGTTGACTTGAGCAGAGTAGGTTCAAGCGAAACAAAGTCGCTTATTATGGGAATGCTTGTGCTTAAATTGCAGGAGCATAGAATGACAACCTCTGAATTTATGAATTCTCAGCTCAAGCACATTACCGTACTTGAGGAGGCTCATAACATTTTGAAACGAACCTCAACGGAGCAGTCATCTGAGGTGGCAAACCTTGTTGGCAAAAGTGTTGAAATGCTTGCAAATGCTATTGCCGAAATGCGTACATATGGCGAAGGCTTTATTATAGTTGACCAAGCGCCCGGCTTGCTTGATATGTCAACCATAAGAAACACCAACACAAAAATCATTATGCGACTTCCCGATCTAAACGACAGAGAACTTGTGGGCAGGTCGGCTAATCTCAATGATGATCAGATTACAGAGCTTGCTAAACTGCCATGCGGTGTTGCCGCTGTTTATCAGAATGAATGGGTACAGCCTATTTTGTGCAAGGTAAACAGGTTCAATACAGGCGAAGAGCCTTACACCTGCCCTATTGCTAATGACAGCGACATTTACGGCGAATACAAAACCTCAATGGTTAAAGAATCCTTGCTCGACTGCATTATGAATAAAGAAATTTTCAGATTTGGCAATCGTGAGGATATAGAAAAGCTAAAGGATATGGTAATAAAATCAAAGCTCGACACTAAGGTAAAGTGTGATTTAGTAAAGTATATTAATTCTGAAAATGACGAGGTAATCGACTCGCTCCAAAAACTCGTTTATGATTTTTTGCAGGCAGGACAAGCAATAGATTTATCATCAAACAATAAAGAACTTACTGAGTGGGTACATTCAGTTGTAACAAAATTATCTCCGCCGATAGAGCAATACTCACGCAAGCAAATATACTTGGTTATAGCATTAATTCTCCTTGAACAGAGTGAGAGAGATGTAGAATACTATGATTTATTAAAATCATTTTTAGAAATGCCAAATAATGATGGAGGTGTGTTTTAATGGGATTTGAATTTAAATCCAAAGAAAGCATAGATATAAAAAGCAAAATGTCAGAAAATTTCAAAGAAATCAAGCCTAAAAACGATATATCTAATGCCGAGGCAAAGCAGAACGGCAGGGCATTGTTTGAAAAAAATGACAATGTAGATAAGGAGATAAGCCAATCTAAGTCTAATAAAATATATTTTGATGACAACGGAGTAAAATTTCGTGAGGGCAACGAACTACTACCAAACAAAACAATAGAAATAGACGGTTATACTTATAAAACTGATAAGCTGGGTAGACCTACATCCGCCGAAGGAAAACTTCAGATAAAAAAGCACGAGGGCAGAATGTCTATGAAAGAGGATAAAGATGTTGTCGCTAAAGGAAAAATGCCGGACAAATACGATATTGGGCATCTTATCGGCGACCAATTTAATGGACGTTCTGAATTATTTAATGTAGTACCAATGGACAGTAATTTTAATCGAGGAACTTTTAAAAATCTTGAAAAAGATTTACGAAAAGCGGTAGATGCCGGCTCTAATGTAACTATGAAAGTTGAAGTAAAATATAATCCTCTTTCAAAGTCCGCTATTCCCACAAAATTCAAAATAACTTATAGTATAGACGGCAAAACAGATGTTAAAGTATTAAAGAACAGGAGCAAACAATAATGATAAGTGGAAAACTTTTTCAAATGATATTTGATGAAATTGCAAATTTTTTACCAGATAAATGGGAAAAAATTGTAGTTTATTTGGAGCAGGGAATTGATTATTACTCATATTCCTTTTATGTTAAAATAAATGGTAAATATATAAAATGCTACGATTTAGAAAATATCTCAGATGATGATATTTTTACAGCATTTGAAAACATTGATGAGGCACTTTCTCAAGAATGGGAAAAAGAAACTGAGCCTTGGAGTAATATGACAATGTTGGTTGATAATAGTGGTAATATGAAAACTTACTTTGATTATACCGACCTGTCAGAGGGAAATTTTGAATATAAAAAGATTTGGGAAAATCAATATCTCGTCTAATAAATTATCCTTAACATAGAATAAAACACCACTCAAGCAGCTTTTGCATTAAACAGCACCTCAGTAGTTATATACTTTTGGGGTGCTGTTTCTGAAATCTTTTATATTTTAACAATATTATTTATGCACCATTTTTATAACATACTGTACTAAAAGGCTTTTTCCCTTTCTATGATTTTAATTACAAAAATATAAAACACCTGCTATATGATTAAAGCTACATATTTTACGGAGCTGCTGCAAATAAAAAAGTTTGCAACAGCTCCGTTTTGGGTGTGGATGAATATTTTAAGTTTTATTTCTGCGTAATCAAGAAAGGTTTTGTTTTAACATAATATCTGTATAGAAATTTTTGCGGTCATTGTAAAAATTTACATAGCCGTTGTAGCGGTTGACGGTTGTTTTTATTGACTCAAGTCCGATGCCAAAGCCTTTTTCTTTGGTGGAGCTGTACTTGCCGTTTTTCTTTTTGGTGTAGCCGTCAAAGCTGTTTGTCATAACAACGAAAATATCGCCGTTGTCGGCATCTGCCTTAAAACTTATTTGTCGCTCGTTTTCGCCAATAGTCATACAGCCTTGAATTGCATTGTCAAGCAGGTTGCCCACCAACGAGCATATATCTACATCGGCAACCGCTATGTTGGCAGGTATATCTATGCTCAAGCTGCATTTAATATTATTTTGCAAAGCCTCGTCATAGTAGTAGCCTACAATGGCATTGAGTGCGTTATGCTCGCAAAAAATCTTTTGCGAATGTGAGTCCTCAACCGAGGCGTTGTACTTGTCAAGGAGATTTATCAGCGACTCTGTATCATTGCTTTTGGCAAGCCTTACAGATGTTCTCGCAACCTGGCGGAAATCGTGCCTGAGTCGGCTTGTGTCCTCTATGTACTTTTTAAGAATACTGTATTCCGTTGCCTGTATTCCAAGCATTTGTGCATTCTGCTCGGCAGAGGCTTTGTCGGTAACAGCTTTTGCGATTGTGTAGAGCATAAATTGAAACAGTACATAAAACACCAAAAACGATGCGTCAACCACTATGTATATTTCAAACAATCGTCCGACATTAACCGTTGCGTAATCCTGCGGAACCATAAGCACATTTGCAACCGTAATAAGCGTTGGCACAAGCCAAATGTATTTCCAAACATTTTCGAGGTGGTAATCGTCTATCAGCCACTTTATTTTTGGCAGAAAAATAATTGTCGCAATGAAAAATCCTATTATTATTACCCACTGAGCAATAAGTCCGTAGGTTTGCAAATCGCTTACCTTGCCGTTTTCATTTATATGCGCCTCCACAGTATAGCTTGAAAGCCCCGCAAAAGAAAACATTGCTATTACGGATACAAACACATACCATAGCTTTTGCTTGCTTATCTTATAAAAGGTAAAGTAAATTGCCATACATATCGCAGTCAGCGGAAGTATTAGGGCATTTGTATCAAGCGCAAATTTAATTTTTATTATACCGCAAACCACCGACGCTATTGCCAAACCTGTTACTATCCAGCCTAAAAGCACGTTTTTGTTTACCTTGCAATGGTGCTGCACAGGGAGAATACACATAATCGCCGCAGGAATAAGCGTTGCATATTCCGCTGCCGACTGGAGAATTTGAATTATATTCATATCATTACACCGCCCTTTCGCCTTTTTTAAACTGTCTGTTTAAAAATGCCTGCTCAACCTCCGACTTTTTGCGCCTGCTTATAGGGATTGAGTTGTTGTCAAGCATAATGCAGTTACAGTTGTCTATTCTCAGCACATTATCAAGATTTACTATTATTCCTCTGTTTATTACGAAAAACTCAGAGTATCCCTCAAAGTGAGCTGTAAGCTCATTAAACGAGGTTCGTATTTTATATTCGTTGTCCTTTACTGTAATAATGCAGTAGTTGGAGCTTGAAAGTATGTAAAGCAAATCCGAATACAGTATAGATTTTTTTTTGCTTTTCAAAGGTTATATCAAGATACGGCTGGTTTTCAGGTAATATTTTGAGTGCCTCGTCAAGCGTTTTGCATAATCGAGAAATATCTATCGGTTTCATTATATAGTCAAAGGCATGGCAAGGGAATGCCTGCGCCATATGCTCCTGACTTGTTGTCATAAATATAAGTATAGTTTCAAGGCTGTGGTTTCTTAATACTTTTGCCGTTTCAATTCCGCTCAGCTTATCCATATATATATCCATAAATACTATGTCAAAGCTATGGCTGTCTAAATCCGCAATAAAGCTTTCGCCGTTATCATAAATTGAAAAGTTGAGCCTTTGGTGGCTTTTTTCCGCCCAATCGGCAACAGCGTTATGTATAATCTGCTGTTCTTCACGGCTGTCATCAACAATTGCTATGTTCATATTTTAGCCTTCATATTGGTCTGATTATATTATACACTAAAGCCTCAGCTTTTATATACAATTCGTCCCAATTTTTGACCGTTCATCCCTAAGTGCTTGAATTTCTGCGTTTGTCGGATTATATTTATATCAAACATACTTGATATGTATAAACAAAAAAGGAGTGTATTTATATGAACAGAGTGTTGCGAAGGTAATTGTCAATCATTCTATCGTTGACAATGGTTTCCTCAATGACAGCAGTAGCTGTAACAAGTGCAAGTGCAAGCACTGTTCCTGAGGACGCAAATGTAGGCGAACAAAATCAGTCCGATTCAAAGGGTAAATCTTACTCGCTTGATGAAATTTATACGGACTATCTTTTTTCGCATACAGACAAATCAAGCGAAGTGGAATACGAGGGCGAAATTAAAAACGAGGTTGCAAACGCTAACAGCGACCAGGTTTACTCAGATTTCCATTTCAGCAATGTGCCGAACAATGACGGGACAAGCTCTGGATCAAACGATTCGATGAGTAAGCGAGCTGAAAAAGATTTGAATGACGAATATTCATCAAATCCGCTCGCCGGTTACAGCGTAATTAACCCCGATGAATTTCTTTTCGGTCAGATAAACCGAAACGAACAGCACAAAGGCAGTATTTATACCTTTAATGACAACGATATGGAAATTGACGAATATCCGTCCGGTGATATTGACAATTTGCCAAAAGTATATGATAACATTAACTTTGACGAAAAGCACGAAACGCAAACTCATAACACAATGGGCATTGACTATAACGGTGACGGTGCTGACGAACTTGCCTATTTTTCGCTTTATACAGATAAAGGAGAAGATAACACTTTTGTTTCTGTAACTATTTATGACAGAGAAGAAAAGAAAGATGACAGCAATGTTAAATATTCTTGGAAAAAGGTTGGCGAATCAGAGAAAAAAATATCAAAAGGCAACGAATTTCTCGATATGATGTGTCAGGAATCAAAGGGTTATGTAGCAATGGCTGCAGGTGACTATGATCATGACGGTTACGAGGAGCTTGCCTGCTACTTTCCTTGTGAAAACAAAGGCTATGGTGAACCGTTTGTAGGTATCATAGACATTAATGAAAAAAACGGCACATTTGATTTTGAAAAAGATATGAAAATTATTAAGCTTTCCGAAATAAGAGATCAATTTTCTAATCTTCAGTCCGGCAAGGACTCTTATGAATCATGGCATTTACCGATAGTTTCACTCTCCACTACATCTATAAGGGCAAATGAAGAGAATGTGGATACAACAAAATCCTACGATGACCTTGTTATCAATGTAAGTGTTCCAAGAAATTATCATGATGATAATGATAATATGAATTCTTGTACCGCTATATATTCTTATAATAAGGAAAAGGATACATATGAATGTAAATTCAATGAAGATACCAAATTCGGCACTGAAAGAATGTTAAGCACAAATTCGGTAGACGCCGACCTGAACGGTGACGGCTACAACGAGCTTGTGGTTGCAGGTATGCGTGAAACCGGATTAAATGGAACAAACGAAAACAGCACAGGTAAAATTGAAACCGGCAATAACCTTGTTCAGCTTATTTACTGGAACGGTTCAGACTACAACTTTGTATGGGATACTCCAAAGCAGGTGCAGGCATCAGGTCAGGTACAGGTTGACCGTCATTCTCAAGAGCCTATTGCTATTACAGCAGGGAGATATAACCCTAATACTATAAATACAATGGACTATTTGTGTATTTAAGGCGTTGTTCTCAGCTGTAAAGACGCAAAGGTTTACGGTGTTGAAAGTGTTTCTGCGAATGAAACAGATATAAATAAAGCAGTTATAACCACATTGCCTCACCATGAAAAAGAGCTTTTCACCGATGCAAGCTTTGTAACCGAATACAAATTAGATTTCGATGGCATTGCAAATAAAAACGCTTTTATCAGCACAGCAGATTCAGGATTTTTCAATACTAAAAGCCAAGTACAAACTATTGCCTTGCTTACAGGTGATGAAAGCACAACGGACGATATAATTTATTATGATATTATTTTCTTAACTTGTGACTCAGACGGAAACTGGCATAAAAGAGCTTACAATGATATTATCGGCTATGAAGACGAAGATGACCACGGTACTTATATGTCCATCAACTTCCTCGATTGCGATGAAGATCAGGTTTATTATCGCTATAAAGGAAAAAGCATAGGCTACTCAAGCCCTACACTTTTTTCTGTAATTCAGGCTCCGCCTTATTACAAAGAGGCAAACTCGGCTTCGGCTTCGTATACAATAACACATGGTCACACAGATGGTACAAGAACTACAGCCGGAGTTGGCGGAGGTTTTTAAGTTGGTGCAAAAACAAAATTTTTTGAAGCGTCGCTTTCTGTAATAGCAAAATATACATACACACATACAGAATCACAAAATATAACTACATCAACAACACTAAATTTAAAATCAGATCAAGACTACGCTGTATCATTTGTAATTCCTACTATATTAAATCACTATGAAGTAATAGATCCTCAAGCAACCAACGAAGAGGATAAATATACTGATATGATTATATCCGAAGAACTTGATCCAATCTTTGCCGCATTATCTTTAGATGAATACAACTCCCTTGCAAAAGACCTTGAAGACGAGAAACAACGAGAGGTTGCACCGGTAATAGACAATCTTCCAAAATCCACACCGGGTGACCCACAGGGTTATTGTGCAAGCTCATCTGAACTCAACCAATCCCTTACAGGCGGCAACACTGAAAAAATTGCTGAAACAGAATTAAGAGTTGACTCTACTACAACCGCCAAATCAAACAGCATTGGTATTACAAATACTTCTGAAAGAATTGACGGTTTTAACATATCTAATAATGATAGTGTTAAAATTGCAGGTGTTACATTCCAGTTTTCTTCGGATTTAGGAGAGCAATGGATATCTTCAAGCAGTGAAGGAATGTCGTTCTCTGTTAGCTATAATGGTATTCCGGCAGATGATAAAGTTAGTATAAAATCATCAACCAGTGATAGCTATGCAGATTATAAAGACAACCTCGGCAACCATATAGACAGCAACATTTATCATTATAACAATATTAGTTATTCATATACCACAAGTGCTGTTGTATATCCAAGCAGTGCTTTTACAACTCAAAAAACAACTAACAAGATATATCTTATGAGCTATTATACCCGTGATTTTGGCGGCACACCTGCCGAATTGCCTGAGTATTTCGGCGTGCAGAGTGTAACACAGAACGCTGACGGCACATACAATATTACTCTTGCGTGGAAAACCTCGGTAAAAAATGAAAAGCGTACCCCTAACGCTTACAATATTTATGTTGAATCTCTTAACTCAAAAGATAAGGATTTAATCTTGTAAACACAGAAGGTCCTATTATGCGCAACAAAGGCTCAATAATTATGACTTATGAGGCTAAGAACCTTTCAAACCCGGACAAAGACTTTAATTTCTATATTGCCGCTGCAACAACATCTGTAACATCAAGCAAGGTTATGAATGTTCGAGAAAGCATTTTAATGCCTGCAAAAACAATCAATGTTAATGATTTTCTTGCAACAGACGGTTTAGTTATTACCTCTCAGCCGGAAAGTCTTTATATCGATAATGTCGGTCAAGATGCAGAGTTTTCTATTGAGGTAGAGGACACTAAAAAAGATGCACTAAACATTAGCTACCAGTGGCAAACCTATAACTCTAAGTCAGGTAAGTGGAATCCTGTTACAAACAACACATCAACCGAACCTAATACATACAAATTTACAACAACAGCTGATATTATCGGAACACCTATAAGATGCGTTGTTACAAAAACCAAATCATCAAGTGAACACTTTACCGCAATCTCAGATATTGTTACAGTATTTTCTAAAGAAAATCACAACCACGATTACGATGAAGATGGTTTCTGCAAAATTTGCGATAGATATGAGCCTGCAAAATACAATAAAAATATAGGAGCTTATGAAATAGGCAATGCAGGTCAGCTTTTCTGGTTTGCCGCTCTTGTAAACGGCGACCACACACACGCAGATTTTTTCAATTCAGGACAGTGATGCAAATGCTGTTCTTACAAAGAACATTGACCTTGAAGGCAGAGAATGGAAACCTATAAATAATTACAGCGGTAAGTTTGACGGAAACAACCATTCAATTTCCAATCTTTCAATTACACAAGGCGGAGAAAACATCGGTTTGTTTGGCTCTGTAAACGAAGGCACTATTTCAAACCTAACTCTCCTGAGTGGCAGCGTTTCACCACACGATAGCTGCAGAAATGTCGGCTCTCTTATCGGTGAATTTAACGGCGGCACAGTTACTAATATAATTTCATATGTAGACATTGATGATACAGAATCTTCAATTACATATATTGGCGGTATTGTCGGAAGTATGAGTAATGCGTCCGTTTATAAATGTATGAATTTTGGTAATATCAACATCACACATCCGTCCGAGTGTATCGGTGGTATTGCCGGTTGTGCATACACGATTTCTCAAGTATTGATAATTGTGCTAATATAGGCAATCTTAAAGGTGAAAGAGTCGGAGTTTATATAGGCGGTATTCTCGGATATTCAAAAGAGGTATATGTTAAGGTTAAAAATTGCTACAACTATGGTAATGTATCAAACTCAGAACTTGATACCATCAGTTACTGCGGTGCAATAATCGGCCGATTAGAAGAATACATAAGCTCTAATATATCCAACAACTATTATCTCATAGGTTCAGCTAATTCAGAATTCGGTGAAGATATCCCTATTCACTTTATGTCAGACGCTAAGAGAAAATATGATTTTGATAATGGTGAAGTAACATATCTGCTTAACCACTCTCAGACAGACGGCTCTCAGGTATGGTATCAGAATATTGACAACGGTAAAACTCCTGACCCATACCCTGTATTTGTTGGCGGTACGGTTTACAGCAAAGGCAATAACGAATATACAAACTACGACCCAAACCATAAGAACGATGAATTTAAAAAAGATGAAAACGGTAACTTTATTATTGAAGAATACAATGACCTTGTAAAGCTGTCAGAGCTTGTTAGAAGTGATTACAAATACTACGGCTCTGAAAGTTATATTCTCGCAAATAATATTGTTTCAGGGCATTGGCTCTGTAAGCGAAAACAAGCCGTTTAACGGCACATTCAACGGCAACGGTCACTACATAAGCGGACTTAATGTTGATTCTCCGGAATACGGCGGTTTGTTTGAAAGCATTGGCGACAAGGGCAAGGTTGAATATCTGTTCTTAATTGACTGCGACTACATAACTCAGTCAAAGGTTGCAGGTTCAATCGCTGCTGTAAACAACGGTATTATTGACCATTGCTTAAGCGGTGTAAACTTAACCTCCGGCAGTGTCACTATTGGAAATATTCATATATCCCCGGAGTTAAACTCCTTAATTCTCGGTGATTTAAGCGGCGGTGTTGCAGGTATAAACAACGGCACAATTACAGGCACAAGAAATGCAGCTATTGTAATGGGTACAAACTGCGGCGGTATCGCAGGTGAAAACAACGGTACAATCTCCGGCTCTGCTAACAACGGTACAATAGGCAAATATAAAAAAGAATTTGCTGATTTGGCAGGCGGACTTGCAGGTACAAATAACGGTATCATAAAAAGCTCATACAACGCAGAAATTACTGACACAACAAATAAAACATACGGTTCCGTTGCAGGCGTAAACAATACCTCTGATGTTCACAATGTACACGCTCTTTGCTCAAACGGTATAAAATTCATAGGCTCAGGTGTGGCTCTTGACTCAACAAATGTTTCTTACAGTGATTACCATGATATGAGAGGCGAAAGCTTTGCTAAGATTATGAATTCTGCTACTAACTCAGAGTCAATCGTCTGGATATCAAACGAACTGCTCAACAAAGGATATCCTACAATTCAGATTGTTGATTTCAGCACAAGAACCATAGACGGCGGCAACGGGATTATTCTCAAGGGCGCTGCTCACGATGAGCTGAACATTACATACAACACAACAGACAGCGATGAATTTAATCAGCTTAAAGCTGACAACAAAGGTAAGGTATTAGGTACATATTCCGTAAGCCTTACAGATAAAAACGGCAACTATGTTCCTGCTGAATTGTGGTGTAAGGAAAACTTCGAAATGACCGTTCCTGTTGACCGCAGCAACATACAGCTTGCATCAATAGGTGAAGACGGCAGCATTTCTTACTACAAGCCTGTAAAAATTGAGAACGGCAAGGCTACTTTCAATGTACCTTACCCAACCTCATTTGCTATTGTAGAAACCTCGGATAACAGCACAAACGACACCGTTACACCGAGCGACAGCACACCAATCAAAACAGGCGCAGTGGTTTGCACAGCTTTATTTGCAATCCTTGTACTTTCAGGTGCAGTGTTCATTACTGTAAAAAGAAGGAATAAATTTGAGTAATACAAAAACAAATTCAAAGAAAAAAACATTAATAATAATTGTGGCAATAGTAATTATTGCAGCAATGGCAGTTGGCGGAGTTGTTGTTTACAACAACTTTGCCTCCTCTCAGCCAACACCTTCAACCGGAGTTGTTGGTAAAATTTCAGACGGCTGGGATACGGGCTTAGAGGAAGAATCATCACCGCAAAAGCAGGGTGTGCAAATTCCCGGATATGCAACCGCTGAAATGAAATCAGGAGATACAAGCCTCAATATTAGCATTGGCAATCCAAAATCGAACGAATGCGGATTTTACGCTACCGTCAAGCTTGAGGACGGCACCGAGCTTTATAAATCAGATTTTCTCAAACCGGGTTCGGGACTTACAAGTATTCCGCTTTCAAAAACACTTGAGCAGGGCGAATACAATGCTATGGTTGTGTACGAATGTGTAACTCTTGACGAACCGCACACACCGCTCAATTCAGCTGAGTCTGAATTTACATTAATCGTTAAATAAGAAAGCAAATGCTTTCTTTAAAATATCAGAAAGGATGTTATTTTTATGAAAACAAACAGATTATTATCAATTATTCTCGCAGGTACACTTGCAGCTACCGCAGCTGTTACAGCATCTGCCCAGACACTTGAGGGTACATTTGACGACGACGAAAGAACAGGAAACACAGAGGTTAAGGCAAGAATTGAAGCCGGTGAGCCCGGTGAGGTAAACTACATTATTACTATTCCGGATTCCGTTGATTTTGGCACACTTCAACAGCCTGAGACAGATACAGACAGCAACAAGTATATTAAAACAGAAGTTACTGTCACAAAAATTTCAAATTTCAGCAGAAACCAGTTTGTTGAAGTTCATGTAAAGGACAGTGCGTCTACTGACGATCAGTTCTACATTACACAGAAAGACTCAGAAAATCCATTCAAAATCAAGTATGATATTTATGACAAAGAAGTAAACGATGGCAATATCGGAGAGAATACTCCACTCGGCGAAACTTCTCCGGGCACATTCGGCTACCACATCTGCTCATTTGTTGCAGGTTCAGAGGGTCAAACTCAGGATATGACTCTTGTGCTTAACCAGAAAGCAATTTATGGTCAAGACCTCAGCAAAATTGCAGGCGATTACAGCGGTACAATGGTATTCCACAGCGCAATAAATACTCTTGGTGCTTAATTAAGCACTAACAACTATTAATCTTATTAAGATTAATAGATGTATTTGTCTGCTGATTATCACCGATTTGACTTTGGCTCTTTCAACCTCACTATGCACTTCTGCTGTACGCTATGAGGGAGGAACCGAAGTGGTTGCACACATCGACTCTCCTCCACAAACTCAGCCAACCACAACAAGTGAAACCTCCCCTGCCCCACAAGACAACAGCAATGTGCTTACAGGCAAAGAGATTTCTGTTTTAACGGTTGCCGCTGCAATTACTCTGTTTGCATCAGCAGTCATTATTTACATCTGCATTAAACGCAGAAAAAACGAATAAATCTAAATCACCCTTTTTAGCCACCTGCGGATATAACCCCAATCCGGAGGTGGTTTTTTCATAACTCAACTTACCGATTATTCCGATAAATACAGTACCAACCGCAAATTCGGTTTTAACTCCGATTAACGCACCGACATCCGTGCCTTTTAAAATATTTGAAGTTTTTACATATGCCGATAATGTATATGTTTTGCCCGGTACAAGCACATTATTGCCTGTTGTTTGCCTTACGCCGCATCTTGAATCTTCACCTGCGGTATTTACTTTAACTTTCAGCGATTTTTGTCCAAAATATTTTTCTTCCGAAACATAGCTTCTTGAATAGCTGATATTACTTCCTTGGTTACTTAATTGTTGATGCGTAGATCTGATATTGATGCAAATTATTTCCAAAGTATCGATCTATTGCCATTGATTCAAAATTACGCCAAGAAGATGCCGGTATACTAAGCTTGTTATGCGGGATAAATTCTTTTGGCGGAGGTGTGAATGTAAGAATATTGTCAATAAAAATAAGCTTTTTAGGTATAATTCTTTTAGAGGTACTCAAAAGTTTAAGTCTAAATTGTGGTAAAAAACCGTATTTATCAACCTCGTATTTAAGTTTAGCTTTTTCAGCAATATCTTCTTCAGGTCTTTTTCCATCAATAGGTAAAAATCGATCTTCGTACCTCGTAAAACCAATTTGTATATAATCTAATTGTTCATATTCGTTTATACAATTAGAAAGATTATTGGAATTTGTAATCTTAATATATACCACTGGAATTTTATGACCAGGAAATACATAATCGTTATCAATTTTATGAATAAGTAGATAATGTCCATAAATTTCTTTTTCTTTAGCTAAATCACTTTCCATTTTATAAGCAAAAACATCCCCGATTTTCCAATCGCAATTATAGAGTTTGCGTTGCACTATTTTCTTTTTATCAGGCTGTGGTGATAATAATTTTTGTTCTAAATCAGATAATACTTTTATTCTTATTTTAGCTTGAGCTGGATTTTCTAATTCCCAATGCTTTAAATCGTGTTTATTCTGAATATGAAACAAAGCTTGTTTTTTTACAAAATCATCTAGTCTTCCCAACGACCATTGAATATCAGCTAACGCAAACCAAAATACAGGTACCTCGTCACAATCAGATAAAATATTTTCATTAAGTTTTATTAACTCTTGAATAATTACATAATCTGATTTACCTTTTGTGAGTTGGTCTTTGTAATAATCTCTTACATCTATAGCTATATCGTTTTGATATAAATTAGGACCCCAAACTCCCATAAATACATCTCCTTAATTTCCTGACCAATATAATATCTCATTAGATATTTTGTTTTCTAAATATGATAACACACCTCTTCCTGCTTCCATATACATTGATAAATTAGGGTTACGTGGACTAATCCCATTTATCTGATTATTCATTTTGTAAGATGTATTGACAGTATGATGATACATCATTTGTATTTGTTCTACGCCACGTGCTTCAATTGCATTAAGACCTGTAGCGATTGGTACAAAATTCAAATGTGAGTGTTTCGGATTATTAGCATGAGCGTTTTCTCTTTTTTCCGGATTAGTGGTTCTTCCAACATACTGAGTATTTCCATTTGAGTCAACTAATCCATATACAGTGTGATTTCTCGGTAAAGCATCGTATGATTTAGAACTCGAACTTTTTGAATTTGATGTAGATTGCGAAATATGTTTAACACCAGCATAAACACCTACTTAAGCGGTTATGACGCTGGAAGCAGTGGCGGCTATTCCTACTCCAACTGCAGCAGCAGCTAATATCGGAGCAGCTACTACAGAAACAGCACAAATGGCAGCTATCGCAAAACATGTAGCAACTATTCCCCACCAAGAGTTTCCTTTACTATCAATTCTGCATACTGGATTATTTCCACAATAGGCAAACATATTTACATCTAAAATATCTTCACCTACTTGAAGATATCCGTCTGCGTTTAGGAATCTGTGGGTAACCGGGTCATAGTAGCGGCTCATAAGGTAGTATAAGCCTGATTCCGAGTCATAGTAATAACTGCGATAGCGGAATAGATTATATAGTATAGAGGTTATTTATTTCTCCAATCGTATGTCTCGTTTTTAGATAAGTCAATGGTTACATCATTGATAGAAACAGTGTAGTTGCTTATCCATTTTATTTCAGCATTATAATCGTGATATTTATTATAGATTAAAGATTTGGAGCTATCATTATCTATTCTATACACCTTAATTGAATAATCTGTTGTAGCACCTCCATTAACCCTGTATGCCTCTAGAGTGTATGTATTGTCCGGCGATGTAGATGTCAGAATTTTTTCTTCTGAGGTGAATGCACTGCAAGCTGAAAGCTGAAAAGCAAAACCTATGAGTATGAATACAGATAAAAGAATAAATATAGATTTTTTGTATTTTTTTAGTTCTAACATCTTATTCCTCCTATTCTTTTACTAGTACATTTTGGGGGATTATTTTTATCCCATAAACTACTGCCTATACTTATCATTTTTTGATCCCTTGGGTCATCAAAATTTGAATTTCAGTAAGATATAGTTTAAGTTTGCTATATGGTTTTTATCGGTAATAGATTTATTATTGGCATCTGTTACTGTAAGTACATTGCCCCAATCATCATATTCATACTTTGCTACCATATTACCGTCGCCGTCATAGATTGAAGTAATGTCACCTCTCCAATTATGCGCATAGTAATATGTTACTGCGTCGGTTGAAGAATTTGCCTTGTAGCTTACTGCATAAAGCTGACCGTTTGCATCGTAACAATAGTCGAATACTTTTTCTCCCCTTGTTTCGTGCATAAGGTGACCGTTGAGGTATTCATATGTGTATTCAACTCCATTTACGGTTTTACTTGTTATTACGCCGTTGCTGTCATACTTATAGCTGATACTGTCATTGCCGCTTTGTAGGGTTGTAAGCTTTCTGCCGTTGAGTTAAATCTTCTGACATACCGTAACGGTATGTCAGAAGATTTCCTGTTTTCGTCATAGGCTATTCTTCATCATACAACCTCATAAACAAAATATTAAGGGGGATATTATGCGTTTTAAGACGCTAAACCAAATAATCCTAAAAATCCCATTATTATTGATAAAATAAATACTACGCTACCAATTATTATAAGAATACCATTATGTTTTTTACCAGTATAAAGTGTTGAAATATTTATTAAGGTGTTGAGGAAAAGGTATCCCATTAAAAATTCATATGATGCTATGCAGATAACAGGAATATCTATAAATACACCAATTATCATTTTTAATAAAAGCAAAAAAAACAACATCATAAAAGAGATAATAACCGGTAATTTAGTTGTGGGATTAAATTTATTTTTTGTAATTAATAATAAAAATACAATTTCAAATAAAAGTAATAAATAGAATATTGCATTTAACCAAACAGGAAGATTAAATATCATTAAAAATGTATTAACAAATATAATTATAAGCATTTCAGAAAAAGCAATACTAATGTTTTTTAAATTATTAAATTTCATAAAGATTCTCTTTTCCTTGCATTATAGTACCGCAAAATGTTCAGCGAAAAACACTATTGCTAATCCAAAAATAAACATCGCAGGGAAAACAACACTTATCCATATCTTAAGTAAGGAAATAAAAAGCGATAAAACTGAATCATTGGATTTTTGCGCACTATTTCTTTTTTTTAAACATAAAATTATATTGTTAATTGATAATGATAATAACCCTCCATACCAAGTGGAAATTACTGCAAGATGAATACCCGGTATCTTAAGTCCCAGAATTTCTCCCCGCCCCCAATTATACCAATAATACTGTATTTTTTATGCAAATATTTTTATGAAATTATAATAACACCCGAATTATTAATATAATAACCGAATATTAATAAACATGAAATTATAAAATTCACGATTAAATTAATCAGCAATATTATTTTTACAAAAGCCGCCGTATTATTTACATTGTTTTTACTTATACTAAGCACTGCAAAAGCTAATATCATAGAAATAATAAAATGCAACAATGACATAGAAACGCAATAATTATATTTTACAGTATTTTTTAAATATATTAGTATTTGAAAAACAACGCTGCTAAAAGCAAAAACAGTTACACACAAAACAGCAGGTATATATCTTTTTTTATCTGTTGTTTTGTATTTTGATTTCCTGTCACGCTTTAATGCAATAATAAAAAAATACGCTATTATTAAAAATAAAAGGCTTACAATAATTTGGTTTAACACATTTTTTGATAAAGTAATAATTATAAAACATAATGATATTAATAATGACAGTAACAATACACAATTAAAATTTTTCATATCACAAATTTACCCTTAATCTGAATTAATAATATCTTTTAATGATACATAAGGTTATCTAAAAATGATTTAATATTTAAAGGGTTAATTGAAGTTTCAATTATAAAAGATATATTCTCTTTTACAAAAATTTCATTTGCAATTTTTATTAAATCATTAATTAAAATCTTTTTATACTTCTTTGCTTTTTCAATTGGATCAGATGGTAAAATATCAAGAATAAAATCACTTAGTACATAATCTTCATTCAATTTTTGACAATTGTCTAAATCTATCATTTGATTATCCGTAAAAAACGGTATTGTTGATGCATACTCATTTAATGTTATATCGGTTTTAATTTCATTGATAATTTTGAAAAGAATATATATACTGTTAAAGATATTTTTATTTTTCACAGTATAAGATATACTATATCTATGAAATCCGCAATAACTTGTAAGTTGTGTAAAAATATCATCTGTTAATTGATATTTTTCTCTCATAATCATTGACAGTTTACTTCCACATCCGTCACTCAAAATGCTTGTAATAAGTTTTACGCATTCGTAATCAAAAGAGTTTTTTATATCAAATAATACGACTACTTCACTTAACTTACTGTCTGCATTTATTACAGTTAAATAATTGTCGCTATTTCTTTTTGTGAAATTTGGAGCAATTTCAATTATCGGATCTTGCTTTTTGCCAAAGTTATTAATGATACTAAGTTTTTGCTTTAAAAAATCGTAAAATTCATTGCTAAAGTTACCGGTTATGGTTACACAAGAATTAGTCGGAGAAAAATACTCTTTTTTCCAACTGTTTATCTCAAAAGCAGTCAAAGATTTTACAGTTTTTTTGGTTCCCATAATCGGAAGAGTATATTTTGTGTTATCAAAATATATTGAATCAATCCATTGATTATAAGAATATGCTTTATTTTCTATTTGACGCAAAACAACTTCTTTTTCTTTTAATATAATTGAATTTGACCATTCAAAATCATCAAAAAATTTTAGCATAATATCTAATGCATCATATAAATATTGTGGTATAACATTGATACTAAAAGTAACATAATCACAGTAAGTTTTGCCTGTAATTTCACCACCGATTTTTTGCATATTAAAATAAAGAGATTCTTGATATAAATCTGACAGTTGTCTAAAAAAGAGATGCTCCACCAGATGAGAAATACCGTTATTATATTTACTTTCATACAAGGAGCCTGCTTTAAATGAAATGCTAACACTAACATTATGAAGATGTTCTAATTGATGTGTGATAAAACAAATATTATTTGGCAATATTTCTGATTTTTTATTCATAATTAACCTCTCATTAAGCAAAAGCCTGAGCTGCCTCCCAAATTGTTATCGCAACCGGAATGATTGCCGCATCATCAATCACTCCAACACCGGTAACATCATTGGCTACTAAATAAACAATAAAAACTGCTAAAATTATAATAACTTCTGTTGCTAATATCTTTTCCAAAGTAATTGGATCATAGCGTTTAAGTCCATTGCCTTTTGGAACTCTACTATGTTCTTCACCATTAGGATGAGCTTTATTACGTTCTCTAGCCCCTGTAGGTTGTCGATTTTCGGAACCTTTTCTAGAATCTTTTCTCGGTTTCCAATCACCACCTTTTTTTGAACCCGCCGAATAAGCCTTTACAACAAATCCCGGTCTGCTTCTTCTCAATCTATACAAATCAGGATTACATGCTTCACAGCTACCTACATAATAACATGCGTGTTTTCTGCATGATTCGCCTGTCTGGTCAGAATTCATAACAGGGTTATTATTGCAATACGCATTCATATTAGTATCGAGAATACCATTGTCTGACTGGAAATATCCGTCTGCATTCACAAATCTGTGGGTAACAGGGTCATAGTAACGGCTCATAAGGTAGTATAATCCTGATTCCGAGTCATAGTAATAACTGCGATAGCGGAACGGATTGAGGTTTGCAATATGAGCAGGATTTGTGATTTCAGAATTGCTTGCATCTGTTACTGTAAGTACATTGCCCCAATCATCATTTTCATACTTTGCTACCATATTACCGTCGCCGTCATAGATTGAAGTAATGTCACCTCTCCAATTATGCGCATAGTAATATGTTACTGCGTCGGTTGAAGAATTTGCCTTGTAGCTTACTGCATAAAGCTGACCGTTTGCATCGTAACAATAGTCGAATACTTTTTCTCCCCTTGTTTCGTGCATAAGGTGACCGTTGAGGTATTCATATGTGTATTCAACTCCATTTACGGTTTTACTTGTTATTACGCCGTTGCTGTCATACTTATAGCTGATACTGTCATTGCCGCTTTGTAGGGTTGTAAGCTTTCTGCCGTTGAGCCAAGTCATTTCCATACCGTCACGATATGAAAGCGGATTGCCTATTTCATCATAGGTTATTGTTTCTCCGTTGTAGCGTGTAAGCTTGTCGCCCCAGTTAAAAATATTATGTATCCTTTCAAAAAACACTTCACATTAATTTAAAGGAAATATTCTTAAATCTTTAAGACAATTTTTTGTTTTAGCGAAAACAATTAATTTTTCTATGCTCTAATTTCACATTTATTGCAATAAGCTTTTTGTAATATATTTTCTGTTGTATTAAAATTAGATCTAATAAAAATTAACATCACCAAATTACCAAAACAAAACATTAATATAGGAAGTAATATGGTTGAAGGATTATACAATAAAAAAATAATAAAAAACAATATACACAAGCAACTATATATTATCTGAAAAAACAATGTTACTGGTGATGGTTTTAGTTTTGCATAAACGATAGTTCCTTCATTATTACTTTTAAAACAGCCCACAACTTTTGTTCTTATCGGTTCTCTTGGACCAGATAGATTAAGTGTAATATCAAAACTATCATCTGATATTCTGCCAATAAAGTCGCATTTGTACTTACTTGCTTTGCTATAAGGAAAAGTCAGTTGTTTCAATTTTTCTTTGGAATTATCTAAAGAAAGATTTGTATTAATTGTTATACTCTTATCATAAATCATAGCATTATACTCCTTAATAATATGACGGAGAACTACAAAAACCCGGACCTTTTCCTATTGGTCTTCCACAAGCACGACAATACTTCTGAGAGTTTTTATTATGTATCTTATTATTGTTTGTATTATTTTTATTCATATTCTTTTTTATATTCTTGTTAGTCGTTTTGGGAGTATTCGAGGTACTTGTATATATTGTATTAGTTGTCGGTGTATATGTATGGAAATCAGCACCTAAGCCGCCACCTGGATTTATAACAATACCCGCAAAACCATATTCACTAAAAACTAAATCAACACCTAAAAAACCGCCAAAACCAGCAGAACCACCAAAATAGAAATAGCGTCTCTCAGATAATTCATCAACACTATTTGCATCCCAATAAAAGCCAATCGGCATTGATGCACTCAAATCAGCAACACCAAAATATGGATTTTCTTTTAAATTGGTTCAGGCGTATGAAAATTGCAAAGCAGTATCTCCATTTCCGTCGAAAGCTGCACAAATAGATGCATTCACTCCCCAAAAAAGTGTACAATCTCCAGAAAAGCCAACTGTAGTAACAAAACAACCACCTGTGTCAATATAGATTCCCGGGTTATTCTGACAATACGCATTCATATTAGTATCAAGAATGTTATCGCCTGACTGGAAATAGCCGTCTGCATTCACAAATCTGTGGGTAACAGGGTCGTAGTAACGGCTCATAAGGTAGTATAAGCCTGATTCAGAGTCATAGTAATAACTGCGATAGCGGAATGGATTGAGGTTAGCAATATGGTTAGGGTCTGTAATTTCTTGATTGCTCGCATTTGATACTGTGAGCACATTACCCCAGACATCGTATTCATACTTAGCTACAACATTACCGTTACCGTCATAGATTGAAGTAATATCACCTCTCCAGTTGTGAGCGAAGTAATATGTTACTGCATTGGTTGATGAATTTGCCTTGTAGCTTACTGCATAGAGCTGACCGTTTGCATCGTAACAATAGTCAAATACTTTTTCTCCTCTTGTTTCGTGCATAAGCTGACCGCCGGGGTATTCATATGTGTATTCAACTCCGTTTACGGTTTTGCTTTATCATCTATTATAATACATTCTTTTAAAACGTTCTCAATATTGTATATTGCATCGCTAAAATTCATTTTTGCAAAAAAGAAAAATAATAAATTAACAAGCAAGAAAAATGTAAAAGGCAATATAAAAATAAGCGGAATTAAATTAGAATTTTCTAACGAAGAAGAGTATATTATTGCACCAAAAAAAACACAAAGAACAAAAAACATTCCAATAAAAATATAGTCGGAAGACGGTAGTTTCATGTTAATTGACAATACAGTTTTATTACTTTCGCTTGAAAATTTTCCGATAATTAAAGGGTTAAATAAAGATCTTCTGCTACTTGCCGGGACAGATTTTATTTCAAAATTTTCTTCAAAAATTTTTCCGTAAAAAGTATAGTCTTTATAATGCTTATAATAATTAAACAATCCCTGAAATGTCGAATTTCTTAATTTTCCAATTAGACATTCTTTAGTTGTTTTTAATTCATAATCATAATTTTTGTTATATAATTTAATCATAGAGCCTCCATTTTAAATTCAATAATAAACAGGAGATTTACAAATTTTATCCGGTCGGCAACATCTTACCTTTGTAGTATTGCTTTTTAGAGTTACTTTTATATTTTTAGTTTTTGTTTTATCAAAAGCATCAGAAGTACAGCTCTACCAAAGTGTTTTTGCAATGTCTGAATACAATGAGGCAGTACATTATCAAAATAGGTATCTTTAGTATATCACTGAATTAATATGCTATTTATCTTTTTACAAATTATTTAAACATTATAAATCACCAGTATCCACATAATGGGAGCTAATATTATACATACAGCTTGAATAAAGTATATTATTTTTCTATAAATATTAACTCTTCTGAAATTATACTCACTTAAATCCTTTATAGTCTTGCTTTTGAAATCATCGGTCAAAAAATTATCCTTTAAAAAATTTATTATCAAATATTCATATGTCAAAAACAAAGCAAACGGAACAAATATATTTACTTTTATATTAAAATTGATTATTAATATAAGCAAAGAAACAAATGTCATTACTATACCTATAATCAAGCCTATATGTATTTTCATTAATTTATTCATATTAACCTCCTCCTAAGCAAAAAATAAATTCAATATTACTATTACATATTCTTTATAAAACTAATATTAAAAAGTATTAATAAAACTATATTATTCTTTTGAATTTTCCTTTAAAATCTTTATTTAAAATTTTTTCAATCTCAAATTTCATATCAGAATATTTCATATTTACAATAATACAAATAAAAGCTAAAAAAACAATGCAAATAATTAATGGATATATTATTGATATATAATTTAGATTTTTTAGAAAAGCATTGATAATATTAAATATTATAACGCCAAAAAGAATAAAAGCTATTATAAAGATAAAAAGCCAACATTCTAAATTCAATTTTAATTTTATATTCAAGGTTACGCTATCTCCATTTTTATTTACATTACCGCAAAATATCGGATTAATGCCGTTTTGTATGAAAATACTATTTTGAGATAATAACTGCATTTTAAACGAATTATTTAAAAACTCACCATAAAAGCAGGAGCTTTCCATAATGCTGTTAATTATATCGTTATCTGAGCAATGTATCTCATAGCAAATAGGTTTAAAACACTTTAACATAAAAGCACCTCTACTATTTTTTTATATGCAGTAATTTTAATACTACAAGTGAAAGAATTTTTTTGCCAAATATTTTTTGTTCATCGGTAAGAGAAATCGCCTTTAGCTTTTCACAAAATTCTGCCATAGCCTTATCAACATTATCATTTGTCGCAATTACTATCTGCATATTATTTGGTAAATAATTGTTAGTATCGGGAAATAATTTAACATCATAATCTTTGGCAATATCTTTAATTATTGTATCCCATTTTTCGGCAATTCCCATTTGCATAGCAATCCCGTTACCCACAAACAAAACACGATTATTCTCTTTCATACATTTGCTCCGATGTTTAATATATCTTTATAATATTTTAACATAGTCAACACAATATTTCAATATAATTCTTAGCTTCAGCGTAATATTATTATGAAATTTTACTAATGTGATAAGCTTTTATACATAAATTATAAAGCAACTGAAAAATGTTTTATCAAAGAGCTTATAATATAAAAAACCCTCAAAGCAATTTCTGCCTTGAGGGTTTGTGATGATAATTGTTATACAGACGGTTTTTCAAACACTGAAATGATGAGTTTGACACCGTAAACTGCGAGAAGTACACCAATCATAAAACCGATTGTCTGAGCGGCAAATACAAGGTGGAACAACCCATAGATACCGCCTATTATTACAAGAATACCGCAAATCAATGATATAATCCACGCACTCGAGCCTGAATTTTTAACCTTGAACGACATTGCAACGGATGAGATTCCGTCAATAATAAGCCAGCCGGAGAAAATACAGAGAATGGTTATATCAAATACAAGCCTGATTGACGGTATAAACATTGCAAGTACAGAAACTACTGCCGCTGCAATTCCGACAATAAGACCGAGCGTACCCATAACAGCTTCACTCTGCTCGCTTTTTGACTTTTTGCGTTTTAAGAAGTAATCAATAACAGAACATATACCCCACATTCCGAGTAAAATTGTTACTATCCAACCACTGTTGAGAAAAGTAAGTCCCGGATAAAAAATACAGTAAAATGCTCCGATTACAGACAACAAACCAAAAATAAAATTTAATACTTTCATAATCAAACCTCAAATTCAGCTAATTAAGGTTCAATAATATTGAAATAAGTTGGGAACTTTGCAACGCTGTCAGTAAGAGTTTTTATTACATCACTATTGCCCTCAACCTTTTCAATACAAGCGTCCATAAGCTGCTGATTATTCTGCGCAATACCAAGGATTCCTGCACTCTTAGTTCTGATTGTTGCGTCGGCATTATCAACCCAATTTTCCTGAGAATAGATAAGCACACCATGGTTAATGCGGAGAAGATACTTTGCATTTTTGTCGGTTACTTCAAGATTAATTACAAGATTCTGATCTTCGAGTTTCTTTTCGTCAAGACAAATTCCAAGGTAATCAATCATTGTTTCGGTACTCATACCGAGAGCAGTTGCACCTGTTCCGCCTGCTGTCGTATCCGGATAATTCTTTGTTCCGTTACGCAGCTCGTAAGCACCTGTAAGATAAGCGTTTCTCCATGCACCGCTTTCTGCCTGATAGCCAAGCTGTTCAAGTGCGTCTGCACACAGATAACGGGCGTCTTGGTTTTCAGGGTCTGCATATACAAGTGTGTTTGTAATCTGTGCAACCCACTGATATTCACCCTTGTCAAAATCCTTTTTTGCCATTTCAAGCACCTTGTCGGTATCGCCGAGATACTCAACAAGTTTCTTTGAATACTCTGTCGGCTCAAGTTCATCGAGATGTATCGGATTTTCGTCATACCAGCCCATATACTTCTGATAAACAGCCTTTACATTATGCTTAAGAGTTCCGTAATACTGACGAGTATACCAAACCTTGTTAAGCTCATCCGGCAGCTCAATCATATTGGCTATTTCAGTTGAGGTGTATCCCTGATTGATATACATAAGTGTCTGTGAGAAAATGTACTTGTATACAGACGCTGTATTTGCCATATATTCATTGATTACTTCATTACCCCAATGCGGCCAGTTGTGAGCCTGAAATACCACCTCGGTTTTGTCGCCGAAAAGTTCCTTTGCCTCCATAATATACTGTGCCCACGCATTGCCGTCACGAACCTCCGCACCTCTGAGTGTGTAGAGATTGTGCATTGTTCCGGTACAGTTTTCTGCCATCCACAAAGCCTTATATTTTGGAAGATATGTGTTCATCTCGGCAGGTGACTCTGTGTCGGGAGTGAGCTGGAATACCATTTCCACGCCGTCAACCATAATGTTCTCAGTAGCCTCCTTAACCTCGTATGACGGTGATATGTAGGTAGTTGTACCATTTGAAGGAGTAAGACCGATACCGACCGATAAGCTGCCTTTCTCGCCTTTTTCAAGCAACGAGCCATACTGGAAGTTAGTCCTGCGTTTCATAGCATTTCCTGCAAAAACATTTTCTTCCATAACAGCCTTTTCATATCCTTCGGGAACGATAATAAGAGTTTTACCCGATTTAATCTGTTCGTCAAGCGGAAGCGATGGGTCGGCAACATCTTTTTCGTCAATAAGTCCTCCGATACCACCGTAATGGTCAATATGTGCATGGCTTACAACAACAGCTGCAATATGAGCCTTTCCAAACTTTGATTCAAGAAGCTCAAGTGCTGCCTTTGCTGTTTCAGAACTTGTGGTACAGTCAAAAACAATCCATCCGTTATCACTTTTTACAAAGGTAACATTGGCAACATCATATCCTCTAACCTGATATACGCCGTCTACTACCTCAAACAGTCCGTAAAGTGAATTAAGCTCGGTGTTTCTCCAAAGACTTGGGTTTGCACTGTCAGGAGTTGACGAGTTTCTGATAAAATCATATGCCGACTGACTCCAGGCAACAGTTCCGTTTTCCGTTTTTATTTCAAGAGTTTCCGGCGCTGTTATAAAACCTTTCTGTGCAAATTCCTTTTCCCGTTCATCTGAAAAGTCCAGCACTTTGTATACCGACGCATTTTGTTCTGCTGTATAGCTTGATGCGTCTTTCACATCACTGTTAAATTTTGCCGCAGTGTCTTCATTGCTCTGCTGACATCCGCAAAGTACGGATGTTGCCGCCAGCATTGCCGCCAACGCAATGCAGACGCCTGTTTTCTTTTTATTAGTCATAATTTTCCTCCTTAATACTTAGATATTGTTTTATCCTACACACTTTGTTAGATAATATCAAGATAATTATAATAAAAAATTGTTTTTTAGTCTATACATTTGGCACAAAATGCAAAAACGAGGCACAAACAGTAAATTTATCTCAACATTTATACAATTTTGTGTTACAATAGAAACAGTAAACATACAGGAGGAGCAGTATGAGAATTGCAATAGTAGATGACTGCGAGAGCGAGCGGAACGAACTTTATGAAAGACTTTTAAAAAACAAATTCTTAATTTCTTACGATGTTGAAATACACCTCTACAATAGCGGCAGTGACTTTTTAAATGAGGCATTGCAAAACAGATTTGACCTTGTCTTTTTAGATATATATATGAATGATGAAAACGGAATAGAAACAGCACAAAAGCTAAGGGCATTTGACCGTAAATGTCTTTTGGTTTTCACCACAACATCAACAGACCATGCACTCGACGGTTTCAGCGTTCGTGCATTGCACTATCTTGTAAAGCCGTACAGTAACGAGGAGCTTGAAATGCTGCTTGATGAAATATCGCAAAAAATTCCTCAAAGAGAAAAATATATTCAACTTTCATCTCACGGCGACAATTTGCGTATAAGGCTGTGCGACATTTTATATGCAGAACACTTTAAGCACTGCATACATATTTTTTGTACAGATAATTCAGAAAAAATCGTACGAAGTACATTTTCAGACTTCACAAAGCTGTTTGAAAACAATGAAAATTTCTTTGTGTGCAGCCGAGGCATTTTAGTAAATCTGGAGCATATCAAAGATATAAACGGAAACGAGTTTATTCTTGACAACAATACGAGAATTACTATCAGCCGCAGTCTTATAAAATCTGCTAAAAATGTATTCGGTGAATATCTTTTTAACAGGAGGGACTCACTTTGAATGATATTTTGCGACCCATAATTGTACTTTCAGCAATTATTCCTGCCACAATTCTTGCGTATCTTCCAATAAAAAATCATCTTAAAACCTCAAAATTAAAATTGTTTGGTATACTGATTCCATCACTTGTAGGCTTATGTATATTGTGCGGATTAATTTGCTGTTATTTCAAGCTTAATTTAATTTTCCCTGTAATACCGATTACAATTATACTTACTGCAATATACTGCTGTACTGCAAATATATCGGTATGGAAATCTGCAAGCATTTCGCTTGCGGTATTCGGAGTTTTTTGCAGTCTTGCCTGCATAACAAGAATTATAGACCTAACGACATACCCACAAAATACTTCGCCTTGGTTTGAAATGAATACGGCAATTCTGTATATTATATTATCCTGGCTTTTTGTTTTGATTGTATGGTATCCTGCTACGCATGGCGTAAGCCGACTGCTTGATGATGAAAACCTTGCTCAGACCTGGTATGTGTTCTGGATTTTGCCGATAACATTTACTCTGATTAACCTGTTTATAGTACCTTGGAATACAGACAATACGCTTGAAGATAAAAGCATACAGATTTATATTGTTGTAAGCACCGCACTTTTCATTCTTCTCCTGATATTTTATGCACTGCTGTATTTTATTGCAAAAAGTCTTAACCACAACAACAGGCTTATACAGGAAAATCAATTTTTAAATATGCAGCAGGCTCAGTATGACACAATAAAAGTAGCTATTGAAGAAACAAGACAAGCCCGGCATGATATGCGACATCATTTTGCCGTTCTTAATGCTCTTGCAGAGCAAAAGGACTGGAAAAAACTTGAAGATTATCTTTCTTCGGCATCACAAAGTATTCCGGACACTGAACTGCAGCTATGTAAAAACGGTGCGGTCAATGGAATTGTAGGTCACTACTACGCAAGATGCAAAAATAATGATATTACTCTAAATCATAGGTTAGATCTTCCGGAAAATCTTCCTGTTATTGAAACAGACATATGCCTCGTAATCGCCAATCTTCTTGAAAATGCTCTTGAGGCAAGCCTGAAATCGAGTAAAACAAAAAAGCAGATAAGCATAACAGCTTACCTGCACTCTGACAACATAATAATTCTGTCGGTCGAAAACGATTATAACGGCGAAATCAACGAAAAAGGCGGTATTTTCAGTTCGTCAAAAAGAAACGGCTATGGAATAGGTACGCAATCTGTTCGACGCATTGCCGAAAAAAACGGAGGTTATTGCAAATTCACTTATAATAGCGGAACATTCAGAGCAGATGTTATGCTGCGGGGATAACGCATACACTGCTCCTTAATTAAAAATCTATTCTCGCCATCTGCGTTTTTGCAAGTAAAGCCGATACAACCTAAAATATTAATACGATATACAAAAACAAGCGACAGTTTAATTTACTGTCGCTATTCATTTTGCTTTATATCTTATTATATTTGCCATTTGATATTACTATGATATACTCAGCTTATTAAATCGAAATTTTTATGATTTTCGGAAGGAAGTGTTAAGTATCAAGAAATACAGCTAAAGTTCAATACTTAATTGCACTTTATCAATATCTATTGCGTTTTGTTTTAAATTATAGTATTTAAAATAACATCATTGGTATTCATACGGAACAGAGGCGTGCATATGAGCGATTTGAAAATGTATTTTAAAAAGCATCATATTTTTATAACTGATATAATGTATATTTATCGTTATAAAAAAGAACAGTAATTCATTGTGTTGATGGCAGAGAAGAAGACTCCCTTATTCCCATTTATGAACTGCAGGAATTTTTACCGCAAGATGATTTTATCAGCATTGCTAAGGGTGTGCTGGTGCACCGTGACCAAATTGCCCATATTTCAAATGACGGCGTTTACACTATGATAGACGGAAAAACCTTTCAAGGGCGTCAGCGCAATCTCAGTTTTCACAGGAAATTGCGTCGAGAAATGAAATTTGACCTTTCATCTTCAAGTGATTCGCCTCCACCAAAGATGAGCTTTTTAGAGAAATGCAGTGTTTTAGATGATATGCCGCTTGCCTACTGCGTCATTGAATTGGTTTTTGATGAAAACGGGCACGGCATAGATTTTGTGTTTCGTTATTGCAATAAGCAAATGGAAGTCGTTGAGGGGCTGCCTATTTCTGAAATGCTTAATCATTCTTTTTACGAAGTATTCAAAAACGGCGACAAAAAATGGCCGGTAAGCTACGCCGATGTTGCGCTGAACGGAACAAGCAGGACTGTTTGTGATTTCAGTCCCGAAATCGGCAAGTCTTTAACAATTCATTACTATCAGCCCGAACCGGGATTTTGCTCCTGCGTTTTGATTCCTGCCGAAAGCACAAACTGCGAAAAAGATTAAGACGGTGTAAATCAGCACTCACATCATTTTACGGTGTGGGTGCATTTTTATTGTTTGGAGTTAATTTATATGCTATAATATAGGCATTGCTTAAATCCGTTGATGATAGATTGAATCAGAATTATAGTTCTGATAAAGAATTATTTTGATGTAAAAACCGTTTTGCACCCCCTTGCTTAAAAGCTATCGTTATACGGTTGATTTTGTAAGTAGTCTGCACCCACTTAGCCAACTACTGTTTTACTACTTTTGAAAAATTTAATATGTCGTATTTTGTCTTGATTTGCGTGTTTTGAGAAAGTTTCAAAAATGATACTCATTCCTGTTATATCAAAAATACTCTTGCAAATCACGGCATTTTACGGCAAATCAGGAGGAATTTTATTATGATAAAGATAATGTTTGTATGCCATGGGAATATTTGCCGTTCACCTATGGCGGAATTTGTAATGAAGAAAATTGTTGCCGAAAACGGTCTTGCCGATGAATTTCGGATTAACTCCTCTGCGACAAGCACAGAGGAAATCGGCAACGGCATACATCGTGGAACGAAAGCAAAATTAACCGAGATGAACATACCTTTCACCTCGCACCATGCAGTGCAAATCACTAAATCTGATTACAAAGAATACGATTACATAGTTGCAATGGATTCTATGAATTTGCGAAATTTGCAAAGAATAGTCGGATTTGACAGTGAAAAGAAAATTCACCGCCTGCTTGATTTTACAAACTATCCGAGAGATGTTGCAGACCCATGGTATACGGGCAATTTTGATGTTACATACACCGACATTGAAAACGGCTGTAACGCACTTTTCAAATATATTTTATCGCACGATTTTAAACAAAACTGATATTTTGAAAATTTTTGCAAAAAATAAACATCGGAGCATACAGCGTTTTGCCATATGCTCCGATATATTTTTATGATTTATTCTTTAAATCAAATTATTTCATACTGTTTTCGTATGACTCAATCATCTTTTTAACCATCTGTCCGCCTACTGAACCGGCCTCTCTTGAGGTTAAATCGCCGTTATAACCCTGCTTGAGGTTTACGCCTACTTCGTTAGCACATTCCATCTTAAAGCGTTCCATTGCTTCCTTTGCCTGCGGTACATTAAGCTGATTGTTATTGCTTGACATATTGATTTTCTCCTTTTGTTAAATATTTTTTAATTAATTTTATATTTTAAGCGTCAGGTTCAACCTCTTGATTTCCTTCCGCAATAGTATTGTTTGCGGAAGATTTCTTTTTATAATATGTAATTTTTTCATATAAAAATCAATTCACAAAACAAAAAAGGCGGCAATTTCAATAAACTGCCGTCTTTTATCAATGTATTACGCCATACCAAAATAACTTAACAAATTAAAGCCTGTCGGGAGCGGAATTGTAATCATATATATGGTTGCAAACAAGAAACCTGCTATTGCTACGCACAATACAATAGTTCTGTTTGGCAAGCGTTTGAATGTTCCCACAATACCAAGCATAAACAAAACAACCGAATAAATTACAGTCACGAGTCCGTAAGCGTCACCGTTTGCGTTATCCTTTTTTCCCTGCTCAAGCAAAGTGTTTGACTCCTCAAGCACAGAATTTGCATCTGCAAAATAGCTGTCAACATAACCGTCCTTTGTAAACGGCGATACATTTTCTTTCTGATCTAATGCCCAATTAATAGCGTCAAGGAATTCATCGGAGCAGTTATCATTCATAAGCTGCTCAAGCTGATACTGATACTTTTCCATTTCGGCGGTATCGTTCTTTTGCTCTGCGTAAACATAATTAAGATTTGCCTGGTTAATTTCATTCCAAGTCATCATATCCTGCATAAGGCTTTGTGACGCCTCGTTCCATCTTGAGTTGCCGTCAGCCGCCATATTATTACTTTGTGTGTAATTTGTTGCCTGATTTCCGCCATGCAGTGAGCCTATCCATGACGCCCACGCTGTTGCAAGTGCCGTTACGCCTAAAAAAATCGCCACTATAATTTCAAGTATATCTTCCCTGCTTTTTTTAGACTTAATCCTCTCTTTGCTGATTGCCTTGTCCGCATTTGAATTTTCTGCCATATTGTTTTCCTCCAAATTAATTATTTATTAACACAATATTACATAATTTGATAAGCAATTTCAACAACTTGACATTAAAATCAATTAATTGGCAAAATAATCAATAATATTGCAAAAAACCGGCAGTAAAACTTAATTCACTGCCGGTTTGGGGTCAATTTAAAATTATCTCAAATTTACGCCGATTTTTGCGAGGTTTGCTATGATTTCGTCCATTACTGTCTGAACCTCAGCCGATGCAAGAGTTCTTTCGGCTGATGAAAATTCAAAGCGGATTGTGATACTGTGAACTGTATCAGTATCGTAAGTATCTACAATTTTTGTACCCTTTAAAATGTCCTCGCCCTTGCCGATCCAGCACTTGCTGAGATCCTCAAAGAAGAGCTTTTCAGGTACAACAACGCTGATATCATAGTCGATTGGTGGGAATTTTGACGGCTCATCGTAAACGATTGGTGCGGTTTGAGCGTCTGTAAATGCGTTCATATCAATCTCGGCAAATACTACGCTTGCTTTTTTATCAAGCTTTTTGCCAACAGTCGGGTGCACAATGCCGATTGTACCGATCTCCTCGTTGTCAATCATAATTGTGTAGAGGTTTACAGGGTGCTCATAGCTATGTGTCGGCTCTGCTTTCTTAAAGCCGAGTGACTTGTGCTTAATATCCTCTGCAAGCACAACGAGCATATCTCTTAACTCAAAGTAAAGAGTTTTAATATCCTTTGTTTTGCTGAAAAGTGTAACTGCAAGTTTCTTCTGCTCAATGCAAAGGTTGTTTTCGTCAAGTCCCTTTACAACTCTGCCGATTTCAAAAATGCCGAAATCATTTGAATACGAAGTATTTGACTTAACCTGACAAAGCTGTGTAGGAATAATTGAATTTCTGATTGTTTCAATGTTAGGGTTAGTAGCGTTTGCAAGTTTAACATTGTTTTCAACCTCAATTCCGAGTGCTTTAAGCTCATCATTATATGCCCATACATATGAATGAACCTCGTGGAGGTTGTATCTCTGAACAAGAATATCCTTAATTTTATCTTCGTTGCTCTTTAATTCGCCTGTTCTTACAGGATAAAGCGGTGAACGGGTTGTATGGACAGCAAAGTTATCATAACCGTAAATTCTTGTGATTTCCTCAATGATGTCAGCCTTGATTGTAACATCCTTTGTAGCTCTCCAAGACGGAACCGTTACTGTGAAATCATCACCTGCAAGCTGAACGCCAAAACCGAGGCTCTCAAGAGTTTTTACGATTCTGTCATTGCTGATTTCAATACCTGTATAGCGGTCAACAAAAGCCTTGTCAAATTCAAGAGTAACCTTTTCATAGTGGAAAGCATACTCGTCTGTAAGGCTTGAAACCACCTTAATGTCGCTGTCATATGTCTTTAAAAGTTTAACAAATCTTGCGATTGCAACAGTTGTCATTTCAGGGTCAAGACACTTTTCGTAGCGAATAGATGCGTCTGTTCTGTGAGCAAGTCTTACTGTTGACTTACGAACCGATACTGCATTAAATGTAGCAGACTCAAGAGTAAGAGTTGTTGTATCGTCAACAATTTCCGAATCAAGACCTCCCATAATACCTGCGATTGCAACAGGAGTATTATCGTTACAAATCATAAGTGTATTTTCGTCAATGTTTCTGTCCACACCGTCAAGTGTACGGAATACAAAAGGCTTGTCAAAACGCTTAATACGAATTTTCTCTACTTTTCTTGAGTCAAAAGCGTGCATTGGCTGACCCATTTCGAGCATAAGATAGTTTGTAAGGTCAGCAAGGAAATTAATACCGCGAAGACCGCAGTAGTAAAGTCTGATTCTCATATTTACGGGGCTTACATTTCTCTTGATGTTCTCAACCTGCAAACAGCTGTAACGCTGACAAAGCGGATCTTCAATCTTCATATCAACCTTTGCAAGCTCATTGTACGGAGTAAGATCTTCAACCTCAAGCGGCTTTAATGCTCTGCCCGAAAGTGCGGCAAACTCTCTTGCAATACCGTAATGTCCCCAAAGGTCAGGACGGTTTGTAAGTGACTTATTGTCAACTTCAAAAACTATATCGTCAATCTGGTAAACTTCTTTAATATCTGTACCGTTTGCAACATCATCTGTGATGTCCATAATACCCGAATTATCGTCACTGATTCCGATTTCCGCTTCACTGCAGCACATACCGTATGAAGTATAACCTGCGAGCGGACGAGGTGCGATGGTAATTTCACCGAGTTTAGCGCCAACCTTTGCAAAAGCGGTTTTCATACCTACTCTTACATTCGGTGCACCGCAAACTACATCAACAAGTTCGCTTTCACCTGCATCAACCTTGAGTAAGTGCAGTTTCTTAGAATCAGGGTGATTTTCAATTGATTTAATTTCAGCTACAACAACACCGCTTAATTCTGAACCCTTGAAGAAAATTTCGTTTTCCACCTCGGCTGTAGAGAGAGAAAACTGATGTATAAGCTCAACCTTGTCAAGTCCTGATAAATCAACAAAGTCAGAAATCCAGTTCATTGATAAAAACATTACTATTCTCCCCCTTATTTATCATCTGTAAACTGTGACAATGCCTTTAAACTGCCACTGTTCAAATCTCTTATATCTTTAATGCCATACTTCATCATAGCAAGTCTTGTAAGTCCAAGACCAAAAGCAAAGCCTGTGTATTCGTCAGGGTCAATGCCGCCCTCACGAAGTACATTCGGGTGAATCATACCGCATGGGCAAAGCTCAAGCCAGCCGCTGTGCTTACATGACGGACAACCTGTACCGCCACAAATAAGACAGCTTATGTCAAGTTCAAAGCCCGGTTCTACGAATGGGAAAAATCCCGGTCTGAGTCTTACATTAATATCTTTTTGGAAAACCTCGGAAAGCATAGTTTTCATAAAGAAAATGAGGTTTGAAATTGAAATATTCTTGTCAACCATAACACCCTCCATCTGGAAGAATGTGTTTTCGTGACAAGCGTCTGTTGCCTCGTTTCTGAAACATCTGCCCGGGAAAATTGCCTTAATCGGCACACCGTTTTCAACAAGGTTTTTGCCGTACTTTTTCAGAATAGCGTTCTGAGCGGCAGAAGTTTGTGACTTCAAAAGCTGACCGTTGTCAAGATAGTAGGTATCCTGCATATCTCTTGCAGGGTGATGCTTTGGAATGTTGAGTGACTCAAAGCACTCATAGTCGGTTACAATTTCGGAATAATCCTCAACAGTAAAGCCCATTGACTTAAAAATAGCCTCGCACTGTCTTTGCACAAGTGTGATTGGATGATATGAGCCTTTTACTATATTTGAAGGAGCGGTAATATCGAAAGGACGCATAGATGCGATTTCTCTCTCAACCTCTTTCTTTTTAAGCTCCTCAATTTTCTGTTCAATCTTTTCGCTTGCCATAGCCTTGAGCTGGTTTACCTCAGAGCCAAAGGTCTTTTTCTCCTCGGGAGAAAGGTCTTTCATACCCTTTAAAAGTGCAGTAATACTGCCCTTTTTACCAAGATAAGCAACTCTGATTTTGTCAAGCTCTACAAGATCAGAGATTTCTGAAACCTTGGCGTTGATTTCGCCCATAAGGCTTGTAATTTTCTCGTTCATACATACCTCCGTAGTAATAAAAAATCCCTGCGTAATCACTTACGCAGGGACGAATAATATCCGTGGTACCACCCTGATTTTTGCTTAAAGAAGCAAACACTTCCCGACCTGTAACGGAGTCAGCCGTTGAAACCTACTGCTACTTCAGTCCCACCACTCGGAAGTGAACTTCACGCAATCTCTGCCGTACAATGCTTTCAGCCATGACATTGCTCTCTTTTCGGCATACAAAACGCTACTCTCTTCGTCAGCGTGTTATCATTAGTATAATATCATTTTATTTTTGATTTTGCAAGAGTTTTGTTGAAAAAAAACGACAGCTATGTTATTATATAATTAATCTACTTAAAAAGGAGTAAAAAAATTGGAAGTATTTAACGAACAGCTTGTTAAAAGAGCCAAAAAGCCCAAACAGCTCATTATTAAAATTTTATCGGTAGTACTGCTCATTACAGTACCGCTTGTATGCTTTATTCTCGCATTTCCGCTTAAAATCGCATACCTTATATATGTTGCGTTCTTTATTTTTCTTATAGGTATTTATATTGTATGGTATGTGTTCAGTATTCAAAAAATCGAATATGAATATGCCGTATCGGGCGGAATGATTGAGATTGCTAAAATTATAGCGCTCAGAAAAAGAAAAACTATGTGCAAACTTCAGATAAGCGACATTGAAATTCTTGATAAAGACGAAAAGGTTATTGACACCATGAGATTTGCAAAGCGTATTGAGGCCTGCGCCGATATTAACGATGAAAACAACTATTACGCTGTTTTCAACTCGGCGGCTTATGGCAGAACTTTGCTTATATTTGCACCGAACGAGAAAATTCTCAACGCTATGAAAGGTCATCTTAAAAAAGATATTGTTTTAAAGATTTTTTATAAAAGAGGCTGATTATGAAAGAAACCGATAAATTGCTTTTTAAAAATTCTGTATTTAATCGACCCGATGACGCCAACAAAGGCACACTCGGCAGTTTGCTGTGTATTTGTGGGTCATACGGAATGGCAGGCGCTGCGATTATGGCAGGCAAAGCGGCGCTCAGGTGCGGAATCGGACTTTTAAAAATTGCCGTTCCCAAAAGCATTTATCCAATATGTGCGTCAAATATGCTCGAAAGCGTTTACTATCCTCTAAAAGAAACCGACATCGGCGCTGTTTCGGCAGACAATATAAATTTTCTGCTTTCCGCTTGCGAGAAATCCTCTGCCGTATTGATCGGCTGCGGACTTTCGGTGTGTGATGATACAAAGGAGCTTGTGAAAGCTGTAATTACAAACTGCACCAAGCCAATTGTAATTGACGCCGACGCACTTAATTGCATTTGTGACGAACCGCAAATTCTTAATCATCTTAAAGCTCCTGCAATAATAACTCCTCACCCCGGAGAAATGGCAAGGCTATTGCACACCACACCAAAAGCTGTTAATTCTGACAGAGAAAATACAACAATTAATTTTGCTAAAAAGTACGGCGTGGTAACGGTTTTAAAGGGCGCAGGAACAATCATAGCCGCTCCAAACGGAACCGCTTACATTAATCATACGGGAAATTCGGGAATGGCAACAGGCGGCAGCGGTGATGTTCTTGCCGGAATAATCGGCTCGTTGCTATCTCAAGGCGCAAATCCCTTAAATGCCGCCGCAGCAGGAGTTTTTCTGCACGGAACAGTCGGAGATCTTGCCGCTGAAAAGCTCGGTAAAATTTCAATGCTGCCAACCGATATGATAGAGCTTTTGCCGATTGCATATCAAAAACTTTTATAACATAAAATAAGCACGATGCAATAAAAACGCATCGTGCTTTTGTTTACCAATCAGTAACTTCTTTAATGAATATTTTTTCTTTATATCTTCCGTTTTTGTTAGCCTTGGCAAGTCTGAGCCTGTCAAGCTCGCCGTCAGTCATACCCTTTGCGTTGGCAATGGCATAAACAACCTCCAAAATATCGGCAAGCACCTCGGTATCTTTATCAATCTGATACTCAGTGCACTCCTCAGAGAGCTTTAACTCAAGCATTTCAAGGTATCTCTCATCAGAAAGGATTTCAGTTTCACACATTTGACCGTTTTCTTCAATAATTTTAGGAATCTTATCTCTGACTAACTTATTATACTTCTTTATCATATACCACACCTCTTATCCGTTAAAAAACATATCAATATGTAATTATTATACACAATAAGAATTAAAAAGTCAATAAAAGGAGTATTTTGCAATACCCCAACTATTTAATTATAACACAATCAAAAATCCACTTCAATAGTTTTTACAAAAATAAAGTTATAAATATTTTTAATATTTCTATTGACAATCGTTGATTTATTCTGTATAATATAGACAAAGAAAAGGAACAAAAGGAGGTTTCTAATATGAAAGTAAAAGTCCATTACATAAGACATATCAGAGATTTCATGCGGAGCCTTCCCCCAAACAAACAATAACCTGATACATTAGAAAAGGTTATAATATCTCGTTTGTTTGTCGGGCAGCTGATAAATTCAATGTTATTAAACATATTTTTATTTTAGTTCAGCCAAGGTTTCCGATTACTACCAATCAAACAATTACATTCAAAGCGTACGAATACAAAAAAGAACTTCATATTTTTTATATAGATTGTCTGCGAAAGTAGTTGTTAGGTTATTATTCGTAAAAATGAGTTTTTGAGTAATCACAATTCTAAGGTAATCAGGTTTATCCGAGATTATGATTACAACTTAATATAATTTAAAATCTTGTTAATATGGTGGTCGTACCAATGTACAGATAAAGTTTATTTAATAAAAATCTAAAGATTGGAGATAAGACCGATGTACGAGGAAGTTTATATTTAGATACACTATTGTATAGGAGATAATTCCGATGTAAACTTTAAGGATTTGATTTATAATTATACTTAAAAAATGGAGATGAGTCCGAAATTTAGTTTATAAAAGCAGATATCATAAGTATTGGTATCAGGCAAATTGATAATAAATTAAAATTTCATTAAAAGCTAACTACCGACAGAGAATACTCTGTCGGTAGATTTTTGTTTTGTGGCTTTATTAAGCTGCGTAAACTATTTACAGAACTGATAATATTTACTAAAAAAACACCGACCGATACTTGCTTGTATCAGTCGGTGTTTTATTATAAAGTATTCAACTCAACTTATGCAGTTTTACCTGTATAGAGCTGATAATACTTACCCTTTTGCTCAATGAGCTGTTCGTGTGTACCCTTTTCAATGATTCTGCCATGCTCAAGAACAATAATGCAATCTGAATTTCTTACAGTAGAAAGTCTATGGGCGATTACAAATGTAGTTCTGCCCTTCATCAGCTTATCCATACCGTCCTGAACAATTTTTTCTGTACGGGTATCAATAGAGCTTGTAGCCTCATCAAGAATAAGTGCCGGTGGGTTAGCAACTGCGGCTCTTGCAATAGCAAGCATCTGGCGCTGTCCTTGACTAAGGTTTCCGCCGTCACCTGTAAGCACTGTATCATAACCATGTGGAAGTTTACGGATAAAGCTGTCGGCATTTGCAAGTTTTGCCGCTGCAATAACCTCTTCATCAGTGGCGTCAAGTCTGCCATAACGGATATTTTCCATTACTGTATCAGTAAACAAATGTGTTTCCTGCAATACAATACCAAGTGAGCGTCTTAAATCTGCTTTCTTAATTTTATTGATATTTATGCCGTCATAGCGGATTTTACCGTCCTGAATATCGTAAAATCTATTGATAAGGTTAGTAATTGTAGTTTTGCCTGCGCCTGTTGAGCCGACAAATGCTATCTTCTGACCCGGCTTTGCACAAAGGTCAATATTATGGAGAACCATTTTATCATCTGTATAGCCAAAGTCAACATCGTCCATTACAAGGTCGCCCTTGAGCTGACGGTACTCTGTTGTGCCGTCCTCGCTATGAGTATGTTTCCATGCCCACACACCTGTTCTCTCTTCAGATGGCTCAATCTTGCCGTCAACAATTTTTGCATTTACAAGATTTACATAACCGTCATCCTCTTCAGGCTTTTCGTCAAGAAGTTTGAATATTCTGTCTGCGCCTGCAAGAGCCATAATGATACTGTTGAGCTGCATACTTATTTGGTTAATCGGCTGGCTGAAATTCTTATTGAATGTCATAAATGCTACAAGTCCGCCGAGTGTGAGTCCTGCAAAATGATTAAATGCAAGCACACCTCCCACAATAGCACAAAGCACATAGCTTATGTTGCCGAGCTGAGCATTGATTGGCATAAGAATATTTGCAAATTTATTTGCATTGTAAGCGCTGTCAAAAAGTTTGTCATTAAGCTCGTTAAATTCCTCAACAGCTTTTCCCTCGTGATTAAATACTTTTACAACTTTCTGACCGTTCATCATTTCTTCAATGTAGCCGTTTACCTTGCCGAGGTCATCCTGCTGAGCCGTAAAATATTTACTGCTCTTGCCGCCGATTTTGCCCGATACAATAAACATTACCGCAACCATAACAAGTGTAAGAAGTGTAAGCGGAATACTGATTGAAATCATACTTACAAGTACAGATACGATAGTAATTGTACTTGAGAAAAGCTGAACCATACTCTGGCTAATCATCTGACGGAGAGTATCAATATCATTTGTATAAACCGACATAATATCGCCGTGAGAATGAGTATCGAAGAATTTAATCGGTAAACTCTCCATATGTGAGAAAATATCTATTCTGAGATTACGCATTGTACCCTGTGTTACATAAACCATAAGTTTTGAATATGCAAAAGTAGATGCTGCACCGAGCAAGTAAAAACCTGCTACTCTTGCCATTGCGAAAAGCAAGGGAGTAAAATCAGGCGAACTTGTATTCATAAGCGGAGTGATGTAATCATCAATAAGCGACTGAATAAACAAAGTACCCTGAACATTTGCAAGTACACTGACGATAATACATATAAATACGATTATCATATGAATTTTATAATTCTTAAAGGTATATCCTAAAATTCTTCCGAGGATTTTTCCCGGATTTTTAACCTTGGGTTTTGCACCCATCTGGCGTCTTCTGCCACCCATAGGACCCGGCATTACATCTCCCCCTTTGCGTCAAAGTCACCGCTGCCCTTTGTTTGAGCCTCGTAAATTTCGGTGTAAATATCATTTTTATTCAAGAGTTCATCGTGTGAGCCTACGCCGCTGATTTTACCGTTGTCAAGAACAATAATCTTGTCGGCATTCTGCACACTTGAAATTCTCTGAGAAATAATCAGCTTTGTTGTATTAGGAATTTCCTCTGCAAAAGCCTTTCTTATCTTTGCGTCTGTTGCTGTATCGACCGCACTTGTAGAGTCGTCAAGAATAAGAATTTTAGGCTTTTTAAGTAATGCTCTCGCAATACAAATACGCTGTTTCTGACCGCCCGATACATTAGTACCGCCACGCTCAATAAATGTATTATACTTTTCGGGGAAAGTCTGAATAAAATCATCAGCGCACGCAAGTTTGCAGGCATTTACACATTCCTCTTCCGTTGCGTTTTCGTTACCCCAACGGAGGTTATCTAAAATTGTACCGCTGAAAAGTACATTTGACTGAAGAACTACAGATACCTCGTCACGGAGCTTTTCAAGGTCATACTCTTTAACATTTCTGCCGCCGACAAGAACTTCACCGCTTGTTACATCGTAAAGTCTGCCGATAAGGTTTACAAGACTTGTTTTAGAGCTGCCCGTACCGCCAATGATACCGACTGTTTCGCCTGACTTGATCTTTAAGTTAATATCGTCAAGTACAGGTTCTGCGCCTGTTTTGTTATAACTGAAATATACATCTTTAAATTCAATACTGCCGTCAGGCACATTTTTAACAGGATTTTCGCCGTTTGTAAGGTTACTCTTCTCGTTGAGAACACCTGCTACACGCTTTGCACTTGCGGCACTCATAGTAATCATTACAAATACCATACCGAGCATCATAAGTGACATAAGAATGTTCATACAATATGTAAGCATACTTGTAAGCTCACCTGTTGTAAGTGTTGAACCGACAATCATATTTGCGCCAAACCAGCTTATTGCAATGATACAAGCATAAACGGTAAGCTGCATTATAGGCGTTACAGATACCATACAGTTTTCAGCCTTAACAAAAAGTTTGTAAAGGTTGTTTGCGGCTTTTGAGAATTTTTTGGTTTCGTGATCCTCACGAACGAAAGCCTTTACTACTCTGATACCGGATACATTCTCCTGAACGCTTGCGTTCAAATCATCGTACTTTTTAAATACCTGATTAAAGTATTTCATAGTAAATTTCATAAGGGAAGCAAGAACAATCGCAAGGAAAATAATTGCAACGAGGTACACACTTGCAAGTTTTGCGTTGATTATAAATGCCATAACCATTGCACAAATAAGGCTTGTCGGTGCACGCATACACATTCTGAGTATCATCTGATACGCATTTTGTAAGTTGGTTACATCGGTAGTAAGTCTTGTAACAAGACCTGCGGTTGAGTATTTATCAATGTTTGAAAACGAAAATGTCTGAATATTCGCAAACATTGAGCGGCGAAGATTTCGTGCAAAACCGGCTGATGCCTTTGCACCGAAGCTGCCGCCGAGAATACCGCAGATAAGTCCGCCGATAGCACAAAGAACCATTCCTCCTCCGACAAAGAGAATATGATTCATATCGCCTTTGTTGATACCGTCATCAATAATTGACGCCATAAGTAGTGGAATGAGTGTTTCAAAAACAACCTCAAGTATCATAAAAACAGGTGTAAGTACAGATTCTTTTACAAATCCCTTAACCTGTTTTGATAAGGTTTTTATCATACTATTTCTCCTTTACTGTATTATTTCCTGAAATGCCCGCCTTTAATTTTCTTATTAAAAATAAAAAGGTCTGCTTTTCTTCAGGTGTAAAAACGCTGTCAAATTCCTGCTCGTTAGAAATAATCGCCTTATCTATTGAGCTTTTTATGCTTATACCCTTTTCGGTAAGCACAATTTTTTTAAGTCGTGCGTCATTTTCAACCGATACTCGCTTTATATACCCCTTTTTCTCCATAAGCTGTAAAATATTAGTTACAGACGAGCGTGAAATTGAAAATTCGCTTTCAAGGTTTTTCTGGAAAATATCCTTATCGCTGTTGTTATACAAATAAGCAATTATCCAGCCATGCATAATTGTTACCTTATCCACGCCTATGTTTGCCGCACTTTCAAGCATTTTTCTGTGCATAAGGTGATTTACCGCCTTGATTTCGTGACCTATTGCGTCACCCACATAAATACATTGTGGTCGTTTCGCCTTTAGTTTTTCTTCCTCCTCAAACATATCGCACACCAAAAACACCTCCCAAATCAAAAAAATTTGTATAAGTTTGATATGAAACTGTTTTATATTAAATTGTTTGATACCGAACTTTTACAACATTATAGTCTTTTTGTTTTAATTTGTCAAGAACTAATTTAAAATTTATGTAAGACAGCTTTATGCTGTCAATTTTTGTTGTAGCAAAGTTGCGTCATTAATATTTATTTTTCCGTCACTATTCAAATCAGCCGAATAAATCAAGAATTTTTGCTCGTCTTCCCTATTGCCCCCAACGCTTTCCATACTCAAACTTTGTATTGTTTTAACATCTTTAATATCAATTTTACCGTCCGCATTAACATCACACTCTTTCAGCACAAGACCTGTTCCCACAATTATAAAATCCGCATTGCTGTCATCAAGCATTTTTTCGGCAACAGATTTTTTCGCCCTGAAAGTATATGCGCCGACTGTGGAAAAATTGAGCTTTTTCACAAGAATATCTCCGCTGTATTTTTCCACAAATTCGCTCGCCCTCTTATTTTCTATTCCTTTTTTCAACAAATAGCCGTTCAGATTGTTAATTATCTGGGTGGAATACTCAGGATCTGCGGTCATTTTTTGTGTATCAATATTGTTTGCAATGTAAAACATAGACAGGTAGAACATAATTTTCGGACTGCTAAAGTCAAGTCCGCAATACGCTATTACATCTACAACATCGTCACTGCCGTAATTTTTCAAAGACATTCGTGAACAACCGTTCATAAGTGTAAAATATTCGTCTGCATTTTCAATGGAAAAATCAGCCTTTGAAGCTGCCGTAACGCAAACAGCACTCAGCAATGCAACAATGACCGAAAGTACGGTACAAGTAAATTTTTTCAACATAAAAAGCACCTCCAAAGTTAGTATAACTCTGAAAAGGTGCTTTAAACGCAATTAAATATCTACTTTTTTATTTTCAACCTTTGCTTTACAAAGGCAATGCCCTTTTTTAATGAAAATCTTTTTATTTTATCGTGGTAAACAAAATTTATCTCGGCACATATCATTAGCAGCAGCATTAAAAAGTAAAGCAAAATCATTACGATTGCAAGACCTGTAATTACTCCGTAAACAGAAAATCCGTTAAAACTTTTTACATAAATCGAAATGCCCAAGGCAAGCACGAACCACGAAAGAGTGCATAATGCAGCACCAGGGAGCTGATATTTAAAATTGTATTCTTTCTTCTGCTCCTTTGATATACAGGGAAAATTCCTGTATATAGATGCAAAGGTAAAGGTAAGAATAAAAAATACAAGCAAATATCTCAAGCGGAAAATGGTCGTAATAATATTTGGCAAACTGCTGATATACGGTTGTATCCAATCGTCAAGGTAAGAGCCGAGGGCCACAACAACCATAGACACCGTCATAAGCACAAAGAATATTACTGTGTAAAACATTGCCCGCAAGCGTAATTGTATCCACATACGGTTTTCGTAAGCATCATACACTCGGTTAAGACCGTTGGTGATTGCGTGTATTCCCTGAGATGCCGACCATAGGGTTACTATAATTGATAAAAAGGAGATACCGATAGTATTCTGATAGGTTTCTGTAAGAAAATACTTTATCTGTCCCAAAAAATCATCTGCAAATATACTTTGCAATGCCTGCTCTATAAAAGCAGTGGATATGTGCAGACTTTGCAGAACAGACAAACAAAACGCCAAAAGCGGTACGGACGACAGCACTATAAAGAATGCCGACTGACCTGCTATGGCAAAAATGTTATCGTGAATACATTTACTTATTATCGGGTCATATCTTTTTAATATCTTATCATACAAAGCAAAAGCCTTTTTTACAGCTTTCATAACAAATCTCCTGTTTTATGAGTAGATTATAATGTATTTATATGATGCAATGGGCGTATTTAATCGTGACAGCTCTATTATTTTGAAATAATTACGCTGTCTGTTTTAAATTCGACTATATTGTTGATTTTCTCGTCATCTTTCAGCGGAACTTCAATAAGCATAAGGCAAACGCTTTTAGCGTCCTTGCCGTCGGTATCTTTTTGATAATGAACACAAGGAATTTGCGAGCTTATTACATAGCTTAATCCGCAAAAATCTACTCTGTCTGACGGTGATTCAAGGTCAATCGCCGCCACATAAAGACAGTTGTTGTTAAAAAAGCTGTCGTTGTAGGTTCTGCTGAAATTAAGCACTTCTTTCATATTAACAGCGCTTTTATACGAATCGCAAAAGCGCTCATACTCAGCCATATTATAAATTCCGTTCTGAGCGTTAAGTGGAATTTTATTGAAAGCTGACACATTAACAGGGTCTGTATAATAGAAATGGGTAATATCGTTGCTGCTGACATCATTATAATAGCCGTCGGAAGAAAGATAAACATATCTTACCGTAAATATTGATGTATTTATACTCAAAAAACCTGCCGCAACAAGCATTACAAGCGGCAGAGCGGCAAAAGTAACTCTTTCTTTTATTTTTGCCTTAACAAAAAGCAGAATATACAAAATAAGTACAAATGATATGCCTGCAATGACATACATATAAAACGGCTGTTTGTATACATACATCATAAATTCGGAAAAACCAAACAGCAATTCCGCTATTATCAGAACCGCTAAATCAACCGAACGCAAGTCAATTGACATTTTTCTGTATCCATGTACTGTGGCGACAACAACTATAAATGTAATAACCTCAAGAATAACTCCGATCAAGCCTGCGTTTTCCGAGCTTTTTAGCAATAACTGCAACGCAATAAAAGCCATTGTTTCAAGAATTGTCAATACAAGCAGCACAAAAGTCAGCACTGTAAGTCTGTGATTACTGCGTATGCGTTTTATCTGTTCCTTATACTGCTGCATTTCTTTTCCCGAAAAAGGAAATTTTTCAGTAGTATCTCCATAAAAATCAAAATCTCTCATTTTTTCACCTTTCAAAACTTCATAAAATATTTATCAACAAACAACAATTTCATATTATCATTTGCCATATAAATTATATACAATTTTGCTTATAAATTCAAGTAAAATTGCTATTAAATATATTTTTCTTGATAATTTGACAAAACGCCTCTATTGTGATAACATATTAGCCGAGCAGTTCGTAACCATCCTGCTCTGGCAATTAACCAAAAGGGGCTTGCTCAATCAAAACTAAGGAGGAAAGGCATAGGGCAAACTATGTCCATACACCCCTGCGGGTGTTTTTTTATGCCGAAATTATGGAGAGGTACAGTATCATTCACGAAAAAAACAGTCGTGAAATTGTTCTTCTGCGTGGCAGTGGCTGTGTATATACCAAATGCACATTCTGCGACTATTACAGCGACAGCTGTAAAAACGAGGACGAAAACTTCCGACTGAACAGCAAGGTGCTTGAAAATGTAACGGGCATCTACCAAAACCTTGAAGTTATAAACTCAGGTTCGGTATTTGAGCTTGACAAAAATACCATTGAGCTTATAAAAAAGGTTTGCAAACAAAAGAATATCCACACAATTCATTTTGAGTCGCACTATCTTTACAACAACAGAATTGCTGATTTGAGAAAAGAGTTTTCCGACTTTACGCTTAAAATGAAACTCGGTCTTGAAACCTTTGATTATGATTTCAGAGAGAATGTGCTTAAAAAGGGAATCAAAGAAAAAAATCCCGAAAAAATCTCTGAAAACTTTGACGAGGCAAATTTCCTTTTCGGAATTAAAGGTCAGACTATTGAGTCCATAAAAAACGATATTGAGCTTGGACTTAAATATTTTGAGCGAATTTGCATTAATATAATGTGTGAAAATTCCACAGATGTTAAGCCCGACAGAGAGCTTATACAGGCTTTTGTAAAGGAAATTTATCCTTTATATAAGGATAATGACAGAGCAGACATTTTAATTAACAATACTGATTTTGGAGTGGGTGACTGATTATGCCAAACGAACTTATACTTATCTGTTCCGTAGTATTTATTTACGGTGCAGCACTTTTAGGATACAAATTTTTTGGAAAAATAGGACTTTATTGTATATCTGTAATTGCAACTATTCTTGCAAATATTGAAGTTACAATAATGATAAACGCATTCGGAATGGAACAAACACTCGGTAATGTTCTTTTTGCCGTAACATTTTTGATAACCGATATTTTGTCGGAATGTGAGGGTAAAAAAGCCGCACAAACCGCCGTATATGCAGGTATTTTTTCATCAATATTTTTCCTTGTGCTTTCACAAAGCTGGATGCTCTATACACCGAGCTCGGCAGACACAATGATGCCGTCAATCAAAACGGTATTTTCAAACACACCACGAATGATTCTTGCATCCCTCGTTGTATATGCCATAAGTCAGATGTTTGATGTATGGCTTTACCACAAGTGGTGGAAATTTACCGAAAAGAAATTCGGCAACAAACGCAAATTCTTATGGCTCAGAAATAACGGTTCAACACTTATCAGCCAAATTCTTAATACAGCACTTTTCACTGCATTTGCTTTTTTGGGTACATACGATATTCCTACACTTATTTCAATTTTTCTTTCAAGCTATGTTATTTACATCTTTACAAGCCTGCTCGATACTCCGTTTGTATATCTTGCAAGAAAAATTCACGATAAAAAGCTCAGCAAGGAAACTGCTAAAGCATAAATACAAAAAATTTCCTGACAGTTCTTATGAATTGTCAGGATTTTTATTGTCATAAACCAACATAATGTGCTATACTTTTGTTGGTGATAAAATGTACTACACATATATACTCAGATGCAGTGACAACTCGTTATATACGGGAATTACGGCTGATATTAACAGGCGAATGTCAGAGCATTTTTCTCAAAACGAAAAATGTGCAAAATATACCCGTACCCACAAAGCCGCAAAACTTGAATCCGTATGGATAAGCGAAAACAGAGCCACTGCCTCAAAGCTCGAATATCATATTAAACAGCTGACTAAAAAGCAAAAAGAAAACATTATTTCAGACAAGAGTCTTGCTTTATTGAACAAGATTATTCCTATTGGGAATTATAAATATTCTGATATAGAATTAAATATTCAATCAAAGTAAAAAAGTCCGACAAAATCGGACTTTTTCTATTTATTACAATGTAATTTTAAATGTAATTGAATTTTCGTCTTCGCTAAAGCAAGCCGCCTTGCCCTTATGAGCATTTGCGATTGCCTTTACCACTGAAAGTCCTATGCCATGACCGCCTGTCTGAGAATTTCTTGACGAATCGGCACGATAAAATCTTTCAAAAAGCTCATCGTGTTTACCCCTTTCGATTTTTTCAACACTGTTTGTAACGGTAATCACTCTGCCCTTTCCGTTAGATTTTAAGGAAATTGCAATTTTTCCGTTATCATCGGAATATTTCATAGCATTATCAAGCAAAAGTGACACAAGCTGTCTTATCGTACTTTCATCGCCGCAATAGCTAAGGTCTTTTTCAATATCGGCGGTAAGTGTTTTTCCCTGCGAATTTGCAACAGACTGAAAGCCTTGCGTCACCTCATAAACGGCGTCAACGGAATAGTTGCTATGCTTTAAAATAACCACAAGTGCGTTTGAAAGTTCTTTTTCATCCTCGGCAAGAAGTAATCTCATAATCATCCCTCCTGTATTTATTGTAAAGCCAAAACCTTAAATACAGTTTAAATTATTAAAAATGCCACATCAGTATGATGTGGCATTAGTTGTGTTAATTTGATTTTGTGGTACTTGTTCCGCCTGTTACAAGTTCCTCATAAATAAACTCTGCAAAAAGCTTTCTCTGCACCTCAAGGTCAGAAAAAGCAATTACAGAACCGACAGGAGTATCATTCATATAATACCACTGACCTTCCTGCGGAACAGTGTACTGTTCAACCGAATATGTGAGGTATGTCGGCGAATGAGAAACCAACGCTGTAATTTCGTCTTTCTTAATGTTGGTTGTAACAAGTGGGCCTACCTTGCCAACAATTGATACGATCTGAGTAAGGTCTGCGCTCTTCATATCGTTGAACATTGTTTCAAGGAGCTTACGCTGACGAGAGGTTCTGTCCCAGTCATCGCCTGCAATGCCTATCTCTTCCTCTGAGGAATCAAGGCCTCTGTTTCTTGCGTACCAAAGGGCTTGCTGACCTGTAAGATGTACCATACCGGGGGCATCGGTTATTGTTGTACGGGTATCGGACTGCTTGTTCTTGTAGAGCTGATAGTTGATATAATCAATTTCGTCCTTAGTAAGTTCAAGGTCAATACCGCCGAGAACATCAATAATATCTATAAAACTTGCGTAGTCAACCACTGCATAACGGTCAACCTTTACGCCAAAGTTAGACTCAATAGTTTGAATTGTCAGCTTTGGGCCGCCGTAAGCGTATGCATTTGTGAGCTTGTCATATCCGTAACCGTCCACATAAACATAGCTGTCACGCTGGAAAGAAGTCATCTTCAGCTTTTTGTGGCGATTATCAATGGAGAGCATAATCATTGAGTCACTTCGGCCAAATTTCTCTCCCCTTGCGTTATCCTCACCGAAAAGCATAACATTGAGTACCTTTGAATCTTCAAGCAATTCATCATTGCTGAGCGACTTGTCAAAAATATCGTCTGAAGTAGAGTCGGCATTTGTTGTTGCCTTTGTTGCGGTTGCGGTATTATCTGAAATATCCACAAATTTCAGCGAATTAAGCACCGAATAATAATAGATAAGTCCGCTGCCGCCGATAAGCAAAAGAACCGAGAGCACAATAGCGGTAATTCTGATTGCCCTGCCCTTCTTTTTATAAATTTTGTTTACCTGCTTGTTAGAACTTATATCGACAAAACCGTCTTTTATTTCGTTTTTGTTATCGTGATTTGCCATAACATTCCTCCGAAAACAAAGTGAATTTAATTATGTTACAATCCGAGCATAACTAATTTAATAATTATACCATATTTGAATACAATTTAATTCTCAATAAGAATTAAATGTCTGATATTTTATTATTTTGTAAAATTATGTAAATATTATTTGTAAATTTTTACATTTCGTCAAGCGAAAGCGAAAACGCAGGCAAAAATTCTTTGCTAAAAACCTCAGCCTCAGGCATATTCATTTCTTTTATAGATTTTTCAATTCCTGTTTTTGCTTGCCTGAACTCCTCATTGCCCATACGCAGTTCTTCAATACATTTTATAAGTGCCGAAAATCTGTCTGCCGCCTTAACAAACTTTTTAAGCTCTTTGTCCTCATCACTGTTCTGCTTAATAATCAGCTCCATATCCTCTCTGAAATCTTCGGGCAAAAGCGAGCACAATCTGTCGGCAGCCGCATTTTCAATATCCTTATAAGCGTCCTTAATGGTGTTGTTAAAATATTTTATCGGAGTTGGCATATCACCTGTAATTATCTCTGTTGAATCGTGAAAAACAGCAAGGATACTCGCTCTTTCAGCATTAAGACTGCCTGCAAATCTTTTGTTATGAATAAGCACAAGACAGTGTGCAAGCATTGCAACCTGCAAGCTATGCTCACTTAAATTCTCATATTTTGTATTATTCATAAGTCCCCAACGATTTATGTACTTCATTCGTGACATCATAGCATAAAAATTCGACTGTTCCATAGCTATTTTCTCCTGTTTTTTTCCAAAATATAGTGCATTTCACCTTGTAATGTGGTATAATAAGTATTAATTATAATTTTTTATTTAATTATAGCCGTATTTCTTGGCTTTGTAAAGAATTTTGATTACTAATTACCCTTTTGTGGAGGAATATATGGGCAGGCAGCTTGAAAGATACAGAAATAAAAATTATCATTATGGGTTACAAGTCTTTTTTATTGCTTTTATTACAGCCTGTGCGCTGATTATTCCGTTCATTATTTTTGACGGCGGTGTTTTCTACTATTACGGTGACTTTAATGTGCAGGAAATCCCCTTTTATCAAATGATACATGACGCCGTAAAAAACGGTAATTTCGGCTGGAATACCACAACAGACTTAGGCTCTGATTTAATTTCAAGTTACAGCTTTTATTTGCTCGGCAGTCCGTTCTTTTGGGCAACCATTCCTTTTCCAAGCGAGGCTGTCCCCTATCTTATAGGGCCGTTGATTATACTAAAGCTGTCGTTTTGTTCGCTTTCGGCATACATTTATCTTAAAAGATATGTCAGACATCGTCAGTTTGCGGTAATTGGCGGACTTCTTTACGCTTTTTCGGGATTTTCTGTTTATAATATTTTCTTTTTCCACTTTCACGAGCCAATGATAGTGTTCCCTCTGCTGCTTGCGGCACTGGACGCATTTTTATTTGACAAAAAAAGAGGTATATTTGCCCCTGCCGTATTCTGCGCCTGCGTAGTAAATTACTACTTCTTTACAGGTCAGGTACTCTTTGTAGTTATTTATTTCTTAATGCTCGTGTTTACCAAGACCTATAAATTTTCTGTTAAAGAATTTTTATTGCTTGCTGCAGAGGTTTTAATAGGCTTTCTCGCCACTGCATTCATACTTTTGCCATCGGTTTTGGGCATTATGGGCAATCCTCGACTTAACACACTTCCAAACGGCTGGGACTCTCTTGTTCATAACAATCCGCAAAGATATTGGCTTTCTATCGCCGCATTCTTCTTCCCTGCCGATATGCCGGCTTATCCTACATTTACGCCCGACTCAAACTGCAAATGGGCGTCTGTGGCAGGCTGGATGCCGCTCGTTGGTATGACAGGCGCAATAGCCTATCTCCAGCTTAAAAAGCGTGATTGGATAAAGAAAATTATCAGTCTGTTAATAATAATGGCATTTGTTCCTGTGCTCAACTCAGCTTTCCAAATGCTCAACAGCTCTATCTACTATGCAAGATGGTACTATATGCTCGTGCTTATGCTCACGCTTGCCACAATTCGTGCTCTTGAAAGCAATAAAGCCGATTGGGGCAGAGCCGTAAGATGGTCGGCAGGAATCACCCTTGCAATGACAATTTTAATAGGCTTAATGCCAAAAGTCACAACAAATGATGACGAAACCGAGCAATGGTCTGTCGGTGTTGCCGCCGACACAAGACGATTTTGGATATATGCACTTATTGCCATGGTGTGCATTTTAGGCTTTGTTCTTATTTTCAAAAAATTCGGTTTTCGCACAAGGGCATTTTACATTGCAACATCAATCACACTTTGCTTTACAATTCTGCTCACAAGCGGTTTTATAATCGGTACGGGTACAGCTTACAGCGCAACCATAAAGCCGATTAAAGAGAACATTTTAAACAAGCGTGACGCAATTCACATTGACGACCTTGACGATGACAGCGTAAGAAGTGATTTTTACGAATGTCCCGACAATACGGCAATGTTTTGGCAGATTAAGTCAATCAACTGTTTTCAAAGCTCGGTATCAACCTCTATTATGCAGTTTTACGAGGCGCTCGGAATGACAAGAGATGTTGCATCTCGTCCCGATACAAATATGTACGGTATCCGTTCGCTATTGAGTTGTAAATATCTTTTCGATTATATGGGCGATGACACCGATATAAGCAACTCGTTTACCGAAAAAGACGGTAAAACAAAAATGCCGTATTGGAAGTTTTTAAAAGCGGAAAACGGTTTTAGAATTTACGAGAACACCTGCTATATTCCTATGGGATTTACCTACGATTCCTTTGTTACGGAGGAAGAATTTGAGCAGTCAAAGAGTTCGCATAAGTCTGAAACTATTTTATATTCAATGGTTCTCAGTCGTGAGCAAATGAAAAAATATGCCTCAATAACAGGCTATACAGACGAAAAATACAAAGAGCTTTACGGAAAGAAACCCGAAGACTTTGTAAGCATAATAGACGATTACTCTTACGGCAGGGAAACCTACAAGAAAGTTTGCGAAGAACGCAAAAATAATTCTTGTTCAGAATTTAATTATACAGACAACGGCTTTAACGCTGTTTTTGACAATACAAACGGCAATGAAAATCTGCTTTTCTTCAGTGTGCCTTACAGTGACGGCTTTACGGCATATGTAAATGGTACAGAAACCGAAATAGAAAAAGTAAACAACGGACTTATGGCTGTTTATATTCCCGCAAATGAAAATTGCAATATAGAATTTGTTTACAAAACTCCGGGACTGTCAACAGGCATACTCATTTCTGTTATTTCAGCCGCCGCATTTTTGGTTTATATTTTATCAATTAACATCTTTAGATATATAAAAAAGAGGAAATAATTACATTTGGAGGACTTAACTATGATATTTGGTGACAAAATATTAAAATACAAAGACGAATTACTCGCTGACCTCAACACACTAATCGGGTTTGAATCGGTTGCAAACGAAAAACCTGAGGAATGTCAGAACGCCATGGACTTTATGCTTAAAAGAGCAAAGGACTTTGGATTGGTCGGTGAACAGGTTACAAGCGAAAGTATGCACATCCAGCTTGGCGACAAAGGCAAACTCTGCGGTATTTTGAGCCACCTTGATGTTGTGCCGGCAGGCAATAATTGGAGCGTACTCCCCTACTTTCTCACCGAAAAAGACGGCAGACTTTACGGCAGAGGAATTGCAGACGATAAAGGCGCTGCGCTCGTTACACTTTATTGTTTGAGAGCATTAAAAGACGAGGGAATTGACGGAGTAAACACCCTGCGTGCAATTTACGGCACAAGCGAGGAGTGCGGTATGGAGGATATAGACGGATATTTTGAAAAAATGCCTGTTCCTGACCTTTCTTTCACTCCCGACAGCGACTACGGAATTTGCTATGCCGAAAAAGGTATTCTCCAAATTGAAGTCAGCACAAAGGGAAACCTTGCAACTGTACTTTCTCAGCTACACTCAGGCAAGGCAATAAATGCTGTTCCCGACATTGCCTATGCCCTGCTTGATTCATCAAACTACGATGAGCAAAATCTGCTTGAGCTTTCAAAAACAACAAAAGGCAACTTTGAGTTTAACTCTACAATAGACGGACTTATGGTAATCAGCCGAGGCAAAGCTGCTCATGCCTGCGAGCCTCACAAGGGATTCAATGCCGCCGCCGCACTTATTGAGCTGCTCGCAAAGGCATATGCCGCTAATGAAATAGGCGCAATCTGCGACTTTATCAACATTGCTTACGGCAACGAAACCGACGGCTGTTCACTCGGTCTTAAAACTCATTGCAGTATTTCGGGCGACCTCACAGTAAACCTCGGCTATATTCACATTGAGGGTGACGAGGCGAGAGCCGCTTTTGATATTCGCTACCCTGTTTCTGTTACAGGCGGCAGTGTTTACAGACAGTTCAGATATGCGGCTAAACATAATAAATTAAATGTTAAGATACTTAATCACGAAAAGCCGCTTTACATTGAAAAGGACAGCGAGCTTGTAAAACTCCTTTCAGGTGCATACAAGGCTGTTACAGGCGAGAACCCCGAACTTTACACCACAGGCGGCGGAACATACGCAAGAAAGCTCGGCGGAAAAGGTCTTGCTTTTGGCCCTGCTTTCAAAGATGACGAGGTTAATATGCACAATGCAGACGAAAGCATTGATAAAGAAAAATTCTTTACCCACGCTCAGATTTGCCTTGAGGCAATGTATAGAATGTACTGCGGTACAAATGACAGCGAAAACTAATATTTTTATACTTGCATCGGCAAAATATTAATTAACAAAGGATTTTTGTATGACTAAAGAAAAACTTATTAAAAATCAGGCGCTAAACTCATTAAAAGGCTCGTGGTTAATTCTCATTGCAATGGCACTTGTGATTTCAGCCGTTATTATTGCTTTGTCGGGTTTCGGCACTATAATACAGCTGATTACCAAGTCTTTTGATATCACAACAAATACTGCAAAGCCCGGCAAAGAATTTTTATTTGAACTGGTTAACGGAATTAGTGTGGCTGTAATGTTCTTTTTAAGTCCGCTGATAAACGGATTTTTCAAATCCGCCTACACCGCAGCTCACAATGAAATACCGAAGATCTGGGATTTATTCAGCTTTTTTAAATCAGCAAAGCTGTATTTCAAGGCTATTCTCCTCAACTTAATGTTCTGCATAATTTTATCTGCGGCGGCATTTGCATTTGATTTTGACTACCTTATAAAAATCATTATGGATTCTGTATCAAACAACGATATTCTTGCGGCTGTGTTACAGCCTGTATTGAATGTGGCATTTGGCGCTGTGTCTGTTTTCCTTATTTCGTTTGTTTACTTGTTTTTCGTAAACTACGCAATGTTTTTATTCGTTGATGATCCAAAGTCCAATGTATTCTCATGCTTTGGCAAAGGAGTAAAAATGTTCGTTAAAAACTTTGGCAACACAATGAAGTTATATTTCAGCTTTATCGGCTGGATTGCTCTATGCTTTTTTGTAGTACCTACATTTTATGTATTGCCGTACATTACAACTACATTTGCAACCTCTGCAAAGTGGTTAATATCAATAGAAAAAGGCAGGAATTAACTATGATAGTTTCTCTGTGTATGATTGCCTACAACGAGGCAGATGCGCTTGATGGACTTTTCAGGGATATTTCGTTGCAGGATTATCCGCACAACAAGATAGAGGTTGTATTTGTTGACAGTATGTCAACCGACAAAACCTATGAAATGATGGAAAAATTCAAGGAATTAGGCTACGGATTTCGCAATGTGACTATCGTGCAGTGTATGAAAAAAAATCAGGCAAGCTCGTGGAATGCCGCTCTTATGACTGCTCGTGGTGATGTTATAATAAGGGTAGACGCTCATGCCCGTATTCCAAAGGACTTTGTTTCAAGAAATGTAATGAACCTTGAGGACGGCGAAAATGTTGTGGGCGGCGGCAGACCAAACATTACCTCTGACATTTCATCTTGGAAACTCACCTTGCTTGCGGCAGAGGACTCACTTTTTGGCAGTTCGGTAGCCTCTTACCGCAGACCCTCGGCACAAAAAGAATACCTCGACAGCCTTTTTCATGCCGCTTACAGACGAGAGGTAATAGCAAAGGTTGGCGGTTTTAACGAAAACCTCGGCAGAACAGAAGATAACGAATTTCACTACCGCATAAGAAAAGCAGGCTACAAAATGTGCTGTTGCCCTGACATAGTGTCTTATCAGCACGCAAGAAATAATCTTAAATATATGGTTCATCAAAAATACTCCAACGGCAGGTGGATAGGTCTTACTTTGTCGGAGTGTCCGGGATGTCTTTCATACTTCCACTTTGCTCCGTTTCTATTCGTAATGGCTCTGTTGTTCTGCTCGGTACTTGCATTTCTCGGTTTGCCTCTGTTACTATATGTTTTGCTTGCAATTTACGGAATGTTTGACATAGTAAATACAGTCGGCTGCTGCACAATGAAAAACATTCAGCCGCAGTTTGTACTGTTGCCGTTCATCTTCCCTATGCTCCACATTGCATACGGAATAGGCACAATAGTCGGTTTGATTCAAATTCCGTCCTGGCAAAAAAGCATAAAGAACAGTCACGCAAAAGAAAAAATCGAAAAAGTAAGGCGCAAGGTAATTCAAAACACCTTAAAGCCTGAGGAACGCTGATGTTTACTCTCGATAATTGGTCGGCTGATGACTACAACAATCTGACCGAATACCTTAAAAGCCATGCCGATTTAAAATACAAAGCCTTTCACTCGTCGCTCATACCCGATGATGAAAGCGACAGCTTTATCGGCATCCGTATGCCTGATATGCGCAAAATCGCTAAGGAAATTTCAAAAGGAAATGCTCGTGAATTTTTGAATATTTCCAAAACAGAATATTACGAACAGCGTATTATTTCCGCCATTGTTACGGGACTTATTAAAACCGAAAATTTTGAAGACTTTATTTCTCTTGTAAATAATTTTATTCCTAAAATAAATAATTGGGCGGTTTGTGACGGCTTTTGTGCAGGACTTAAAGAAGTTAAAAAATATAAAATTAAATTTTTTGACTACCTCACAAATTATTTAGAGAGTAAAAACGAGTGGTACATTCGCTTTGCGTTTGTTATTATGCTTGACTATTACCTCGACAGTGAATTTATAGATGCCGTACTTGCTCGGTGCGACTTGGTAAACAGCGATAAATACTACATTTTAATGGCGCAGGCATGGCTCATTGCAACCGCATATGCCAAGCAGAGAGAAACTACACATTCATATTTCCTTAATAATAATCTCAATGACGCAACCTTTAATAAAGCTATTCAAAAATGTATTGAAAGCAGACGAGTATCCGATGAGGATAAAAAATTTTTAAGAACTCTAAAAAGGTATTGACAAATCACAATTACGGAATATAATATAATTAACAGTTGTCTTCGGGGCGGAGTGAAATTCTCCACCGGTGGTTAAAGTCCACGAACAAGCATTGCTTGCCGAGTCTGTGAAATTCAGACACCGACGGTATAGTCCGGATGAAAGAAGAAACGCAAACTCTCGGCATTGCCTTTTGGCTTTGTCGAACCTTTTGTGCAGAAATTTTCCCCGTTACACTAAGTAACGGGGATTTTTATTTTTCTCGGGACATCTGAATTTATTTCTAAGGAGTGTGTTCTATGAGAACAGCACAAAAATCCAATCAAAAACTTATGACCACAAAAATTACGGTAACTGCGCTGTTGACAGCAGTTGCCATTGCTCTTCAGTACATTGAAGTGCCCATTCCGCTCGTGCCGTCATTCTTAAAGCTCGATTTTTCGGATTTGCCCGAGCTTATCGGCTCATTTGTATTAGGCCCGCAGTACGGCATAATTATTTGCCTGCTTAAAAATCTTATTCATTTGCCTGTATCAAGTTCAATGTTTGTAGGTGAATTTTCAAACTTTATACTCGGCGCAATTTTTGTGTTTGTGGCAGGTATGATTTATAAGTACAACAAAACTAAAAAAGGCGCTTTAATCGGCTGCGTAGCAGGTGCAGCGACAATGGCTGTATTAAGCGTAGTAACAAACTACTTTGTAGTTTACCCTGTTTATGCAGAGCTATGGGCAGGCGGAGATATGAATGTAATTGTAAATATGTATAAATTACTCTTGCCGTCATCAGACACATTGCTAAAGTCTTTAATTATCTTCAATGTACCTTTCACATTATTTAAGGGCATAATTGACGCTATTATAGCAATGATAATTTACAAGCCGCTTTCAAATATGATTGTTCGTATGAACACTGCTTTTACAAAAAAGAGCAGCACTAAGGCCGAAAAGGCTTGACTTTTTTCGACATAGTGATATAATGTAATTTGTAAGCATTTTTGCTTAACAGAGTAGAAATTTGTGCGTAAAGTGTTTTGTGGACGGGGAGTTGCCACAAAAACGAAAGGTTACCCTGCGGTACAGATTTCGCATCCCGCTGTTACTTTGGGACTGATAGCGGGCAGAGTTTCTGTCCGCTTTTCTTTTTCTCCTAAAGCAACACCGAAAAATCTTTAGGAGGAAAATATATGTCAGTTTCTAAAAAGTTCTATAATTCTTTTACAGAACTAAAGTCAGTTAAGTCACTTGCCATGATTGCAATGCTGCTTGCGCTGAGAATCATCCTCGGATTCATTGGCAACAGCACCTTGCCTTTCTTTGGCAACAATGTAAAGCTAAGCGGTGCATTTTTGCCGATAGCAATTACAGGCTCTATGTTTGGCCCTGTGCCTGCTATGCTTGTAGGTATGCTTGGAGATGTTTTATCTTTCATTATGAATCCAACAGGAGGAGCATACTTTCCCGGCTTTACAATCAACGGTATTTTAACAGGTCTTATTTACGGTTTATTTCTTTATAAGAATGAAGTAACCATTCCAAAGGTAGTCATTGCATGGGTTATCAACTGCATTGCGGTTGAAATTTTCCTTTCGGCATATTGGCTGTTCTTCCTTTACGGTACTTCTTCGGGCAAGTCATATTTCATTTACCTTTCAGCAAGACTTATCAGTCAGGCTGTTAAATGTATTCCTGAAATTCTGCTTATTCTTGCCTGCGGTAAAATTATGTCAAGAGTTAAACTCCCACAAAAAGCTAACTGATAGCAAAATCGGCTGTTGCAGTAATTTGCAACAGCCGTTATTTTTTGTTTTATTCTAAATGTTGAGGTAACATTATAAATAATGTTTTAGCACACTTTCGGTCTGGCAACAAAGTAAAGCAAAAGCTAAACTTTCAGCCCAAAAGTAAAAGGTTGTGGGTGTGAGCAATGCCCACAAATGCTTTAACTATAACAAATTCTTGATAGCCAAGCGGCTTGATGTTTAGGATTGACCACAAAATCTCATCAATATTTCAATAACCGTTTAGCTGTCAGAGTTTGTTAATTGGCATAATCGTACATATCTTCGTCATACAATTTTATATTTTTTGCATAGCATAGTATTAAGGCTATCTTAAAACAGACATTGATTAAACCTATAATAAAGCTAAACATAAAAACACCAAAAGAGCCGACAATGTCAATTGCAAGCAATAAAATTAATATTCCATATTTCATCTTACTGGGTTTCTTGTACGCACTCCAAGCTAAATATAGACAAACAAAAAACATTGCTAAAATCAGAATGGTTATTAAAACACTTAATGCACTTATTTCAAAACCAAAAATTGTCAATAAAAAAAGTGGAAAATAAAAAATTGACATAAATAAGCAATATGTATATTCTGCAAATGCAAAATCAGAATTAAAAAAACAACCACATACAATAATCATAGTTCCAAAAATTAACACACTCGTCATTATCGGAGCCAATATTTCTGTAATATGTTTATTTTTCACTTTACATTCCTCCTTTCATTGAAATAAAAGTTGTAGAATATATTTTGTGATCAACCCTTTATTAAACCTCAAACACCTCAAGGTCATTTGGAATATACAGGTTTCCGCTGAAATATTTTTTGCCCTCATCATAATACAGTGATTTTCGGTTGCTCAAATTTTTATCCTCCGTATGATACAAAACAAGGTTTTTAATTTTCAATTCTTCCGCAAGTTTGCAGGCGTCTGCAACGGTGGAATGGTTTTTCTCATACGGCTTAAAAATATCCGCCTGAGAATACAGACAAAAAGCCTCGTGCAAAAGCCAATCACTGCCGTACACATATTCCCTTTCACATTCATGAAAAGGCTCGTCACCACAGCAGGTGAGTTTTTTGCCATTACCATACTGCATGGTAAATCCAAATTGCTTTGTCTTTACCGACTCAACATCAAAGAACTGCACCCTATGCCCTATTATTTCAAGCTCCTGTCCGTTTTCAACCGTAACAAGGTGCAGTTTGCTGCCGATAAGGTCAAGCTCACGCTTGAGCAAAAGCAGGTTTGCAATATCTCTTATGATTTTTATTACTTCATCATGACCGTAAATATATGCCTCGCCCTCGTATGTATTGCGGTTGATATGCTGGCAAATCATTCTTACAAACCACATAATGCCAAACAGGTGATCCATATGCTTATGAGTAATAAAGATATGCCGCACACTTTTCCAATCAATATTCGCCGATTTAAGCTGTTTAAAAATAGTGTTGCCGCCACCGCCGTCAACCATAAAATTTTGATTATTATCTGTAATCACAAAGCAAGTATTATAGCAATCGGTTACACTTGCACAACCTGTACCGAGTATAGTTAATTTCAAAATATCACCCCGATTAATAATACCACAATTTTCAAAAATTGTCTAATCAGCAGTCCGCAACAACGCAGTCATTAAGATGAATGGAATATATTATACATTCCTTAACCTTATAATCGGTAAATTCTTCAACCGCCTGCTTATAAAGGCTGAGCTGTTTTGAATACAATTCCTTTAGCTTGCCGATTTCACGCACACGATCCGTTTTGTAATCAACAACTACAAGCTCATTGCCCTCTTTAAAAACAAGGTCAATAGCACCCTGCATTACCACTCTTGTTTCGGCACTCTCGCCCTCAAGCGTACTGTCAAGCATACCTGCTTTGATATTTACGGTAAAGCGTTCTTCGCGCATAATTAACGGCGAAGCTGTAATTCGCTTTGCAAGACTGCCGTCAAGGAATTTTTGTATTTCGCTCTTATTAATTGAGGCAACCTGTTCGGCTGTCAAAAACTTTTCGGATAAAAGTCGGTCAAGTTCTGCCTGCAAATCATTTTTAGCATCTTTAAAATTGCAAAACTGCAAAAATTTATGATGAGCCGTACCTCTTTCAACCGCCGAGGAATTGCCATTTGACAAAAAGGCAGGCTTTAAGAAGATTTTATCAAAGGTGTCGCCCTCATTATGCGCAACATCCGAGGCACTGACCTTTTGCGGAATTTTTAACACAGATTTATTTCTATATGGAAAATCTGTTCTTTCCTTAAGCAAATCAATTACAGTTGAATCGTAAATTTCGTTATCGGAATTATTTTCTGTATCGGCAACTGCTTCCTCTGAATCGTTAACAAAATCAGCCGATTTAATAAAATTAATATCCCATGGCAATTCGTCTGTTGCCGAATTTGTAAAATCGGTTTCTCCAAGCTGTAACTTCATTCTTAATTCATTATGCAACGGGTGCACCAAGGCGCACATACTTATCCAATCGCTTATAGATTTTGCTTTCATAACGGAATACGGGTCTATCACTCCGCCTGCCAACTTTGAATGTAGCTTTGCAAGATAATCGGTTGGATTTTTTTGTGACGATATAACAATCAACTTTTCCTTTGCACGAGTGAGCGCTACATAAAGCACACGCATTTCTTCGGCAATTTCATTTTCAGATATTTCAACACCTACCGCCATTCGTGGCAAGGTATTGTATCGGCAAAAACCCTCAACTCTCCTTATGCCAAGTCCTGCCTTGCTGTCTATAAGCACATCTGCGCTAAGGTCTGTTTTATTAAATTTCTTTGCCGAGCAAGCAATAAAGCAAACAGGATACTCAAGTCCCTTTGACTTATGAATACTTATTACCTTGACGGTATTGTCGGTTTCGCCGTTATCGCCCGAAGACGACTCAAGGTCAGCACCGTTTTCAATCAGCTTGTCCATATATGAAATAAATGCAGACAAACCTCTGTATCCGCTTGATTCAAAGCTGCGGGCATATTCTCTCAACAGATTAAGATTTTTTATGCCCTTTGCGCCGCTGATAGCGGAGATTATAGCCGAAAACGAAGTAAGCTCATAAATACGGCTCAGGAGTTCATCAACCGAACAGGTGCAGGCATAAGTTTTGAGCGAGCTAAGCTCCTTTAAAAACTCGGCTGTTCTGCTGTCTTTTTTTGCAAATTCCACTACTGCCGAATACAAATTAGTGTACCTGTTGCCGTTCTTAATCTTTGCAAGCTCGTCTACCGTAAAGCTGTAAACAGGACTGCACATTACTGAAAGCAACGGAATATCAAGTGACGGATTGTCTATACAGCGCAAAAAGTTGAGCATTACCTTAATTTCATTGGCGTCAAAAAAGCTCTCCTTTATCTCTGAGGTTGCAGGCACACCAAGACTGTTTAAAACATTTACAAAGGTGGTTGCGGTATTTTTTGTACTTCTTAAAAGAATTGCACAATCGCCGTACTCAAGCGGTTTGCTATCTCTGCCGACCGTAAAGCCCTCCGACTTCATTTTGAGAATTTTATTTGCTACAAATACAGCCTCATTTACCACGCTGTCATCTGTACTCTCGTTCTGAATATAATCTACCTCAAAATTACATTTGTCACTCGGCGGATATACAGCGCCCACATTCAAGTATTCATCTGCGCCGTAATCCATTTTTGCCGAGGTTTCTGTCATAAGATTTTTAAAAATGAAATTAACAGCCGAGCAAACCTCCCTGCGACTTCTAAAATTCATATCAAGGATTATAGTTGCAGGATAAATTTCGTTTTCTCTGTCATACTTATTGTATTCGTTTTTCCTATCAATAAAAATCTCAGGCTTTGCCTGTCTAAATCCGTAAATGCTCTGCTTAACATCGCCAACAACAAACATATTGTTTTCGTCAGTGCTTACGCATTTAAAAATAAGATTTTGAACATCGTTTACATCTTGAAACTCGTCAACCATAATTTGGTCAAAGCGTTTTGAAATCTCTTTTGCCTGCTCTGTTTTTATGTATCCGTCACCGCAAGGCTCGGCAAGCAGTTTTACAGTCAAAAGCTCAACATCTGAAAAAGACAGCATATTTTTTGCGTATTTCATATCCGAAAACTTTTTAAGATATGCCCTTACAACCTCAAAAAGCTCGGATACTATTATGCGAAGATAGTCAATTTCGGCTCTGATTACAGTGCTGTCCCACATAAAGATATTGCAAATGCTGTCCACCGATTTTTTAACATCGTCACGAGAATTTGCAACGGCAATTTTAATCGGGTCATCTTTGTAGCCCTTTGGTGTTTTCATTCTGCCCTTAACAAAGGTTTCGGCAAATCTTTTGATTTCGTCCCATGAGCCTTCCTCAAACTTTTCGGCAAGCTTTTCAAAATATGCCTTATCGTCAAGCAAGAGCGGCAGGTTTGCATCTCTCAGTTTTTCGTCCTCATCAAGCAATTTTATTGAGTTAAGCGTAAGCAAAAGCGAGTGGTCAGCCGTTGACCTTGCGTATTTTATAAGAATTTTGCCAAACAATGATTTTTCTATCGGAATATCGGGGCAATAATTCGACAGCATATCTTCAAGCCATTTTTCGCCAAACGGCTGTGTTGCAAGAAAGCCTGCTATTTTCAGCACTGCGTTTCTCAAATTATCATCGCCGTTTTTATTTGCAAAAGCGTCTGCAAGTGCGTTAAATTCAGGTGTATTTCCCCTGTAAAAGTCCTCAAGCACAGTTTCGAGCGCATCGTTTCCGATTACCTTTATTTCGTTTTCATCTGCAAGGCGAAAATCTTTTTGCACGCCAAGCACATGGAAATACTCCCTTACAATCGAACCGCAAAAGCTGTCTATGGTGCAAATGCTTGTGTTATACATAAGCTGTCGCTGACGCAAAAGCAATGAATTGTACGGGTCTTTTTCAAGAAGAGCATTAATGGCTTTTGCAAGTCGCTCCTTCATTTCGCTTGCCGCCGCCCTCGTAAAGGTTACAATAAGCAGTCGGTCTACATCAATCGGGTTTTCTTTGCGTGTTATCATTCTTATTATTCTCTCAATAAGAACGGTGGTCTTACCAGAACCTGCCGCCGCCGATACAAGCACACTGCCGCCCTGCGCTACGATTGCGTCTGTTTGCGCATCGGTAAATTTAGCCATCAATCCTCGCCTCCCTTGTTCTGTTCGTTCTCAAGTATTTTGCACACCTCGTCATTATCTACCGAAAAACTGTTTCGGCAAGCGCTCATATGGTAGGCGCAAACGCTGTCATACGGGCAATACTCGCACGAATCCTTGCCGCCCTTAAGCGGTGACGCCTCAACATTGCCCGAAAAAAGCTTATCTCCCATCTCGGCAACAGTCATATCGAGCTTTTTAAAAATCATACCTAATTCTTCAAGGCTCGCAAGATTTCCGCCTGTTGTAAGAGTTCCTTTTTTTGTATTAAAAGAAATATATTCCTTATCGGAATTATCAATAACATCAAGCGAATTTAAAAGCATACCGTTCATTTTCAGTCCCTTTGAAACCTGCTCATTAATTTGCGCATCAATCATAGCGCCGTCAACTGAAATCGGCTTTACGGTAGCCGGCATATAGAGTATACCTGCCGGCGTAACCTTTCCGTAGCGCTCCTCACCGCCAAGTGTAATTGCGTAAAGGTAAATAAGCATTTGCAAATTCAGTCCGTATAAAATGTCGGACAGCTTAAACTCCTTTGGACCTGTCTTGTAGTCAATTATTCTGATATAGTTTTCCTCGCCCTTTTTGAGAATATCTACCCTATCCACACTGCCTCTGAGCATTATTTTTTGACCTGTCGGCAAAGCAACCTCATAACCGGGAATATCGCCGTCTATTTTAAGCTCGCAGTCAATCGGTTCAAATCCGCTGTGTTTTAGCTCCTTAATGATATGTAAAACAAGGAAATGCACATTTTCCCTTATCTTATTAAATCTATACATAAATCGTGGGGTATTTTTTTCTGTACCGCCAAAATGCTTGTCCACATAATCGTCAAGAATATCATCGCAAATATCATAGATTTCATCTTCGCTCATATTTGAAAATTCGTTTTTAGAATATTTGCTAAAGAAAATCTCCATAATATAGTGAATAAAAGTTCCGTATTCAAGTGGGTTTATCTCTGCTTTTCTGCGCTCACGCACACGCAAGCCGTAGTTACAAAAATAAGAAAATCGGCACAAGCTAAACTTTTCAACCTGCGATGCTGAAATTTTAAGGTCACTGCCAAACAAAAGATTTACATTGCTTTTATCGTCAAACACAAACGGTTTTGCAGTGCTTGCATTTTGCAGTGCCTTGTACTTATCTTTAAATATTTCGTTATTCGCAAAATAATTTTTCAGCGCTCTGTTTTCCTCGCTGTCGCTGTTAAAGTTTCGTGCGCACTCCTCAAACGCAGGCAAAATTGCCCATGTGCTGTCCTTTACCGAGCAATACTCCTCCTCCCTATGCAAAGCAATGTTCGGAAAAATACTTACAACCTCGTTTATAATTGATGACTGCATATATGTACCGCCTGTTAAGTCCGATTTGTAAAAAGAAACAAACAGCTTTTGCGATGGTGAAGTGGCGGATTTATAAGCCATATAATTTTCAAAATCCGCAAGCTCCGCCGGCTCATCGCCAAACGGCAAATTATTTGCAATCAAGGTTTTTAATTCGTATGCAGAAAAAAGACCTGCGGTGGACGGAACAGCAGGAAAAACTCCGTCTATACAGCCAATAAGGAAAACTGCTTTTTCTTTGTTTAGTCTTACTCTTGTTGCCGTACCGACAGACACGCTGTCTACTGTGCGTGGAATATCCGCAATTTTCAGTACCGAAAGTCTGAGCGAGAGCAATTCAAAATATCTTTTCGGCGATACCTTTAAATCACCTGCAACGGCAACCATTTGGTCAAAGGTATTCATAAGCAAATTCCATAGTCTGATTTCTTCCTTTGCCTGCGCAAGCTCTCCGTCAGCTTTCAGATTGTCATACATAGCGGATATGGCTTTTGTAACCTCAAGTCTTTCAAGCAGATTATACAACAGTTCGGTAATCGCTCTGCCCGTTTTGTCCTTTATATCTTCTCTGAATTTTTCAAGCGGTTCAACTAATCCTTTTCTCACATTCTCTGCCATTTCGAGTTGCTCCGTTTGTGAGTCACTCATAGTTTCCGAAAAGCCGTCAGGATTATTTGCAAAAGGCTTTTTAAAAGCTGCGCCGTTTATATTCCAAACATAAACATAATTTTCAAAGGCTGAAATTTCTTCATCAGAATTATTTGTAAGCCCTGTTTTTAAAATTGCAAGCAAATCTTCCTTTTGCCAACCGTTTAAAATCGCATTAAAAATCGAACACACATACCTTATAATCGGCTTTATGTAAATATCATAGCTCATATCCATAAAATACGGTATTTCGTATTTATCAAAAATTGTGTTCAAAACTCCCGTATATGGCGCAATATCTCTGCAAATAACGGCTATGTCGGAATACAGATACCCCTGCTCTACAACAAGCCTTTTAATTTGCCTTGCCACAAATTCACATTCGCCGTAAACGGTATCTGCCGAAAAAGCGGTGATTGAATCGTTTTTTAACTCATATTCATTGCTTTTGTTCTGATAAAAATTCTTTTCGAGGATTTTAAGTTCTTCGCTTTCGTTTCTGAAATTTTCCTCAAGCTTTACAGGCGCTTTAATCTCAACATTCTCTGATTTTGCTATTGCCTTAAGCCTTTTATATGTATCGTTAGTTGTGCTGAAAAGGCTCTGCTCCTCATCCTCATATGGATTTAATGTGAGCGCAACATAGGTGCTTTCGCACTGAGCAAACAACAGTTTAAGCACCTCAAGCTGTTGAACGGAAAAACCGCTGAAAGAATCAACGGCAAGCGTAAAGCCGTTAAACATATTTTTCTCTTTAAGAATTTCCGCCACCCTTGTAAGATTGTCGAGCGGATCTATATAACTTTGCTCAACAATAGCGTCAAAGGTGTCGATAATAAGTGCGGTTTCTCTCAGCTTTGTTTTAAGTGTTTTATCGTCTATCAAAGCCGACACATTTCTAAGCGCCTCGGTAGAAATTTTCGCTTTCTTACATTCTTTAAGTGCAGAAAGCATTGAATCTATCACACTTTTTTTGCCGCTGCTGTTTGCAAACATTTCAAGGCTTGTATCAAGCTGCTCAAGTGCAAGGCTCATAATTACGGCTCTTGTGCTGTCATCAATAACATTTTTCTGCTCAAAATTAACTGTATCAAAAACATAATGACAAAATCGTGAAAAACCGAATACTTTTACATTCTGACATTTTTTTGCGCCGAGTCTGTCAAGAAATACTTTTTCGGTTTCAAATGAGCTTTGATCCGGTATCAGCATAATTATGCGGTTTTCGCCCGTCTGCGCAAGCTCGGTGAGCTTATTATAAAGGTACTCGGTCTTGCCAGTACCGCTTTTTCCAAGTACAAATCTAAGCAAATATATCCCTCTTTTCAAAGTAAATTTATATATTATATTACTATGATACCATAACAAGTGTGTCATTTAAAGGACATTACTCAAAAAACGAAACTATTTTTTCAAATATTTCTACCACCTTAAATTTATATTCGTATTCGTTCCCCCTTACTATTTCCTGCTGATTTTCCGAAAATGTTTTTTCTACCTTTTCGTCATTGTCTATCGCACTTGAAATACATATTGATGGATACATTACGCACCACCAATTATGCCCTTTGCCACTGCCGATAGTTATTCTCAGTGCATCATACATACCGGCAGGCATTGTGTAGTTTTCATAGTATCGGGTATTAAAATACATCTTTACAACCTCTGCATTAACGGTGTAATTACAGCCGTTTTTATACACCGTATTTTGAGCAACGCTCTGCAAGGTTTCTATATTTTCCTTTGCTATGTTCTCGGCATCGTTTCTGTCCTTTGCATCGTCGAAAAGCTCATCTGTGTACTCAAGCAGGGCGTCACGCACCTTTAGCTTTAACGCCTGATCCTCTTCACTGTCTGAATTTGCAAGAATGTGCAGTCTGAACACCTCGGTTGAAATCTGCTCGCACTCCGCTTGAAAAGGAATTACAGAGTAAATAACAGTAAGTACAAAAGCTATGCAAAGTGATTTTATAAGTAGTTTCATAAAAAATAACCTGTCCTCTCTTTTTTTAGAGTATGGACAGGTTACTAAAAAATATTCAAACAGAATTATAAATTATTCTCTTTTCTGATTTCGAGTGTAGCCTCAACAAGATTTTTCAAACTCTTTACAGTTTCATCGTTGCCTCGTGTTTTCAGTCCGCAGTCGGGATTAATCCACAATTTGCTTTGCGCAACCTTTGAGAGCATTTTGTTTATTGCCGATTTAATCTCATCAACCGTAGGTATTCTCGGAGAGTGAATATCATAAACACCGGGGCCAACCTCGGTGCGGAAATTCTTAGCCTTAAGCACATCAAGAATTGTAAGGTCTGAACGGCTTGCCTCAAATGTAATAACATCGGCGTCCATATTATCAATATTCTCAATAATATCCGCAAACTCGCTGTAACACATATGAGTGTGAATTTGGGTTTCAGCCTTTACACCGCTATGCACAAGACGAAATGCCCTTATAGCCCAGTCGAGGTACTCATCGTTCCAATCACATCTGCGCAACGGCAGTTTTTCTCTTAATGCCGCCTCGTCAATCTGAATGATTTTAATTCCGTTTGCCTCAAGGTCTAACACTTCCTCACGAATAGCCAGTGCTATCTGATATGCACTTTCTTTTAAAGAAATATCCTCTCTTGGGAAAGACCAATTTAATATGGTGACAGGGCCTGTAAGCATACCTTTAACAGGCTTATCGGTGAGGCTTTGAGCATAGGTTGACCATTTTACAGTCATCGGCTTTGCTCTTGAAATATCGCCCCACACAATCGGCGGCTTAACGCACCTTGTACCATATGACTGCACCCACGCTTTCTCGGTAAAGATATAGCCGTCAAGACATTCTCCAAAATATTCAACCATATCGTTTCTTTCAAATTCACCATGAACGAGCACATCAAGACCGATGCTTTCCTGAAGAGCAATACATTCAGAAATTTTTTCTTTCATAAACTTTTCGTATTCAACCTCAGAAATATTACCCTTTTTGTATGAAGATCTTGTTTGGCGAACATCTGAAGTCTGCGGAAAAGAACCAATGGTAGTTGTTGGCAAAAGCGGCAAGCCAAACTCTTTTTTCTGTATTTTTTCACGCTCTGCAAATTCAGGCGATCTTGTAAAATCTTTTTCGGATAATGCGTTTATTTTTTCCTTTACATCTGTATTACAGCCGCTTCTTGCCTGCGCAAATAATGCGACATTCGCTGTATATTCAGATAAGGTGATAAAATTATCGGTTTCGGCAATTTTCTTGATTTCACTTAATTCAACCAATTTTTCGCTTGCATATGAAAAATACTTTTTGTATGTATCGGAAAGTTTCACTTCGTTTTTAACTGTATACGGAACATGGAGAAGTGAACAGGAAGTGTTGATTACCGTATTAATTGATTTTTCCTGCAAATTTTTCAACAAAGCAATAGTTTTTGCATAATTATTTTTCCAAATATTTTTACCGTTTACAACGCCTGCAAATAGTACCTTGTCACTTGGAAAACCGTTTTTATCAATAAGCTCAAGTGTTTTTTTGCCCTCAATAAGGTCAAGACCGATTCCGTCAAAGTCAAGGGCGCAAATTTCATTGTAGCAATCTCTTACATCGCCAAAATATGTTTGCAGGCGAATTTTTATGCCGTTCTTATTTTCAAGAATTTTGGTATAAAGTGAATTGAAAAATTCAATATCAGCTTTGCTCATATCCTTAACAAGGCAAGGCTCGTCAAGCTGAATCCACTCAGCACCGAGGTTCACTAACTTGCCGATAATCTGAATGTATGAGTCTGTAATGCCGCCGAAAAAGTTTTCCTTTGATTTTTTGCCTGTATATCTTGCAATCTTGAGGAAAGTGTACGGGCCGATAATAACAGGAGTTGTTTTTATCCCGTTTTCAAGCGCCTCGACAAAAAGCTCGAAAGGCTTGTTTGATGAAAGTTTTAAAACTGTATCGTCATCAATTTCAGGCACCATATAATGATAATTTGTATTGAACCATTTTTTCATTGCAAGCGCCTTTACATCGCCTTTTTCTCCCTGATAGCCTCTTGCCGCCGCAAAATACTCATCAAGCAAAGATAAACCAAGCTTCTTATATCTTTTTGGAACAGCATTTAAAAGAAAAGCAGTGTCAAGCATACCGTCATAAAAAGAAAAATCATTTGACGGAATAAAGTCAAGTCCGCTGTTCTTTTGCTCTGCAAGATTTTCTAATCTCAGCTTTTTTGCCACATCAAAAAGCTCTGCCTGTTCAATTTCATTTCTAAAATATTTTTCGCTTGCAAATTTAAGCTCACGAAGTTTGCCTATTCTCGGATACCCAATTATTGAAGTTTTCATATTTACAAGTCCTTTCAAAAAATCTGTAAATATTATACAGCCTAAAACAAAAATGCGCCAATACTTAAAAATCGTTGTTGGATATAGCTTTAAACTATATCCAAGCTGCATTTAGTATCGGCAACAAATATGATTTGTGAATTAATCAAAAATTCTGTTTAATCAACTACACACTTGCATTTTTTGCAAAAAGGACTATAATACATTATGGAAAAAAATTTAGGGGAATAGTTTATGAAAAATTTAAAAGGACAAATATCCGAATCACGCCGACTCGCAATATTGCTTGCTGTATCGGGCGGATTTATGGACGCCTATACCTACACCTTTCGTGGCGAGGTATTTGCAAACGCACAAACGGGCAACATTATATTATTTGCCATAAATTTATCCGAGGGGAACTATGCAAAAATGCTGCAATATCTCTTCCCGATAATCGCATTTGCATTAGGTATAATTCTTGCCGAGCTTGTGCACCGCTTTTGCAATATAGACAACATCTTGCATTGGCGGCAATACACCGTACTGCTTGAATGTATAATTTTGCTTTCGGTTGGGTTTATATCTCAACGATACAATCTGATAGCAAACTCGCTTGTGTCTTTTGCCTGCGGAATACAGGTAGAGAGCTTTAGAAAAGTAAAAGGAAATGCCTCTGCCACAACAATGTGCATTGGAAATCTGCGTTCGGGAACACAAAATTTATTTAACTATGTGTTTAACAAAGACAAGGAATGTCTTAGAAAATCGCTGATATACTATGGTGTAATTTTCTTTTTTGCACTCGGTGCGGTTATAGAAAATATAATTATAGACTTTTCGCAGCAATACACAATATGGTGCAGCTGCATATTGCTTTTTGCAGGATTTCTGCTTATGTTTATACAGGCTGAGGAAGAAGATAAACGGAGTGGTAAAACAAAATGAAATGGTGTTTAGAGCACAAAATTTAGTTTAATAAATTCAGGTCAACCTTTAAAAAGGATTGACCTGAATTTTTTGTTTCTTGTGCGGAAAATTTTATTTTTTCTCTGTTGCTCGTTTAAAAGCAAAATAAAATAGCCTGATAAAAATCAGACTATTTTACAACCTTCCTTTGTAGGATGACAAAGGAAAACTTTATCATATTTTTCTTTCAAAGAATCAACGCATTTTTTTGCTTTGCGCTCGGAATTATAAACAGCAAATACCGCCGAGCCTGAACCCGTCATACTTGCTCCGAGTGCCTTGCGCTTATACATAATTCTTTTAATTTCATTCACTTCTTCAAGCTTTAACGCAAGTTCAAAATCATTGAACAGTGTTGTTGTAATTCTAAACATATCTCGGCTGAAAAGTGACTTTATCATTTCATCTGTATACGGTGGGTGCGGATTTAACGCATCCACCTTTTTGTATGCCTCGGCGGTTGAAACACTCACATTGTCAGGCTTACAAATAACAATATGTGATGCAGAAAAGTTAGGCATTTTTTGCAGCTTAGTACCTATTCCCGTTGCGTACTTTGTGCCGCCCTCAAGGCAAAACGGAACATCTGCCCCGATTTTCTCTGCAATCTCGTGCAATTCCGCCGGACTTAAAAATGCGTCAAACATTCTGTTAAGTCCCATAAGAACAGCCGCACCGTCTGTACTGCCGCCTGCAAGACCTGCTTGTGTGGGAATAACCTTGTCAATATCAATATGTACGCCCTGTCCCTCGTTGCGAGTAGCAATAAAAAATTTTTCTGCCGCTTTGTAGCAGATATTTTTTTCATCACAAGGAACACCGTCATAATTACACGAAATTGTAATCTGCCCGCTGTCATTGTCGGTAATGGTTATGGTGTCGTACAAATCAACACTCTGCATTATCGTCATAATATCGTGGTAGCCGTCAGGTCGCTTACCTGTAACATCAAGTGTGAGATTGATTTTTGCAGGTGCAAGAACCTTAATTTCCATTTTTCTGCTCCTCTAAAAATTCCTTAATGCGCTGTAAGGCCGTTTTAAGATGATTTAATGAGTAAGAATAAGAAACTCTTACAAAGCCCTCGCCGCAATCGCCAAAAGCTGTACCCGGAACAACGGCTACATGCTTGTCCATAATGAGCTTAGTACAGAAATTCTCTGAGGTCATACCAGTACTCTTAATACAAGGGAACACATAAAAAGCACCGTATGGCTCAAAGCAAGTAAGTCCCATTGCATTAAATGAATCAACAACAAGTCGGCGGCGCATATCGTATTCATTGCGCATATTTACAACATCGGCATCACCGTTGCGCAATGCCTCAATAGCGGCATATTGTGCGGTAGTAGGTGCAGACATAATGCCGTACTGATGCAATTTTGTCATCTGAGCAATAATCGGTACAGGGCCGAGTGCATAACCAAGTCGCCAGCCTGTCATTGCATATGACTTTGAAAAACCGTTTATAACAATAGTACGCTCATACATTCCGTCAATAGCGGCAATAGAAATATGGTTCTTTCCGCCGTATGTAAGCTCGCAGTAAATTTCATCCGAAAGCACAAACAAATCGTGCTTTTTAATTACCTCTGCAATAGCCTCAAGGTCAGCTTTCTCCATAATAGCGCCTGTTGGGTTATTAGGAAACGGCAAAACAACGAGCTTTGTTTTATCGGTAATTGCCTTTTCGAGGTCATCAGCTTTAAGTCTGAACTGATCCTCTGCCTTTGTATTAATTATAACTGCCTTACCGCCTGCCATATGAGTAAGCGGTTCGTAACAAACAAAAGACGGCTCGGGAATAATTACCTCGTCACCCTCTGAAACAAGACATCTGAAGGCAAGGTCAATAGCCTCACTGCCGCCAACTGTAACAAGCACCTGAGTTTTGCCTACATACTCAATGTTAAAGCGTCTTTTATAGTAGTTTGAAATTTCATCTCTGAGCTGAGCAAAGCCACGATTTGGCGAATACCATGTTTTGCCGTTTTTAAGGGAGTTTATGCCCTCTTCACGGATATGCCACGGTGTCTGAAAATCAGGTTCACCGATACTCAAAGAGATAACATCGTCCATTTCGCTTGCAATATCAAAAAATTTACGAATACCCGACGGTTTTATTTCTTGTATAGAATTATTTAAAAATTTTGAATAGTCAATCACAGAATTAAACTCCTCTCATCCGACCCTTCAAAATCGATGAGATTCATTCCGCTGTCTTTGTAGCGACGCATAATGAAATGTGTGCCTGTTGAAAGCACTCCGTCGATTGTGGAGAGTTTTTTAGATACAAACATTGCGATATCCTGCATAGATTCGCCCTTAACAATCAGTGCAAAATCATATGTACCCGCCATAAGGTAAACAGAATCTACCTCGTCAAACGCCATACACATCTTCGCCATTTCGTCAAAGCCTGCATCCTTTTTAGGAGTAACCTTAAGCTCAATAAGTGCCTCAACATAGTTTTCCTTGGTATTCTCCCAGTTTACAACTGCCTGGTAGCCTTTGATAATGCCCTGAGTTTCGTATTCCTTTATCTGAGCCTTTATATAGTCTTCCGGCTCACCGAGCATTGTCGCTATCTCGGCTGTGGTAAAGCCTGAGTTTGTACTTAAAAGCTGAAGTAATCTGTCCATAATAAATCCTCCCCTGTGAATTTATACTTTTGCCCGACAAAATTCGGGAATTAACAAACCTGACAGTCAGGTTCTCTATAATTATACCGCCAGTCTGACGGGATTGTCAACTGTATTGAGCATATTTATACAAACCGCCGCCGATATGGATAACAGCTCGTTGCTCTGCGAATAAACATCAAGCTCGTAGCTTTCTGTGCTTGAAAAAGTCCTTTTCTGCACCGCAATCACCGTATTGTCCACATCTTGAATTGAAAAGCATTTTTGCGCAACATTGCCGCCGATTTTCCAATTCACTCCCGAACACATACAGACAAGCTCGTCGTGGTTTGCGCCCATAAGAATTCTCATTCTTTTGCCGCCTGCTTTTATGTTGCAGGCAATAATATTTGACATCTGCAAACATCTTATCTTCACATAAATTTCGTTTGCACTATGAATTATTATTTTTCTGCTCCTTTTGCTTTTTGAAAATTCCGCAAGATATTTTTCTATGCCTGTTTCGTCATATATTTCAAAAGCGCCAAAATCTGCGCAAACATCTCTTTTTATAAAATATTTCACAAAAAGCCCCCTTGAAGTCAGATTTACTGATTTTCAAGCTCATCAAGCCACATTCTCACGCTTGCGTCACTCGGCATTCTCCAGTCCGAACGAGGAGAAAGCGTAACCGAACCAACCTTTGGCCCATCCGGCAAGCAGCTGCGCTTGAATTGCTGAGAGAAAAATCTCTTTAAGAATGTTACAAGCCATTTTTTTATGGTATCGTTATCATATTTTCCTGCAAAGGTGCGCTTTGCAAGGTAGTAGATTTTTGACGGTGTAAAGCCAAAACGAACAAAGTAATAAAGGAAAAAGTCGTGCAGTTCATAAGGACCGACCACATCTTCTGTTTTCTGAGCAATCTCGCCGTTTTTGTCGGGTGGCAAAAGCTCCGGACTTACAGGAGTATCGAGCACATCAAGCAAAACGGTTCTTAGCTCGCCGTCGCTTATTTCTGCCTCATACGCTGTAAGATAGCGCACAAGTGTTTTTGGAATAGACACATTAACCGCATACATACTCATATGGTCGCCGTTATAGGTAGCCCAGCCGAGCGCAAGCTCCGACAAATCGCCTGTACCGATGACAAGACCGCCGTACTTATTTGAAAGGTTCATCAGAATTTTAGTACGCTCTCTCGCCTGCGAATTTTCATAGGTAATGTCTGTTACACTTTCATCGTGCTTAATATCTATAAAATGCTGTCTTACCGCTGCGGTAATATTAATTTCTTCAAAAGAAACATTATAAGCCTCTGCAAGTTTTTCGGCATTTGATTTGGTACGCTTTGTTGTACCGAAACAAGGCATTGTTACAGTGTGAATATTTTTTCTGTCAATACCGAGCATATCAAAAGCGTGAACGCAAACAATAAGTGCAAGTGTACTGTCAAGACCGCCCGAAAGTCCGAGCACAACATTCTTAATTCCTGTATGAGCAAGTCTGGTTGCAAGTCCTGTTGCCTGCATTGTTATAATTTCCTTGCATCTTCTGCTAAGGTCATCTTTTGCCGATGGTACAAACGGAGTCTGCTCAAATTTTCTTGAGAGCTTTGTATCGGTAAGCGGCATATCAAAATAAATTCTTCTGACATTTTCATTGTCGTAGCAGAATGTACTCATTCTTCTGCGCTCACCCATAAGTTTTTGAACATCAATATCCGCATAAGTAATGCCTGTCGTAAAGCGCTCGCTTTCGCTCAACAAAGATGCGTTCTCACATATTATATTCTGTGCAGAATAAACTGTGTCTGTTGTGCTTTCCCCAAATCCTGAATCGGTATAAATGTATGCACAGCAAAGCTTGCCGCTCTGCATTCTCACAAGTGAGCGTCTGTATTCTGCTTTGCCGATGGTATCATCGGAGGTTGACGGATTGCAAATAACCGTTGCTCCCGATTTTGCAAGAGCTATTGACGGAGATTCCGCTACCCATAAATCTTCGCAAATCTCCACACCAATGGTAAAATCGGGCATATTTTTATTTTGGAACAAAACTTTATCGGTCAAAACAGTTTGCTGACCGGCATACTCAATTTCAAAATCTGTATTTTTACCGCTTGTGTAGTGTCTTGCTTCGTAAAATTCCGAATAATTCGGGATATTTACCTTTGGCACAAGTGCAAGCAATTTGCCCTTAAAAATGACAGCCGCACAATTATAAAGCGCCTCTCTGAACGCTACGGGAACACCCACAACGGAAATTATATTCAAATTCTTGGTTTCCTCAATAATTCTGTAAACCGAGCTTTCGGCAGATTTCAAAAGTGTTCTCTGTAAAAACAAGTCACTGCAAGTGTAGCCTGTTATGCACAGTTCCGGAAAATTAACCAGCGTCGCTCCCTCAACGCTCGCCTCTTTAATTTGAGCGACAATTGCGTCTGTATTCTTTTTGCAATCAGACACTCTGATAACAGGAGTAGCCGCCGCCACCTTTATAAATCCGTATTTCATTTTATATCAATTCCTTTTCAGAAAAATAAAAACCGCAGGTAAATATACCTACGGTTATTATAGCCTAAAAATTGTAAATATACAAGTATCAAAGCAGACTTCTGCGGAGTCTTTTTTGATGAAAAAGATAGCGTGTTTCAAGCATTGGCTCAAACTTTGCTATGTAACAGCTTGTGTAACCCATAATAAGCCAGAACCACATTACCATAAACGAAACATCATAAAGGAGTGCCTTTTCAAACAAAGCATAGAAAAGGTACGCACTCAAGAACGCAAACATACAAGGGTAAGCATCGTTTTTAAATGTTTTTGTCTGCAAAAACAAATGCTGAGCTGCGTGCTTTGCAAAACGAAAACCGAATATACCGAAAACAACAAATCCAAGCACACCTGTTGATACCAAAATCGTTAAAAATCCGTTGTGCAAATCATTGTTATGATAAGTATATTTTAAAGTGCCGTTTGCGTACTCTTGGCTGTAAAATACAATGTTTCCGTTGCTTATGCCAAAGACAGGAGAAATCTTAAATAAATCTATGGATTCTCTATACAGCTTAAATCTGCCGCTGTCGATATTTGAGTTTTCGTGCTCAAAGGTAACAGGCGGTTCGCTTGCGGATTCGGCTTTTTTGCTATTCTCTGCATTTTCTTTATCCGTCTGCTCCTGCAAGGAGGTCTGCTGTTCGGTTTTTCCCGTAATTTCATCAAGGAACGAATAGGTCTTTGCCGTAACTACCGAAAATCCCTGCTGGCAAATCTCTCTGAACATTAATGATGAGCCTACAAGGAATGTGCCCACAAGCAACAGCGCAACTATTCTCATAGTTACCTTTGCAGGAGAAAGTCCGTCTTTGGCAGCAAAGAACTGATACACAATATAAACTATCATATATGCAAGCATAAGCACCATAGATGCGTTTGAATCGCAAAGCAAAAGCGAAAACAAGCTTGTGCAAAAGCAGGCTACAATCCAAATTTTGCTTATTCTTCTCTGATTAACTGCATTCTGAAAATCGGGCTTGCAAAGAATATGACAGCAGAAAATTGCAACGCAGGACACAAATCCAAGCAGATTTGGATTTACATACACACCTGTAAATCTGTTTTCGTATATTGTAAACTGTATCCAATACCACTCAAATCTAATGTTAAACATAAGGCAGAAAATACCTATGAAATTTGCAATGGTGGCAATATACACAATTCCTCGTGCAACTGTGCAAAGCTCGTTTTTAAAGTCAAAGTCAGGCTCGGTATGCATACCGTAAAATATGAAAAAGCATATAAGAATATGCAAAAACATAAATGCGCTGTATATAATGGTGTATGTGAAATTAAGCAGCATAGTCAAAAGAGATACCGCAAGAAATCCCCACACCCACAAACCGAATCTGAGTTTAAAAAAAGTGTTGTTCGTTTTCTGTTTATAATATGTAAGCCACACACCCCAGCAAAACAAAAACGCAACCAAAATATAAGCCGGAATCTGTAAAAATGATATATTACAAAAAAACAAAGTAAAAATATAAACTTTTCTGAAATAAGAAAAGCTTTTTAGTTTTTTCTTTAGCTCCTCCATTTTACACCACCTGTTACTTAAGTACCTCTTTAACAGTTTTTAGCATAAGTTTTATGTCAGACAAAACTCCGAAATTTTCAAGATACATTAAATTGTACTTCATTTTTTCAGGCAAAATAGTTTCCGCATAAACCTTGTCTGCATCTTCAACATTTTGCAAAAGCTTTTCCTCGTCTTTATACATAATAGACGCAAGCGAGGTTATTCCTGCCGGCATAAGCAAGGTTGCATAGTATTCGTCTTTATACATATCAACATACTTCTGCACCTCAGGACGAGTACCGACAAAAGTCATTGAACCCGAAAGTACATTAAAAATCTGCGGAAGTTCATCAAGACGATATTTTCGCAATACTCTGCCAACCTTGGTTACTCTCGCATCTCCACTCGTGGTAACAAGCGTACCGATTTTATCGGCATTCTGCACCATTGTGCGGAATTTATATATTCTAAACACCCTGCCGTAAGAAGTAACTCTCTCCTGCCTGTAAAAGACAGGGCCTTTTGAGGTTGCTTTAACAATTACGGCAATAACCGCAATGGGTATTATAAGAATAATAAGGATAATAAGTGAAAAAATAATATCGGTAATCCTTTTAAGCGCAAGAGAAACAGACTTTTTAGCAATAATATCGTAATAATGCTTTACCTCGTCATTTTGAAACTGAGGAGGTAATTTGTCAAAAGCTCTCATAGTTCCACCCTTCATACAGCAATTTTGCCGTAAAATAAAAAATCAACGCCTTATAAACGCCAAAAATCGTTTACAGACAGTATTATTTAGCATTATATATCTTTTAAATCATTTTTTCAAGCATAATTATTGCCATTAAATTTAAAAAAGCCCGTATTTTACTGAACACTTTTTACATAAAGTAAAAACCGACGACTATGAAGTCGCCGGTTTTTAGGTAATTTTATGGAGTAATCAAGCACATCAAAAGGAAATTGTTGTTTAATATGTCTATAATATATCATATCTATTGTAATTTGTCAACATTTTTATTGAATATTTTGTAAAAAAAATATATATTTTAATTAAATGCGAATAATGCTTGACTAATCGCTTAAAAAATTGTAAAATAAACTTAACCAATTAATACAGCGTTTGGTAATTATTTTTATGTTTCCTTAATTTTTCAATTTTGCATTTTTGGCGCTGTATTATTTAACAAGTGCATACGAAAGGATATTTTTTATGGATAACGAATTTAATGTAGATCTTATTACTTTAATTAATGACGAAGGCGAAGAAATGGAATTTGAGATTCTCGATATTATCGAGATTGACGAAGGCAAGTTCTATGTTCTTTATCCTTACTACGAAAATCCGGCTGACGCTGTAAACGATCCCGGCGAATACTACATTATGGAAGTATTTGAAAAAGACGGCGAAGAAGAGCTTGCTGAAATTGAAGATGACGAAAAGCTCGACAGAATTGCCGCTATCTTTGAAGAAAACTATTACAGCGAAGACGAGGAAGATGAAGAAGAAGAGTAATTCTCCTTTAGCTTTCATATAATAAGTAATGGTAATTTGACAAACTCCCTGCCTGATGCGTGAATGATTTTAAAATAACCCTACAACTCTTAAATCGGGAGCCCGGCTCTTTAATCGGTGTGCAGACCTCCCGCTTTGGCGGAAGAAGGAAGCCTAATGTTTAAAGGAGAGCACCCACCTGCTTTCTCGTAGGCAGGTTATTATAAAAATCATACGGTCAGGCGGGGTATTTTGTTTTTTAGCATACATAATTTAGCAGACTTTGCCTGCATTTGTGCCTATGTGCCTTTTGCGGGCTTTTATATTAATAAATTTCAGGTGATTATAAATGAATATTTCTGTTTTGGGATGTGGCCGTTGGGGCAGTTGCATTGCATGGTATCTTGACAAAATCGGCAACAATGTAATTTCTTGCGGACTTGCAGACGCACCAGAATTTATACAACTCAGCACAACACACAAAAATGACTATCTTACTTTTCCCGAATCAATAGAGGTTACCTCCGACCTTGCAAAGGCAGTAAATCACGCAGAAGTAATTGTTATCTCAATTTCTTCCCAGCATTTGCGCTCATATATGCAGAGCATTGCGCAAAACAACCTTGACGGCAAAATAATTGTGCTGTGTATGAAAGGTGTTGAGGCTGCAACAGGTCAGAGATTGAGTCAGGTTGTAGGCGATTTTGTTGATGAGGAAAAAACTCCTATTGCCGTTTGGGTAGGGCCGGGACATCCGCAGGACTATGTAAAAGGTATTCCTAACTGTATGGTAATCGACAGCAAAAATCACGAGGTAAAAGAAAAACTCGTAAACAGCTTTTCAAGCTCGCTTATCAGATTTTATGTCGGCACCGACCTTATCGGCAGTGAAATAGGCGCTGCCGCAAAGAATGTTATCGGTATTGCGGCAGGTATGCTTGACGGCTTTGGCTATGCGTCACTCAAGGGTGCGCTTATGGCGAGAGGCACTCGTGAAATTGCAAGACTGATTAAAGCGCTCGGCGGCAACGAAATGAGTGCTTACGGACTTTGCCACCTTGGCGACTACGAGGCTACCTTATTCTCAAAATGGAGTCACAACCGCAGTTACGGCGAAAACTATGTAAAGGGTATTAAATTTGAAAAGCTTGCCGAGGGCGTTATGACCTCAAAGGCATTGTGCAAGCTCGGCAAAGACAACAATGTTGAATTGCCGATTGTAGAAAGTGTTTACAGCGTTCTGTTTGACAACTTAGATCCAAAAGATGCACTTGGAAAGCTCTTTATGCGCTCTGTAAAAAAAGAATTTTAACAGGAAGGTGCAAAAATGAGCGAAACCAAAACGAAAACACAAAATAATAAATCACAAGTGCAAAAAAGCGAGGGTGCTAAAAAGAAAATTACTCCTAAGCGTTGCCTGACCGAAAGCATTGCCGTTAATATTGTATGCGGTCTGCTGTTTTTAATCTTCGGCTATGTGGCAATAATGAGTATTTTTCAAACCTGTGTTATTGATCCGACAAACTACAGCTCAGAGGTCATACTCTTTCAGGACGATTTATCGGTAATCAATATTTTTTGCCTTGCTATATTTACAGTCATTCTCTTTAAAATAAACAAGCATACAGACTTTTTTGCCAAAGTCAATATGAAATATATGGAAGTCGGCTTGTTTGCCTTTGCGGCAATTATCGGTCTTGTGTGGGTATTCTCAGTGCAAACCATTCCTGCGGCAGACAGCTACAATATTTACGAAACCGCAACTCAGGCTGCACAAGGCAACTACAATTCATTCCACAACGGCTCTGATTTTTACAACAAGGATTTTTACAGCGGATATTCATACTACAACTGTTATCCGTTCCAGCTTGGCTTTGTGCTTATAAGCGAAATTGTTTACAGAATTTTCGGTATTGACAGCGCTATGCCGATTCAGGTAATTAATGTTCTTTGTGTTGCGGCGGCTTACCTTGGCATTACTAAAATCACAAAGCATATGTTTGGCAGAAAGAAGATTGAATTTATCGTAATTCTTGCACTTGCAGGCTGTTTTCAGCCAATTCTTTTCTGCGCATTTACATACGGCAACATTATCGGTATGTGCTGTGCAATTTGGGCGTCATATTTTCTTATCAGATATTTTCAGACAAACAAATATTTACTGCTTATTCCCTGCGCACTGTTGCTCATTGTGTCGGCACTTTCAAAGTACAACAACCTCATTTACCTCGTTGCCTTTGTGATTATGCTTATAATACATACCGTAAAGGCTAAAAAATGGCAGAGCATAGCATTTGCGCTTGCGCTGTGCATAGCGGTTGTAGGTTCAATCAATCTTGTTATAAAGAGCTATGAGGCAAGAGCAAACACCGAGCTTAAAGGCGGCGTTTCTCAAACTCTCTACCTTGATATGGGATTAAATGAATCCTATATGGCACCGGGTTGGTACAATAATATCGCATTAAGTCTTTATACAAGCAACGGCTGTAACATCAAATCTGCCGAGCAACAGGCTTGGACAGATATTAACAACCGACTCAGCCAAATGGCAAGAGATCCCGAATATGCAATCAATTTCTTTGGCAACAAAATTCTCAGCCAATGGAATGAGCCTACATACGAAAGCATATGGGTAAGCAAGGTTAAGACTCACGATACCGATGTTCAGCAGGGACTCGGCAAGGCAGTATATGACGGAAGTACGGGACAGTTTCTTGAATTGTACTTTAGTTTCTATATGATGGTAATATTTATATTGTTCACACTCGGAATTTACTTTATGTTCCTTTACAGAAAAACAAATATTGTTACCTCTCTCCTGCCGCTCGTACTGCTCGGCGGATTTGGCTATCATTTGCTGTTCGAGGGCAAGTCGCAGTATGTACTGACATACATTGTACTTCTCCTCCCATATGCCGCATATGCGCTGACCACAATTCTTGAAAGCGATTACACAAATGTTAAAAAGGTTGTAAATAAACTAAAAGAAATCCCCGACAAAGAGCCAAACGGCTTTAAAGACACAGAGCTTTACAATAAAATTTTCAAGAAAAAAGCTAAATAAATAATTATAAAAATGCAGTCAGCTTTTGTTGACTGCATTTTTTGTTCTGTATCAATAGTTGAGATAAATTATGGTTTAGCTCACTTTCGGTCGGACAACAAAGTAACACAAAAACCAAACTTTCCGTCCCGAATTAAAAAGTTTGGTCAACCTTTTCAAAGGTTGTGGGTGTGGGCAATGCCCACAAAAGCTGCAAGCTATCACAAATTCTTGATAGCCAAACAGCTTAGCTGTTTGGCTACTTGAGCATAATGGCGGCGTAAGCCCTTTAAAATGCGAAAGCAACAAAGAAAAACATTATTATAGAGATTACTCCGTCAACGCATAGCGCTGGCGGAGTGCTTTTTAGTGTTTCTTTTTTATTTTTAAAAGGCTATCTCCTATTTTTCAAACTTAGTTTTGGCACGCAAACAGCAGGGCTGTTTGCGCCTTATAATTTGTTATAAAAAAAACTTTTTATGGGCTCTGCCCAAACCCGCAACCCTTTAAAAAGGGTTGACCTAAATTTTGAATTTATAAAACTAAACTTTGTGTACTAAACCATTATTTACATCACCATTAAAAAATCAAAAATAATACAACAAAAACGCTCTCAACCAAAGTTGAGAGCGTATATATTCAGCAAATATTAATTACCGAAAAATCAGATTAACTCGATAACAGCCATCTCAGCACCGTCACCACGACGAGGACCGATCTTTGTTACTCTTGTGTAACCGCCGTTTCTGTCAGCATACTTTGGAGCAATCTCAGTAAAGAGCTTTACTGTAACTTCTTCCTTAGTAATGAAACCTAAAACGAGTCTTCTATTGTGAAGGTTATCTTCTTTAGCTGTTGTAATCATCTTCTCTGCCATAGCCTGAACTTCCTTGGCACGAGTAAGAGTTGTTTCGATTTTGCCGTTTTCGAGAAGGAATGTAACCATTGCACGGAGCATAGCTGTTCTCTGAGCAGTTGTTCTTCCTAATTTTCTTGTACCTGGCATTGTGTTCACTCCTTTACCGTTGGGTTTTTAAAGTGTTTATTCGTCTTCCTTCTGAAGACTAAATCCGAGAGAATTGAGTTTCTGGATTACTTCCTCGAGAGATTTTCTGCCGAGGTTTCTTACCTTCATCATATCCTCTTCTGACTTGTTGATCAAATCTTCTACCGTATTAATACCGGCACGCTTTAAGCAGTTGAATGAACGAACCGACAAATCGAGGTCTTCGATAGTCATTTCAAGAATTTTCTCCTTGCCCTTATCGTCTTTCTCAACCATAACCTCTGCGCTTGATGCCTTATCTGAAAGGTTTACAAAGAGGTTTAAATGCTCAGTAAGCACCTTAGCTGCAAGTGATACAGCCTCCTGTGCGTTGATTACACCGTTTGTCCAAACATCAAGTGTGAGTTTGTCATAGTCGGTGATCTGACCTACACGAGTGTTGTCAACTGTGTAGTTTACCTTTAATACGGGAGTATAAATAGAATCAATAGGTAAAACGCCAATAACATTATTGCCGCTAATAAGCTTGTTGCGTTCAGCAGGGATATAACCTCTGCCCTTGTCAATGGTGATTTCCATATTGAGCTTTGCATCCTCACCGAGAGTTGCAATGTGCTGCTCAGGATTGAGAATCTCAACCTCGCTGTCACATTTAATATCTCCGGCAGTTACTACGCAAGGACCCTGTGCTGAGATTTCAACAACCTTTGGGCTTGTTTCGTAAAGCTTTGCAACAACGCTTTTCATATTAAGAACAATTTCCGTAACGTCTTCCTTTACGCCGGGAATAGTTGAAAATTCGTGAAGAACTCCGTCAATCTTGATAGAAGTAACAGCACAGCCTTCAAGAGAAGAAAGCAATACCCTGCGTAAGCTGTTGCCTAATGTATTGCCAAAACCACGCTCGAGTGGCTCAACAACAAATCTGCCGTACTTTCCATCCTCGGTTAATTTCTCGGTGTCAATTCTCGGCTTTTCAATTTCGATCATTCGCGAATCCTCCTAAACATTATGCGGCTGCATAACGCAGCCAATGCGTGTGTAACCTGCCTGTGAAAAAAGGGATTACTTGGAGTACAACTCAACAATAAGGTGAGGAGCTACTTCGTAGTCGATATCCTCAAGACCCGGCAAAGCAACAACCTTTGCTGTGTATTCTTCCTTATTTACCTCAAGCCACTTTGGTGAGAGTCTGCCGCTTGTCTTATCAAGAATTTCTTTAAACTTAACGCTGTTCTTGCTCTTGTCTCTGATTGTGATAACATCGCCAACCTTAACTCTGTAAGATGGGATATCAACTCTCTGACCATTTACGAGGAAATGACCGTGAGTAACAACCTGTCTTGCATCTCTTCTTGTCTGAGCCATACCCATTCTGAAGATGATGTTGTCAAGTCTTGTTTCAAGACAAACGATGAGGTTAGTACCTGCCTGACCTTCCATCTTAGTAGCAATTTCATAGTAGTGATAGAACTGCTTCTCAAGAACGCCGTAGATAAACTTTAACTTCTGCTTCTCTTTAAGCTGTAAGCCGTATTCTGAAACCTTCCTTCTACCATTTGCATTTGGCTTTCTGAAAGATTCCTTGTTTATGCCTACAACAGTAGGGCTAATGCCCAGGTATCTGCATCTTTTTAAGATAGGATCTCTGTTTACTGCCATTTTATTTTCACTCCAATAGAATATTTTAAATACTATACACGTCTTCTCTTAGGAGGACGGCATCCATTGTGAGGAATTGGAGTTACATCCTTAATCATAGTAACTTCAAGACCTGCTGACTGTAAAGCTCTGATTGCAGCTTCACGGCCCTGTCCCGGACCTTTAACATATACTTCAACGGACTTCATACCGTGTTCCATTGCAGCCTTTGCAGCTGTTTCTGCTGCTGACTGTGCGGCAAACGGAGTAGACTTCTTAGAGCCTCTGAAACCGAGTTCACCGGCACTTGCCCAAGATACAGCGTTGCCCTGTGTATCAGAAATAGTAACAATTGTGTTGTTAAAAGTTGACTGAATATGTGCTGCGCCTTTTTCAATATTTTTGCGTTCACGGCGACGGCGAATAACTTTCTTACCACCCTTTGGTGCTGCCATAATCCATTGCCCTCCTTACTTCTTCTTGTTAGCCATGGTTTTGCGTGGGCCCTTACGAGTACGAGCGTTTGTCTTTGAACGCTGACCTCTTACCGGAAGACCTTTTCTGTGACGAACGCCACGGTAACAACCAATATCAATAAGTCTTTTTATATCATAAGCTATGTCACGGCGAAGGTCACCTTCAACACGACAATGATGCTCAATATATTCTCTGAGCTTAGATACATCTTCTTCTGTTAAATCTCTGACACGAGTGTCAGGATTTACACCTGTTGCAGCAATAATGTCGCCTGCAGTTTTACGGCCGATACCGTAGATATAAGTTAAACCGATTTCAACTCTTTTATCTCTTGGTAAGTCAACACCTGCTATACGAGCCATTCAGTTGCACCTCCATTAAAAATCAATAAATTAAATTAGTAGTCTGTGTTTTAATGTTGTTAAGGTAATTAACCCTGACGCTGTTTGTGCTTAGGGTTTTCGCAAATAACTAAAATCTTACCTTTTCTTTTGATTACTTTGCACTTATCGCACATTTTCTTTACTGAAGGTCTGACTTTCATTAGTTAATCATTCCTTTCTAAAAAGTCGTATTGCCCCGGCTTATTTAGAACGCCAGGTAATTCTTCCTCTTGTCAGGTCATACGGTGACATTTCCACCGTTACCTTGTCGCCCGGCAAAATGCGGATAAAATTCATACGCAATTTACCTGAAATAACAGCTAAGATCACGTGACCGTTAGGCAGCTCAACCTTAAACTGTGCGTTAGGGAGAGCCTCCCTTACAATACCCTCGATTTCAATTACATCCTGTTTGGACATATCTTAAACCTCCGTTAGTCGTTTTTTAAATCACTTAAAATTCGTTTTATCTGCGGATTGGTTTCTGCTGAACCTGTATACAATACAGTTGTAGCCGCAAGATGAAGTAAGTTTTTCTTTTTTGGCTTTTCAATTTTACGGGTTTTGCCATCTGCTATAAACGCAAAACGCCCCTCAACTGAGAGCACTAGAAAAAATCTTCCTTTGTCACGCCCTGACTTTGCCCTGACTATGCTACCCTTTTGAATGTTCATAAATCACCTTTAATCACAAAGAGTCATAATCTTTGGTCCGTCAGGAGTAATTGCTACTGTATGCTCAAAATGTGCTGCGAGCTTACCGTCAACCGTAACGGTAGTCCACTCATCATCAAGAACACGCACTTCATAAGTGCCCTGATTTACCATAGGTTCAATAGCGATTGTCATACCCGGTAAGAGTCTTACGCCTCTGCCCGGTGTGCCGTAATTGGGGATACTTGGGTCTTCGTGTAATTTCGCACCTACGCCGTGGCCGACAAAATCTCGTACCACCGAGTAACTGCGAGCTTCGACATACTTTTGAACAGCGCTGCCAATATCGCCTACACGATTTCCGGCAACAGCCATTTTAATTCCCTCAAAAAGGCCTTCTTTAGTTGCGTCAAGCAAACGCTGAGCTTCGTCACTGATTTTACCGCAGGCAAATGTATAGGCATTATCGCCATGAAAGCCTTCGTAAAATGCGCCGACATCAACGCTTACAATGTCGCCCTCTTTAAGAATCTGTTTTTTACTTGGTATGCCATGGATAACCACATTATTTACGGAAATGCAAGCACTTGCAGGAAAACCGCCATAACCGAGAAACGAGGGTGTAGCACCCTGTTTCTCGATATATTTGCGAACAATAGTATCAATTTCGTAAGTGGTGATACCAGGCTTTACAGCCTCACCTGCAACACGGAGTGCCTCCGCTGATATTCTGCATGCATCTTTCATTTTAGAAAGTTCCCGTGCTGTCTTTACAATAACCATACTTAAGCCTCGATTGCTTCTAAGATAAGCTTTGTAGTAGAAACTACATCGTCTTTACCCTCAACATTAATGAGCTTGCCCTGCTTCTCGTAATAAGCTGCGAGAGGCTCAGTCTCTTTGTGATATACAGCAAGACGAGCAAGTACAGTATCTGGGTGGTCATCCTTGCGCTGAACAAGGGTGCCGTTACAATCGTCGCATACGCCCTCAACCTTTGGTGGAAGGTTTGTAAGATGATAAGGCTTGCCACAATTTTCACATACACGGCGTCCGGACATACGCTTGATGATTCTTTCGTCAGCAACATCAATGTTGATAACATACTGAATCTCAACGCCCATTTTATCCAGAGCCTCAGCCTGAGGAATAGTTCTTGGGAAACCGTCAAGGATAAAGCCCTTAGAGCAGTCATCCTGTGAAAGTCTTTCTTTTACGATGCCGATAACAACCTCGTCAGGAACGAGCTTGCCTTCGTCCATAAAAGACTTAGCCTTCAAACCCATCTCAGTGCCGTTTTTCAGCGCCTCACGGATCATATTTCCGGTTGAAATAGTGGGAATTCCAAAATGCTCACAAAGTACAGCAGCCTGAGTGCCTTTACCTGCACCCGGAGCACCTAACATAATAATGTTCATTTTATTATACTCCTTTTCTTTCAATATGTCAAGGAATTAGTCAAGAAAACCTTTATAATGTCTCATCATCATCTGTGACTCGAGCTGCTTAACTGTTTCAAGTGCAACACCTACGAGAATGATGATTGAAGTACCACCGATAGCCATACGACCCATACCTGTTGCAGAACCGTAAACACTTGGAACAAGTGCGATTACTGCGAGGAAGAGAGCGCCGATAAGAGTGATTCTTGAAAGAATGTTTCTTATATAGTCAGCTGTCGGAGCACCCGGACGAATACCGGGGATAGTACCGTTGTTTGACTTAAGGTTGTTTGCCATTTCAATCGGATTGTACTGAATAGTAGTATAGAAATAAGCGAACATTATAATTAAGATAAAGTACAATACATTGTAAAGCCAACCGCTTGTATCAAATGCATTGAAGAAAGCACCCCAGAAACCGTCTTTAACCTTTAAGAAAAGATTGATAGTACCCGGGATAGAAAGAATTGAGCTTGCAAAGATGATTGGAAGTACGCCGCCGAGAGCAACCTTGATTGGAAGGTGGCTTGACTGACCGCCATACATCTTTCTGCCAACAACTCTCTTTGCATACTGAATCGGAATTCTTCTTTCGCTGTCCTGCATAAATGTGATAATCCATACAATAGCAACAAAGATAACGATCCAGAGAGGAACGAGGAAGTAGAACTGAGTAGAACCCTTGCCTGCAAGTTCCCAGAACTGACCAAGCATACTTAATGTGTATGGGAGCTGAGCAACGATACCAGCGAAAAGGAGAATTGAAATACCGTTTCCGATACCGTTTGAGTTGATTTGCTCACCGAGCCACATCATAAGTGCTGTGCCGGCTGTGAATACGAGAATAATTACAATAGCAGAGAACCAGAGTGAGAAACCATCTCTGTAAACAGTTACGCCTGAATTATGGAGATAGAACCAATAAGCAAAGCCCTGAATAAGACCAAGACCAACTGTTACATAACGAGTGATTGTACCAATCTTTCTTCTGCCTGCCTCTCCCTCTTTTGCCATTCTCTCAAGAGGAGGAATTGCAACTGTAAGGAGCTGCATAATAATTGAGCTGTTGATGTAAGGTGTAACGCCCATTGCAAAAAGTGTTGCATTAGCAAAAGCGCCGCCTGACAATGTATTAAGATATGCAAGCATTGTATTACCCTCGTTCATACCGTTCATGGCATCGGCGAGAGCCTTCATATCCAGAAACGGAACAGGAATAACTGAACCGATTCTGAATACGATGATAATCATAAGTGTGAATAAAAGCTTTTTCCTAAGGTCGGGAATTGACCAGGCATTTCTAATTGTTTTTAACAATTATACCACCTCTGCCTTTCCGCCTGCTGCCTCAATGGCTGCTTTAGCAGATTCGGAGAAAGCAGATACCTTTACTGTAAGCTTTTTATCAATTTTACCGTTGCCGAGAACCTTAACAGCGTCAAAGCCGTTCTTAAGAACGCCTGCGTTTACAAGAGCCTCAGTATCAACAGTTGCACCGTCTTCAAACTTTCTGTTTAAAGTGCTAAGGTTGATAGCAACAACATTCTTAGCAAAAATGTTATTGAAACCTCTCTTTGGAACTCTACGCTGAAGTGGCATCTGGCCGCCTTCAAAGCCCGGGCGAACGCCGCCGCCTGAACGAGCCTTCTGGCCCTTGTGTCCCTTGCCGGCTGTTTTACCCCAACCTGAACCGTGACCTCTGCCAATTCTCTTTGAGTCCTTCTTTGAGCCCTCAACCGGTGAAAGTTCATGTAACTTCATAAGTACGCACCTCCTTGCTTATGCTTCGATAACCTCTACGAGGTGGATAATCTTTGCTACCTTGCCTTTTGTCTGAGCATTATCAGGCTGAGTTGTTACATCGCCGATTTTCTTCAGACCTAAAGCCTGGGCGGTTGCAATCTGTGGTTTTGTACAGCCGATGAGGCTCTTTACTAACTTAATTGTCATAGTTTACAACCTCCCTCTTATACGATTTCCTTAACAGATTTACCACGAACTGCGGCAACTTCTTCAGCAGTTCTGAGAGCTGCAAGACCTGCAAGTGTTGCTCTAACAACATTGCATGGGTTGTTTGAACGAAGAGCCTTTGTTCTGATATCCTTAATACCAACTGCCTCGATTACGGCACGAACCGGGCCGCCTGCGATAACACCGGTACCGGGAGCAGCAGGTTTCATAAGAACTCTGCCTGCACCAAACTCACCAACGATTTCGTGAGGGATTGTTGTACCTCTAAGTGAAACCTTCATAAGGTTTTTCTTTGCATCCTCAATGCCCTTACGGATAGCATCAGGAACCTCACCAGCCTTGCCGATACCAAAGCCTACTACGCCGTTACCATCGCCTACAACTACGAGAGCTGCAAACTTAAAAATACGACCGCCTTTAACCGTTTTTGATACACGGTTGATAGTAACTACTCTTTCTTTTAATTCGCCTGTTACTTCTACTGTTTTAGCCAAAGTTATTCCTCCTATCCTTAGAAATTGAGTCCGCCCTCACGAGCGCCTTCGGCCAATTCCTTAACACGGCCGTGATAAATGTTACCGCCTCTGTCAAATACAACATCAACGATATTCTTCTCAGCTGCACGCTGTGCAATAAGCTTGCCTACTGCCTTAGCTGCTTCTTTGTTTCCGCCATTGCCTTCAATGCTCTTGTCAAGGCTTGAAGCCTGAGCAAGTGTAACACCAGCTACGTCATCAATAAGCTGAGCGTAGATGTTGTTTGTGGAGCGGAATACGCATAAACGTGGACACTGAGCAGTACCGCTGATCTTGCTGCGGATTCTCTTATGACGCTTAATGCGTGCTTTTTTTGTTTCAGGTCTGCTTACCATAGTCATTCACTCCTTAATTATTTACCCTTACCTGCTTTACCTTCCTTGCGGCGGATAACTTCATAATCGTACTTAATACCCTTGCCCTTATATGGCTCCGGTGGACGCTTTTCTCTAACCTCGGCAGCAAACTGACCAACCTTTTGCTTGTCAATGCCTGTGATTATGATTTTGTTTGGATCAGGAACTTCAATCTTGATGTCGTCTGTATCCTCTACGATAACCTGGTGTGAATAACCAAGGTTCATAACACACTTGTTACCCTGCTTCTGAACACGGTAACCAACGCCGTTTACCTCAAGAGTCTTCTTGTAGCCCTCTGTAACACCTACAACCATATTGTGAATAAGTGTTCTTGTAAGGCCGTGAAGTGAACGGTTTTCCTTTGTGTCGTCAGGACGAGTAACCTCGATTACATCGCCCTTAACTTCTACTGTCATAGCAGGGTTGTACTTGAAATCAAGTGAACCCTTTGGTCCCTTTACAGTGATAACGCCGTCAGCAATTGAAGCTGTAACACCGGCGGGAATATTTATAGGTTTTCTTCCAATTCGAGACATTTATCGTACCTCCTTACCAAATGTAAGCAAGAACTTCGCCGCCAACATGTTCAGCACGAGCCTGACGGTCTGTCATTACGCCCTTTGAAGTTGAAATGATGGCAATACCGAGGCCCTTCATAACCTTTGGCATATCTTCTACATTGCTGTAAATGCGTAAACCTGGCTTTGATACACGACGAAGACCTGTGATAACAGGAGTCTTGCCGTCAACGTATTTAAGAGTAACCTTAATAACGCCCTGCTTACCATCTTCTATAACTGTGAAATTCTTGATGTAACCCTCGTCAAGAAGAATCTGACAGATTGACTTCTTAAGGTTTGAAGAAGGAATTTCAACAGTATCGTGCTTTGCTGAGTTAGCGTTACGGATTCTTGTAAGTAAATCAGCAATTGTATCTGTAATCTGCATTAGATGTTACCTCCCTTGTCCTTACCAGCTTGCTTTCTTTACGCCCGGAATTTCGCCCTTGTAAGCGAGCTCACGGAAGCAAATACGGCAAATACCAAACTTACGGAGGTAGGCGTGTGGTCTACCACAGATGTTACATCTTGTGTACTCTCTTGTAGAGAACTTCTGCTCTCTCTGCTGCTTAACTTTCATTGAAGTCTTAGCCACAACAATCCCTCCTTACTTTGAAAACGGTGCGCCCATAAGTGTTAAAAGCTCACGAGCCTCTTCGTCTGTTGTTGCAGTGGTAACGAAACAAATGTCCATACCACGAACCTTGTCAACCTTATCATACTCAATTTCAGGGAAAATGAGCTGCTCTTTAAGACCCATATTGTAGTTGCCTCTGCCATCGAAAGAGTTAGGGTTAATACCTCTGAAGTCTCTTACTCGTGGAAGTGCTACATTGAAAAGTCTGTCGAGGAACTCATACATTCTCTCGCCTCTAAGTGTTACCTTACAGCCGATTGGCATACCCTCTCTGAGCTTAAAGTTAGCAACTGACTTTCTTGCACGGCAAACAAGTGCCTTCTGACCTGTGATAATACCAAGGTCCTTAGAAATAGCGTCGATAACCTTTGAATTTTCTCTTGCCTCGCCTGCGCCAACATTGATAACAATCTTGTCAAGCTTTGGAATCTGCATTGTGCTCTTATAGGAGAACTTGTTCATAAGAGCAGGTGCAACTTCTTTTGAATAATATTCTTTAAGTCTTGCCATATCTTATATCCTCCTTAAAGTGCTTCGCCACATTTAGCGCATACACGGCCCTTAGAACCGTCTTCGTAAATCTTGTGAGCAACTCTTGTCTGCTTCTTGCAACGAGGGCAAACGATCTGTACCTTAGATGCGTACATAGCGCCTTCAGCCTTAACGATGCCACCCTGCTCGCCCATTTTTCTTGGCTTAACATGCTTAGAAACCATGTTTACCTTCTCAACAATTACCTTGCCTTCTTTTGGGCTGACAGCAAGAACCTGGCCCTGCTTGCCCTTATCCTTACCGCTGATAACGATAACGGTGTCGCCTGTTTTTACATGAACTTTACTCATATTGTGACACCTCCAATTAAAGTACTTCAGGAGCAAGTGATAAGATCTTCATATAATCCTTATCACGAAGCTCTCTTGCTACTGGTCCGAAGATACGAGTACCCTTAGGATTCTTATCTTCCTTAATAATAACAGCTGCATTCTCGTCAAAACGGATATAAGTACCGTCCTCACGTCTTACGCCCTTTGCAGAACGAACTACGACAGCCTTAACAACGTCGCCTTTTTTAACAACACCGCCGGGTGCTGCTTTTTTAACTGAAGCAACGATTACATCGCCAATGTTGGCATATCTTCTTCTGGTACCGCCGAGTACACGAATGCACATAAGTTCTTTTGCACCTGTATTATCGGCAACCTTGAGAAGTGTCTGCTGTTGAATCACAGTGTATTCCTCCTTTTCTCAAAAGCCGCAACTTATTTTGCTTTCTCAATAATCTCGACGAGTCTCCATCTTTTATCCTTAGAAAGAGGACGGGTCTCCATAATCTTTACACGGTCGCCAATGCCACACTCGTTGTTCTCGTCATGTGCCTTGAAACGAACTGTACGCTTAACAATTTTGTTATAAAGCTTATGCTTTACGCTGTCCTCGACTGCTACAACAATAGTCTTGTCCATCTTGTTGCTTACAACCTTACCGACAACAACTTTTCTCATATTTCTCTCACTCACTGTTAAGTCCTCCTCTCTTAAGCCTCAGCGCCATTGAGTTCACGCATACGAAGAATTGTAGAAACTCTTGCGATGTCTTTCTTTACGGCGCCGATTCTGGATGAGTTTTCGAGCTGATTAACAGCAAGCTGGAAACGAAGGTTGAATAACTCTTCCTTGAGGTCTGCGAGCTTTAACTCGAGCTCTTCGACAGACATTTCTCTAATTTCTGATGCTTTCATTACTGCTCACCCTCCTCTTTTTTAACAAACTTGCACTTAATTGGAAGCTTATTTGCAGCAAGGCGAAGAGCCTCTCTTGCAGTAGCTTCATCTACACCGCCGAGTTCAAACATAACTCTGCCCGGCTTAACAACGGCTACCCAATACTCAGGTGAACCTTTACCTGAACCCATTCGAGTTTCTGCAGGCTTTGCAGTAACAGGCTTGTCAGGGAAAATTTTGATCCATACTTTACCGAATCTCTTGCAGTAACGAGTCATAGCGACACGGGCAGCCTCGATCTGGTTTGAAGTGATCCATGCAGGCTCTGTTGCCTGAAGACCGAACTCACCGTAAGTAACCTTGTTACCACGAAGAGCCTTACCTGTCATACGACCTCTGTGTACTCTTCTGTACTTAACTCTCTTTGGTAATAACATTACTTTCTGCCTCCTTCTCTGCGTGGCTTTCTTGACTTAACTTCGTTTAAAACCTCGCCTTTGTAGAGCCATACCTTAACGCCAACCTTACCGTAAGTAGTGTTAGCCTCAGCAAAGCCGTAGTCGATGTCAGCACGAAGTGTCTGAAGCGGAATAGTACCCTCGTGGTACTGCTCTGAACGAGCAATTTCAGCGCCGCCAAGACGACCTGAACACATAATCTTAATACCCTTAGCGCCACGACGCATTGCGTTACCAATTGACTGCTTCATAGCACGACGGAATGAAATTCTCTTTTCGAGCTGCTGAGCAACATTTTCAGCAACAAGCTGAGCGTCAAGCTCAGGAGCTTTTACTTCTACAATATTGATAGCAACAGGCTTCTTAAGCATAGCCTCGCACTGAGCCTTGAGCTTTTCAATCTCAGCGCCGCCCTTACCGATAACAAGGCCCGGTTTAGCGCAGTGAATGCTAATCTTAACCTTTTTGCCGTCACGCTCAATTTCAATTTTTGAAATACCGAAGTTGTAGAGCTGAGCCTTGAGTGTTTTACGGAGGTTATAATCCTCAACGAGTGTTGCACCAAAGTTCTTCTTGTCTGCAAACCAACGGGAATCCCAATCTTTAATTACACCGACACGCAAACCGTGCGGATTAACTTTCTGACCCATATTTAAACCTCCCCTTAGTCTTCTTTTTCCTTGAGGACAAGGCTGATGTGAGATGTTCTCTTGTTAATTCTGAACGCTCTGCCCTGTGCTCTTGGACGAATTCTTTTAAGGATGGGGCCTGCTGTTGCGTTGCATTCTGCAACATACAGTCTTGATACATCCATATCATGATTATTCTCAGCGTTAGCCATAGCTGAATGGAGCAACTTTAAAAGTGGCTCGCTAGCGGCCTTAGGAGTGTGCTTGAGAACAGCTTCCGCATATTTAGCGTCTTTACCTCTGATAAGGTCAAGAACAACGCCTACCTTGCGGGGTGAGATACGAACAAATTTTGCAATTGCTTTAGCTTCCATCTGCAATACTCTCCTTCCGCTTACTTAGATGTCTTAGATCCAGCGTGACCCTTAAATGTTCTGGTAGGAGCAAACTCACCGAGCTTGTGACCAACCATATCTTCTGTAACATATACAGGAACATGCTTACGACCGTCGTGAACTGCGAATGTGTGACCAACGAACTCAGGGAAAATTGTTGAGCTTCTTGACCAAGTCTTAAGAATTCTCTTTTCGCCTTTTTCGTTCATCTCCTGAACCCTTTTAAGCAATACAGGCTGAACAAAAGGGCCCTTTTTAGTACTTCTACTCATAATTTAAGCTCCTTTCTCTGCCTTACTTACCGTTTCTTCTGCGAACGATAAGCTTGTCGCTGCTCTTGTTGTTCTTACGAGTCTTGTAACCGAGTGCCGGCTTACCCCAAGGAGTAACAGGTCCCGGACGACCAACCGGAGATTTACCTTCACCACCACCGTGTGGATGGTCATTAGGGTTCATTACAGAACCACGAACAGTAGGTCTCCAACCCATGTTTCTCTTACGACCGGCCTTACCGATCTTAACATTCTCGTGATCAACATTACCTACCTGGCCGATTGTAGCCATGCAGCTTTCAGGAACGTTTCTGAGCTCGCCTGAAGGAAGTCTTAAAAGTGCAAGACCGTTTTCCTTAGCCATGAGCTGTGCCATATTACCTGCTGAACGAGCAAGCTGAGCACCTCTGCCCGGATAAAGCTCTACGTTATGAATGAATGTACCAACAGGAATAGCAGTAAGCGGTAATGCGTTACCCGGCTTAATGTCTGCGTTCTCACCTGCTGTTACTTTATCGCCTACCTTAAGTCCTTCCGGAGCAATAATGTAAGCCTTGTCACCGTCAGTATACTCAATAAGAGCGATGAATGCTGAACGGTTTGGATCGTACTCAAGTGTTTTAACTGTGCCTTCTACATCAAATTTCTGACGCTTGAAGTCAATGATACGATACTTTCTACGGTTACCGCCGCCTCTGTGACGAACAGTAATTCTGCCGTAGCTGTTACGACCTGACTTTTTGTTTAAAGGAGCGAGTAAGCTCTTTTCAGGTGCAACCTTTGAAAGAACAGAATAATCTGTAACCGACATATTTCTTCTGGAGTTAATGGTCGGCTTAAATACTTTAATTGCCATTTGGTTTCACTCTCCTCATGATGGCTTTGCGGGAAAATGGCTCTTTCCCATACATTCTGCCTGAATAATTTTTCAGGCTTACATCATGCCTTCAAAAAATTCGATAGGCTTGCTGTTTTCTTTAAGTGTTACGATTGCTTTCTTCCAGCTCTTTGTGTAACCGCCGTTGTTTCTGCCCTGACGGCGGAACTTACCACGAACGCTTACTGTATTAACCTTAGCAACCTCAACCTTGAAAAGCTCTTCGCAAGCTTTTGCGATTTCAATCTTGTTAGCCGATTTAGCAACTTCAAAGGTATATACCTTGTTTAAAACACCTGACATACTCTTCTCTGTAATAATCGGACGAATTACGATATCCTGAGCAATCATGCATATACCTCCTCAATCTTGCTTACAGCATCCTTAGCGATTACGAGTGTGCCTGCATTAAGAATATCGTAAACATTAAGTGTGTTTACCTGTGCAGTCTTAACACCAGGAATATTAGATGCTGACTTTACGATCATGCTGTTATTCTCCGGAAGAACGATGAGAGCTTTCTTCTCTGCACCGATAGCCTCGAGCATAGCAGCGATTTTCTTTGTTTTGTACTCAGTCATTGCGATTGAATCAACAATGATGATTTCCTTATCCATAGCCTTAGCTGAGAAAGCTGACTTCATAGCAAGTCTTCTTACTTTCTTGTTTACAGTAAATCTGTAACTTCTTGGCTTTGGAGCAAATACGATACCACCGTGTGTCCACTGTGGTGAACGAGTTGAACCCTGTCTTGCACGGCCTGTGCCCTTCTGTCTCCATGGCTTTCTGCCGCCACCTGAAACCTCAGCTCTTGTAAGAGCAGACTGTGTGCCGTGACGCTGGTTTGCGAGATAGTTTACAACCATCTGATGCATAACAGCTGTGTTTGGCTCAATACCGAATACGGACTCGCTAAGGTCGATAGAACCAACCTGCTTGCCTTCCATATCTACTACTGCAAAATTAGGCATTTATAATCCCCCTTCCTTAAGCCTTTACGGAATCTTTGATTACAACGATTCCCTTGTTTGGGCCTGGAACAGCACCCTTGATAGCGATAAGGTTGTTTTCAGCGTCAACCTTAACAACTGTGAGGTTCTGTACTGTTACCTGCTCAGCGCCGAGATGGCCTGCCATTCTCTTGCCCTTCCATACTCTTGAAGGAGATGAACAAGCGCCGATTGAACCGCCGTGACGAACGCAAGGACCTGTACCGTGTGTTTCCTTAAGACGCTGGAAGTTCCAACGCTTAATAACGCCTGCTGTACCCTTACCTTTGCTCTTGCCGGTAACATCGATCTTGTCACCAGGGGTGAATACGTCTGCCTTTACGAGATCGCCTACATTGTAAGCGTCTGTGTCAGCAAAACGGAATTCTTTAAGAGTTTTCTTTGGTGCTACACCGTTCTTGTCAAAAAAGCCCTTCATTGGCTTTGTAACCTTATGTGGTTTCAAGTCGCCATAACCGAGCTGAACTGATGCGTAGCCGTCGTTTTCAACTGTTTTCTTAGCTGTAACCACACATGGGCCTGCTTCGATAACAGTTACGGGAACGAATACTCCCTTTTCATCGAAAATCTGTGTCATACCGATTTTCTTGCCGATGATTGCTTTCTGCATAAAATGTATCCTCCTTGTTAGGTTATTGGTTGGTTTTCACCAACTTGACCCTGTCTGCTTGTAGGTTGGTACGGATTATAATTTAATCTCGATATCAACGCCGGCAGGGAGCTCTAAGCTCATAAGAGCTTCGACTGTCTTGTTTGACGGTCTTAAGATGTCGATAAGACGCTTGTGAGTTCTCATCTCAAACTGCTCACGGCTGTCCTTATACTTATGAACAGCACGAAGAATTGTAACAACCTGCTTCTCTGTTGGAAGTGGAACAGGACCTGAAACTCTGGCACCTGTACGCTTTGCTGTTGCAACGATTCTCTCAGCTGACTGATCAACGAGCTGATGATCGTAACCCTTTAATCTTATTCTAATCTTTTCCTTGACTGCCATTATCGTCGCCTCCTTGAAAATTTTGCCGAGCCGTTTTACCGACTCTTCGTTAGTTGGCGGGCGTTCGCTTTAGAACTTTTTAATAACACAGCCGGGTGTTTCACCACCCTGCATTAAAAAACCCGTTTAACTATTCAGTTAACCGGGACGTTCTGAAAGCGTTTTGAACATAGTTACAGACACAGCAACCCCTATGCCAAAGTATGTTCAGTGTTTCATTGTAAATCGCCCGGTTTAAAATCGGACATACTCCACGGAAAAACCGGCCTGTTTCAGCCGCAACCTCCCGCTTCATCGCATATCTATATTGCAGTCACGCAAGCATTATTATACAATATGTTCCCCTTTTTTTCAAGTATTTCGCAAATATAGTGTTAGAGAACTTTTGAGAATTTTAAACCGAGTTTTTGTGCAATTTGACATTATTGTCAAATCACTCTTAAACATATATAATTATACCTATATAGAGTTTTGGAGTTGATTTTTGTGAAACACATTTATTACGGTGACGGCAAGGGCAAAACCACAGCCGCAATCGGTCTTGCTGTAAGAGCGGCAGGCAGTAAAATGAAAGTGCTGTTTGTGCAGTTTTTAAAAACTGAATTTTCGGGAGAAAGGCACATACTGAGCCACACCGAAAATGTAACACTAACATTCTGTCCGCTTGAGCTGAAATTCACCTTTGAGATGGACGATAAAGAAAAGGCACAGGCGGCAAAGATATTCAAGGGCATTTTTGACAGTGCCGTTACAACCGCGCTCACAGAAAAATACGATATGGTTGTGCTTGACGAGGTGTTTGAGGCAATCAATGCCCATATGCTTTCCGAGAGCGAGGTTTACGAGTTTATTACAAATGCGCCGTCAAGTATGGAAATTGTTATGACGGGACACAATCCGCCAAAGAAATTTATGGACTGCGCCGATTATATTACGGAATTTAAGAAAATCAAGCATCCCTATGACAAAGGCATTACAGGCAGAATAGGAATTGAATTTTAAAGAACAGCTTAGGCTGTTCTTTTTTTCGGTTTTTTGTAGGCAGTCGGTGTAAATAACGGTTTAACAGATTATATGTCGGGCAACAAAGTACGGCAAAAAAATGTTTCCGTCCCGAAGTTAAAAGTTTGGTCAACCTTTTCAAAGGTTGTGGGCATTACCCACAAAACTTTATACTATCGCAAATTTTGACAGCCAAACGGCTTACTGTTTGGCGGCTTGAACACAAAGGCCCAAGCCTTTAAATGCAAAAGCAAAATTAAATGCGAAAACAAAATAAAAAAGGAAAGCCACGCTACTAAACTACTAATTTCCCGCTTTTCAATGGCAAATCAGCAGCACACGCAAACTTTTGCATCCTTTAGAGTACATTTTCTCTAAGGCTACTCAAGTGCGACTTTCTCACTCTCTGCCACTCATTAGTCTTTACTTTTGTTATATCTTAAAACCTTGATTAGTCTAAAGTTTGTTCTTTTTATGATGTAATTGCAACTGTTTGCTTTTATTAAAAATCAGTAAAAATCAGTACATTTTTATTATTTTATGGGCTCTGCCCAAACCCGCAACCCTTTAAAAAGGTTTGACCTAAATTTTGAATTTATTAAACTAAACTTTGTGTGTTAAACCACACCTCTTACTATTAACACAACATTTCACAAGAAAAAACCGCCCGACAATTTTTGTCGAGCGGTAAATACAAATCTATTTGATTTTAAATTACTTATCCTGAGCCGCTGCCTTGATTTTCTTTGCAAGGTGCGGAGCGGTAAGCTCAAACTTATCGAGAAGTTCAAGTGCAGGACCGCTGTAACCAAAGCAATCGTTTACGCCAACCTTAGTAACCTTTACAGGGCACTCTTCACTGACAACTGAACATACAGCGTCACCAAGACCACCGATTACATTGTGCTCTTCAATAGTGATAATTCTGCCTGTTTCCTTTGCTGCCTTTACAATGATTTCTCTGTCGATAGGCTTGATTGTGTGAATGTTGATAAGGCGAGCGTTAATGCCCTCTTCCTTAAGCTGCTTACAAGCCTTAAGAGCCTCATTTACACAAAGACCTGTTGCAATAACTGCCACATCGTCACCGTCAAGGAGTGTAATACCCTTGCCAAGTTCAAATGTATAAGTTTCAGGGTCGTTAAAGCTCTCAATAGCAAGTCTGCCAAGACGGATATATACAGGGCCGTCGTACTCGATAGCTGCCTTTGTTGCTGCCACCATCTCGTAGTGGTCGGCAGGGTTGATAACTACCATACCCGGAATTGTACGCATAATACCGATATCCTCAAGGCACTGGTGAGTTGCGCCGTCTTCACCTGTTGAAATGCCTGCGTGGCTGCCTGCAATCTTAACATTAAGATGTGGATAAGCAACCGAGTTTCTGATCTGCTCAAATGCTCTGCCTGTTGCAAACATTGCAAAAGATGCGGCTACCGGAATTTTGCCTGCTGCTGCAAGACCTGCTGCAACACCTACCATATTGCCCTCAGCAATACCACAGTCAAAAAATCTCTCAGGAAATTCCTTTTTAAAAATACTTGTCTTTGTTGCTGCTGCAAGGTCAGCGTCAAAAACAACGATGTCTTCGTTAGTTTTAGCAAGCTCGCAAAGTGCCATACCAAAGCTCTCACGAGTAGCAATTTTCTTTGATTCAGCCATTAGCAGTTGCCCTCCAATCTGTCAATTTCAGCCTGAAGCTCGGCTGTTGCCTGCTCGTACTGCTCTTTGTTAGGAGCTGTACCATGCCAGCCAACCTGATTTTCCATAAATGAAACGCCCTTGCCCTTTACTGTTTTTGCAAGGATAGCAACAGGCTTGCCCTTAACTTCTCTTGCCTTGTTAAGTGCGTCCTCAATCTGATTGAAGTCATGACCGTCTATCTTAAACACTTCAAAACCAAAGCTCTCAAACTTTTTGTCAAGCGGCTCAATACCTGCAACCTCGTCAACTGTACCGTCAATCTGCAAGCCGTTCTGGTCAACGAAAAGTACAAGATTGTCAAGCTTATTGTGAGCGGCAAACATAGCAGCCTCCCAAACCTGACCTTCTTCAACCTCGCCGTCACCGAGTACAGAATATACACGATAGCTCTTGTTGCTGATTTTTGCAGAAAGTGCCATACCGCAGGCTGCTGAAATACCCTGTCCGAGTGAGCCTGTGCTCATATCAATACCGGGTGTACCCTTCATATCAGGGTGACCCTGAAGCATTGCGCCCACATGACGGAGCTTTGTAAGCTCGTTCCACTCAAAATAGCCCTTAAGTGCAAGAACCGCATAAAGGCTTGGGCAACAGTGACCCTTTGAAAGAACAAAACGATCTCTGTCCTCCCACTTAGGATTCTTAGGGTCAACATTCATTTCCTTAAAGTAGAGATATGTGAAAATATCTGCTGCCGAAAGGCTACCGCCCGGATGTCCCGACTTAGCACAAAAAGTGCCGAGAATTGCTCCCATTCTTGCCTTTGTTGCAAGAATTTGGAGCTGCTTGATTTCTGAACTGTCCATTCCATTATCCTCCTGATTAACCTTAAATAGAAGTAATCAATTTCATATACATAGTAACATAATTGAAATAAATTATTTTTCGTTATTAGAATTAAGAGCTATTTTACTGAATTTAGTTGCGAGTTTTTGGCTTTCGTTTTAAAATTCTGTTAATTTGCAAAATAATTGTAAGCATTTTGTGCAATGCTTTTTAAAAATTAAAGCACAAATTATAGCTTTTGCCGCTCGGTAGCTTGAATATTTTTGTCTATCGTGATACAATAAAATATATTGCATTTTTACTTTATCAGATAAAAATGCAAAAAGGAGATTTTAAATGGAATATACATTTTCTGACAGGGTTTCTAATCTTAAACCCAGTGCAATAAGAGAAATTTTTAAATATGCGGCAGACCCCGAGGTGGTTTCTCTATCGGCAGGCAATCCCTCACCCGACGCTTTTCCTGCAAAGGAAATAGCCGAAATTTCTGCAAAGGTTCTTGCCGAAAATCCTATTTCTGTCTTACAGTACAGTGTAAGCGAGGGATACACTCCCCTCAGACAACACCTCACCGAGTATATGAAAAAGGAGCATAATGTAGGCAGAGATGGCGATGACATTTTAATCACAACAGGCGCTCAGCAGGTTATGGATTTATGCTCAAAGGCTCTTGTAAACGAGGGCGATGTGGTTATTTGCGAGGCACCGTCATTTATCGGTTCGCTCAACACATTCAGAAGTTACAACGCAAAGCTCGTGGGAGTTCCCGTTGAGCCTGACGGAATCAGCATTCCTGCACTTGAGCAGGCACTTAAAGACAACAAAAACGCTAAGTTTATATACACAATACCAAACTTTCAAAATCCATCGGGCGTTACAATGAGCCTTGAAAAGAGAAAGAAAGTATATGAGCTTGCGAAAAAATACGGCGTGCTTATTCTTGAGGACAACCCATACGGTGATTTAAGATACAGCGGCGAATTTATCCCAAACATCAAGAGCTTTGACGAGGACGAAATTGTAATTTACTGCGGTTCTTTTTCAAAGGTAATTTCACCGGGTATGCGTGTTGCGTACTGCATTGCGCCAAAGCCTATTTTCCAAAAGCTCGTTGTATGCAAGCAGGGCAGTGATGTGCACACCAACATTTGGTCACAGTATGTTTGCGATGAGTTCATTACAAAGTACGATTTCAACGCTCATCTTGAGAAATTACGCAAGCTCTACACAAAGAAAGCTCAGTTCTGTATGGATTTACTTGACAAATACGCAAGTCCGGCAATCACATATCATAAAATTGACGGCGGACTTTTCATTTGGTGCGACCTGCCCGCAAGCATTGATATGCCGTCATTCTGTAAAGAGGCAGTGCTCAAAAAGGTATGCGTAGTACCAGGAAACGCTTTTCTTACAGACGAAAGCGAAAAATGCAACAGCTTCAGAATCAACTTTTCAACGCCGACAGACGAACAGCTTGAAAAAGGAATTAAGATACTCGGTGAGCTGGCAAACAGCAAGCTGAAATAAAGGAGAATATTTATGGAAAATGAAAAGAAACAAATCGCATTCAGTGCTATTCAGCCGAGTGGTACAATCACACTTGGCAACTACCTCGGCGCTATTCGCAACTGGGTAACAATGCAGGACGAATACAACTGCATTTACGCTCTTGCCGACCTCCACACAATTACAGTCAGACAAGACCCTGCACAGATGAGAAAAAATATTCTCGACGCATACGCATCAATCCTCGCTTGCGGCATCGATACAGAAAAGAGCCTTTTCTTCATTCAGAGCCATGTGCACACACACGCAGAAATGGCTTGGGTGCTCGACTGCTACACACAGTTTGGCGAGCTTTCAAGAATGACACAGTTCAAGGATAAGTCGGCAAAGCACGCTGACAACATCAACGCAGGTCTTTTTACATATCCGTCACTTATGGCAGGCGATATTTTGCTCTATCAGGCAGACAAAGTACCTGTCGGTGCAGACCAGCAGCAGCACATTGAGATTACAAGAGATATTGCAACCCGTTTCAACGGTCTTTACGGCAATGTTTTCAAAATTCCTGAGGGATTTATTCCAAAGAACGGCGCAAGAGTAATGAGCTTGCAAGACCCTACAAAGAAGATGAGTAAGTCAGACGAAAATGTAAACGGCTGCGTACATCTTCTCGACTCACCTGAGGCAATTATGCGCAAATTCAAGCGTGCAATTACCGACAGTGAGGCTCATGTTCACTACGGCGAGGGCAAAGACGGAATCAATAACCTTATGGGTATTTACAGCACAATTACAGGTCTTAGCTTTGAGCAGATTGAGCACGATTTTGAGGGCAAGGGTTACGGCGACTTTAAGACAGCTGTCGGCGAGGCAGTAGTAGAGGAGCTCCGCCCGATTCGTGAGCGCTACGAATCATATATCAAAGACAAGGCATACCTTGAGGAATGTTACCGCAAGGCTGACGAAATTGCACTTAAAATCAGCAGCCGCACAATGAATAAGGTTATGAAAAAGATTGGCTTTATTTTATAATTTTTATAATCTTGTTTAAATAATTTTCAAAACTTACCGCTCAGCCTTATACTTTAGGCTGGGCGGTTCTTGCAATAAAATATATAAATAATTGTTTTGCAAGCTATTGAAATCATTTTACAATATGATAAAATATAATCAATTAATATGCAAAACAATATTATATCTAATGCAGTGTTCGGAAGGAGATAATATGAAAAAAGCAAAAAACAAAAAGGTATGCTGTATATTTCTTACAGCAGCTGTATTGTCGGGCATTTCCGTTTACAGCGTATCCGCAGAAGAAACGAAAACCGAAATTCATATTGTTCACACAAATGATATTCACGGTTATTACAAATCGACCTCAAACGGACAAATCGGATTTGACTCGCTCAAAACGATTGTCAGCAAAGAAAATGCAGATCTATTGCTCGATGCAGGCGACACATTTCATGGCCAGTCCTTTGCAACGGTTGAGAACGGTAAAAGTATAGCTGAGCTGATGGACGACCTTGGCTATGACGCTATGACCCCGGGCAACCACGATTGGTCATACGGCGCAGACCGAGTAAAGGAGCTTGACGAAAACAGCACATTTAAGGTTTTAGCCGCAAATGTTGTAGATGACAACGGCGACAGTTTCTTTGACAACACCTACTTTGTAAAGACCGTTACTGCCGATGACGGAACAGAACTAAAGGTAGGTGTGCTCGGTGTTACAGACGAAAGTTTTTATACATCGACCGCATCTAAGAATGTGGAAAATGTGCGTTTCACAGAAGATACCGACAAAGCAAACGAGGTTGCACAAAAGCTGCGCAATGACGAAAACTGCGACATAGTTCTTGCAATCACCCATAACAATAATCTTGATGATTTTGTAGCCAACACTTCGGGAATTGATGCCGTTATAGCAGGACATCAGCATATTCTCATTGATAAGGATTACACAAACAAAGACGGCAAGAGCGTTAGAGTTGTAGAGGCAGGCTATTATTTTTACGATGTAGGTGTGCTTACCCTTACATATGACAAAGAGCTTGGCGTTACACAAGCGTCTGAAAAAGTATATACCTCTGCCGAAACTCAGGATATGTCGGACGCCGACATTGCAGGAAAAATCTCTGCCATTGAAAAGCGTGAGGAAAGTGTGCTTAACGAGGTAATCGGCGAAAGCAAAAACGATTATCCTTACAGCTGGGAAGAAATACGCACAAGCGAACAGAAAATAGGCAGAATTGTTACAGCCTCTTACCTTGATTACACAGGTGCTGATGTAGCTATGGAAAACGCAGGCGGTATTCGCTCCGGTATACGCAAGGGCAATGTTACATATTCAGATTTAATTTCAATTTCACCGTACGGAAATGTGCTTATAGAAAAAGAGCTTACAGGCAGTCAGATTATGGATATTCTGAATTTTACCGTTGACCTTATGAAGGAAAATTCAGCGGTTTATGATCTGCAAAAAGAGGCAATTAAAAAAGGAGAAGACCCATATCAGTACAGCTGGCCGAATAACAGCGGTTCTGTAATGCAGTTCAGCGGCTTGAGTGCTGAATATAACCTTGCAAAGCCACAGGGAAACAGAGTTTCTAATGTTTTGATTGGCGGCAAACCGATTGACCTCAACAAGACTTACAAGGTCGTTTCTAACAACTATGCTTTTTCAAGCTCCGATTACGGTACTGCAAGCACACAGCCGATTGCAAAAGAATACACTACCTGCGAGCAGGTACTTCGTGACTATATTTCAAAGGGAAACTTTGAACAGGCGGCAGAAAAAGAAAATCTTCTTGCAAAAGCAGATGTAACAGAACCAACAACAGTGCAGCCTACAACCGTTCAGCCTGCTACATCAGTTACATCACCTGCCTACACTGAACCGTCAACCGCTGCAGCCACTACATCTATGGCAACCGCTGACAGCGCAGCTAAAGGCAACTCTCAGGATAACAATACCGTTAAAACTTCAGGCTATATTCCAACACTTGTTGCTTTGCTTGCCCTCGTATCCGGCGGTACATTTGCTGTATTGGTCGGCAAAAAGTGCAATAAAGATTGATATAAGCGGTAATAGCGATGTAACACACAAAGTTTAGTTTAATAAACTTAAAATTCAGGTCACCCCTTTTTAAATGGGTGCGGGTTCGGGCAGAGCCCGTGAAAGTTTCCTTTATATCTTACTTGCAGGCGCAAAAACAGCAAAGCTGTTTGCGTGCTAAAACTAAGTTTGTAAAAACAGGCAACAGCCTTTTAAAAAGAATAGTTAAAATAATGCGCCGTCATTGTTACACAATGACGGCACATATTATAAGAATATCTTTTCCTTTGTTGCCAGACCGAAAGTTAGTTAAACCATAATTTATTAAATTCTCCCAACATTATCATAGAAGCTTTTTATATACATTATAATGTAACACTTTGCAGGTGCTGTCATACTATATACCAAGGGACAAGTAAAGTCCCCTGTAAAATAAATGATTTGCAAAATAAAAAATCATATAAAACAAAAGAAAATAATTTTACGGATTATAACGAAAAGCAAGGCGGCGAAAATATGGCTATTATCAAAAACTCGGCAACGCTGACCTACAACAATGCTCAGACTGTAAACTCAAACGAAGTAGATACCGAAGTTCGGGAATCGCAGTCCGTTGCCATTGCAAAAGACGCTTTGCTGACAAATTATGTTCCGGGCGAGCCGGTCGGTTATGTTATGACTGTAACAAATACAGGAACAGGCAATCTTACCGGTATTACAGTATCGGATAATCTCGGCAGCGACACAGCCGCTAAACTGCTTGACTATATTGACGGTACGGCTGTTGCACGATTGGGGGCAACGGCAATTACACCAACAGTTACAAGAACAGATAATTCTCTCAGTATTTCAGGCTTTGGCGCACTTGCGGCAGGGCAGTCGCTTACAATAGCGCTGTCACTTCTTCCTTCTGCCGCACAGTCAGACGAAATCACAAACACAGCTACGGTAACGGCAACTACTCCTCTTGCTACAACGGTTACCGCAACCGACACCGCAACAATAGCACCTGCACAGCAAGAACTTGTAACTCTGCTCAAAGCCGCTCCGTCAAGCGTTGCATCGGGAGGTATTCTTCCTTACACTCTCATTGCGCAGAATGAGGGTACGGTTGCCGCCGAAGGCATTATATTTACCGACACACTTCCTGTCGGCTACAAAGTAACGGGCATTGAGCTTACGGTAAACGGTCAGCCTACTGTTATATACAATGCTGATCAGTGGACGCAGACCGAGAATCTTCTAAAATTCCCGACAGGCAATGCCGAACCGGTTACAATTCCGGCAGGCTCATTTGCAACAGCGATTATTACGGGTACAGCACCGACAATTTAAAACAAAGAATATAAAAACAGTGGTGACATTCACAAAATGTCACCACATTACTTTATCCGCCATACAAAGCGTTTACAACTGTTTCAAAAACAAGAATTACATAGGTAATAATAGTTACGGGTGCTGAAAAATACACACCGAGTTTTTTGCCGATAGGAATATTATATCTTCCCTTATATAAAGGAAAGCGGCCACGATGCTTTACAAGCTCAATAATCGAAAGGACTATTGCCGCAATAACTATGCCAAACACCAAAAGCCCGCTTAAACCTAAAACCGAAATCTGAGCAATGCGGCTTGATATATATTCGGGATTTGCGCCGATAATCTCATCGGTATCAATGCCGTTTGAGCAAAGCTGTTGAACCGCCGCTATGGAATTAATGACAAAGTGGACTATCATAGACGGAATTACCGAGCGTGTTTTTGCGTAAAGAGCGCAGGCAATAATGCCCATACCTGTTGCGTAAATGGTTTGAACGCAGTTTGTGTGCCATAAACCGAACGCAACGCCCGAAACAATGATTGCGAACCACTGCCCCATCGGCTCGTTGTTTCTGTAAATACTGCCCCTAAACAAAAGTTCCTCAAAGAGCGGAGCAAACAGAGGCAGGGCGACCACTGTTGTTATTATGCCAAAAGGCGAGTCGCCGAATGAGATATCGGTAGTATTAAGATTTATGCCGACCAACTCAAGTAATGAGCTTATAATTGACGATGAAAACGCAAGCGCATATGTTAAGCCGATTGCTATTATTACATATTTAATAACCCAACCGACAGGCTTTGCAGGTTTTACAAAGCAGGTTTTCAGCGAAAGACCTACCCTTTTGCCACGCAGTTCCGAAAAAATCAGAAGTATAAGCGGCATTATCACAAGGTAAATCAAGCAGTAGCTGATAAACATTTTAAAACCGTAATCGTTGCCGATGTCAGTGCCTTTAAGCAGGTCAAATATAAAATACACAAAATACGAGCACATCTGCGATAAAATCACAAAGCATAAAAGCGGCAGTGAGCTGTAATTTGAGAGTGTGCGTATTTCTCGGTTGATTAGTTTTTTATCCATTTGATTATCCTTTCTGATGAATTTTTGGGAACACCTGAAGTTTAAATTTTTAAAGCTAAGTTTTATGCTTTGACACAATTTTACCCATTCCATTCTAAACAAGCCTCCCTCATAAGAGGAAGGCCTGTTGCTTAAAACTTATTTCTTAGCTCGTCTGATTGGGCCGAGCTTTTCACTTCTGAAATCAATTAAAAGTCCGAGTATAATTGCGCCTGCAATCAATATGCCAAATTCGGGAAGCATATACAAACCGTTGTATATAAGCGAATACAGCCAAACAGGCATACCGTCCGCAAAACCCGCCCATACGGTAATACCACTTAAAAAATGGCACGAAAATCTCAACCCGCTTGCAAGCAATGCGCCCAAAGCAAGTCCGACTGCCTGATTTTTAATACCTCTGAAAACTCCGCCCAGACCGATTACGCCAAAGGCAATAAGGTAGTCGAAAAAGAGAATCATAAGAATTGCCTGCCAAGAAGTTGCATACGCAAAGTTTGACATACCAAAAAGCATCTGAATAAGTCCGTAGACAACACCTGTCAGACAACCTACCAACGGCTTGTAACGATAACCGATAATCAAAACCGGCAGCATACTGCAAATCGTAATACTTCCGCCGTACGGAAACTCGATTTTTATCAGGCTCAATACAGTTGCAAGCGCAACCATAACCGCACATTCACAGAGCATAATCACATTTTTATTTATTCCTGTTTTCTTCATTCTACTCTACTTTTCTTTATTATGTGTATAAAAATTATTTTGCGATTTTAAGCGAAATATCAAATGCCTTTACAGAGTGAGTAAGCGCACCCATTGAAATAATATCAACGCCTGTTTCCGCAATCTCTCTGAGTGTTTCGTCTGTAATTCCGCCGCTTGCCTCAAGCAATGCCTTGCCGTTTGTAATCTCAACAGCCTCTTTCATAAGAGCAGGGCTCATATTGTCAAGCATAATTACATCAACATCAGCATCAAGTGCCTGTCTTAACTCATCAAGGTTTCTTACCTCAAGCTCAATCTTTGTCATATGACCGAGCTTTGTCTTGAGCTTGGCTACGGCATTTGCAATTCCGCCGCCTGCGTCAATGTGGTTGTCCTTGAGCATAGCCGCATCTGAAAGGTTGTATCTGTGGTTTCTTCCGCCGCCTACTGTTACTGCATACTTCTGCAAAGCACGAAGTCCCGGAAGAGTTTTTCTTGTATCGGCAATAGATGCGTTTGTGCCCTTTACAATTTCAACGGCATTGTGAGTTGCGGTAGCAATACCGCTCATATGCTGAATAAGGTTAAGCGCTGTACGCTCGCCTTTTAAGATTGTACGGGTTTTGCCGCGAACCTCTGCGATAATGTCGCCTTTTTTGAGCAAATCGCCGTCTTTCTTATACACCTTTGCCTCAAAGCCTGTCGGCTGTAAAATCTCAAAAACTCGCAGTGCAATCTCAATACCGCAAAGCACACCGTCGCTCTTTGCAAGGAATTTTGCGGTATCCTCCTGCTCCTCATCAATGAGGTAGTCTGTTGTGGTATCAAGGTAGTTAATATCCTCAAGCAAAGCTGTTTTTATAATGTTATCTGCATAAATACTGTTGATTAGCATTATTTAATGCCCTCCTTAAATTCTTCGAGAATAATACTTGCAACGATTGCAATACTTCTTGCCTCTACATAGTCAGGTGTAATTGCAAAATCGTCCGATACAAGTTCGGAAAGAATCTGCTCAACCTTGTTGTAGCTTTCCTCCGCTTTCTCCGGCTTCGGAAGTACAAAATATGTATCCTGTAAAATTTCTCTTATCTGTGAACGGTAGCCGTGCGGCAACGCCTTGCCCTCAATCGGCTTTTTAAGAGGTTGTCTGCCGAGCGGCTTGCGCTCTTTTCTTAATCTTTCTGTAATTACATTTGCGGCTGTTCTTGAGAACACAAGTGCCTCAAGCAATGAGTTGCTTGCAAGACGGTTTGCGCCATGCACACCTGTATGTGAACATTCGCCTGCCGCAAAAAGTCCCTCAATAGAGGTTTCTGAGTTTGTATCAACATCAATGCCGCCCATAAGGTAGTGCTGACAAGGGAATACGGGAATTTTATCTACCGTAATATCTACTCCCTCTTCAAGACAGCGCTCGTAAATCATAGGAAATCTGTTTTTAATAAATTCGGCAGGCTTGTGTGTAATATCAAGATAGAACTTCTCGCTGTGTGTTTTTATAGACTCTCTTATAACCGCATTAGACACAACATCTCTCGGTGCAAGCTCGCCTCTGCTGTCATAGTCGGTTGCAAATCTTCTGCCCTCGCAGTTAAGGAGAACAGCGCCCTCGCCACGAACAGCCTCACTTATCAAAAATCTTTCTCTGTCCTTTTCAGCCGCAAAAGCAGTCGGGTGGAACTGAACTCTTGAAAGGTGCTTGATTTTTGCGCCCATCATATATGCGAAAGCAATGCCGTCACCTGTGGCAATAGCCGAGTTTGTGGTGTATTTATAAACTCTGCCTATACCGCCTGTTGCAAGCAGACAGAAGTTACAGCCGTAGGTCTTGCTTTCTCCGTCCTTAACAACACTTACATAAAAGCCGTTAAGCACCTTATCAATCGCATACACAAGGCAGTTGTCGAGAATTGTAATATTTTTGCGTGTCTTAACTACCTCAATAAGTGCGTCAACAATCGCCTTACCCGTTGAATCCTTATGATGCACAATTCTGTGTCTGCTGTGACCTGCCTCAAGAGTTTTGCACATTGTGCCGTCCTCGTTAAGGTCAAAGTCAACGCCAAGCTCCTTGATGTTCAGTACATCCGACGGGCCCTCCGTAACAAGTTTTTCTACCGCATCAAGAGTGTTCTTGTATTTGCCTGCAATAAGTGTATCGGTAATATGCAGCTTGTAACTGTCGTGAACAGTATCAAGCACTGCTGCCACACCACCCTGTGCCAAAGAGGAGTTGGAAAGCGTAAGCTCTTTTTTTGAAACGAGCAAAGCGTTAATATCCTCAGGCAGATTGAGTGCCGCATAAAGTCCGGCAGCACCTGTACCGACAATTATTACATCATATTTTTTATCCATTTGTAAAACCCCGATTATATAAATTTAATTTGCAAATAATTAATAGTAAAAATGTTGTTTACAAATTTATACCAATATATTATACTACTTATTAAAGGAATAGTAAATAAAATGTAAACAAAATCTTTTATTTTCTGATAAAAACGGTGAAATTATGGAAATGATAAGTAACGAAGAAAAAATTACGCAGGCTGTACTTGTCAGCGTTGATACAGGCGACTATGATGCCGAGGCATCGCTTGCCGAGCTAAAGGAGCTTGTGAAAAGCGCAGGTGCAGAGCCTGTATTTACAGTCACGCAAAATTTAAAGCGCCCCGAAACAGGCACATATGTGGGAACAGGCAAATTGCAGGAAATTGCGGATATTTGCAAACAGCAGGAAATTGACCTGCTCGTGTTTGACTGCGAACTTTCCCCTACTCAAATACGAAATATAGAGGCAGAAACCGACACACGAACTATTGACCGCACAATGCTTATTCTCGATATATTTGCTCTCCGTGCAAGGTCAAAAGAGGGCAAACTGCAGGTAGAACTTGCACAGCTAAAGTACCTGATGCCCCGACTTACAGGTAAGGGCGTGGCAATGTCACGACTTGGCGGCGGCATAGGCACAAGAGGCCCAGGCGAAACAAAACTTGAAACCGACCGCCGACACATCAGCAGAAGAATGGAAACTTTGAAATCCGAACTTGCCGAAGTGGAGCAGCACCGCTCAATGTTGAGAAAACGCAGAGAGAAAGACGGAGTAATCACCTGCGCTATTGTAGGCTACACAAACGCAGGCAAGTCTACACTTATGAATTATCTTACCGATGCGGGTGTGCTTGCTCAGGACAAACTTTTTGCAACTCTTGACCCTACATCAAGGGCGCTCAAACTGCCGAGCGGCGTTACGGTTATGATGATTGACACGGTAGGACTTGTACGCAGACTTCCGCATCATCTTGTTGAGGCTTTCCGCTCAACTCTTGAAGAGGCGGCTCTGTCGGACATTATTTTAAATGTATGCGATGCCTCGAGTGATGAGGCAAGAGTGCATATGCAGGTTACAACCGACCTTTTAAATTCACTCGGCTGCGGTGACACTCCTATCATTACCGTGCTCAACAAATGCGACCTTTTGGAAGAGGAGAGTTTTCCGCAGGAAATAGGCTCATATGTCAAGATAAGCGCCAAAAACGGCACAGGCATTGACGACCTTTTAAAAGCTGTTGACGATAACCTCCCCGTAAGAGTAAAGAAAGTTTCTCTGCTTATTCCTTTTTCCGATGCCGGACTTGTGGCAGAAATCCGTAAAAACGCAACCCTGATTAGCGAAGAATATGTTGCAGAGGGAATTAAGGTTGAGGCTATCCTTGACGAAAAGCTGTATTCTAAAGCAGAAAAATATCTTATTGACTAAATTTATTGAAAAAACAAATGTCGTTTGCTATAATATGTTTATAAGCATATCAGCAAGCGGCATATAACATTTATAGGAGAAATTATGTCTTTTTTTGAAACAATCACTCCGTGGGACGCATCGGTTTTGCAGTCAATACAAGGCATAAAATGTGATTTTCTTGATACATTTATGGCTGTAATGAGCTTTCTCGGTGAAAAAGGTCTTATCTGGATTATACTCGGACTTACGCTCTGCCTTTTCAAAAAGACAAGGGCAACGGGAGTTATAATGCTTTGTGCAATGACCTTGGGATTGCTGCTCGGTGAGTTTGGCATAAAAAATATTATCTGCCGCCCCCGTCCGTTTGTAACCTACGACTTTACAGTAAACGGGCATATTCCGTCGGGCTACAGTTTTCCGTCGGGACACACAACCTCGTCGTTTGCCGCTGCAGCGGTAATTATCATACGCAAAGAAAAGTTCGCCGTTTTTACGGCTGTACTTGCTTTTCTCATTGCGTTTTCAAGGCTTTACAACTGTGTACACTATCCTACAGATGTAATCTGCGGTGCTGTACTCGGTATTGCGCTTGCAATAATAACTTGTCTTATATTTAAAAATTTCGGCTGGGATAACCGTCTTAACAAAAAGATTATTCGTAAAAAAGGTGATGTAAAATGACCGAACACAGATATTTAGGCAAAACCTCAAAGGACTACTTTGTAATAAAGGGCATCAATGTATTTAACGAAAGATGGTGCGGTACAGGCAAATGCGTTACCGTTACCTCGCCGCTTGACAAAAAGAGTTATGTTTTCTCGGAATACACAAGTGACGGAGTAAAGTTTATTGCAGGTAAGGACTCGTATGGATATTGGCTGTTTTTTGCAGCATAATTTGATTTTAAACCGAAAGGAAACAATACATAATGAATGAAAAAATGCTTATAAAAAATCTTTATGACCTCGACAAAACAATCGCAAAACCACTTCTTGAAACACTCGACTATCCATGGGAGGCACTTCCTAAAATCAAAGATTTTATAATCGAGCTTGGCAAAACTCTCGACCCTGAAATCTACGAACAGCGTGGAGAAAATGTATGGGTTGCAAAGAGCGCAACTATTTACCCATCTGCTCACCTCGGCGGTCCACTCATCATTTGTGAGGACGCAGAAGTAAGACACTGCGCATTTATCAGAGGATGCGCAATCGTAGGCAAGGGTGCGGTAGTAGGCAACTCAACAGAGCTTAAGAACTCAATTCTCTTTGACGGAGTACAAGTACCGCATTACAACTACATCGGCGACAGTATTCTCGGCTACAAGTCGCACACAGGCGCAGGTACAATTACCTCTAACCTCAAGAGCGACAAGTCGCTTGTTACCGTTAATTGCGATAACGAAAAGATAGAAACCGGCGTTAAAAAATTCGGCGCAATGCTCGGTGATCATGTTGAGGTAGGCTGTAACAGTGTACTCAACCCCGGTTCGGTAATCGGCAGAAACACAAATATTTATCCGCTTTCATTTGTAAGAGGTTATGTAGAGGCTAACAGCATTTACAAGCGCCTCGGTGAAATCGCAGATAAAATCTGATAATAATTTGTTAATCTAAGCAGTCGCACAGCCGACTGCTTATTTTATATTTTGATTACAACACAAAGTGGCTTTTGTGTTGTTCTGTTTACGGAAAATCTCCTTTATAATAAAATCATCAAATAAAGGAGGTTCAATTATGAACACAGATAAAATTTATGCAGAACAGCTTGCAAACGAATACACTCCGAAAGATACATCAAAAGTTGTAGCTTTAAAAAAACTTGACGCCAAAGCAAAGCGCCCTGCCACAATCTTCACCTACACATTCGGCATTATTGCGGCATTAATTCTCGGCATAGGTATGTGCCTTACAATGGGACAGATTGGCGACAGTTCAACATCTATGTATATTTTAGGTATAATACTCGGAATTATCGGAATAATCGGCGTAAGTGTAAACTATCCGATCTACGAAAAAATGATTGCTAAAGACAAACAGAAATACGCTTTTGAAATTGTACAGCTTGCAAAGGAAATCAGCGAAAAGTAAGAAAAAGAAGGTGCAGATATGAACAAATCCGAAAGCAAATATTTTAATACGGCAAAGAAAATGGATATTGCATTTCTTGAATTGCTTGAGCAAAAGGATTTTGAATACATAACCGTAAAGGAAATTTGCAAAAAAGCAGGGGTAAACCGTTCAACCTTTTATCTGCACTATGAAACTATATCCGATCTGCTTTCTGAAAGCGTTGAATATATAAACAGGCATTTCCTTGATTATATGAAAATAAATTCGGTCGATTTTATGTCAAAGCTCAACGATTGCCCGATAGAGGAGCTTAACTTAATAACACCCGAATATCTTATCCCCTACCTTTCATATATAAAGGAGCACAAAAGCATTTTTAAAACCTCGGTTAAAAACGCAAGCGTGCTTAATCTTGACAAAAGCTACTCATTAATGTTCGAGCACATTTTCAATCCAATTATGAACAGATTTAAAATACCGCAGGAACGCAGAAACTACATTATGTCTTTTTACATAAGCGGACTTATGGCGATTATATCGGAATGGCTGAAAAGCGACTGCAAGGAGTCTGTTGAAAATCTCATTGCAATTATTGAAGATTGCGTTTTGCCTGACAACAAAGGAAACCGGAGGTCACAATGAAATCGGGAATTTACTTAGGAAAAGAAGATATAGAAATCAGAGATGTTGATATTCCGCAGGTTGGCGACAACGATGTGCTTATTAAAAATATTTATTCGGGCATTTGCGGAACTGATGTTGCTGTGTTTAACCACGGCGAAAATACAGGCCAGAAAATAACCGTAGGCGGTGAATTTGGGCACGAAACCATTTCAACGGTAGTAAAAGTCGGCAAAAATGTAACCGATTTTAAAATTGGAGATCGTGTATATCCGTATCCGCTTTACGCAAAGGGCGATACTCGCAGGGCAGGAACTATCGGCGGATTTTCGGAATACATACTTATTCCAAATGCTAAGCGCAACTACTCGCTTTATGATGTTGATGAGCGAATTTCTGACAATGCGGCAAGAACACTTTTGTTTGCGCCTTTAAGCACACGATAGCTGTCAAGGTAGCCGTCAATGCTCTGATTTAAAAGGCCTCGGTTAAGCTCTGTAAGCTCTTTTTCGTGGTTAGCCTCAATCTGATTTGAAAGCTCTTTCAATTTATCTAAAATATCCTGAGTGGATGGTTCGTTCTCATCTTCGTAAATTGCCTTAAAACCGCCAAATAAACCGTTTACAATAATGCCTGCAAAAATGTTTGTTTCGGCAATTTTGCTAACTACTGTATCAAGTCCTGAGGTTATTAGGGCATATGCTGTTTTGCCGGCGTCAATATTTTTAACCTTTGATGCCATTGCTTTATTTGCATTCATATTAACTGCCGCACTTATTGTAGCGTTGCTTGTAGCCGCCGATGCAGACACAAGTGTTGCCGAGCCGAATGATGCAACTGTAATAGCTGAAAGAATTATTGCTGTAAGTCTTCTTTTAAATGGGCCTGCCTGATTAGTCTTTTTCATATTGAGCACCTCTTTTTTATAAGATTGGTTTATCATCTTTACTATGGCTAAATTATAACAGACAGACTGTGACAAAATTAGGACAAATCATAAAATAATTTTTGTTAATATTTTGTCCATTTAACAAAAATTATCGCTAAAATTTTTGTTTATATTAAAAAATTAAAAAAGCCGCACCCGAATTTTTGACCCGACCCCCAAAAGTTAGACTTGAAAGCGTAGTGGCTTTTAGCTGCTACGCTTTTGTTATGCAACTAAGGCATTAATCCTGTACTCAACCGGACTTAACCAGCCGAGTTTCTGTTTGATTCTCT
>ERZ833822.18-NODE-18-length-172503-cov-6.449875_pt1 | contig 172503 bp, 128 predicted proteins | sample MGYA00519913_ERZ833822 | MGnify/ENA primary metagenome ERZ833822 (study PRJEB31850, sample SAMEA3708746) | human gut metagenome | biome: human gut; feature: human-associated habitat; material: faeces | place: China | collected 2014 ... | reverse complement strand
AGATTTGCAAAGATGAAAAAAGAAAGGATTTACACACTTTTTGAAACACTATCAATCCTACCGAGAATTAGGGGAGAAGATACCTCTTTTTCGAAGCTGATTCAGAGCTTACTCGTGGCTCATACAGTCCGGATAGGATAAGCTCCGGCTAAGCTCTGAACGAGTAACAAATGAGAGATAGTTTCTCGATTACTTTACGGTTAAATCACGCTTACTTCTCTTTAGATTTACTTCCATGGGTTTACTTTGTTTAGAAACCGATGTCTACCTGTTGTAGATTCCATTATATAAAAAGATACCCTTCGACGAGACATCTCCCTTTCTTATTTTTGGCCATTTTCATGGTTTTTACCCCTCATGTAAGCAGAGATGTAAGCCAAATAAACATTCATGCAAACCATGAAGATACTAGTCCCCCTTTTATTTCTATTACTAAAATTGTTTTTTGCTCCATTTTGATTATATATTTGCAAATGAAAATATGCACTCAACAAATGGCAGAAAATTTTATACATCGTTTACAGCAAAAAGAAAATCGTGCTTACATGGAATTGTACGATCATTATTTTGCCAAGCTGCATAGATTTGCCCGGAGTTTTGTATTTGATGGAGAGGTTGCCAAAGATATCGTCCAAAATGCCTTAATCAAACTGTATGAAAATATTTCTCAACTTGAGTCTGCTGTGAATATCGGCGCATATCTTTGCGTAACTGTGCGCAATAGTTGCCTGAATTATCTACGGGATCAGGGGGTGGAGGATCGTCATAAGATTCTTTACTTGCAAGCCGTCGAGCAAGCGGAAACATTGGAATGGCTAGACGATGAAGAGTTGATCAAAAATATAAAGAAAATTATTACCGAATTACCGGAAAAATACCGAAACATCTGCGAACTTCGTTTTTATTATAATCTAAAATATTCTGAAATAGCCAAACGTCTTGGTATCAGTGAAAATGTCGCAAAAGTCCAAATTCACAGAGCCATACAGAAAATAAAAGAAGCATTAGCCAATAACAATGAACACATTATAGGAATATTGATGTTCATTTTCCCCATCCTCTCTCTAGCTGAACCTTCACCATTAAATCGGGAATAATTCAAAACAATAGCCTTACCACAAATTTTCAATTCCACCGAAATTACAAAAAAAAATTTTTTTTTTGTAACCATTCATTAGTTACCGTGTTACTCGTATATAATGATATAATTTATACACTATGATAGATTGGTGGATTATTGAAAAAAGTTTAAATAAGAAATTAACACCTCAAGAAAAAAAATGCTTCGACGAGTGGTTAGAGGCGACTCCCAAGCATCGAGTGCTGTATGATAAAATCAAATATTCCGGCGACATGGATAACAACGCCGCGGACTTCGATCGCTGGCGCCAAGCATTTCAAGAAAAACTAACTACACGTAAACGCCAGGAAAAGAAGCGTATATTTCTAAAACTGACAGTGGCTGCTGCCGTTCTATTTCTGTTTTTAGGAGGTGGATACTGGTGGTTTAACATGGAAAACAAAACGCATAACACCGTAGAAACTTTCGCTCAAGAACCAAACCGGGGTACCGTACGTTTAACAACAGCCTCCGGAGAAGTCCTAAACTTGTCATCTGAAGCAACATCGGATGTCTTGAAGGTCGACGGTGCCAAAATTGTTAAAGACCAAAGCACCCTTATTTATGAGAAAGCCCCCGAGGAACCACAAAGCGAGCAATCCGGATATAACAAAATAGAAGTACCAAAAGGTGCGGAGTATCGTCTGGTATTGAGTGACGGTACCCGAATATGGTTGAATTCGGATACACGCTTGAGTTATCCGACAAACTTCGAAAAAAATGTACGCGAAGTGGAAATACATGGTGAAGCCTATTTCGAAGTAAGCCACGATACAAGGAAACCGTTTATCGTACATACCGGTGAATTGACCGTCACGGTGTTGGGGACAGAATTTAATGTCAATACCCGGATTCCAACTCATGTACGTACAACCTTGGTAGAAGGGAAAGTCCAAGTTACGTTCAAAGAAGGCATTCCATATATTTTAACTCCGGGAGAAATGGCTTCGACAGATGTATTTTCCGGACAAACCACCGTAGAACAAGTAAATATCCAAAAATATATCGCGTGGCGTCATGGACGATTCTGCTTTGAAGAAGCGACTATAGAGGAAATTATGCAGGAGTTGTCATTATGGTATGATCTGCAGGTGGAATACCAAAACCAGAAAGTAAAACAGGAAAAATTCAGTGGATATTTACCACGGGGAGAATCAGTTATGTCCATTCTCCAAAAAATAGAGCAAACCTCATACGTACATTTTAAGAGGGTACAAAATAAAATTATCGTCGGGTATTGAAATAAAATCCGGAAGAAAAACGGCAATTTTCTCCCGGAATGATCAAAACCTTAAAATAACATTTTGTCAAGTATTTATAGTATTAATCAACATTCCAAAAGTATGAAAAAAAATCGAACCATCCGATGGCCAGGAACAATCTGGCCACAGGAAATTGGAAAAATGATGAAATTAGTAGTAGTAATCTTTCTGACTTTGGGCGGTTTAAGTGTATCGGCACATACCTCAGCCCAACAACAGCACGTTACATTAGATTTGAAAGAGTGTACGGTGATGGAACTTTTTCAGGCTATACAGCAACAGACAGATTTGTTTTTCGTCTATAATCACCGGAATTTCGAACATATCGGGAAACTCAACGTTCAAGCAAAAAACGAAAAAGTGGAGGTTTTACTTAAACGAGTATTCAAGGATTCGAAACTCGATTTTGTATTCAATGAACAAACGGTAATCATCAAACCTCAAGAAAATAATAAAGCTGTCGTTCAAGGAATTATCCGAGATAAAGATAAATCGCCATTGCCGGGAGTGACCATTATAATAAAAGGGACAACCACGGGAGTGACATCCGATAAAGACGGTCGGTTCAAACTGGTTCTACCGTCTTTCCGAGAAACAACACTGGTATTTTCTTTCGTGGGAATGAAAACGCGGGAAATAGTTTGGAAAGGAGAACCCGAATTACATATTACGATGGAAGAAGAAGCCACCCAAATGGATGAGGTGGTGATCACCGGCTATCAAACAGTGGACCGCCGGAAATCCACCAGTTCCGTAACTTCCGTGAAAATGGAGGATTTGAATATTCCGGGAGTTTCTTCCATCGACCAGATGTTACAGGGGCAAATTCCCGATTTAATTTTCATGAGCAACTCCGGAGAAGTTGGCGTGGTACCTAAGTTACGTATTCGCGGTACTTCCACGTTGATTGGTAACCGCGAACCGTTGTGGGTACTGGATGGTATCGTGATGCAGGATCCCGTTGATGTACCGGCATCAGACTTGAATGATCCTGATTACATTAATCGTATCGGTAACGCCATTGCCGGAATCAACCCGCAAGACATCGAGCGTATTGACGTGCTGAAAGATGCCGCCGCAACCGCTCTTTACGGTACTCGTGCCGCCAACGGGGTTATCGTGGTAACCACCAAAAAAGGACGCATCGGACGCCCCATTGTTAATTACAATTTAACGACCACCTTTCGTCAACGCCCTTCTTATAACGACCGGGCCATTAACGTGATGAATTCCAGAGAACGTATGCAATTTTCCCGTGAATTGGTCGCACAACACTATCCATTTCCGGATGACATAAACATGGTAAGTTACGAGGGGCTATTAAATCAATTATATAATCACGAACTAACCGATGAACAATTCGAGAAAGAAGTGGAACGTCTTAGTGTTATCAACACGGATTGGTTCGATTTATTAACTAAAAACTCTGTATCACATTCTCACACGATCAGTATTTCCGGAGGTTCGTCTGAAGCAACTTATTATGCCTCGATCGGCTACACTCGTGATAATGATGTGGTTTGGGACAGTAACAACGAACGCTACACAGCCACGATGAAAATGAACACGAACCTCACTTCCTGGTTCAACGCTTCGCTGAACGTGAACGGGAATGTCTCTACCCGTCAGTATTATCAACAGGAATTATCTCCGATGGATTATGCCTATAAAACAACTCGGGCGTTACCCGCATATGACGAGAATGGGGAATATTTTTATTTTCAGAAAAGAAAATGGGGAACCATTAGTCCGGAATATTATCGATACAATATTCTCAATGAATTGGAAAACAGTTCCTACAACCAGCGTGGTTCTGCGTTATCTGTTACGGCAAACTTACAATTCAGTCTGATAAACTGGCTGAAAGCTAATGTTATTGCATCTTACCAGACATCGAACACGATTCAGGAAAGCTGGTGGGGAGAGCAAACCAACTATGCTGCAAAATTACGAGGCACAGAATATGGTGTATTGCCAGCACCCAGAACCGAAGGGGAACCGGATTATCTAGGTAATCCTACCTATACCGGGGGAACAAGCCTCTTGCCCTATGGAGGAGAACTTTCACACAATCAATCGGACAATCACTCTTATACCGTCCGTTTACAGTTGGACGGGAACTACTCTTTCGGCAAATCAGATCAGCATAACATTAACGGTTCCATCGGTTTTGAAATGAGTTCTACCCGCAACCGAGGTTATTCACGCACCGAACGTGGTTATTACAAAGACCGGGGCATGAGTTTTGTGAATGACATTGATCATGAGAAATTTCCCGATTATGCCCAGTGGGTACTACAAAATCCCGCTCGAATGACTGATGGTAAAAGTAATACCATATCAAGCTATGCTTCCATATCTTATAGTTACTACAACTATTTTACCGTGAATACCAATGCTCGCGTGGATGGCTCCAACGCATTCGGAGACCAAAGTAACGACAAACTGTTGCCTATCTGGTCGGCTTCTGCCAACTGGAACATTTCGGAGTTACCCGGCTTGAAAGAGACAAAGTGGTTGGACTTTCTCCGTCTGAAAGCATCGTTTGGTTACCAAGGAAACATGCTCAGTGATCAAAGTCCGGTGATGATTATTTCCAAAGAACCGCTAAATTCTCATTTCGGAGAGAACGTGGCTTCCGTTTCACGCTATCCCAACCCGAACTTGAAATGGGAAACCACCACTTCTTACAATTTAGGCATGGAACTTGGACTGTTTCAGAGAAAAGTGATGATAGAAGCCGAGTATTGGTGGAAACACACGGAGGATGCTTTTATGGATAAATCCATCGCGATGATGAACGGGGTTCCCAATGATATTTACCAAGTAAATCAAGGTGATATTGATAATCACGGGTATAATGTTTCTCTGACGTTCATGCCGTACCAATCTCAAGATTGGTTCTGGTCCGTATCGACGTCTATTTCCAAAACGTTCAATAAAATGAAGAGTAAAGTAGATGTCGATCAGTATGAACTTTCAAACTTCCTCAACGGTTCGGCTCTCGTGAAAGGCAAACCGATCGGCACTTTTTATTCCTACAAATTCATCGGGCTGAGTCCTGTGAATGGCGGACCGATGTTCGACGATTATGCAGACAACCCCGAAATATTGCGCGGTTTGAATAAATACGACACATATACTCGTGTCCTGACTCCCTCCGGACGACGTGAACCAACCATATCGGGGAACTTGAATACCACGTTACGTTGGAAAAATATCCGGCTGAACGGAAACTTCGCATACAGCCTCGGTAACAAAATTCGCCTGTTTGCTATTTACAACGCAGCTAGCGATGCGGTGATGGATGCCCAGAACATCCGACCCGAAAATAACGTCAGCAAGTTCTTCTTAAATCGCTGGCGCAAACCGGGAGATGAGCGCCACACGAACATTCCGGCTATTATAGGAAAAGGAGATGATAATTATTCTCTGTATGAAAGACATTGGAGCGATAAATATCAGGATATTCAGCCTTTGGCTACTTCCGTGTGGGAAATGTATGATTACGGCGACCACCGTGTCGTGAGCGGCAATTATTTGAAATGCTCCAATTTGGGCCTAACCTATCAATTCACTGAAACGATGCTGAAAAAATTGCGTTTGTCACGGTTGGATGTATCATTTTCAGCCACGAACCTGTTCACGATTTCGGCTAAAGAACTGAAGGGACAAACCCCGACCCAAGGAGGTTTCGCCAGCATCCAGTTGAGCGATCGGCCTACATATACTTTAGGATTAACTGTTTCATTCTAAAACATCGATTACATGAAAAAAATACTTGTTCTATGTTGCGTGGCAAGTTTATTCTGCGGATGTTCCCGTTTTTTGGAAGAATACTCGCAGGACCTCGCTAAAGTGGAAACTTTTTCCGATCTGGATGAAGTACTATTGGGAAAAGGCTATTTGCCATCAGGCAGATTCGAAAATAATACTTACGGAGTATCACCCGTGAATGCTTTCTTTCAAGCAACCCATCACATGGCAGACGAATTGGCTTTTAATGAACGAAGCAATATAGGCGATCTTGCCGGAATACAACCCCAGATGTTCGGTTGGTACACGTGGCAACAAAGCGTCGGTCTACCATACGAGGGTAATTCGCGTACTTCGGAAAGCAGAGACTGGAAGCAGGCGTATTCCTGTATCAATATTTGCAACATGGTACTGGCTTCCGTCAATGACCTGTCCGTGAATAATCAAGTGGAAGAACTACAAAAAAAACGTATCAAGGGAGAAGCTCATTTCCTGCGAGCTCTTTATTATTTCACCTTGGGTAATTTATACGGACAACCGTATTGTACCAAAACGCTAAATACTCCGGCCATACCGATCAAATTGACGGAGTACGTGGAGGACAAGGATTATACCGTCAACACGGTAGAGGAAGTATATACCCAGGTTCTTAACGATTTGGATGAAGCCGAAACTCATCTAAAAGATAACGAAGTGAAAAACTATCCTTACCGGGCGGATATTATTACCGTTTATTTATTAAAAAGCAGGGTATATCTTTACATGCAAAATTGGAAGAAAGCCTTAGAATATGCAAACTTGGTATTGGATAAGCGTGACGGATTATTGAATCTGAATTCACATACCCCGGATACGGAAGTATTAACCAAAGCGTCGCCCGAAACCATTTTCTCCATGGGAGGATATCCATTGGCCGGTTGCATGTATTGTTCTAGAGAAGAAGAGAATAAGTATCCGGCTTACGTCGTTTCCGAAGATTTACTCTCGGCTTTTATCGAAGGCGATAATGATTGGCGCACACAATATTATATCATGAAAGAATCCATAGGAGGTATATCGACGAATTATGTCTACACGGATGCATGGGTACTCTCAAAGGTAAAGGGCTGGGAATACGGTTATAAGGAATCTTCCGACCATTTTATGTTCCGGACAGCGGAGGCATACTTAAATGCAGCGGAAGCGGCAGCTTATTCGGGAGACGAGACAACAGCCCGCACAATGATCAAAACGCTACGGGATCATCGCCTAAAAGAAAGCCATGACGTGACTGAAAGCGGAAAAGAATTAGTGGACCTCATCCGCCGCGAACGTCAGTGCGAACTATGCTTTGAAGGTCATCGTTGGTTTGATTTGCGTCGTTATACAGTGTGTGACAAATTCCCGTACTCTAAAAAGATTACACATCGTTATATCAAATACGTGAAATCAGGTTTCTATCCTGTCATCTCAACCCCAACCGAAATCGTGGAATATGTTTTGGAGGAAAACGACGCAGCCTACACGCTGACGCTCCCCAAAGAAGTTTTGGATTTTCAGAATACACTACAAACAAACCAACGCCCGGTTCGCAAAGGGAAATCGATACCTGTCGGTAATTAACAGATATATAAACGAAAGAAATATGAAATCAGAAATATTAATTTTTATGATTGCTTTGACAGGTTGTTTGTGTGCTTGTCAGCAAGAAGATGAGTTGGAGCCACTTGATGTGACCAATTCTTTTGCCACTTCACCCGGTGCCACGGACGAGGAAACGAAACTCAAGGAGAATTTTTACAATACCACCGGATGTCATCTCCTCTTCAACGATACGCTCCGACACGAATACAAGGGAACGGATGAGAACGGAAAGCCTTATTATGAAACAGAACTTTTAGGACTGGAATACCAGCTAACAAGTACAAGTAACTTTCGCTTTAAGTTTGACTATCTGCAAACGTTGGAACAAAAACGTCAAGTTACTGCATTCCTGCAGAATGATTTGCTACCGTATATTAAAAACGTGATGCCTTACTCCCTGTTAGTGGCTAACGGTATTGATGAATATCAACGAAATACCATGGACGTCAGTTATGATTATGTCGGTTCCCCGTTAACCTACAACAATTTACGCTGTCTAGCACTAAATGTCAGCAGACTGTGGGGATTGACTCAAGAAGAGCGTAAAGCTTATGCGCAGGACATTTGCTGTGAAATAATTTTTGCCTCTTTCGGGGGAACCGCGGGCAATAAGTATACAGATGGAAAAGCAGGACAGTTTTTCTCGATTAACTACAATAACTATTCCACTCCCAAGTCATACTGGTGGGATCCCACGAATATCTTGAACCCGTTGGAGTTGGGATTTTTGGAAGATCCTTATGAAAATAATTTTTCCTCCCCGAAAGAAGATGCCGTGGCTTATATCAAAGCCTGCCTGTCAATGACGGAAGAGGAATTCTTTGAAAAATACGGGGAGAATGACATCAATGGATATACCAGACAGAAATATGACATCATCAAACCGTTACTCGAAGCAACCGGAATTAAATTTAATTGATTATGAAAAAGTATATAATAGCTATATTTGCATGTTGTTGGGCGATATTCAGCTCATGCAGTGATGATGACAAGTTGCCGAATATCAATCCCGCCGCCACGGGTGAATACACGGACGAACGTGACGGAAATACCTACGGATGGGTACGAATCGGCGATCTGGAATGGATGACTTCCAACCTTAAATATTATCCGGAGGCACCTTATTACGAATGCACGTACGATCTATTCGGGGCTAACTATGCGGTTAAGGTTCGCTCTCATCTCCTCGATATCGATTTCGCGGCAGACTACAAGGAATATGGGAACTTCTATACCTGGGAAGAAGCTCGCACGCTTTGTCCCGAAGGTTGGCGTTTGCCAACCGACGAGGACTGGAAAAATCTGGAAATAGCATTGGGAATGTCTGCCGGAGAAGCCGATTCGGAAGGTTGGCGAGGAGACCAAGAAGCCACCCTTCTCCGCCAAGGAGCGGAAGGAACGGGCATGGCATTTCAATTAGGAGGCGAAGTAGCTGATGCAGAGTCTTGGGGACAATCCCCTTTCTTATGCTTTGTCGGTGAATACGGGTATTTTTGGTCGGCTTCGGCAGTAGAGAACAACGGTTTACAGACCACTACCGTCTGGTTCCGCAAAATATGTGCCCATTACACGACTGTCTACCGAGGATCGGTTACTCTGTCTAGATTGATGCGTGTACGTTGTTGCCGAGATGCAAAAAAATAATAAACTTACAAATAATCTTTATGAATAAAATTTTCTTTTTTATCGCGACATTGCTATTATGCAGTGCCTGCACTTCCCGCCCCGAAGGATTCGTGATACGGGGCAGTTTTCCCGGACTACAGGATGGAATGATGGTTTCTCTTCGCAGTATGGAAGGTGGAGCGATATTGGCCATGGATACGATTCAAGACGGCAAATTTGAACTACACGGCGTAACAGCTTCACCGCAGTACTGTAATTTGATAATCAGCTCTAACACCTCTTCATCCGACATGAGCAAAATGGTTAATATTTATATGTTTCTCGATAACTCCGAACTGACAGTGAACGCAGCCCATTTAGACAGTCTACAATTTGTACATCCTCTCATATCGGAAACCGCCATACCGAAAGCCCGGGTGGAAGGCGGTCCGTTACAGCGAGAGTTTTATGAGTATCGCGATACCTTAACGCCTTTGCTGTTGACGGCCTCGGAGGTAAATAATGCTTTAGCCATGCTGAATATGCAAAACGACCAATACACGACAGAGGAATACAACAACCGATTTGACGAACTATATCCCAAGAAACTGACAACGGAAGCAGCTATCGATGCTGCTAAAATGGAATTTATCCGCCAGCATCCACAATCTCCGGTATCGCTTTTCATCGCAGAAGGCTTGTTGAACACCACTTTCATTCGCACTGCCGAAGAAATAAAGGAACTGACGCGCATTGCCGAACAAATCGAGGATACCGTGCGTCGTCCCCGTGTCTTAAAAATGGCTGAAATAGCAAAGACATTGTACAAGGGAGCATCATACAAGGATATAGAACTAACCGACCCGACAGGCAAAACCGTGAAACTATCACAGTATATACTTCCCGACCACTACACGCTGGTAGACTTCTGGGCTTCGTGGTGCGGTCCCTGCCGCTGGGCCATCCCCGACGTGAAACAAATTTATAAACGCTATCCCCAAGATCGACTATCCGTGATCAGCATATCGTTCGACCAAAAGAAAACAGACTGGGAAACGGCAATGAAAGAGGAAGCCATGCCTTGGACCCAATTATGGACAGGCAATCGCGACCAAGTTACCGCAGCTCAGCGTGCCTACAACATCAGTGGCATTCCACGCTTGATGCTCATTGCCCCTGATGGCAAAATCGTTTTTAGCGGTAACGATGCTAACGCATTACGGGTTGCCGTGGAAGAATGTTTAGGGAAATAAGATATATCGAAAATTAGACAAGAAAAAATAATAGAATAATGAAAAAGCTCTGTTTTTTATTACTGTTCGGCGCTGCTGCTTGTACGCAGCAGCCTACCGATCATTTTATCCTGCGGGGTACAGTCCCCGGAGTCATGGACAGCACGAAAGTTACCCTACGAACAGTCACCCGCTGGGACAAAGATTTAGCTAGCGCTTACGTCATTGACGGGAAGTTTGAGTTGCGCGGGCAACTGGATGCTCCCACCCTATGCAAACTTAGCCTAAACAACGCACGTTCTTACGAGCTTGATTTTTTTGTCGAAAACGGCAAACTTACCTTTACCACACCACATATCGACAGTCTGCCACAAGCGTACGGACTTTACGACATCCGAAAAGAAAAGAACTATCGGGTGGAAGGTTCCACCACGCAAGATGCGTACTACCGCTACCAACAACAAACCCTTCCGTTGCGTTACGGCATACAGGAACTCCGCAAGCAGGCAAATCAAATCCCGGACTATAACAGTCGATTGGAAGCCATGAATGCGGAACTAGACAAAACAAGCCGGGCATTTATCCGTAACAATGACAATCTGGCTACCAATCTCTACATTGCCGGGACATTGAAGAAACCCGCATTCACCTACGATCAAACTTATCTTGACGAACTGGAACAACTCTTTGCTTCCTGTCAAGATACCTGTGCCGCACTGAAAGATTTCCGCAGTTATCTCCGTGATGCCTCCCGGCTAGTCCAAGGATCCCCGCTACAAGAGGCTGAAGTGGTCAACGACAAAGGAGAAAGTGTATCACTGATCGCCCAGTTGAACAGAGAAGGGTACACGCTGATCGATTTTTGGGCATCGTGGTGTATCCCCTGCCGAGTGAGCATAATATTCCTACGCGAAATATACAAAACTCACGGGGATTCAATTCGCTTCATCAGCATATCCCTCGATCAACAAGAGGCCGACTGGCAAAAAGCCTTGAAAGAAGAAAAACTGCCATGGGCACAATTCCGTAGCCTACCCGAACAGACTAAAACATTCATAGAACAATATAATCTCATTGGAATTCCAGCCTTCTTTATCATCGATAGCGAAGGACGAATCGTCTTTTCAGGCAGTTCCATGAACGAACTGACGGAACAACTACCTAAAATGATTACAAACTCTACACACTGACAATTAGCTGCATACCCACCCAATGGGTATCGTGAAGGGACTGTCTAACAATAAACCGTTAGCAGTCCTCTTTTTTTTCTTTTCCCAAATGATCTTTTTCCGATTTGCTTCCTTATGCAACTCTCAATGATCCTTCATGCTTTAAAAACGGATTTTTGGCGTAATTACTAATTACTTTCTGTAAATTATCCCACCCAAAGCCATATTTACCCCGGCACGCCGCAATCTTTTTGATATTATGTGCAATAGCTTTTAATCCGAACTCTATACCGACTCCGTTAATCCCTCTTAATCTGAACCGTCTGAACTTACCTGCTTCTTTAATATCTGCAAATACTGCTTCAGGTTCAACGGGTCTTTTCTTCCTGTGAAATATCCATTCTTCGCTGTTGAGCATATATCTGATTTTTTCTTTGTACCGGTTGAGCGTGTGATTCACTTCTATCTGTCTGTTCCCCATAGCTTTGTTACAAAGCCCCCGAACGGGACATCCCAGACATTTTGCAGCCCTGTATATACTGACCTGTGAGATATATCCTGCATCGGATTTCCGTTTTTCTTCCCGGATGAAAAACAGATACTGGCCCATTGGACAGACGTAGTAATTTCCTTTCGGGTTATAGAACAGATTCTGCACGAGGAAGGCATTTTTCTTGTACTTACGTTTCTGCTCCTGATGGAACATATTGTACTTTACGTAAGGGATGAGGTTAGGACCAAACAGGTATTCATAGTTCTGCTCACTTCCGTAACCCGAGTCGGCAACCACCACTCTGCTTTGTCTGCCGTAACGTTTTTCAAAACTCTCCAGGAAAGGGATAAGCGTGAGCGTATCGGTGGGTCGGTGATAAACGGCATAATTGGTAATGAACTGGTTTTCCGTGGCTATCTGTATATTGTAACCGGGCTTTAACTGGCCGTTTTTCATGGCGTCCTCCTTCATGCGCATGAACGTGGCATCTTCATCAGTTTTCGAATAGGAGTTGCGTTTCCCCATAATATCAAGAGCACGCTCATATTCAAGCATTTTCGGGATGTATTCCTTTGCTGTCTTTTCTACTGCCTTCTTTATTTTCTTCGGAACATCCGTACTATTCATCTTTTCCTTTATACGGGATGTCCGGGCCTGGAACTCTTCCACGGAAAGTTCTTCGTCCGGTCGTGTTTCATGGCTCTCCATTTCAAGAACCTCTTCTGCTTCGGAGAGGATACGGCGGGTCTTTTCCCTCAAACGGGTATCATACGTTTCTATACTCCCACGCCACACAAAGGTGTATTTATTGGCAACCGACTCGATTTTCGTGCCATCGATGTATTGAACTTCCAGGGAGACAAAACCCTCCGAATGAAGGAGTTCCACTACCCGCGTAAAAATAGCGTCAAAAGAATCCTTTAAGCGTTTGCCACGAAAATAATTGATCGTACGGAAGTCCGGACGTGCCCCGCCCGATAACCACATGTAATGAATGTGTTCCTGAAGCTGACGCTCGATTTTACGCGAAGAGTAAATATTGTTCAGATAAGCATAAAGCAATACTTTTAACATCATGCGAGGATGAAAACAGCTGTTACCACCTCCTTTATAACTGGCGAGCACCTGACTGACGTCGAGACGATCCACGATACTGTTCAGCACACGCACGGGATGAATTACCAGGCAAATTAATGTTTATACGGCTTTGGATCGCACGCTTTAATTATAATTCACTATAAATCAATATATCACATCAAGTAAACAAGGTTCAAAAAAAGGGAGAGCCTGAAAGAGACTCTCCCATCCTGCACATTATTTCTTCAACGTTTTTAAAATCAGTTCTTTGAGAGCCAATTTGTTGGGTGCAGGTGCATTGACAGAAACAATGTAACCTTTGCGGTCGAAAATTAGAAACCGAGGAACTCCAACGATTCGATACTCTTTGGCAAAACCTTTGGTCCAGCTGTTAATAAAGATCAAGTGACCGGCGAGTTCTTCGGTAGCAACAATCTCTTTCCAGCTGTCCCATTCGATGGAGGTTCCGATACAAACACTAAGAAATTCTACCTCTTCGCCTTCCAACTCCTTTTCCAACTGTTTGAAATAGGGCATCATCCTTCGACAGGGGGAGCACCAGGTGGCCCAAACATCTACGACGATGACTTTTCCGAGTAGTTCAGAAAGGGCCAATGAACTACTATCCGGTTGCATTCCTTTGAAATCAACAGCGGGAATGCCCGGTTTTGACCAAGCCAACTGTTTTTCTATTAATTCTAATCCGTTTTGATAGGATTTTCCGAAAAATGTCTTCCCCACGCTATCTATCAGTTGTTGGTATTGTTCATAATACCGAAAACGGGTGATTTCATTATACAAATAATGTTGTTGAAATTTAAAATCACTCAAACAGGTAGATTTGTATTTGAATGCTTCTCGCAATTCGACAGGATCACCGTATTTGTGCCATACGTATGTTCGTAACATCTCTCCAGCGTAAGGAAGTTGTAACAATGCAGTTTGTTGCAATGTATTTTCCGGCTGCATTTCTTGATAATAATTGGATAATCTTACCGTATCGGAAAGATTTCCGGCATTTCGTTGTAGGTAAGCAAGAGCATAGAAATCAACATCAGCCTCCATTTTAGCTTTTAACAAAGAGTTGAAAGTGGCATTGTCGGTAGCCTTCTCCGGTTTAAGTTGTTGACGAACTCGAAGCAGGTCTTCCAATTCCCGTGTAAAAGTTACCGGATCTGTGCTATACCCACCTCCGAAACGTTCATATAGAAAAGCATGTTCTCGTACTAAAGTTGCAGCTCGTTCCCATTGAGACAATACTTGATTTTCTGGCGTCTGTTCTCCTTCTAATACAATTCCCTTCGTTCGAAAGCGGAGACGAATAGTTTCGTTTCCTTTCAGATAGAGCGGATGCATAACGCCCCGTTCTGTTCCTAATAAATAGAAACCTTCTTGAGGTAATGGAACACTCAAATGGAAGCAGCCATTTGAATCGATTGGGGCAGAAGCAATAGGAATAAAACTACCCGCTTGACAACAGTATAGGTGGAACTCTTCCTGACGATTGATCTCATTTTTCCCCTCGATGGTCACGGAAGGAGCTGTACAGGCAAATAGCCCCATACAAGCAAGTAAACAAGTTATGAGTTGTTTCATGATCATATTTAAAATGTTGTTGTAAAGGAAACATGCCTCCACAAAATCTAAATTTACGAAATATTTTACTTGAGTATGTCATTCATTTTAAGAAGCGATAGAATCGTAAACTCCCGTTCCCCAAGAAAATTGTATCAATTTGATAAATAATGCTTTTTTTACTTTGCCTTCTCCGGTGTATACTTTCTCTGCCGGCTGAATATTTCCGGCTTGTATCGGATGCAGGTAGAGTTTGTATTCTCCGTTTTGGTGGGTAGCAATGACAACATAATCGAACCAGTCCGGCTCACTGCCATAAGGAGCAAACTTAACATACTCCATATAGGTGATAGTTTCTCCACTACCAATGCCTAAATTCTGAGGGATCTCTTCCCAAGTATTTAATTTGCAGGCAAATACTTCATTACCTTTGGTATAATAAATGATATCGTTGTTTTCATTGACTGTTCTAAAATCTGCATTCAATACACCTAAATCGGAAGGCATCTCTACCATTTCTTTGATGGGATTGCTGTTTACTCGATTGATTAGAGTACCATCAATGTTCATCAAGTAATATTTGTTTCCATTTTTCATGATAGCATACGCCACATCTCCTTGAGCATATATGCTGGGGGATCTGCTACCCATAAAAATCAATTCCATATCCATATTGTTGGGTGAAATGCCGGAGTTGTCTGTGTACATTAGAAGGGAAGTACCTCTTGTTACACTACAAAAAGAGGAAGAGATTTCATCATACAACAGCGGTTGTTTTGCCCCGACAGCATGGTATTGAGAAGACAACCGATAATTGCCGTCCACTTTGATTGAAAATTGGGTGTAAGGGGCGCTATTTTTCATCGCCGGGATGGTGTAGAGGTGATTGTCAACCACAGCATGAATATCACTGGGACCATTGAACAGGTGGGTTACTTTCCGATTTTGAGGGAATTCATAGAAGAAGTTGTCATAATCTCTGATTAATTTTCCACTATAATAGTCTAAAGCCACGATGTCCTGTTCGCTAGCGACAAATACAGAACTAACCTTTACGTTAGCGTTCGTTGTTGAATCGAATTCGCTATAATAACGAGTGAAAGCTAAAGATACCGGGGCCCCGGCCATCTGTTTACCATTGATGCTGGAGATAAAATTGGGCATGGTCTTGGTAGGAGTGATCAAATCCAAATCGGTGCCATTGCTATTTTCTTTTAGGACCCACCAAGCGTCTGTGGTTTCTGTTCCCACGGTCAGGTTGTATCTCTCGTAAGCGTAAATACCTGTTGCTTTGTCCTTCGCACAGAAAAGCAAATTATAACTCCCGGTTCTTAAACTGATCTTGTAATCCAAGTCCTGTTCAAAAGAGATAGTGTCCACGTTGTTAGACCCACTGTTGAACGCGATAATACCCCAAAAACAGTCGTATTCCCGATTGGCCGGTGTAATTTGGGGTTTTAGTGAAATGGTATCGCCAACTATTCGGTTGTAGGCTTCTTGTATTCCCGAAACAGTGATTTCCAATTTGTCTGTATAGTCGTAATTGCCTTTGTCTTCATAGCAGGCGATTTCTAAACAGGCTATACACAAGGTAAATATAACATGTAATATTCTCATAATATGTCAATTAAAATTAATCATCTGGTTAAACGTTACTTGGGAAAGTAACCTCTGCACTATTGCTATCGTTCGGATTTTCTCGCAAAGGAGCTTTTCCACTGGCGATATTTGCCGGGTCATTATTGAAGGCATTCAACGCTTCTTGGAATTTCCCTCTCCAGAAAATCAGATTCGGTCGATCGTTGACCATTTGATCCAACCAATTTTCGTCCACTTTATCATGCAATACCTCGATCATCAGTTCGTGTTTCGGTTTGCTGTAGGCACCCAAATAGCTCTGCACGGAGCTATATCGAGTCCAATTAACAGGTTGTTCCAATTGGTCTGAAATATTTAACAACATAATTAAATTTTTAGCTTGTCCCAATTCTAAATCGTTGGAAACCACCAATTGTATACGAAGACGAACTTTTTCTGTTTTCAAAGAGTTATCACGGAGAACTATGACAGGAACATACCCGGTAATCTCTCCTGCTTTGATTTTTAATAATGCTTTTGCTTCTGCATCCTCAAAGGCAATATAATGTTTTCCGGCAACGGCAGAATTACTCCATTCCGTAACGATAGAATCGGTCAAATGGCCTTGGTCATCATGATTGTAGGTAACATCATATCCCGGAATTTGCACGACTTCAATCTGACGATCGTGGTCAGCCACTCTTCCGGAAATAGAAACAGGCAAATAAACGGTGTCTCGATTTTGAGTTCCCCAAATGAAAGAGTAGGTCATTTCATAATTTCCCGCTTCTTTCGGGCTGAAACTGATACGTGTGACATCTTGAAACAGGAATCCTTTTTCTTCCTGACATCCTGTAAACGCGATGCCCAAAAACAGTATAAATAAATAGGTTATTTTTTTCATGTGATATTCAATTTATTGGATGTAAAGACTTTCTGCTTTCGGTAAAGGCAACACGTAAATTAATGCAGATCCGACGGTAGAAGTTCCGAAAATTTTACTTCTACCCAAACGTTTGTAAGCATAGAAAGCTTGTCCTTCGCCGTAAAATTCCCGATTGTATTCTAAAATCAACGTTTCTAATAATTCTTCCGTGCTGCCAAAAGTTACCGGAGTAATATCGCGAGCAATACACACTTCTTTATATAAGTCGTTTGCATTTTGGATAGATCCACATTCCATCGCAATCAGATACATTTCGGCCAAGCGGAATAAAGGAATAGAGTTTTTGGCCAAAACCGGCATATTGGTAGCTTGAGTATATTTGGTTATATAGTAGTAATAGGTCCACCAATAATCGTCATATACCTCTTTCCACATTTTTCCACGACGGATGTCTGTAGTTCCTGAAGCCCAGAAATACTTTAATGTCGTGCTGTTGGTGTAGAATGTATTAGCAGCACTGATTTTAGAATCGCTCAGATTGTACACGTTCAAATTGAAAATGTGTTCAGAAGAGAAGATCAAGTCTCCATTGGCACAATCCGTGGTGGTACCTAAACGGAACACCGCGTTGCCGTTGGGATCTTTGGCATCAATTACTTTTTGGGCATATTTCAACGCTTCGCTTTTGTTTCCCAACCACAACTGCACGCGAGCTTTTAAGGCACAAACAGCATAATAATTCATACGCATTTGACGGTCGCGCAAGAAATTATCGTCTTGAGCCACTTCCAATGTACTTAACTCTTTGATAGAAGCTGTAAGAATCGGGTCATTCGCTTCCAAACATCTTTCGGCTTCATTCAAATCAGCCAATAGCTTGGTAGTAAAATCGTTATAGGAGACCAGGTGATTGGGGACGATAGAAACTGTAGTGACGTAAGGAAGAATGGTTCCTTCGGACAAATTAGTCGGTACGGGACCGAATAGGCGCAATACATCGAAGTGGCAAAAAGCCCGGATAGCCAAGGCCTCTCCTTTGATAATCTCGTAGTTATTGCCCTCGAACACCTCTTTCCGTGCATCGATGTTGTTTAACAGTCCATTAACATCTGCAATTACTTTGTACAGATTTCCATAAAAACTATTGATTTTAGTTTCCACATCACCCTGTTCGTAATTATAAGCTTTTAAATATTTACCTAAATCGTCAGTATTAGTCCAATGTTGTGCTAACATTTCTATACTTCCGTAAGTCAAATCTTCTCCATACAGGTTATTCGACTTCATGCGGATGTACGCGCCAATCAAAACATTCCGGAATCCTGCTTCTTTTTCAAACATTTCGGACTCTTCTTTTTCAGCTTGTGGAGCAACCTCCAGCCAGTCGTTACAAGCGGTGATACAACACAACTGCAACAGTATGAGTATGTAATTTATCTGTTTCATAGTATCAAATTTAGAATCGCATGGATAATGAAAAGGAGAAACGGCGAGAAAATGGATAAGACAATCCTCTTTCCTGTTTGATGGTCGACCAATAGAACAGATCGCTCAAGTCCCCGCTTATAGTCAAGGTCCGTATACCTAAACGCTTCTGTAACCAGGGATTATTCAAAAACTCGTAGCTGACGTACAGGTTTTGACCAATTAAAGTGCGTTCATCCTGTACAAAACGAGTGGTTGCATAGGTACTGGATTCGTTATTCAATCCTTTAAACAGGGTCTCGTCTCCCGGTTTTTGCCAACGGTCAGTAAATACCCGTTCGTCTACATTGTATCGTTTGTCTGCATTTTCTACTTTGGAAGCTAAAGTGGAGTTATACAATTGCCCTCCAAAACGATAGGCAAACGATAGATTGAGGGAAAGGTCACGCCAACGGAACATGGTACTGAAATTGCCCCGGTATTTCGGTTCGCTAACTCCACAATATACCCGATCGTTTGCATCCCAAGTGTACGATACCTCTCCATTTTGTTTTAAGAACATTTCGCGTCCGGTGCTGGGATCTATACCCATGGAGCGAACCGCATAAATGCTATTTTGGGATTCTCCTTCTCGAAGCACTTTATTCGGTAGGGTTCCGCCTTCCAGCAATCGTTTAGAGTATTCCGATTTAAGAGCATCTGATAGTTTAACGATCTCGTCTTTATTGTGTACCAACGAACCGGTCAAAGTCCAGATTAATCTTCTTTCGGTGTCCCGAATCAAAAATCCGGTGGCTTTTAATTCAAATCCGCGATTTTTCACCTTACCGATATTTTCCACGTAAGAGGTAAATCCGTTAGATAACGGTAACTCCAAAGAAGAAAGCAAATTAGATGTTTTTTCCAAATAAAAATCCGCGATGAAATTCAAACAGTTATTGAATGTATTGATTTCGATTCCTAAATTGTATTTGTCAGTTTTTTGCCATTCCAAATTAGGATTGTCCAACGCTTTTTGATAAGCACCCATCCATTGATAGTAGCGGTCGTTTAAATAGTAGGAGTAGGTGGAGATGGCTTGGTAGGCACTGAAATTTTGAGAACCGGTCTGCCCGTAAGAAGCCCTTAATTTTAGGCGATCGATAAAATCAACCGATTTCATGAATTTTTCGTTATGGATGTTCCAACCGATACCGGCAGAGTAGAATGGTGCAAATTTTTTGTCTTTCCCGAATTGAGAAGAACCATCTGTTCTGTAAGCAAAATCTACATAATAACGGTCATCGAAAGAGTAGTTCAAGTTTCCAACAACACCCATCCGTCGAGTGATGTTTTCAGAACCTGTTGGTTTGCCATTCTCCTCGTATTGTAAAGCAGTGGAGAGGAAATCCAATGTTTCTTCCACAAATCCTTCTACCACGAAGTTGTAGTTTCTATATTTTTTCTGGGTCAGATCAACATTCAAACCGGCATAGAGCAGGTGTTTGTCGGCAAATATTTTGGAGTAATTCAAAGTCAAGGCAAAATCGTAATCGTAATTTTTACTGGAGCCGTAATTGTAGCGTCCTTTTCTAAAAATCCCGCTATCGGTTTTATATTGTTCTGCTTCAAAATCAGTATGTTGTGCTGGTTTAAAATCATCCGATTCTGAACTTTGGGTGGAAATGCCGGCTCTTCCACGAGCAATAAATCCTTCAAATGGTCTCCATTCGATGGAGAAATTGTTGGTAATGTTGGTATATTGCTGTTGTTTTAACAAATGTAAAGTAGCGTTATATAGAGGATTTCTGGGTAAACGACTCAATCCTCCCCAATAGTCGGTGTCATTATCGAACAATTTGACGATTTTTCCATTGTCATCATACGGTTTCCAGTAAGGATTTAATTGGGTGTAATCGGAAAATGAACCGTAAGGAGAATCGTTAGATTTAGTAAAACCGATGGTCAACGCGTTCTGGAAGATTAATTTTTCGTGGTGATAGGTCAAAGTGATTCCCGCGTTAAAATTGTTGCGATCAGAATCTTTCATAACTCCAGCCACGTTATTATATTGAATGGAAGCTGAGTAGCGGAAACTTTTGTCTCCACCTTCCAAACGGAGGTTATGGCGGTGCCCCACGCCCGTTCTTAATGGTTTTGATAGCCAGTAGGTGTTCACTCCCCTTTCCACATCGGCCAAGATGGATGCATATTTGGTTTTTAACAAATAATCTCTAGAAGGAGAATAACTTTCATAATATCCCGAAAGTTGTTCCAATTTCAACTTATCTTTGGCACTCAACAAGCGGTATTCTGTCAAATCGGGGACTTCGATGTTGACACTTCCATTATAAGTCAATGCCAATTTCCCCATTTCAGGCTCTTTGGTGGTGATAACTACAACTCCATTAGCTCCTCGAGATCCGTAAATGGCAGTGGAGGTACCGTCTTTCAATAACGTGATACTGGCAACTTCATTGGCGTCCAAGTCCATCATCCGTTCCAAAGTGATTTCAAAACCATCCAACACGATGAGTGGAAGATTGATACTGGTTTTGCTATTGTCTTGCAACTCCTCCAAATTGGGCAGGCTGGCTGCTCCACGAATTTGGATGTCTGGCAGATGATTCGGATTGGATCCCATTTCATTGTTGCTTAAGATATTAAAAGAAGGGTCAATGTTACCGATAGTGGTCAATAGGTTTTTATTACCGAATGTTTTCAACTCTTTTTCAGTGATGGTAGTTACGGCTCCGGTATAAGATTCTTTGCTTTTTTTAAAAATACCCGTCACGACAACATCTTCCAACTCATTTTTTGCCGGCTTCAACACCACAACAATTTCAGGAATCTCCTTGTTACTATCAATAACAATTTCTTTAGATTCCATTCCAACCATTGAAAACTGTAATACATGTTTCCCTGCCGGGATTGAAAAGGTAAATTTCCCGTCAACATCTGTCGCGGCACCAATGGATGTTCCTTTTATCAACACCGTCACTCCCGGTAGGTGCTCTCCTTTTTCATCGGAAACCTGTCCGGACACCTTCACGGATTTCTGTATGATTTCCTTAGCTTGACGTTCCCTGATCACGATTACACCCCGACTCACCTCATAACCAAAACGTGTACCCTCGAAGATTCGATTCAAAGCCTCCTCGACTGTAACTTTTTCCAGCTTCATATCCTTACAAGGAACATCTCTCAACACATTTTCATTATAAAGGATATTTACCCCACTCTGATCCTTAATCTTCATCAACACGCTACTTAACGTTTCTGAACGTATTTCCAAAGAAATCATTTTGTTCTGTGCGCTCACTGAAGTTGGTACCAAAACAACGAATCCAATCATCAGAAAATAAACCAAACGCATAACTAAAAATTTTTTTCTCCAACAAAGGGATGATGTATAATCATCCAATCGTTTTTTCTTCATAAATTTGTCAAACATTTTATTTGTATTAAATGAATAATATGTAAACGAGAGGGTATAAATAGTTGGTAGCTTGCTATACTCTCTTTTCTTTTATTAATTTCCTTTCCGTATATATACCGTTCGGTTCTTTACCTCAAATTTCACATTTACACCAAGTTCAAAAAGAGAAAGAAATTCTTGTATATCTGTAAATCTATCTAGGTTTCCAGAAAATTCTAACGCTTTCAAAGTACTATCTTCAAACACGACCTCCACGTTATACCATCGTGATAATGTCTTCATTATCATGTCTAGAGTCTCCCCTTGGAAGGATAAACGGTTATCTTTCCAACTGATATAATGATTTACATTTACTTTCCGAACGATCGATTGGCTATTTTCTTTTTCAAATATCAGCTGTTCCTCCGGTTTCAAAATCACAGACGGATTTATTCCATCATCAAATTTCACTTTACCATTTACCAAGGTTGTAACCAGAGCTGTCTCATCCGAATAACATTTTATATTAAACTCCGTTCCTAACACTTCTATATTTCCTGATTCCGTTCTCACGATAAAAGGGGCTGATTTATCTTTTACCACGTCAAAATACGCTTCACCGCTTAAAATCACCTCCCGCTTACCACCGGCAAACATTACCGGATATTTCAAATGTGAATCAGAATTCATCCATACCCGTGTACCATCTGCCAATACCAACAAATACAAACCACCCCGGGGAACTATTAATTGATTAAAAACGACCGTATCTGTATTAGTTTGTTTCAAACGATTATATTCCAATCCTGTCGAGTCTGCAGCAATCAATACATTCCCGATCTCTTCCCAATTACGATACTCTTTTCCTAACACAACTTGTTCCCCGTCCGCTCTCACCAATATTGCTTTCATCTCCGCCGGAAAAATATTTTCCTGCTTTACAATCGTACTCGTTTTCGGCAACAACACTTCTATTTGTTTCCACTGCAACAAGATTACACAAACAACAGCCACACACGCTGCACTTGCCATCCACATTGCCACTCGCAAACGTTTTCTCCTTTCCATTTGATGTTTTAGCCGCAAAAAAGCATCTTTTCCTGAATAACGTTTCCGTTTTTCTAATTTCTTGCCCACGTACTCTACATCCCGTAATTTCTCCACTATATCATTCTCCTTCTTCTCTACCTCCTTCCCCTCGGCTAATAAGTTTTCTATCGCTTTGTCTACAACCACACGTGATTGATCATGTATCTCATCCCATTTCATATCATTTCTGTATTTATTTTCACAACAGACACTCGATACAAAAAAACGGGTGACAAGAAATTAAAAAAAATTCAATAATTCTACACGAAAAACAACCCGACAATTACCATCCAAACATCCCCTAATTGCTCACGTACAAAAGCATAGGCCCTCTTTTTTTGTGTTTTCACCGTATTTTCAGATATACCCAACTTCTCTGCCATATCCCTTACTCTTTCTCCTTTCATACTTCGTAATAAAATATCCCGTTGTTGCTCGGGTAAACGTGTGATCACGGTATAAAAACGAGTAATAGCCTCTTCCTCCAAGGCCATCTCTACAGCATCACTTTCATCACTAACGACTTGCCCCATCCACACCTCATGGACCTTTTTACTTCTTTTCTGGTCTCGAACAAAATTAAGTGCGGCATTGTACACGGCACGGTATAAATAAGCAGTAATTACTTTTATATCTTCAAAACAGACAGTTGAAAGCCACAATTTCACGAAACATCCCTGCACCACATCTTCCACCATCTGGTCATTCCCCATAATTTTTGCCGCATAGCAACATAGTGGAGCATAAAAATAATCATATAGCTCAACCCAAGCTTTATCCTCTTTACGATTAACCCCATCTAAAAATTGCCTGTATTCCATCACAACTCTCTTAAATCTCACAAATATATCGATTCCAATATTATCTGCAAAAATATAGTTGTAAAAATCAAAGTTCGTCAAACCCTCTGTGCATTAGGCCAGATGTTTGTGCCACTTTTCTTCAGAACCCATCTTTCAATGAATACATTATCATTCCATTTAAAAAAAATGGAGTACATACATCTCACACTATTCGCAAACCAAGGAACTATTAAACACAAGAAAAAAACACTAAGCTATCACAACACAAAGACGTATCAAAGACGTTCGTGAACGCCTTTGATACGTCTTTGTAGCGAAGTTAATACGTCTTTAATCCCTAAGTACATCGAATATGCAACGGATAAACAACGTGTATTACCTTGAAAAAAGTTTACTGTAAACCAATTTCAGGAAATTACATTCCCCGTTCTCCCAGTCATTGTACCGGAATATAAATTTCAGTAATCAGATTTTCCGGCTCGGTATGATCCGGATGGTTCAGATACTTCTCGAAACCGGGAGTATCTCCCAACTTATAACCTTTTTCCGGAATCCACTTGGCATAAATTGTATCATACACGGCACGTAAGTTTTCATACGGTCCTTGATAACGAAATACCGCATATTTTCCCCCGGGAACTTCTTTTACACCAACCTCCCCTTTCGGCTTTCCGACACGGGGAAGTACAAGACACACATCTGTCCGCAATTTATCCTGCTCCGTCACCTTCGGATCATCATGGTAAACACAGATATGCTCCACTTCCGGGGCAAAAAGATTTTCTTCCCTCACGTAATTCCACAATCTTTGCCATGCCGCACAATAATCCAACTGATTATATGCACCCATTAGCCAAATGTAAATCACTCGTTTCGGGGCCAACACTCGTTCTTCAAACTCTAACTTCAAATCGGGTCTCATTTCTACTGGTTTCATAATCGTGCAATTTTTATTATTACGATATTCATTCGGCGAAATACCATAGAATTGCTTGAAACTTTTCGACAAAGAAGAAGGCACATCATACCCAACCCGATAAGCAATGTCCTGCACGGACAAATCGGAATAGCGTAACAAGCGAGCTGCAGTCTCGACACGTACCCGGGTGATGAAAGCCCCCACAGGTTCTCCCAGAAAGGCACGCACGATCCGGTGGAAATGCCAAGGAGAAAAACCGGACATCTCGGCTAACATCCCGAGATCAATATTCTCATCCAGATGATTATTGATATATTCCACGATCACGTTGATCCTTTTCAAATACTCTTCTTTCGTTGTCAATTTCTGTTCCATATTCTTTTGTATTTCGAAACAAAAGTAAGTCCCTGAATTGGGAGAGACTTTTCCGATCTTGCTAAATTAGTTCGCTTACACCTCCCCCTTCACAAATTGAAAGTCCAGCCAGTAAGTTGCCCGCTTTGCAGTGAATTTCAAAACACAATAAGTCGGGTCATTCACACCTCCGGGAAAATGCTCGATAAACCAATCCTGCCACAAGGCTTTCTTTTCTGCCTCGTCGGTAATAATCTCGATGTACCCGGTCAGCACGACACTGTTAATCTCCTTCTGGAAACACACTCCCGCTTTAGGATTCACCCGAAAGTGTTCCGTTTTCTCGGAATACGTTCCGGTAGCAAACCAGATTGTAGTTATCCCCTCCGCTTTCACCTTTGACATCGGTACAGGACGGGGAAAACCGTTTTCGTCAATAGAAGTCAGTACCACACTTTCGCATTGCTCCAGTAATAATTCCGCTTTTCGTTTCAATTCTTCCATATATCCATTTTATTTAATTATAAATACAAAAGTAGAGTTCCGAGAAAAGAATCTTTTGTAAAAAATCGACTTTTATTCCCCTAAATAAGTGATCGGAGTATCTGCCGGTAAGGACGTGAAAACCATCGGGGAACTACCCGATAATTTCTTGAACTCCTTCACCAAGTGAGAAGAATCATAATACCCGCAATCGACCGCCACGGAAAAGAGGTTATTCCCGGAAACCTGACGAAGTACATCCATTGCCCGACGAAATTTCACGACCCGGCTATACTCTTTTGGCGTGTAACCCGTGGCATGTTTAAAACGACGTTCAAAATGGCGTTGACAGATGCATACCCGACTCATTAACTCCCGAATAGGTAACAATCCCCCGGACTGACGGATCACCCCGGTTGTCCACACGATTTGCCTGTCAACTTCCTCCGCATATTTCAACCGAGACATCAAAAAAGCTTCAATTACTTGCAATCTTTCTACCAACGTGTTTTTCTCCCTCAAAAAAGAAGCGAACTCTTCATGAAAAAGAAATCCCACGTCCCTCAAATGAAGTCTCTGCCCACTCAATTCCCCTAAAGGCTTTTTTGTGAAAACAGTCAACCCGCAGGGAGTGAATCTGACCCCGATCACGTGTAGAGATCCGGCACAAACCGACAACTCCGAGTAAGTCTTCATCGCTCCCACGAAATAACCGTGTAAAGGATCAATACCAAACCGATTTTTATCCTCCAGGTTACGCACATCATCCAAGTTAAAAATGAAATCGGTACAACCATCAGGCAAAATTATCATCTTCTCACCCATTTCCGGTGAGCCTTTCACTTCCCAATATTTGTCTATATAAGGAGATAACACCGGATGAGGGGAATATTCTTGGTACATGGATTCAATTATTGGTATCAAGGCAAAGCTACTAAAAAAATCCGGGACGACCATACCATCTCCAACACAGGCATCATTTTGAGAAAAGTCTCTTCTACAGGTAATTTGGGGAGAAATTCCACAACTGGGGCAAAATTTTCCACAATCGTAAAATTCAAGCAAACACACGTACAAACTGTTTTTCAATACGTTATCATTTTACCACACGAATGGCACGGGCATTGCCTTTGTTTAGGCATAGAATAAAACATCAAAACAAAAAACTATGAGAACGTTTATTTTTTTAGCAGTCAGTTTGTTTTCCATCGCCTTCCTCGGAAGTTGCGTGGAAAGTTCACAAAAATATAAAGCTTTGCAGGCAAAAGTAGATTCTTTACAAGCCGTTAGCAACGGACAAAGTGACGAAATGGATAAACTTTTAGCAGATCTGAATGACATTTCCGCCGGAATGCAATCTATCCGCGAGGCTGAACACATTCTAGCCATCGAATCACAGAGTGACACGAAAAACAGCAAGAGTAAAAGCCAGATTACCGCTTTAAAAAATGATGTGCAAGCACTTTCTGACGCTATCGCCGGTTACAAAGAAAAAATTGCTAAACTGGAAGGGACTAACAAAAGACAATCCGCTGAATTCAAGAAATTAATCGCCGGATTAAACGAAGAGTTAGCCATCAGAGATCAAAAGATCAACGAAATCAACCAGATTTTGGCTGCCAAAGAAAAGGAACTAGGTATCAAGACTCAACAAATAGCAGAACTTAACCAAAACGTGAGCAATTTACAAGAGGAATCAACTTCCCAGAAAGAAACGATTTCCAATCAAGACAAATCGCTCAACACGATCCACTACCTGTTAGGTTCCAGAAAAGGGCTAAAAGAAGCTAATGTGATCTCAAGACAAGGAATCTTCTGTCCGCCAATCGTTTCTTCTCAAGCTCAAAATGCAAAATTCGTGGATGCCGATATGCGTGAATTGACATCCATCCCGTTAAACACTAAAAAAGCCAAAATCCTTTCCGTTCACCCAAGCGAATCATACGCATTGGAAACCGGGGATGACGGTATGCAGACTTTGAAGATTAGCAACCCGAGTGCATTCTGGAAACAAACAAAGTACTTGGTAGTGATGATCAACGAATAAGGAAAGATTCACACACTCATATACACACAACACACACAGGTAAGGTGTTCGGGGTCCTCCCGAATGCCTTTTTTCATGCCCATTTGTTTTTTCCCTTATTTTACTGTTATTTGTAATAATTACAGCGAAACCTATCGTGCCTATCCAAACATATTAGATTTTTGGAAAAATCTCGAAACAGGGTATAATCTATTTATCAAGGATTTAAAGGAGTTAAATATCTCCGTGGACAAACTCGGTAACTATCAATTTTCAAAATAACGGAATAACCTGTCTCTAAAAACACTACCTTAGTGCCTTATTACAAAAGGAGACAGCAATATGCTATTCAATAAAAACGAAAACAAACCGGCATCCTCCATCGAGGAAAAAATCAAACTCTATCGTCGTCAGGGTCACATTGTTCCCCCCCGAAAGATTATCAAGAACGCGGAACAGATTGAAGGCATCCGCGAAAGTGCAAAAATCAACACGGCCGTTTTGGATCACGTGGCGGCTAACATCCGGGAAGGAATGTCAACCGAGGATATTAACACGCTGGTATACGATTTCACCGTGGCACACGGGGCTATCCCCGCACCATTGAATTACGAGGGTTTTCCCAAAAGTGTATGTACTTCCATTAACGAAGAAGTATGTCACGGGATACCGGACAAGAATATTATTTTAAGAAGTGGTGACATTATCAATGTTGACGTTTCCACTATATACAACGGTTACTTTTCAGATGCATCCCGTATGTTCATGATCGGGGAAGTCGCGGAAGATCGCCAAAAACTGGTACGTGTCACGAAAGAATGTTTGGAAAAAGGCATTGAGGCCGCACAACCCTGGCGTTTTCTCGGAGACGTGGGCGCCGTGATCCAGGAACATGCCGAAAGTAACGGGTACTCGGTTGTCCGGGAATTCTGCGGACACGGGGTCGGCTTAAAATTCCACGAGATTCCGGAAGTGGAACACGTGGGAAGACGGGGTACGGGAATGCTGCTCGTTCCAGGCATGATCTTCACGATCGAACCGATGATCAACATGGGAGAACGGGATATATTCATCGACGAGGATAATGACTGGACAGTTATTACGGAAGACGAACAACCTTCCGCTCAATGGGAAAACACCATATTAATCACGGAAACCGGGAACGAAATATTAACCTGGTAACCCGTTTAATATGGCTAGCGAACCAATAACCTCCCCCTTGGTTGATCTCCTGCGGCAATACAAACTGTTGCAAGAGGAATTCGAGTTTGAAAAAGAGACATTCTACCAACAAACACAACGTGCAGGAATTCCCAAAAGAATCCAGCAAGGCGTTTGCTGGTATCCCGTGTCAGCCTATAAAAGTTATTACAACTCGCTAAACCAGCTCGTCGTAGAGATCAAACGAGATGAGAATGACGACACGGATCACAATTTCGAATACGGTCGTCCGGTTTGCTTTTTCCGTTTTGACGGAACGGGAAACCTGCGTTATTTCAGTTTTGCGGCAACCATCAGTTACGTTCACGAAAACACGATGCTCGTCGTGTTGCCCCACTCCAACAGCCTTTTGGATATTCAAGGAACCACGGATTTGGGCGTGCAACTCTATTTTGACGGGACATCCTATAAAACCATGTTTTCCGCCCTAACAGAAGTCATGGAAGCCAAGAACAACCGCCTCGCCCACTTACGGGAAGTTATACTGGGAAACGAGATGGCAGAACAACGGAAACTTCAACCAATTCACTTGACGTGGCTGAGTCGTTCACAAGAACAAGCGGTAAACCGGGTACTGGCAACCAAAGAGGTTGCAGCTGTTCACGGCCCTCCCGGAACCGGAAAAACAACCACGCTCGTCGAGGCCGTCTACGAAACACTGCGACGAGAGAATCAAGTAATGGTTTGCGCCCAAAGCAATACAGCCGTGGACTGGATCGCCGAAAAGTTACTGGACCGGGGAGTCAATGTACTACGAATCGGGAATCCCACACGGGTAAACGACAAGATGCTGTCATTCACGTACGAACGCAAATTCGAATCCCATCCTGCCTACCCCACGTTACGAGCTGCGAGAGCATCCATCCGGGAACTCTCCGAACGTTTGAAACGTTTGAAAGGAGCCAAACGGGAATCCGCCCGCCGGATGCTGCATGATTTACGGGACCAAGCCATCAAATTGGAAATCAAGATTGATGCCCAACTCTTCGGGGAAGCCCGCGTGATTGCCTGTACGCTGGTCGGTTCCGCCAATAAACAATTAAACGGGAAAATGTTCTCCACCTTGTTTATCGACGAGGCCGCACAAGCCTTAGAGGCTGCTTGCTGGATTGCCATATCCAAGGCCTACCGGGTAATACTTGCCGGGGACCACTGCCAGTTACCTCCCACCATCAAATGTTACGAAGCTGCGAAAGGTGGGTTGAATCGTACGCTACTCCAAAAGATTATCCAGCGTAAACCCGAAACTGTTTCCATGCTCGAAACACAGTACCGGATGCACGAAGACATCATGTACTTTCCCTCGAAATGGTTCTACAAAGGCCGTTTGCAGGCATCTCCGGAAGTACGCCACCGTAATATTCTCGAATACGACACTCCCATCGAATGGTTCGACACGGCCCTCTGCGAGTTCTCGGAAGATTGTGTTAACGAAACGTATGGACGAATCAACAAGCCTGAAGCCGAATTGTTGGTAAAACAATTACAGGAATATATCGAGAAAATTGGTATCGAACGAGTGCTGGATGAAAAAATCGATTTCGGGTTGATATCCCCTTATCGGGTGCAAGTACAATATATCCGGCAAATCATCAAACGGAACCACTTCTTTATCCCCTTGCGGAAACTCATCACGATTCACACCGTGGACGGATTCCAAGGCCAGGAACGGGATGTTATCCTAATCAGTCTCGTACGGGCCAACAGCGAGGGAAACATCGGATTCCTAAATGACCTGCGCCGCATGAACGTGGCCATCACCCGAGCACGCATGAAACTCATTATTCTGGGAGACGCCACCACGCTCACCTCCCATCCGTTTTACAAGGCCTTGTACGAATATATCCGGGAGAAAGGAAAGATCATCGAAATTCAACCGGAAACACCCGACACGGCCCCATCCAAGCAAAAGTAACTCCATTGCAACATTATTTTCATTCAAATGTAACAATTCTACACCTACTTTGTCTTCGTAAAAAACAGAATGTTATACCAGATGAAGTATGTTATACAATAGAGAATTAAGTTGGCTTTCGTTTAACGAACGTGTCATGCAGGAAGCCCAGGATAAGAGCGTCCCGCTTATACAACGCCTCCGTTTCCTCGGAATCTATTCCAACAATCAAGATGAATTTTTCAAGGTGAGAGTTGCCAACCTGGAACGGCTGGACAAGAAAAAGAAAGAAAAGGATAAAAAACTCTCCGGAAACCTAACCTCGCTGGAACTACAACGCAAAGTGTCGGAAAAAGTCTGTGAATCCCAAAAAGAATTCGAGAACACCTACACGCAAATTCTGGACGAAATGGTCAGCCATCATATTTACGTGGTTCATGAAAATGCTCTGGATGAAAACGAAAAACAATTCTGCAGACAATACTTCTCGGAGAAAATCAGTCCGTTACTCGTTCCGCTGATGTTGAGAAAAAGCGTCCGGCTCCCTTACCTGCAAGACGAGCGCATCTATCATGCCGTTAAAATGGTCAACAAGAATTCTACCAAGAACAACCGATACGCCATCATCGAAATACCACACAACAGCCTCTCACCCCGGTTCATCGTACTGCCTTCCCCAAACGACAATACCCGGATCATCTTCATTGATGACATCATCCGTCTTTGTCTGGATGATATATTTTTCATGTTCTCGTACGACGAGATCTCGGCCTACACCTTCAAGTTCATGCGGGATGCAGAGCTGACACTAGATGACGACGTATCGAAAAGCCTTGTTGAAAAAATGGAACAAGGATTGAATAAAAGACTTTATGGTCGTCCCGTTCGTCTCGTCTACGACGAGGCGATGCCCGGAGATCTGCTCAACATCCTCACCGACAAGTTAGGACTGAGTAAAAGTGGGAATCTTACCCCCGGCGGACGCTATCATCTGATGCGAGATCTGATGAAATTTCCTAAAATTAATCCGGAATTAGAATACGAAGAGGTTTCCCCGTTACGCCATCCAGCCTTTAAACCCTTTTCCAGCGTGATCGACGTGATCCGGAAACAGGACATTTTGTTAAATTATCCCTATCACACGTTCAACCATTTCATCGACTTTATGCGGGAAGCCGCCATGGACCCGCACACGGATTCAATTTACATCACGCTATACCGCACGGCCGAAAGGTCAAAAATCATCAACACGCTAATCAATGCCGCCAAGAACGGGAAAAAGGTCGTCGTGTTACTGGAATTACTGGCCCGATTCGACGAGGCCAGAAATATCGACAATGCAGAGGCATTAAGACAAGCCGGAGTAAAAGTAATTTACGGGATACCGGGACTGAAAGTCCATTGCAAACTCGCCTTGGTCAAACGTCGGGAAGGCTCTCAATTAAAGGGATATGTACACGTGGGAACCGGAAATTTCAACGAGGACACCGCCAAAATATACAGTGATTTCAGCCTGTTCACTGCCAACCGGACCGTGGCGGAAGATGCGGAACGTGTCTTCGAGTTCCTACAAAATAATTACAAACAACTCGATACGGACCTGCTACTGGTCTCCCCATACAATATGCGGGAACGTTTCGAATCCTTGATCGACAACGAAATCAAAAACGCTAAAGACGGAAAAAAGGCTTACATTTACGTAAAATGTAACAGCCTCACGGACGAACGGATGATCGGACTACTCTACAAGGCCAGTAAAGCCGGGGTACGTGTACGCTTAATCGTGCGAGGTGCCTGTTGCTTGATGCCCGAAGTAAAAGGCCTAAGCGACAACATCAGGGCTATCAGTATCGTGGATAAATACCTTGAACACGCCCGCCTGATCTTGTTTTACAACGGGGGAAAAGAAAAGGCATTTATTCTCAGCGCAGACTGGATGACCCGCAACCTAAGCCGCAGAGTGGAAGTCGGTATCCCGATTCAAGATAAAACCATACTGAACACGCTAAAAAATACATTTTCCATCCAGTGGAAAGACAAGGTAAAAGCCCGGAACCTGAATTTAGAGGTCATAAATCAGCGGGTGTCACCTTCCTCACCGGATGAAACAGACCTGCAAACTCGCTCACAAGTGGCACTATACAATTTTTACGCATCACAAAACGAGACACAAAAATGACCATAAACACGAAAACACTGGCCGCTATCGATATCGGCACGAATGCAATCCGACTTTTCATATCCAACGTGGAAGAATACCCCACGGAAACCCTGTTCAAAAAAATAGCCTTTCTGCGAGTACCCATCCGGTTAGGAGAAGACGTATTCACAACAGGAGAAATAGGGCAACAGAAAAGAAAACGCCTATGCGAAACCATGCAGGGATTCTCGTATATCATGTCTGCATTCAACGTGGAAAGCTACAAGGCATACGCAACCTGCGCCATGCGAGAGGCTCGAAACGGTAAATCCGTGGCCGAACAGATACAAAAAGAGTGTGACCTGAACATTGAAATCATCAGCGGGACCAAAGAGGCAGAAACCATTTTTGCCGGGGGCATGAACGAGGTGGTGGATGATGACAAAACCTACTTATACGTGGATGTCGGTGGCGGTAGCACCGAAGTAATTGTTTATAGTAAATCCGTCAAGATCGAGGCTTGTTCTTTTCCGCTGGGAACCGTGCGTATGTTAAATGACGCCGTGGACAAAGAGGAGATGAAACACTTCAAAAAATGGTTGAAAAACATCACGGAAAAATATACCCCGGATGCCATTATCGGGTCGGGCGGAAATATCAACAAGATTCATAAATTACTGAATAAAAAGGAACGGGAACGAATCACATACCAGGAACTGGATATTCTTTACGAATACATGAAATCCTTCAACCTCGAAGAACGGGAACGGATCATGAAACTGAACACCTACCGGGCCGACGTGATCATACCCGCCATGAAAATATTCCTCACCGTGGGAAAAATATGCAAGATAAATGAAATCATCGTCCCAAAACTCGGATTATCTGACGGGATCATCCGGTTGCTATACGAGGAGGAAAAAAGAGGGAGAGTATAGACTTTACAAGCAGAAAGCGTGTTAAAAGGCATTTTAACACGCTTTCTTAAATCAAAAACAACAACTAGACTCAACAGATCACTTGCTTTAAACCACTAATCCAAGCATCTATTCTCTTATCAGTCTGGTCAGATTCATTGGATTCATCCAAAGGAAGCCCCACGAACTGACCATCCACACAAGCCTCGGAAGAGTCGTAACTATACCCGTCGGTATCCACCGAACCGGCAAATTGACATCCACTTCCTTGTAGCTCGTTATAAATTATTCCGATAGCATCGCAGAATGACCCGCCAAAAGAGGCAGAATCCCCGCATCCGAAGATTGCCACGGTCTTACCCGACAAATTCTTCGCTTTCAGCTTATCCAAGAAATCGTTCCAATCATCCTGCAACTCTCCGATTCCCCATGTAGAACTACCCAGTAACAAAACATCGTACTTGTCGACCTCGTCCACTTTTGTAGTTCCCACGTTACGTATATCTTCACTTGCAACACCCAAACGAGCCGCAATCGTTTCAGCTACTCCTTCGGTTGCTCCCGTCGTGGAGCCATAAAATATTCCAACTTTCTTCATCTCGATGTATTATTTTATTTTGTACATGACAAAGATAGCGCACCAGACAATACCGGTAAATCCCTATATATGATTAAATTTACCCCCGCCAACCCCTATTCATGGGGATGTGGTTAAAGCAGTAACAAACCATGATCCCGGATCGCCTGCATCTCTTTACTATACCAGAAAGGCAGGAAGTCATCGTTAAACAGGATCTCGTAATTCCGACTAAAGTCTTCCAGCAGATAAGGATTCACTGCATCCACTCCCACCTGCATCAGCGACTCGTGGATAAAATGAGCCCAGTCACCCCTCATTTTGATCGCCATCTCCCGGTTATTCGTATGTAGCAATAACACGATCGAATATTTCCCTTTTTTCACGCTCTCCGGCCCCAACTCCACCCGACCTCCTAACCAGTATAGGCGCCGGGAATGTAATTTTTCCACGGGTTCCTGTTCTTCCGCCATATGTGCGACAAAGCGAGGCGGAATCGTGGTTGTCGGAATCTTGCAGTCAAACCACTTTTGTAAAGGCAAATCAAACCCCACTCCCCGCATATAATTATATAGTGAACGACTTAATCCATCCCCCAGTTCGTCATGATCACCACCTTGTAAATCCTCGAACGCCACGTCATTCCGGGCAAAGCCCCCGAAAGGCGGTTCCGTAACCCGGGTTCCGAATCGTTCGGGACACAAACCTACCGGACTATGCGCCGTCATGGCAAAACGATGCCAAAAACCGGAATGGATATATCCCAGCTCGAATAACTGGCGCACCACTTCAAGCGAATCAACAGTTTCCTGTGTTGTCTCCGTCGGGAAACCATACATCAAGTAAGCGTGAACCATGATTCCCGTCCCCGTGAAATGATTGGCCGAACGGGTCAGTTGCTCCAGAGTGACCCCTTTATTGATCAAGCCCAACACCCGGTCAGACGCCACCTCTACCCCGCCCGACACGGCAATACAGCCGGATGCCTTCAGTAAACGGCACAAATCCCGTGTATAAGCCCGTTCAAAACGGACATTTCCCCACCAGACAACCATCAGTCTTCGGCGCAATATTTCCAGTGCCAGCTCTTTCAATAAAGCGGGAGGTGCAGCCTCGTCAACAAAATGGAAACCACCTTCCCCCGTCTGTGCCATCACTTGTTCCATACGGTCAACAAGCGTTTTCACCTCATTCGGTTCATAGCGCCGGATATAGTCCAAACTCCCGTCACAAAAACTACACTTTCCCCAGTAACACCCGTGAGCCAACGTCAGTTTATTCCATCGTCCGTCACTCCACAATTTATGCATCGGGTTCACGATCTCGATCACCGAAACATACCTGTCTAACAACAATCCGGAATAATCCGGTACGCCGACTTCCTTCTGCGGAATAATCACGGCCGACTCATCATTCAAAAACTCGACCTTCCCATCTCGTAAGCAAAATGCGCGTACCAAATCGGAATCCCCGATCTGCCCCGTCACGTGTTCAAGCAAACGCACTAACGGCAACTCACCGTCATCCAACAACAAATAGTCAGTAAAGCGGAAGAAACGCACGTCAGTCAACGACCGCAATTCCGTGTTAGCAAATCCTCCACCCATCGCTATCGTGACCTCCGGATAATTAGCTTTAATCCACTCCCCGCAACGCAAAGCACTATAAAGATTCCCGGGGAACGGGACAGTGATAGCCACCACCTCCGGACGATACACTTTCATCCGGGCCGCAAGCAGCCTTATCAGGTAATGATCCGTGAAAGTCAAGGGCTTTGCCAGCTCCGCATTCAACTCATCAAAAGAAGAGGCCGAACGCCCCAGATGCTCCGCGTAACGACTAAACCCGAAATGCTCATCCACGGTCTCTTGCAAGAAATCGGACAAATCTTCCAAGTACAAGGTGGAAAGGTAACGAGCTTTATCCTCCAACCCCATCACCCCGAAGGCCCATTCCGTATCTTCTTCCTGCTCGAAACGACTTGCCCGGGGTAGAAAATAAGATTCGCAAATCGAGTAAGCCAGCGTCCGGTTCCTTCCTTGCAGGAAAGCCATGACCGCATCAATCGTACGCTCGTATTCCTCTTGTAAGGCAAAAATACGCCGGGCGTTGCCCGACAAACGGATTTCCCGGGCTGCCACTTGTTGAAAAAGCTCATGCAGCCCCCGGTATGAAAATATTTCCAAAATTACTTCCAAGCTCAAATCAACCTGCATGGAATCAACTCCTTTTGTGTTCAAAAAACCTTTCAAATACATCATCGCCGGGTAAGGTGTATTCAACTGCGTAAAGGGTGGTGTCACCAGCAACACCTTAGGGGAAACATTCATTATCTTGAATTTATGATTAAACAAATGTACACTTTTTTAATTCCAAGACAAAATTTAGGATATGCCACTTTTATTTCTTAATTTAGCGAATCGTAAAACTACTAACATTTAGCTATTATGAGTAGAAAGGAAAAAAGCATTGAATTATTAAACAAAGCAGTTGCCGACGAATTGCTTGCCGTACACCAGTACATGTATTTTCATTTCCGTTGTGACGATATGGGCTACGACCTGTTGTCTGGGTTATTCAAACGTACCGCCATCCAAGAGATGATGCACGTGGAACAGCTTTCAGAACGTATCTTGTTCTTGAAAGGAGAAGTGGAAATGAAAACGTCCGGAGATGTTCAGAAAATCCATGAACCGAAAGAAATGCTGGAATTGGCCACAGCCATGGAAGAAGGTAGTGTAAACGACTATAACGCTTGGGCCCAAGAATGTGCTGCTAACGCGGATGCCGTATCCAAGAAACTATTCGAAACGCTTGTTGCCGAAGAAGAAGTTCACCAAGATCAGTATGAAACAGAACTGGACAACTTGGAGAAATTCGGAGCCAATTACTTGGCCCTGCAATCTGTTGAACGCAGTAAAAGCGTGGCCGTGGGAACCGCTCCCGCAGGAGAATAAATGATTAGGAAAGCGACTCGCAAGGGTCGCTTTTCTTTATCTCAGACTTTAAATGACTGGTCACAGATTACATAACTCCATACTATGGATCTTATGAACAAGAGGAGGTGCCAAAAAATCTTGACACCTCCTCTTAACTATACACATAACACTTGATTAGAACCGGTAAGAAATACCAATTGATGGCGAAAACGCCGTAGATTTATATTTTCCCTCAAACATTTCATCCACTCCCGTGACCACATTCTTGTACGGGTACTTCCCATGCTGGCTAAACCCTTGAATGTAAAGGAATGCCACGTCAAATTGCAAGCCTTTGTAAGGTTCGAACGTCAATCCAGCAGAAAGCCCTAATTTATCCATTCCCGGAGTTTCCGGATTGTACAATTTTTTACGGATTGGACTCTGGTCATAATATACCCCGGCACGCAACACCAAGCGATCCGTCGTTTTATAGCTTGCCCCAATACGGTAAGTCATCGAGTTTTTATAATCTTTCTCTGCTTTAATCGGGGCTATACCCAATTCTGCCTCGTTAAAATACACGTTCAAAGAATCGTAAGCGTTCCATCCCACGTACTGTAAATCCAACGCCAACTCCCAACGATCCGTGGGACGATAACTCACTCCCAACGTCGTGTTGGAAGGCAGGGGCAATTCTGCATGGAAAGATCCCTCGTCATACCTGGGAATAGAGATATTCGGAATCGTCACTCCCGGCATCTGGTTCAACATAGGACCATACTTTGCAAGCAACTCTTCCATATTGGCAAACAAATCCTCTATACGACGGTTGGCATAATTTAACGAAGCTTCCCCTTCTTTTACCCGCATTTTGATCTTGGAACGATAAGACAAACCGATAGTTACCTTATCACACACATCATACATGATTCCCACGTTAAAACCCACTCTCATGTGTGCATTCCCTTCCAACCGGGCATAGGCAGGCGGAACCTCTGTATTTTTCATTAACGTAACCATCTCTTGCATTAGCTGTTTATCCGCATCTGGAATTACATCCGAGGGAACACCCGCCAACAAAGGCAATAAACTCTCGAACTTCGTTCCTATCCCCTGCAAATCGCTCGCCCCCATCAATGCCCTAGAAAGATTCACGTTTCCCCAAGCCAGTTGCAAACCGACACCGATACTCAAACGATCCGTGATCTTGTAAGAAAGCGTTGGTTGAATCACGTATGATTTTAGGCTAATATCTTGAATCAATCCAGCCCCGGCCCAATTCTTCGGCCACTTCAAGGAGTTCCCGTAAGGAGTGGTCAGGCTGATTCCGGCAGCCAGATTATCGTAAATCTTAAACCCGGCGTAAGCGTATAACGGTGTTCCTACCGGATTATCCGTCTTGGCCGAATACCCGTCATAACTATATTTAGCCTTGGCCATGATAGCAGATATACCCAGCGAAAAATCCATATTCGTACGCAAAAACACCAGCCCTGCCGGGTTAAAATGCATACTCTCCGCACCCAATTTCATCCCGGTCCCCACGTGTCCCATTCCGGTCTGTTTCGTGCTTAACAAATTGACTTGGTATCCTTCGGCAAAAACCGTCATGCTCAAAATAGAAGCCAATACTACAATGACTAATCTCTTCATAGAATCTTTTTTACATTATTACTTAACGATCAAATCGTTAAAACAATCTAATCATTATTTTCTAAATTTTAAGGCGCAAAAATAACATTCAACTCCTTAAGTTGTTTCTACTTTACGGTATGCAACAAAAATTGGTTACCTTTGCATCCAAAATACAGACACCATGATCACGTTTGAAATAGACACCGAATACATTGAATTAATCAAGCTACTAAAAGCTACCCGCATCGCTGACAGCGGTGCCATGGCCAAGATTCTCGTGGAAAATGGAGAGGTTACCCGCAATGGAGAACCCGAATTCCGCAAACGGGCTAAAATTACCAAGGGGGAAATCATCACCGCTTTGGGACAAAGCGTGAAGGTGGTATAAGTTTTTTTGAAACCTCCGCCCTCCTTATTTGTTAATAAAAATGGCGGAGTAATTTTATCCGTACAAAATCTTATCCCAGTTTCTCGGCCTTAAACCCGGCCTCTTTCACCAGCTCGATTACCCGGTCATCTGACAAATCGGAAGTAATCGTCAACACCCGGTCGGGAGTGGAGAGATCGATATTCCATTGGTCACGGGCTACTACTTTATCCAGCATTTCACCGATCTTGGCAACGCATCCGCCACATTTGGCGGAGGTTTTGAATTTACTTGTTTTCATATCCTTCTTGTTTTTAATTACGATTCCACCCGTGAAGAACACTCGGCACATAACCCCTTCAACACGTAGTTTATACTTTCTAACGTAAAATCGCCGGGCAAGGCCACCGTGGGCACGTGAATTTTTCTTAAACAAAAAGTCTTGTGGCAATTCCGGCAATAGAAATGAGCGTGAAGATCATCGATAGAACAGGTACATTCATTACTGCATACCGAATATTTCAACGAACCGGAACCGTCATCAATCACGTGAATCAAGTGATGATCCAAAAACAGATTAATCGTCCGGAATATCGTCGATTTATCCACGGTATCCAATTCCGTCTCTAGATCCAGTAGGCTAAACGCCCGGGTAAAACGAGTCATCGCCTTCAGAATCAACAGCCGCATGGCCGTCGGCTTGATCTCCCGCTTTTCCAGTTTTTCCAAATATACCTTCTCGTCCATAACACTCTATCTTGCTCGTTTCTGTATTCTTATCGCGTTCAAAATTGCCAACAAGGCTACCCCTACATCGGCAAACACGGCCTCCCACATGGTGGCGAGTCCCCCGGCACCCAGTACCAACACGATCAGTTTCACCCCGAAAGCCAGCGTGATGTTCTGCCAGATGATCCGGCGGGTCTCTTTCCCGATCCGGATCGCCATGGCCAACCGACCGGGCTGATCCGTCTGGAGAACCACATCCGCAATCTCAATCGCAGCGTCACTTCCCAAGCCCCCCATGGCAACTCCCACGTCGCTCAGGGCAAGCACCGGGGCATCATTAATCCCGTCACCCACGAAAGCAACACGCCTTCCCGGATCGCTCTTCAATGCCTCCACGTGCGCCACCTTGTCCTCGGGCAACAAATCCCCGTAGGCCTCGTCCACGCCTAAATACCCTGCTAATTTAGAAACAATTGTTTGTTTATCTCCCGATAATATCTGAATATTATCAATATTTAATTTTTTTAATGCTGCAACGGCTTCTTTAGCATCTTCTTTCACGGTGTCCGCCAGCAACAAGTGACCGATGTACACGCCATTTACCGCACACACGACAAGCGTTTCGGGAACCCCGGTCAGCTCGGACGGGAACGAGATCCCGTACTTCTCCAACAAACGAGTATTTCCCACCAGTACCTCCTGCCCGTCAACAAGCGTCTTCAATCCGTAGCCTGCCAGCTCGAAGACCTCCACGTCCCGCCGGATGGAGATTTGCCGGGATTTAGCATATTGCCCGACCGCCTTGGCTATCGGGTGATTGCTCCGGCTCTCGACAGAGGCAATTGTCCGCACAACCTCCTCTTCGGTAAAACCCTCCCGGACGTGTACTTGCTGCACCTCGAACACTCCCTTCGTCAACGTCCCGGTCTTATCGAATACAACCGTGTTAATCTTCGTGATTGCATCCAAGTAGTTTCCCCCTTTAAAGAGAATTCCCTGCCGGGATGCCGCCCCGATTCCCCCGAAATACCCCAGCGGGATACTGACCACCAGCGCGCACGGGCAGGATATTACCAGAAACACGAGCGCCCGGTACAACCAATCATTCAGCACGAAAGAGAAGTCCGGTTGTACCCACGACACGATCCAAGGAACCAGCACGATCAACACGGCCAACCCCGTGACCACGGGCGTGTAGATCCGGGCAAACTTCCGGATAAAAAGTTCCGCGGGAGCTTTACGCTCGGAGGCGTTCTGTACCATTTCCAGAATCCGGGCCAAAGCACTCTGATCATAGGGTTTCGTCACCTTCACCCGCACAACCCGGTCGGTCACGATCATCCCCGCCAGCACATCCTCTCCTGTACGGATGTTCCGAGGCACGCTCTCCCCGGTCAAAGCCGCCGTGTTAAAAGCCGCCACGTCACCCAGCATGATCCCGTCCAAGGGTACCCGTTCCCCCACCTTGATCTCGATGATCTCCCCGACACGAACTTGTTCCGGTTTCTCGATCTTTTCTTGCCCGTCACGAATAACCGTCGCCTGCTCCGGACGTACATCAAGTAAAGCCCGGATATTCGACCGGGCCCGGCTCACCGCACTATCTTGGAATTTCTCACCGATGGAATAAAATAACATCACGGCCACGCCTTCCGGGTACTCTCCAATATAAAAGGCCCCGATGGCTGCCAGTGACATCAACATGAATTCGTTAAAGTATTCCTTTTCCCTCAAGCACTCCACGGCCTCTTTCAACACGGGAAACCCTACCGGAATAAAAGCGACCAAATACCATACAAATCGCACGATTTCCGCCTGAAACCAAGCGACATTCCCCCAAGATAAACCGATTCCGCAAACCAGCAACCCGAAGGAAATCAATTCTGCACTATATTTTTTCATCATTCTACTGTTTTAATTTTCCGTAAAATTACGATTCATTTCGTGCAACTAAATTGCAAAAAACAGAACGCACATGAACATGATCCCAGATCATCCCACATGCGTTCCTCCGAGCTGACACTCCATAGTTGATTATTTGGCCATCACTTCCCGATGTTTCATGATTTCACCCATGTGTTCCAATGCCCAATCCACCAGCATTTGCACTCGCGGCATCAAGCTTTCGCCCAACTCCGTGAGCCGATATTCCACCCGTGGCGGAACCTCGGCATATACCTTTCTCGAAATTAGCCCATCGGCCTCCAACGTCCGCAAGGTGACCGTCAGCATACGCTGGGATATGTCGGCAATCGCTTTATGAACATCACAGAATCGCATGGTTCCGTTCGCATTCAACGTCACGAGAACGAGCATTGACCATTTGTCACCCAAGCGACTCAAAACATCACGAATGGGACAATTATCGTTCGTGTAAAAATTTTCCATTTTTTTCTTCCCTATATATGGTTTAGTATCAACAATAGTTATCTCCGTGTAACTATCTTATTTATAAGTTCGTTCTTGTTTATGCAAATCAAATAGCTTACATTTGCTAAACAAAAGTAATAAACTTACTTTAAAGAACTATTGTTTAACTAAAAAAATTATACTTATGGCAAAAAAAGTAGCCGTATTGGCAGTTAACCCGGTAAACGGGTTCGGTTTGTTCCAGTATCTGGAAACGTTTTTCGAAAATGGCATTTCCTATAAAGTATTTGCAGTGGCAGAAACGAAAGAGATCAAGACGAATTCCGGCATCGCCCTCGTGGCAGATGATGTGATTGCTCACTTGAAAGGACACGAAGACGAGTTCGACGCTCTTGTATTCGGCTGTGGTGACGCTGTACCTAAATTCGGGGAAAACGCCGGAAAGCCTTACAACCAGGATATGTTGGCCGTGATCAAAGCTTTCGGGGACAAGGGTAAAACCATGATCGGCCACTGCGCCGCTGCCATGATGTTCGACTCCGTGGGCATCGCCACCGGAAAGGAAGTAGCCGTTCATCCTCTTGCCAAACCAGCTATCCAACATGCAAAAGCCTCCGACGAGAAATCCGAGATCGACGGCAATTTCTACACCGCTCAAACGGAAAACACGATCTGGACAATGATGCCGGAAGTGATTGCAACGTTGAAAAAATAAGGGGTTTATAACCCCTCTCTTTCCCTCTCTCCCAAATAGGCCTCGATTATCCGGAAGGGAGCATCCTTCAACAAAACCCGTTTCTCTCGATCCAACAAATAGAATGTCGGGATCGCCCGCAAATCATAGAGACGTTCCTTCGTAATCACTTGACCGTCATCATAAGTACAAATCCATTCTTTCGGTTGTTCCGGCAACATTCTCCGCCACACCTCCAGCTCGGGATCAGGAAAAACAGATAAGAACACCAGTTTTTTCCGGTTATCCTGTACTTTGACATTCAGCAAACTCTTCACCAACTCGGATGCTTCCACCTCGACCTTAATGGCCCGGCAGGCATTACAATCGGGATTATTGAAGAAGAGAATCGTGTAATCCGCATTTATGCCCGACAATCTCCCTTTCTTCCCGGAAGGTAATGTATAGGTGAAATCGGTTGCCGGATTCCCCACCCGATTCTTTAATGCCATCTCCAGCCGAAAAGCAGGACGCATTTTATCCACTTCTCCAACCCGTTCGGAATTCACGATATATTTCAACACGGGAATATAAAATTCCTCGTTCAACATCGGGGAATTCGGATCATAAAGATATTTATCATACAATTCCGTGAAATAAGCAAACATCAACGTGTCGGCCAACAACGCCTTATCCAGCATCCCGGAAATCTCTTTCTCGACATCGGCATACGGGACATAAGGTAATACCTGCAAGAAGTCCACGAAAGCTTGTTCGGAGACTTCCGGCACGTGAATCAGGGATGTATCGGCAAAATTGAATTTATCCCAGTAATGAGCCACCATATACTTGGCCCGTTCCCACTGGTCGGTATAAATAGGTGGAATTTCCGGAAGCTGAAATGATTTGATTTCTGTACTTTTAGCTTCCTCTTTTCCCTGTTTCTTAGGGGAAGAAGAACAAGCGGAAATTACTAGTGATAAACACGCTACAGCTATCCAAACCCGAACAATACTATTCTTACTCATAATTCAATCTTTCATTTTCCTACACAAAGATACATTTTTATCCGGAAAACGAGGAACAAAAAAGAATCCGGGAGTCACCCCGGATTCCATCCTAAAATTTACACGTTCACACTATAACGCGTCTACTACTTTCTTTTGCTCATTAAAAAACATCATCCGTTGTATCTCACCACTTTGCGAGATCAGAGTGGAATGCCTCTTCAACGAATGAATCCATTTTTTTTGATAATCACATATTTTACTGTCTCGTGAATCCATCGAATTGATCGAATAAACTCGCAAAAAGCATATCTGGAATCCGGCCTTTTCCACGTAACTATATGTCGCTTCAAAATTCACGTTAGAAAGATAAACCGACAGACTGTTTCCATTGTGGAATGATCCTTTTTCTGACAATATCTCCAACTCGCGTAAAAGCTGGTATAACTCCTTCTTCATGTCCTGCACATCTGTCGTTGAAACCAGACCCAATTCAGAGAAATACTTGATCTCCTTAACGAACGAACGGAAGAGATTTTCATCTAGAATAAAACAAGTCCTCCGAACAAGTCTTATATCTTCGAGCAATTCCTTCTGAACTTTCAGTAATTTTTCCGGAAGAACGATATCGGACAAGGACGTGGGAGTTCTCAAACGTTCGTTCTGATATAACCACCTGCCAATCCGGAACTTTGACAAATGTTCGTAAGGGGCGTAAAATGTATAAGGAATCGTGTTCGATGTGGTCACGACCTCCGTCGTCGGATCCACTTTCACGTAACGGAAAAGTCTCTGATAACGCACCAGAATTTCACAATAGGTATCCATGGGATCCGCCAAATTAAGCACGTTCAAATCGAACATCGCCCCACTGGACATACTGTTACCGATTATCTTATCCAACGATATGCCTAACTGACCGGCGATGATCGCTACCTCGCTAAACGTAAAAGCCACCTCCCCCCTTAATCTCCGGTAAATCGCCTCCTTACTCATGCACAATATATCCATAAGGATATTAGCAAGATTACCCTCTTTAGGGGTAACCTCGCGCATCGTGCTGATTAATTCATTTACCACGGCTTTCTTCATAGGGGTATTATTCCTTAATCAAAAAAGTATTTACCTATAGAAAACTTAACTACTTTCTTAGCCGGAATCACCATGTTTTCCTTGCTATTCGGGTTATAACCGTTGCGTTCCTTACGTTCTCTGATGGCGAAAGACCCCAGTTCCAACAAGGATATTTTTTCACCTTTTTTCAACGTTTCAGCCATGGCCCCGATCACAGCGTTTACAGCTTTAGCCGCTTCAACCTTACTGGTTCCGTTTTTTTCAGCTACTTTTTCAATTAATTCTCGTTTGTTCATTGTAAATGGTTTTAAATTAATAAATAGAGTTTATTGCCACATATCACGAAACCGCACCCGGTGAATAATCACCAGATGCGGCTCGAATTCTAATTGTATTTTTGTCCCATTGATTCGCACGTTTTAAATTCATACTATACAAGCGGCATCTCGCTCGCTCAACAGTACAAATATGAAGTATATTCTTCACAATTTTGTGCTACATTCAGGTTATCAACAATATACTAACTTTCTAATATCGTACTATATTTTACATTTTAATTTATTTTGTGCAACAAACAATTCTAATCCCCGACCATTATTTCACTAATCGAAACGATAACAAAAATACATTTTCAAAAACTGCACCAGCCTAAATACACAATCCCTCGACGATTTCTCGTTGCGTTTTAAAGAACTTAATACGTTGCATCTCTCCACTCTGGGATATTAACGTGGAAAACTTCTTCAACGAATGAATCCATTCTTTCACACTATTAAAAACTTGCTCGTCACGCGTTGCAAAAGAATTGATCGCAAAAACTCGTACTAGACTGATATGGTAGACAGAAGAGGCTATATAACTATAGGTGGCCTCGAAGTTTATATTAGATATATATACAAACCTCCCGTCCCGTTTTGAACGTCCCTCTCGTGGCAATCTCTTCCAGCTCATTAAGTAACTGGAGCAATTCCTTTTTCAATTTCTGAACATATTCTTGAGAGATTAAGTGTACACTGGCAAAATACTTGATGTCATTGATCAGGTAAATGAACAATTTATTATCCCATATATATTCCGTGTGCTGGAACTCCTGAGACTCCCTCACAAACTCCCGCTGTTTTTCCAGCAATTTGTCCACGATTTCGATGTCCTCGAAATGCTTCTCTATATCAATCTTCTCAAACTGATATATCCACTTGAACATTCTGAATTTAGACAAGAGCTCATACTTTAAATAAAAAGTCTGGGGAATCATGTTCGAGGAAGTACAAAGTTCCGATGACGGATCATGGTTCAAATCCCTAAAAATTTTCACGTAATTGTCCACGATAGAATAATAGGTCTCCAACGGATCGGTCTGACGTATAATGTTCAGATCAAATATAGCATTCGAATACACATTCGTCCCGGCCAGTTTGTCCAGCGATACTCCCATTTTTTGGGAGATCATGGCAGCCTCTGCCAACGTGAAGGGCACTTCCCCCCGTAATCTACGATACACGGCTTCTTTCCCTAAATATAACATATCTATTAGCGTATTCGCCAAATTAGTACCATTTGGTAATTTTTCATTCATAGCTTTGATTAACTCGCTATTGTAATTATAAGTTGTCATGATTTGAATTTTGATTAATACAACTATTTGATTTATTATACGAGTCTTTATTTATTTCTGTTGCGAAATACGAAATAAATATCTTACAAATTTAATAAAAATCTCGGAAAACAAGTCAAAACAAAAATGTAATTCCTTCATTAGAAAATATTTACTCCGAAAATACACCTTTATGGTCACCAATCCAAACGTTCCATCTGATACTTTTGTAATAACAAAAAAACAAAGCAAGCAGGGATATGATGAGGAAAGTAATAATCGTAGCAGGTCTGATTCTATTTATGGTGATTGGCAGGTCTCACGGACAAGAAAAAGAGTTTTACAACGCACCTCTACTAGGAGTGAAAACCAACACTCTTTACTGGTTGACAACCACGATTAACATCGGGGCAGAAATCGGACTGGGTAAAAACACAACGATAGATTTACTAGGAACTTATAACCCCTGGAGTTTTGGAGATAACAAAAAAATAAAGCATTGGTTGGTACAACCGGAGTTTCGCTACTGGACCTGCGAACGCTTCAATGGCCATTTCTGGGGATTACACGCTTTTTACGGCGAGTTTAACATGGGCGGGATCAAGATGCTTGGAGTAAGAAAATACCGTTACGAGGGGACCCTTTACGGGGCCGGTATCGCATACGGGCACCAATGGATTATCGGGAAGCGATGGAACCTGGAAACCACGATCGGGGTAGGCTATGCACGAATCGAATATGACAAATATGAATACCAAACCCGTGGACCGTATATTAAAAAGGGGACGAAAGATTATATCGGCCCCACGAAAGTAGGGATCAATTTTATATATATTATAAAATAAGTAAGGTGATGAAAAGAGCGTTTATATATACCATATTCTTGTTGACAGCCGGAGTGTTCTTCACGGAACTCAAAGCTCAGGAAGTATATTTGGGAGAGGTGAAAATTATACAAAATCGTTTCGAGCAGCGGGGAGACAGCGTTTATATCGAAATGAACATGAATTTGAACGGTTTACCTGTACATAAAAACCAGTCTTTCATCTTGACCCCGGTGGTTGAAACCGAAAAAGCATCCGAGGAACTCCCGTCAATCGTGATTAACGGGAAAAGACGGGAAAAAGCCTATCAACGGTCATTGGCTTTCAATCACGGGCATCCTCCTTTCCCGATCTACACGACAGTCATCGTTAACCAATGGAGCCGGGAAAGAATCGCCTATAACGTGGTCATTCCTTACGAAACGTGGATGAAAGACGCAAAACTGAATTTACGGGAAAACTTCTGTGAATGTGGCGGGGAAAAACGTTTGATTTCCATCAAGATGCTAGCACAAACCATCAAGTTGGAAAACCAAGAGGATACGATCGTAGAGATGGTTTCGATCAAGAAAGAAGAAGACGAAAAAAACACATACTACAAAAAAGGTTCAGCATACCTGGATTTTCCACTAAACCAAACTCATATTCTCCCGGATTTCAGAGGAAATCAGAAGGAACTGGACAAAATAAGGGGAATTCTTGATTCCATCACGAGCAATCCCGACTACGAGATCACGGGAATTTACCTCACCGGCTACGCATCACCAGAGGGATCTTACGCACAGAACGAGGTGTTATCCAGAGATCGCACAAGAGCGCTAAGAGATTACTTGCGCTGCAGGTATTCATTCTCGGCAAACCTTTATCACGTGGATTGGCGAGGAGAAGACTGGATCGGGTTAAAGAGATTGATTCTCCTGTACGGAATGCCAAATGAAGAGCAAGTACTATCGATTATGGACAACTATAACGTGTTTGAAGGAAGAGAAAAACGCCTAATGGATTTGAACAACGGGAAACCCTACAGGTACATGATGAAACATTTCTTCCCGGAATTGAGACGAGTGGATTACAAAATCACATACAAGATAATTAAATAAAAGCTATAACTAAACCAAGCTAAAAATAATTCCTGAATGCCCCCCGGTATAACAAACGCCGATCCCCACATACACCTCTTACCGGGGGCATTCTTCTAAAAAATTAAAGGGCTATCCTTGAATGCCCCCCGGTTGTAACAAACGCCGATCCTCACATACACCTTCTTAATCGGGGGCATTCTTCTAAAAAAATTAAAGGGCTATCCTTGAATACCCTTCGGTTGTAACAAACGCCGATCCTCACATACACCTTCTTAACCAAGGGTATTCATTTACAAGGGCTGATCATTGATCAGCCCTTTTTTCATTCATTCCAAACTTTAAACCTCCCCTATTTCCAGCACACAAGGACAATGATCCGAGTGATACACCTCCGGCAAGATATAAGCATCTTTCAATCGAGACTTGAGGCTCTCACTCGCCATACAATAATCAATACGCCATCCCTTGTTATTTGCCCGGGCGTTAAACCGGTAACTCCACCAGGAATATTTCCCGGCCTCCTCGGGGTGGAAGTAACGGAACGTATCAATAAAACCAGTATCGATAAATCCCCCAATCCATTCCCGTTCTTCCGGTAAGAAGCCGCTATTCGTGGCATTCCGCACCGGATCGTGAATATCTATCGGTCGGTGACATATGTTGTAGTCTCCGCACAAGATCAGATTCGGCCGTACTTTCTTCAACTCCCCAATATAATGTTGAAAATCCTCCAACCATTTCATCTTAAATGCTTGCCGAGCGTCGCCGGTAGTCCCGGACGGATGGTACACACTCACCACAGAAAGATCACCGTAATCGGCACGGATAAAACGCCCCTCGTCATCATAAGCCGGAATACCCATCCCGTACTCCACGTGGTCGAACGCCACCCGGGTCAGGATGGCAACCCCACTATACCCCTTTTTCTTGGCTGAAAAAAAGTACGACTTGTAACCTAACGCCTCGAATTCCAGTGTAGGTATCTGATCCGGCTGGGCCTTCGTTTCCTGTAAACACACGACATCCGGCTGTTCTTCCTCCAGCCATTGTGTAAAACCTTTGGACAAAGCGGCCCGTAACCCATTCACGTTATAAGTTATAATTTTCATACGATTCATTTTACAATTTGCCTCAAACTTACAAAAAAGAAGTGAACCCCAAAAGCCGGGTATTACTTTTAGGGTTCACTTCACACGTGGAAATCTATTCCAAATATTTACGAGATAAGGGATGCAATTGCTCATCCAGCTCATACAATTGGGGAATACCCGTCGGTATCTCCAACTTGACGATCTCCTCGTCGCTAATATCATCCAGATATTTGATCAATGCCCGCAGGCTATTCCCGTGGGCCGTTACCAGAACCGTCTTCCCTGAAAGCAACGAAGGTGCGATATAATCCTGCCAGAACGGGAGGACCCGCGTGATCGTCAATGCCAACGATTCCCCCAAAGGAAGAACGGCCGGATCAACATCCCTGTACTTATCCTCGAAAACGGCACAACGAGAATCATCCGGCTCCAACAATGGTGGTGTCACATCAAAACTCCTTCGCCAAATATGCACCTGCTCCTCCCCGTATTTCTTTGCCGTCTCCGCTTTATTTAATCCCTGTAATGCCCCGTAATGTCGCTCGTTCAAACGCCAGTGATGAACTTCGGGTACCCACACCCGATCGGCAACTTCTGCCAAAATATGCTGCGTACGAATCGCACGTTTCAACACGGAAGAGTAAGCTACATCAAAGAAAAGATCATGTTTCTTAATCAGCTCTCCCGCCCGACGTGCTTCCTGTTCGCCCCGTTCACTCAAGTCGACATCCGTCCACCCGGTAAACCTGTTTTCCTTGTTCCAGACACTTTCCCCATGCCGTACCAATATTAACTTGTACATAACGCTTTTATTATTTAATTGTTAATAGAGTATACGAAAACGGGAAGAAAAAGTTGGAAAAGCGTGGGCTTGTGAGTGGAAATCTAAAATTTAAAATCTAAAATCAGTAAGGACTTTATGAGCTTAGTAGTAATTTCTCAAAACCGGTTTGATACAAATACCCACTCGCACCATTGACACGTAACGATCGTATTCCAAAAGATTCTCCGCATACCCGTTATAGTATTGTAAAAAGAAATACTCGTTAGCTTTCGGAGAAGGCTTGAAATTGATCTCCAGCGTTGTGTTCATGTTAATAAACTTCCGGCGGGGATTAATCACGGCCGAACACCATAGACGCTCGTCTGCACTCTGGTAGTTAAACGCCATGAATCCGTAGCCTTTATACTTCAACAAATCGGGATTTCCTTCTTTATCGACCCATCCAGCCCATAATTTCATCTGGGCAGAAAAGCGGTAATCAATAAACCACGAACCCGAAAAAGAAATGTAATTCCAACTGCGAGAGGCCAGTGAATCCCGGCCGTTCGACTCGTGTTCAAAAGAAAGAACCGCTATTCCCATCAGTTGATTACGATAGATCAACGCTTTGCTCAAACTAAGCCCCGGATTAAAATTATTATCCAGAAATGGACTGGACTTCCCGTAAATATCCCAGAACGAACGCTGCGTGTAAGTTAAATACAAGAAGGTCTTGAAAGGCAAGATACTTTTCGTCAGACGTTGCCGGATACTGATCTGAAACTTGGCATCCGCACTGTGCTTATCAATCTTCCGGTTCGTGGGCACCCCGGTAACAAAATAGTTATCCCGGAAAATACCAAAACTCGGCGTGTTATCAAACAACTCCAACGCGGTCTTCTCATCAACAACCACGGAACCGCCTTTTTTCTGCTTGCTTATCTCCTCACGTTCCTGCAATATCCTCTTCTCCTCGTCTGTCTGGGCTTGCAACACCAAGGGCGTAAACACGCAAAAGCATAAAAGTATATAAATACCTCGGACCTTCTCTTTCATTATCTACGAATTTCTTTTACTGAACAACGAAACAATCGCCAGCAAAACAATCGCCCCCACGGTCGCCGTGATCAAACTCCCGATAACACCCGTTGTCCATATTCCCATGATGCCGAAAAGCCAGCCTCCCAACACGCCACCAACGATTCCCACAATCAGGTTCACCAACAAACCCATTCCACCTCCCCGGACAATTTTTCCTGCCAGATACCCGGAAAGAATACCAATCAAAATATACCATATAAACATCATAACTTATAAAATTTAGGTTAATCTATCTATTTAAACTTGATAAAGCCCCAAAAAGTTATGATATTATGCATAAAAAAGTTCATAAAGTAGAACCTTATGAACTTTATAGACTTTACAAACTTTATAGACTTATTCCGGCAAGGTCAGGAACAACCCCATCACCCAGTAAACAAGACCGGACATCACGATGGTTGCCGGAATCGTAAGAATCCAAGCAGCCACGATATTCGTGGCCGTAGCCCACCGAACAGAAGCAACCCCCTTCGTGATTCCAACCCCGATAATAGAGCCGGTAATCGTGTGAGTCGTACTCACGGGAATCCCCAGTACGGCTGTTCCCATCAATGTCAAAGCTCCGGAAGTCTCGGCACAGAATCCCTGCACGGGTTTCAATCGGGCCAACCCGTCTCCCAAAGTCTTGATCACCTTCTTACCCCCGATAATCGTACCTAAAGCGATCACCGAGTAACAAGTAACAATCAACCAAGCGGGAACATGAAACTCCCCTGTATTCTCGTACAAGTAATCACTCACGAAAGTATTACTTCCAGCAACACTATATAACAGGATAGCAATGATACCCATCGTTTTCTGCGCATCGTTTGCACCATGTCCCAAACTGAATATAGCGGAAGAAAACAACTGCAATCCCTTAAACAGCCCTTCCACTTTCATCGGGTGTTTTTTATGAAACACAAGCATTGTGAGACACATCATGAAGAATCCCAATATCATACCGATCAAAGGGGACAGCACGATAAAGATGGCAATTTTGAATATCCCGGAAGCAACCAAAGCGTCACCCCCGAACGTGAACCATACCGGACCGATCAATCCCCCGATCAAAGCGTGGGACACACTGATCGGCATACCGAAATGAGTACACAACCAAACCCAGATCACCGAACCGATTAAAGCTGCCAGAATAAGATATTCATTGATTTTCGAGGGATCCACGATTCCTTCGCCCATCGTGTGAGCCACGCTCACCCCAAAAATAAAGATAGCGGCAAAGTTCCAGAATGCTGCCCAGCAAACAGCCATTGTAGGAGAAAATACACGTGTCGCCACGATCGTAGCGATCGAATTGGCCGCATCATTCATTCCGTTCAAAAAGTCGAAAAGAAGAGCGATCACAATAGCTAAAAGAACAATTGTTAACATAGCGATCAGGCAAATTTAATAATAATACCTCTCACAATATCACCCACGTCCTTTGCCCGGTCGGTAGCATCTTCCAACACCTGACCGATATTCTTCAGTTTCACGAGTTCGATAGCGTCTTTCTCGTTCGCAAAAACATCACTCATAAATTGTTCATACAAATCATCCACGTCATGTTCGATCTTTTTGATACGAACACATTTCTCGTTAATCTCTTGAGGTTTCTTCTGAATATACTCCAGCCCATTCATAATATCCTTCAAGATACGAGCATCTTCCACAATACATTGCCCCATCGCAATTAACAGCTGGTTCACACTCTTCGGACGATACATCAACATTCGTTTTGCAGCATCATGAATAAAATCAAGAAACGTGTCCATACGGCCACTCAACAGATTAATATCCTCGCGATCGAAGGGTGTAACAAACGTCTTGTTCAATTCCTCGTACAACTTAGCCGTGATCATATCTCCACTATGCTCGTACTCCTTGATGTCCTTGTACAACGCTTTCTGTTTTTCAGGGTCTTGCTCTTGTAATAACTCCACCAAAAGCTTGGCTGCAGCCTCGATATTAGCGGCTTGCTCGATATACAAAGGGTAAAACTTTTTTTCCTTTACCACAAATAATTGAAGAAATCGGTCTATTTTCATATTTTTTATTGATTAGCACACAAATGTAGTATCCCTATGCGGATATGTATGTTAAAAATCAAAAAATATACAATCTTTTTTTCCACATATTTAAACTCGGGCAATAGAAAGGAAACACGTGAAAAGTACCAATGTAGTCCCTAACCAAAGGCGTTCTGCCAATACAGGAGAGATTCCACCCAAATGATACTCCAAGGCATCATGACCGCACCCCGCAAGACAATCTCCACACAAAGTACAGTTGATTGCCGGACGCCCTTTCAGCACGTCTACTTTCGACAGAGCCCCGTACCGACACACCCGCGTACAAGCCATGCAATGTCGGCAACGATCGTTCAGACGCAATCGCCACGGAGACACTTGTTTCAAATACATAACCAAAGTCCCCGCCGGACAATAGGAAGAGCAATGTATGGCAACATGACACCTTTTAGACATGAACCCAATTATCATGATTCCCACGATCCCGGCAAAAGCCGCAATCCCCGTGGAATAAATCACCGGAATCCCGAAACCTCTCAACGCAGAAGCGACACCTATAAATACAAACAATACCGTCCAACGCATTCGGGTCCTCATTTTAGAAGAAAGAGCCTCCCGTTTTCCATTCTTTCCCGCAGCCAGACTATCCCACGCCCCGAAATAACAGAGCTGGCTGCACCACGCACCTCCGGACAATAGAATCGTTACGAGAAACAAAAACGGCATGAATGATACCTCTCCCCGGTAAAATACCCCCGCCGGGATCAGTCCGGGTATGGGGAAATGGAGTTTTCCTGACATCAGAAACATACTATCCACGAAAATCCCCAAGAATAACTGGCTAAAGAACACGATCGAGAAGAGCAGCCAAATACGTCTCCGCCACATTCCCCGTCGTTTCCGGTCGAACATCTGCAAATATAGCCATCCTCCGAAAAGAGCAGCCAGCACAATTTGAATCCATCCTCCGCCCGGCAACAATCTCTCCCCCAACAGCAACGGTGGTTTCACGACAACCTGTACCACGGAAAGCAACATTCCCGCAACAATCGTTGTGAGTATCGCCCCCAACACGGCCCCTTTTTGAATGTTGATTTTTTTTCTCATATCCACACAAAGATAATTGATATTTATTCATCCAAATCAAAAATCATTAACTTTGCTCCTGCAAAAATAAACATCATGTCAGACATTCCTGTCCTAATATCGGATTTGGCGATTATCTTATTTTCCGCCGGATTGATAACCATTCTCTTTAAATGGCTAAAACAACCTGTCGTGCTGGGCTATATCGTGGCAGGTATTATCGCAGGCCCCTACACATTTGGCGGCCCCATGATCACGGATGCCGAGAATATTCATATCTGGGCTGACATCGGGGTCATTTTCCTCCTATTTGCCTTGGGACTTGATTTTAGTTTCAAGAAACTCATGAACATCGGGGGAACCGCTATGATCAGCGCCCTTACCATCGTGGGTGCCATGATGATGCTGGGCTACATTACCGGGCTGTCACTCGGATGGGGGCACATGAATAGCCTTTTCCTTGGGGGAATGCTCTCGATGTCATCCACCACCATCATTTTTAAGGCGTTTGACGACATGGGTCTCCGCAATCAGCGTTTCGCAGGAGTCGTCTTCGGAATTCTTGTCGTGGAAGACCTCTTCGCCGTAGTCCTCATGGTATTACTTTCCACGTTAGCCGTCAGCAAACACTTTGAAGGTATGGAAATGGTCGATAGCATCCTTAAACTTATCGCCTTCCTCGTTTTCTGGTCTATTACCGGGATATTCCTAATTCCAACCTTTCTGAAAAAAACGAAACAATGGCTCAACGGGGAAACTTTATTAGTCGTATCACTCGGACTCTGTCTCGGCATGGTTCTACTTGCCGTGAAAGCCGGGTTCTCCTCCGCACTAGGGGCTTTCGTCATGGGGTCCATCCTGGCGGAAACCATCGAAGCCGAGAACATCGAACACCTCATTAAACCCGTGAAAGATCTTTTCGGAGCGATCTTTTTCGTCTCGGTCGGGATGATGATCGATCCCGCCATGCTCGTCGAGTACTGGTTCCCGATATTACTGATCACTGTGGTCGTTATGGCCGGACAAATCACGTTTGCCGCATCCGGAATTCTCTTGTCCGGACAAAGCCTCCGAATTGCCATCCAATCGGGATTCTCGTTAGCACAGATCGGTGAATTTGCTTTTATTATCGCAAGTCTAGGTATGACCCTGCACGTGACGGACAAATTTCTCTACCCCATAGTGGTTACCGTCTCTGTCATCACCACCTTTTTCACCCCCTACATGATTCGTTTGGCAGCCCCCACCTACCAGTTCGTGACCAAACACCTGCCCACGCCCTGGATTCATTTCCTTGACAGGTATAGCACGGGGACGAACACCATCCGCCATAAAAGTACGTGGCACCGGCTGCTGAAAGCATTATGCCGCATAGTGATCACCTACACCATCCTGTCTGTCTTCACCATAGCTCTTTTCCTGCAATATCTGACCCCACAAATCCGTAAGGAACTCCCCGGTATACAGGGTAGCCTTGTCAGCGCCGTTGCCATCCTGCTACTCATTTCCCCCTTCCTACGGGCTATCATGATGAAAAAGAACCATTCGGAAGAATTCCAACAATTATGGAGCGATAGTAAATACAACCGGGGACCACTCGTATCCCTCATCGTTCTACGGGTAGCACTCTGCATCGGGATTGTGATGTTCGTCATATCCAGCCTCGTGAACGTCGCTGCCGGCCTCCTGCTCGTGATCGCCACCGCAGTCATTCTGTTCTTCATCTATTCCAAACGGTTAAAAAAATACTCCATACAACTGGAACGCCGTTTTCTGCGCAACTTCACGGCCCGACAACAGGAACAAGAACGCAAGTCTCCCATCAAGCAACGTTTTGTCAAACATTTACTTGACCGAGATCTCCACCTCGCCGACTTTGAAGTATCGCAATCCTCTCCCAGCGTCGGCAAAACGCTAAAGGAATTGAATTTCCGCCAGACCTGTGGGGTCAGCGTGGTAACAATCATCCGGGGAGAAGAACGAATAAACATCCCTGGTGGGGAAGAACGCCTGTATCCTTTCGATCACATCATTGTGGCCGCCACGGACAAAGAAATCAACGTCTTCCGTGAGTTTGTCGAAAACCGCGTAGAAAAACGGAAACATGAACTTGAACAACAGCGTCCCCCGGAAGTCAGCTTGGAACAATTCACCATTGAGGCTAACACGCCACTCGTGGGACGTTCCATCCAGAAATCCGGCATCCGTGATAAAGCAGCCTGTCTCGTCATCGGCATCGAACGCAACGGCACCTCCATCATGAACCCTACCCCGGACACCACCTTCGAGGTCGGCGACGTAGTTTGGATCGTCGGTGAAAAAGACAAATTGCTCCATCTCGCTGCGGGAGAAACAATTTAACAATTGAAAATTGAAAATGGAGAATTGAAAATGAAGAAAAGTTTATAGTTTAGAATTTAAAATGAAATCAAAAAGACATCTCCCCCGCCCCGTGTGACTGGAAATTTAAAATCTAAAATCTAAAATCTAAAATTTAAAATTATTTCATTCTATCTCCAACCCGAACAAAGCTTTCAACTCACTCACAGCAGGATTAATCTGGACAAAATGATCGAATTTATCCTTAGCCGTAAAAAGCCGTCTTTTTTCCTCGCCATTTTCCGGTTCCATGTAAACTTGAACATTCAAGGTAATAAAACCATTATTCAGCCTTTTAGCAAGAAACGAGAGCAAGTAAGGATGTATATCCGTCACCTTAGATAACAAAAAGTCATTATCAACCTCAAGCGTGATGACAAACCCTTGCACTTTTGGGGAGTGAGAAGTCAAGGCAATCTTTACGGCCGTATCCTCCTGCGAAGTTGCAACATAAGTTTCCAACGCAGAAGTCACATCCGCCACCGTAAATTCACTTTGCGCCTTTACCCGGTTATCCTCAACTTTTTCCCCTCCCTCTTCCCGCTGGATCTGCAGGTTCTCCCGAGTCTCCGCCATGGCCATTTTCAATTTAAAGGAATGTGGCGGTTCTACCTTATAAGTATTCGTTTTTCCGGCAGGGACAGAAGGCTTTTCCCCAGCAACCGGAGCCGTTGTTCCACCACCCGATTGCTGGAATTTCCCGTTAAAATCAGCAATCTTCAATAGCCCGGTAAACTCCTCTATGCTAAGGCTTTTTTTTTTAGTTCATTAATTTGGCATAACTTGATCAAGGTAAGTTCCACGCATAAACGTTTCTCCACACGCATTTTATACTGCATCTCGCATTGCTCGATCACTTTCAAAGCATCAAATATGAATTCGGATGTTACAGTTTTCGCCTGTTTTAAATAACGTTCCTTGATGGATGCACTCACTTCCAATAATTGCACCGTAACCTCTTCTTTAGCAACCAATAAATCACGGAAATGACGCCCCAACCCGGAAACCAAATTACCTGCATCAAAACCTTTCTCCATAATCTCGTTAAAAAGCAAGAATGTTTCGGCTACTTTACCATCGTGGAATAAATCTGTCAACTTAAAATAGTAATCATAATCCAACACGTTCAGATTCTCGATCACCTTATCATAGGTCAAATCCTTCCCGCAGAAACTTACGACTTGATCAAAGATCGACAAAGCGTCACGCATGGCCCCGTCAGCTTTCTGCGCAATCACGTTCAACGCCTCTTCCTCTGCCTGTACACCTTCTTTAGCTGCAATTCGTTTCAGATGCTCGATCGTGTCGGGTACTTTTATCCGGTTAAAATCGTAAATCTGACAACGTGACAAGATCGTCGGTAATATTTTATGCTTCTCGGTTGTTGCCAGAATAAAAATAGCATGGGCAGGCGGCTCTTCCAATGTTTTCAAGAAAGCGTTGAAAGCCGAGGCACTCAACATATGCACCTCATCAATAATATACACGCTGTATTTCCCCACCTGCGGCAATATCCGCACCTGATCAACCAAACCCCGAATATCATCCACGCTATTGTTAGAGGCAGCATCCAACTCGTGAATGTTCAACGAACGTCCGCTATTAAACGCCTTGCACGACTCACACTCATTACAAGGTTCGGCATTCGGTTGTAGATTCATGCAATTAATCGTCTTGGCAAATATACGGGCACAAGTTGTTTTGCCCACTCCACGGGGTCCACAGAACAAATAAGCCTGAGCCAGTTGCTTATTAAGAATTGCATTCCTCAACGTGGATGTAATCGAGTGCTGCCCGATCACCGTGTCGAAACTTGCAGGTCTGTATTTACGTGCCGAAACAATAAAATTTTCCATGATAATCTATTACAGGTTGTTACCCGGCACGAGTGAAAAATCGTACCGGATTACAAATTTACAAAGTAAAATGATTTATCACGCTACAAAAACCAATAATTTTTCTTATATCTTTTCCAAATCCGTTTTAGCAATCCACCCCTCGTTTCCATCGGCCAAACGAACATTGTACCAATCTCCTAGAGTTCCGATAACCTGTACCTTCAGTCCTTCATGGATCACGAACAATTCGGTCCCGCTATTATCCGGAGCCCCGCGTACCACCACGCTGGGAGTCATTACAATCCCACTATCCCTGTCGGTCACCCGGTGATATTGTTTCAAAGCGAAGAAAATAGTCATCACGGACACCAACAACATGATGATCCCCAGGGTAAACCAACTTTTCTTTAAAGATATAGATGTCGCATGGAAGAACAATGCTGCCATAATCAGAAATCCTATAAACAGAATAACAGACACGTACGCCCATTGATCAGCCGTGAAAGCGGTCACGAAAGCATTATACCAACGTACAAGGAAAAGTTCCGGTAATACCTTGATATTGTCAACCGTGGCCTTTTGCGCCATCGTCAGGTTATATTTTATATCATTATCACCCGGATGCAACAATAAAGCACGTTCGTAATTCAATATGGCTTTCGCAATCTCCCCTTGCTTGTAATAACAGTTTCCCAAATTGTAATACACGGTTGCGGATTCCATGTTATCGGATAACATCTCGTTATACAAATCAATCGCTTTCTGATAGTCGCCTTCCTGGTACATTTTAGTTGCCTCCTCCGCCAGCGTCTTGACATCAGTAGCATAGGTCACCACACCGGATAAGAGCAACATCAATATTATATATATCCTTTTCATTCTTTTCAACTTTTAGTTTTTAACCTTAGTTTTTAGCTTCTAACTTTTAGCTTTCATATCGCTTTATCCAATTTCGTGATAATAGATATACTATCCTTGTACACGTTATCCATCTCTTCTCCTTGATTAGCACCCGGGGCATAACGAGCGTACTCACAATGATCGAGCACCTCGATAAAGCTCTGAATTAACGTCGCATCTGCCCCCCGACGAGTCAAATGATCACTGATATTGTCCCGATTCAATTCTGATGCGGCTATGTTCAATTTATAACTTACATACCCCCATAAAGCGTTCAATGTCTCTTGATAGAATAGTTCAGAATTTCCGGCTTTCATCGCAACAGAGGCTGCCCGCAAACGTTTCTGAGCCATTTTGTTCGCCGTTTTACTCTTCACCCGTACCAAATCGGCATTTGCCTTGATCCGGCGACGATTAAGAATCATCCCGACCACGAAAAGTACAAAAGGAATCAAGAAACTCAACCAGTATTCCATCGTGGCGAAATACAACACGCCCTTCGGACGGAGATCGTTCTTGTGTGTCTTGATATAGCGAATATCCTGTCCCAACATCCTAACATCTTCTTTCTTGAATGACTGTAAGGCTGACTCCCCAGATCCTTGACTGGATTCATTTCCTTTTTCAACCCGAACAGAATACTCCTTTCCCTTCAACATCTTATAAGCCCCGGCTTGCGGGTCAAAATAGGAATATTGCACGGCTGGAATCTTGTAATCTCCCGCATAACGAGGAATCACGAGATATTCAAAAGTAACAGTTCCGGACGTTCCACTTATATCCCTAGTCACTTTCGGATCGTACACGTCAAAATCATGCGGGAAAGTGATTTTCGGAGCCTCTAACAATTTCATGTTTCCATTCCCGCGTAATACCACCTTGTACGTTAACGCATCATTCGCCTTCAAGGTATCTGTTGACATAGAGGTTATCATGGTAAGGGTTCCCACCATACCGCTAAATCCTAAAGGCTTTCCGGCCTCGGGTAAAGGTTTCACGGTAATTTTCACGGGTTTACTCTTGCAGAGTACTCGGACATCACGGGAATTCCCGAAAAAGTCATCAAAGATACTTCCACCACGACTCCCCACCCGTTGGCGAACAAGACAATACAACTCGTAAGGCTCTATCGTTAACGTCCCGGCATGTTGCGGGAAAAGAATCGTTTTTTGTAACACGCCCACCCGATCATATATTTTCCCGTTATATTCCTCACGTTCCAAATGAATCTGGGGAATCTTCACGTCTTCTGTCAGGAATCCGTCAAAAGGCGGGATCTTCTTCCCCTGCACATCAACCAGATTTACCCGGGCATATACTTTTAACGTGGCAGTCAAACTCTCTCCCACGTAAAGCGTGTTACGGCTCACTTCCATTCGCAGAAACAAATCATCATCCGTAATCGAAGTACTTCCCCGGCTCTCAGAAACATCCCCGGAACTTTGGGTATTATTCCGAGGTTTCCCGGAACCTTTGATCACTTTTATCTTCAAAGGCTGGGACTTGTACTCTTTACCGTCCACGGTGATCGTGGCCGGCTCGATCGTAAACTCTCCTTCTTCCTGCCCTTCCAAAATATAAGTGTACGTGTACTCTTGATTTTGCTTCATATCGCCATTGATAATCGTGATATTAGAAGACGTACTCAATGACGGTCCTGCCAGTAAATCAAATCCTTTTATCGTGGGAACCTGTAAGTTCTCCCCCTTAGCGTTCAACACGAAGGAAAGACGGAATTGCTCCCCGACTTCCACAACGGAAGGTGCGGATGCGATAAATTCTGTCTTTTGGGCAAATAACTTAGACCCACCAAAAACGCATAATAGCAATATGATAATGAATGACTTCATTTGTTTATCTTTTAATTCTTTATTATCCCTCTGAAAAACATACAAAGTTACCAGTTTTTCTCAATCTTCATCTTCTTTGCCTTTTGAGCTTGAACTTTATCTTTCTGTACCTTTTCCTGTGTTTTCTTTTCGTCCGCTTCCAAGGCCTCTAACAAGCGTTTGGCATCTTCTTTCGAGATTTTAGGCTGAGCCTGTTGATCCTGCTGTTGCTGATCCTTATTCTGCTGGTCTTTATTCTGTTGATCCTTCTGATCTTGGTTTTGCTTATCTTGATCCTGTTTATCTTTATTTTGTTGATCCTTATTCTGATCTTGCTGGTCTTTATTTTGATCCTGGTTCTGATCTTTATTCTCGTCCTTATTTTGGTCTTTGTTCTGATCTTGATTCTGTTGATCTTTATTTTGATCCTGCTGGTCCTTATTCTGGTCCTTATTTTGATCTTGATTTTGATCTTGATTTTGATCTTGATTTTGTTGATCCTGTTTCTGCTTGCGGGCAAACTCCAGGTTATACTTTGTCTCTTGGGAATTCGGACGGTTTCTCAACGACTGTTTATAAGCCTCGATACTCTCATCCAACTTGTTCATGGCCAAAAGAGTATTTCCGATGTTGTGATACAACTCTCCTAACTTTTCCTTGTCTTTCTCATTCTGTGCCAACGATTGGAATTGTTGTAATGCCTCGTCAAACTTTTTCTGTTTATAAAGCGCATCTCCCAGGTTAAACGCACCCTCGTATGATTTCACTTCCGTATCCAAAGCCTTACGATACTCCACTTCAGCCTTCTCAAAATCCTGTTTATTAAACAGATCATTCCCGCCCCGAATAAACTTTCGTTCCTGTTGCGCAGCCGATGGTAGACTTATAACTACAGCTGCTATCATCGTTATCAATATCTTCACCATAATGTCTCGTTTAAAATTTACCGATTCGTTCCAACACTTTTCGTCTCACTTCCAAATATATTGATCTTCAAGAAATTCTTGTTTTTACGTCCCAGTACCATGAAATCCAACAACACGAATATCAATGCCATGATCAGGAAATACTGGTATTTTTCAGCATAATCACTGAATACCCGTTCTTCCAACAATGTCTTGTCCATACGATCAATCTCGTCCAACAAGGTGTTTAATCCCACGTTCGAATTACTTGCCCGCACGAATATTCCCTCTCCGGCCTTGGCAATCTCTTTCAATGTCTCCTCGTCCAACTTGGATATAATCGGGTTACCACTCCCGTCTCTCATGTATTGTCCGGGATTTCCCTTCTCCGGGATCGGTCCTCCTTGTGCCAATCCCATCCCGATCGTGTGCACGTAGATACCTTTTTCCCGGGCAGCTTTAGCCGCAGCAATAGCATCGTCTTGATGGTTTTCACCATCCGTGATCACGATAATCGCTTTCGATGCCTCCGTGTCCGGGGTAAACGACTTCGCAGCCAAATCTATTGCCGTTCCTATCGCCGTACCCTGTATCGGGACAATATCGGTATTGATTCCAGATAGGAATAATTTAGCCGAAGAATAATCCGTCGTGATCGGCAATTGCACGTAAGCATCCCCTGCAAACACAATCAATCCCACTTTATCATCACTTAATTTTTCCACCATTCGGGAAATGGCCTGTTTCGCCGCATCCAACCGGCTGGGCTTTATATCCTGCGCCATCATGGAATTTGACACATCCAACGCAATAATCAACTCCACGCCCTCTTTTTTTACCTGTTGCAATTTTGACCCGAACTGAGGACCTGCAACCCCAAGAATGACGAAAAACAAAGCTACCAGAACAAGTATAAATTTTAATGTCTCCCGCTTATAAGATTGCAAAGGCATCAGTGTTGACAGTAATTCGGGACTCCCGAATTCAGCAATCGCTTTTTTCTTCCGAATCCTTGCTACCACGTAAAAAACAATCAACAATGGTATGATAATCAGCAAGTATAATAATTCAGGATGTGCAAATCTAAACATAACCCTTTCAATTTTAAATTTAATGATTCTAGATTTTAAATTCCGGATTGCATCAATTCACAATCTAAGATTTAAAACTTACAATTATGGAATTTTCCTCAACAATGTGTATCGCCCTAACGCCTCCACAATTAATAACAAAGCCCCGATCAAAGCAAAATAGAAATACTGCTCGTTCTTACGACTGAAATGTTTGACTTCTACCTTACTCTTCTCCAATTGATCAATTTCCTGATAAATTTGCTCCAGTTTTTTGTTATCTGTTGCCCGGAAATATTTACCGCCTGTCATGTCAGCAATCTGGGTCAATATATCTTCATCTATCTCAACCGGCATTCGCTGTAATTGCATCCCAAAAGGCGTCTGCACGGGATAAGGAGCCTCACCTAAAGTTCCGACCCCGATCGTGTAGACCCGAATACCAAACGTTTTTGCCAATTCTGCCGCCGTTATCGGTGCAATCGCTCCCCGGTTGTTGACTCCATCCGTCAAAAGGATGACCACCTTAGATTTCGCCTTGCTATCCTTCAAACGATTTACCGCATTTGCCAACCCGAGGCCAATAGCTGTTCCATCTTCAATCATCCCGCTATGAATATCCTTCATCACGTTGACTAACACGGCTTGATCCGTTGTCAAAGGACTTTGCGTGAAACTTTCCCCACTAAAAACAACCAGTCCGATACGATCCTGAGGGCGCTCCAATATAAACTTAGTTGCAACCTCCTTGGCTGCCTCCAGTCGATCAGGAGTAAAATCTCGTGCCAACATACTACCGGAAATATCCAATGCCAGCATAATATCAATACCCTCGCTGTTATAGGTCTGCCAACTCGAGCTGGATTGCGGTCTTGCCAACGCCAAAACCAAAAATAGAATGGCCAAAACCCGAGCTGCAAACAACAAATGACGTAACCAAATCCGGCTACCCCGTTTCATTTGCTTGAACACCCGAATTGAAGAAAACTTCAAATCAGCATGCGAGCGTTTCTCCTTGAATATGTACCAAATAACCATTGGTATCAGTACCAACAATAACCAAAAGTACTCGGGGTTTGCAAATTCATATCCAAACATATCTTCTATTTTAGATTTAATAATTTCAGATTTTAGATTTTGATTACCAATAAACTGTAAATCACAAATCGTAAATCATAAATTAATTTTCTCTGTCTTTCTCCTCTCCGGTTTCCTTCTCTTCCTTTTCTGCCTTCTCTCTCGCCTCCCTCTCCTGTTGTTCTTTCAACTCCTGCTCCAGGCGTTCTTTTTCATGCTCAGCTCGAATCGTATCATTAGTTTCTTGTACAAAATCATAAGCAATATCCAGATTCCGTACGTTCTCATCCTGCAACGGCTCTGCTTTAGCAAACTTCACGAAATCAGCCGTTTCAAACATATCTGCCAACTTATCCCGTTGTTTTGCATCTACCTGCTCACATTTCTCCAAAGCCTTCAAGGTTTCGAAAGAAGTCTGTTCCATCGCTGAGATTCCCAATTCTCCATCCAAATAATTCCGGATCGTATCAGTTAATTGCGTGTAATACTCTTTGGTCTTTCCACTCTGCCATAACTTCTCCTTCTTGATTTCCTCCAAAGCCTTCATGGCCAACACATACGGAGGGATTGCCGGTTTTTCGTGATGGAAAAGACTCTTACGGGATTTCCGAACTTTGATAATCCAGACAACCAGAAGAATCACCACGATCCCCAACAATGTCCATAACAAGTAAGGTAATATCTCGGCAAATGTCCACGGAGCAGCCAAAGGCATCACAATATCGTAATTCCCTTTCTGCTGATCGACCACGAAAGTATTCACGATCAAGTGTAACGGATCGGTCCTTAGCGTGTTATTATAACTTTCCTGTTGAATCTCTATAGGCATCGGCGGAATCACGAACACGCCCGAATCAAAAGAAGTTATCACGTAACTTTCCTGCACGAGTACCCGTCCGTCTTTTTCCATGATAGAATCACGAACTGGTCCGGATATAATCTCGATCCCTTGTGCTATCGTGTCTTTCAATTGAGGGAATGCCACTTTCACACCCGGTTCAGCCTTTACTTTCATCCGGAAATGAATCTGATCCCCGATCATAATATAGTTCGTGTCAATCTCGGCACTATATTCCCGATTTTGTGCATTCAAAGCACTAACACAACCTAGTAGGATAATTACGAATAGAATAATTCTATTTTTCATTTTAATTCTCCATTTTCAATGTTCAATTAATATCCAGCCCCTCTTTTCTTGAATAACGTAATCAATGACCTCACGTAATCTTCATCAGCGCTAATAGATGCCATATCGACACCGGCATGTTTGAATATCCGATCCAGTTCTTTATCTCGTTCGATACCATACGCTTCGAACTCGTCCCGGACTTTCTTGTCGGAAGTATCCACCCAAACACTTTCCCCCGTCTCCGCATCCGTCAAGTACATCAACCCGACAGGAGGCAATATTTTCTCTCTCCGATCGTACAATTGCAAAGCCACCACGTCATGTTTCTTATTGGCAATAATCAACGGGTGTTCGAAATCGTGATCATCCATGAAATCAGAAATCAGGAAACAAGTACACCGTTTCTTGATCGCATTTGTCAAATATTGCAACGCCACAGAAATATTGGTTGCCTTGTGTTCCGGATAAAAATCCACTAATTCCCGAATGATATGCAAAATATGCGTCCGTCCTTTTTTCGGCGGAATAAATTTCTCGATCCGGTCAGAAAAGAAGATCACACCAATCTTATCGTTGTTTTGAATAGCAGAGAATGCCAACACAGCCGCAATCTCGGTAATCTGATTCTTTTTCAGTTTCGACACCGTACCGAAATTACGCGAGGCACTCACGTCAATCAACAACATCACGGTCAACTCACGCTCTTCCTCGAATATTTTCACGTAAGGGTGATTATAACGAGCTGTCACGTTCCAGTCAATACTTCGAATGTCATCCCCGTATTGATAAGCCCGCACCTCGCTAAACGTCATTCCCCGACCTTTAAAAGCCGTGTGATACTCCCCTGCAAAGATATTACTCGATAATCCCCGAGTCTTTATCTCAATCTGCCTGACACGTTTTAATAAATCTGAAGTCTCCACCTTATTAATTTTAGATTTATAGATTTTAGATTTTAAATTCACTCTAAATCACATTGAAAATCTCAGATTGAAAACCATGTTATTTTCAATTTTCAATTTCTAAGGCACTTCAACTGTATTCAAGATTTCACTGATAATATCCTCGCTAGTTAGATTGTTCGCCTCTGCCTCGTAGCTCAAACCGATACGATGACGCAAAACGTCATGACAAACAGCACGAACATCTTCCGGAATTACATACCCACGACGTTTAATGAAAGCGTACGCTTGTGCTGCTTTGGCCAAACTGATACTAGCACGAGGAGATGCCCCGTAAGCAATCATGGAAACGAATTTTTCCAAGCCATGCTCTTGCGGGTAACGTGTTGCAAACACGATGTCAACAATATATTTCTCGATTTTCTCGTCCAAGTAAACCTCCTTTACCACCTCTCGAGCCCGCAGAATATCTTCCGGCTGTAGGATCGTGTTAGACTGGGGATAAATTTTCTCCAAATTCTGACGAACGATCAATTTTTCTTCGTCTTTTTTCGGATAATCAATAACCACTTTCAACATGAAACGGTCAACCTGAGCCTCAGGAAGAGGATAAGTACCTTCCTGCTCGATCGGATTCTGGGTTGCCATCACCAAGAATGGTTCTTCCAACTTGTAAGTCATATCCCCGATAGTCACCTGACGCTCCTGCATCGCCTCCAACAAGGCCGATTGCACTTTCGCCGGGGCCCGGTTAATCTCATCCGCCAGAATAAAGTTAGCGAAAATCGGTCCTTTCTTCACCACGAACTCTTCCCTTTTCTGAGAATAAATCATCGTACCGACAACATCAGCCGGTAACAAATCCGGGGTAAATTGGATTCGACTGAATTTAGCATTAATAATATGTGCTAGTGTATTTATCGCCAAGGTCTTCGCCAAACCGGGAACTCCCTCCAACAAAATATGTCCATTAGAAAGCATACCGATCATCAGTCCTTCTACCAAGTGCTTCTGTCCGACGATCACTTTGTTCATCTCCATACTAATCATATCCACAAAAGAACTCTCTTGCTGTATGCGCTCATTCAATGCTTTGATATCAACCGTATTCATATCATTGATTTTTATATTGATTTATATTACTACTTTGTCTAACGTAAATATTCTACTTCGGTTTCAATTTCCTCAAAAAGAGAACTTATATCTCCACCGTTTTCTGTTTTTCCAAAAATAGAGATTATTCCGCCAAATGTTAAAATCAAAGACACTAAATAATGTTAAAACAAATTTTAAGGTTTTCCCAAATAATTTCTAATCTCCTCTTAAAATGCAGAACATTACTAAGACATGGTCTATTTTTTAACATTTCACCTTTTCTTATGACACACTTGTTAACAAACCTATCTCAAAAAGTAAGCAAAAATCAAGGTTTTATGACTTAACAATAACTTATACTATTTTTCGAGGAAACAGTCGGAACGGCCTTCGTTCCAAAAAAAATAAGAAATAAATAATGCTCAACGTTCGATACTAGCGACAAAATACAACCAATTATAACGGGTCAACATCGAAATAAATACGCACCCCTCTACCAATAGGAGTTTTCACCAATTCATCACTTTTCTGCTTTAAGAAAGCCTTCAATTTTGACAGGGAAAGGCCTTGTTCCGCCTTTATCAGAATTTGTATCCGATACATTTTTCTAACCCGAGACACATCCGGTTCTGCCGGGCCGCATACCCTACGTTCCAATCGTTCCCGTAGCAACCTAGCCAACTCGTTCGCAGCATTTCTCAAAACCACCCCATCCATATGCCTCAACTCTACCAGAATCAACCGGGAAAAGGGGGGATAGTTAAACATTTCCCGTTCTTGGGATAACTGAGTGTAAAACTCTCTATAGTTTTCCTTCCTCACCAACTGATACACTCGACTTTGCATATCTGTCAACTGAATTACCACCTTTCCGCGCTCACCTTTTCGTCCACTGCGTCCACTCACTTGCATCAACATATCATAAGCCCGCTCCTCTGCCCGAAAATCGGGAAAACCCATCAGACTATCAGCATCCATCACCCCGACAAGTTTCACCCGTTCAAAATCCAACCCTTTCGAAACCATTTGTGTGCCGATCAGCACATCCAAATTTCCACTTTCAAAATCATCGATTAAAGCCCTGAACTTTGCCTTATTACTCATCACATCCAAGTCCATTCGAGCAACCCGAGCTTCTGGAAAATACTGTTTCACGTCCTCTTCGATCCGTTCCGTTCCCGGAGTACGATTCACGTAATGTCCCTGTCCACACTCCTGACACATGGCCGGAACGGCCCGCAGGCTCCCGCAATAATGACAATTTAGCGTGTTCCGGTAGCGATAATAAGTCATACTCACATCGCAATGTTTACATTTCAGGATGGATCCACAACGGTCACATTGTAAATAAGTTGAATATCCTCGTCTATTCTGGAATAAAATCACCTGCATTCCATTCTCCAACACCCGTTTCATTTCCTCGTACAAAACCGGAGTAAAACTCCCTTTCATCATCTTTTTACGACGATATTCTTTCATATCCACGAACAACAGTTCCGGCATCATCACTTCCCCGTAACGGGTTGTCAGTTGCACGAAACCATATTTCCCGCTTAGGGCATTCTGATAACTTTCAAAAGAAGGTGTTGCAGAACCCAACAATATTTTTGCCCCACTCATCTTTCCAAGCATTATAGCGGCATCACGACCGTTATAGCGGGGTGCCGGTTCTTTTTGCTTGTAAGAACTTTCATGTTCCTCGTCAACAATAACCAACCCCAATTGTTTATAAGGCAAGAATACGGATGATCGCACACCCAACACCACGGGATAAGGATTCGTACCATTCTGTTTACGCCACATCTCTGCCCGGGCACTATCCGCCATTCCCGAATGATAAACACCGACTTGATCTCCGAAGACCCGCCGCAATCGTTTCACGATCTGTACCGTTAACGCAATTTCCGGCAACAAATACAACACCTGTTTTCCTTGCCTTAGCGTCTCTTGTATCAGATGAATATATATTTCAGTCTTACCCGAAGAAGTTACGCCCTGCAACAAGACACACTCCTTCTCCTTGTAATACCCTTGAATGTCGCCCAAAACTTTTTCTTGCGCCCCCGACAAAGCGTGTACATCCTCCACCTCCTCTTTAGATACCTCTAAACGGCTGACTTCCTGCACAACAATTTCCAACACACCCCGTTCACACAATCCTTTCAAGGCCGAGGCTGAACTACCGATTTTCTGAATAAACTCTGTTCTAGGCAACCCCTCTACCCGATGCTCGTCGCTATAATACACCCAATCACACAGCATCTTGTATTGAGTCCTCGCCCGTTTTAAGCTATCAAGAATCCCATCCAATTCTCCACTCGCAAACTTTCGCTTCCATCTCACCAAACGTTCAATTTTCGGCTTGAACAGATCATCTACCGACTCCTTGATCCCGATAATTTCTTTTTCCAATAAGGCTCGAACGGCAACATAGACATCCTTTCTCCTTAAGAGTTTTTCGACTTCAGCCATACATATTTCACCTCTTTCTCGAAATACTCCCATGATCTCCTTCTCTTCCCGACTTAATTCACTTTCATCTACCAACCGTTCTTCCCAGCCGTTCACCAAACTCAAACTCGTGTAACTCTCCAAGCGCATCGAAACAGGTAATGCTGCACGCATAACCTCTCCCGGTGGAGTCATGTAATACTCGCTGAGCCACAATAGAAATTTTAAATGAGAACCAGAAAGAGCGAATCCTTCCTCGATAACTCGTTCTATCGGTTTTGTTTCAAATCCGACAGGCGGATTCGTATGCAACGCATAGACAACACCCGTGTAACGTTTATTCTTAACAAATGAAACGACCACGAGCGCACCTACCGTTACCGAATGTTCATATTCTTCCGGTACCGAATAAGTAAAAAAACTTTCCACTCCCAGAGGGATAATGACATCCGCGTACAACAAACGAATTAATTTTAGATTTTAAATGGACAAAACCTCCGTAATATCCAACAAATTATGATTTAACGATTTTGAATTCTTGATAGCCTTGTTAAAAGGAACATGAACAATATCCTTATTCATAATCCCAACCATAATACTAGTCTGGTCATCCAACAAAGCATCCACTGCCGCCACTCCCAACGTACTAGCCGTCACGCGGTCAAAAGCGGAAGGTGATCCTCCTCTTTGGATATGACCTAAAACAGTTACTCGCACGTCATATTCGGGATGTTTCTTAGCGATCTGATCGGCAATCGTGTATGCACCACCTGATTTATCACCTTCTGCCACGATCACGATTCCACTTGACTTATGAGGTTTATAATCATGCTCCAAATAACGATCCAAGTCATTCAAATCCGTCTCGATTTCCGGAACCAGTACAGCCTCGGCCCCCGTGGCCACGGCCGACCGTAACGCAATAAATCCGGCATCCCGTCCCATAACCTCAATAAAGAACAACCGATTATGAGCACTTGCTGTATCCCGGATCTTATCCACGGCCTCCACCACCGTGTTTACCGCCGTGTCATACCCGATCGTGTAATCAGTCCCGTAAAGATCATTATCTATCGTACCGGGAATTCCGACAACATGCACGTTATGCTCTTGACAGAATAACCGGGCTCCGGAAAAAGTACCATCCCCACCAATCACAACCAAGGCATCAATTCCCAATTCCTGCATCTTCTCGTAAGCTTTCGTACGTCCCTCCGGCGTACGGAATTCCTCGCTACGAGCCGTCTTCAAGATCGTTCCTCCGCGTTGAATAATATTACTCACGTCATGGGAATACATCCGCACAATATTTCCCTCTATCAATCCCTCATATCCATCGTAAATACCATAAGCCTCACAACCATTAAAAATAGCGGCCCTCACAACCGCCCGAATAGCGGCATTCATTCCCGGAGCATCGCCTCCTGAAGTTAAAACTCCTATTTTTTTAATCTTTCCCATAAAAACAATGTTTAATTGAAAATTGGAAATCAAAAATGTTAATCTCTATACCCCCAATTCTATAATTTAATTTTTAGTTTTTAGTTTTTAACTTTTAGCTTCCAACTCCTCCTTTATCTCTTCCATCACCCACCTCGGTGTTGAAGTTGCCCCACTAATCCCGACACTTCCGGCTTTATCAAACATCTCATCACGCAGGTCTTTCACCCCCTGCACAAAATAAGTTCGGGGATTCACCTCCCGACACACCTCGAAAAGTTGCTTCCCGTTGGAACTCTTTTCCCCGCTAACAAACAAGATCACATCATGTCTTGCTGCAAAATCTTTCAACTGCGGGATTCGATTTGCTACCTTACGGCAGATTGTATCGTTTACTACCACAGAGGCCCTCGCACTCTCCTTCACCAACTCTACGACACGCTTGAAACCATCCAAACTCTTGGTCGTTTGAGAAAACAGGATTATCGAACGAGAAAAATCAATAGATTTCAAATCTTCCTCTTGCTCAATAATCAGCGCTTCATCATTCGTCTGTGCCACCAACCCGTTCACCTCGGCATGTCCTCTTTTTCCATAAATCACGATCTGCCCCCCGTTCCCTCTCACTTCCTCGTACGCCTTTCGTATTTTCTTCTGCAAATTCAATACCACAGGACACGAGGCATCAATCACCTCAATTCCATTCTTCTTTGCCAGCTCATAAGAACTCGGTGGTTCACCATGAGCCCGGAACAACACCCGACATGCCTTTAACCGGGCAAACTCATCATGATCTATCGTGCTCAATCCCAATTGTTTTAATCGCTCCATCTCCAAACTATTATGCACAATATCTCCTATGCAATATAATCTTCCATGTTGCAACTCTTCCTCCGCCTTGGTAATCGCATTCACAACTCCAAAACAGAAACCGGAATTTTCGTCAATTTCTACTTTCATATTTCGAACGAATGATCTTTAACATCTCTTCCACTTCTTCCTCCACGGTCATATCGCCATTATCAATCAACACAGCATCCGACGTTCTCACCAAAGGACTTGTTTCCCGGTGTTCATCTATATAATCCCGTTTCCGGACATTCGCTTCCACCTCTTCATATGTCACTTGCTCTCCTTTCTCAAGGAGTTCCTTGTAACGTCTCTGGGCTCGTACTTCAGGACTTGCTGTCATAAAAAACTTCACTTCCGCATGAGGAAATACAACACTCCCGATATCTCGTCCATCCATAATCACCCCTCCTTCTTTTGCCATTTCCCGCTGTTTTTCAACAAGCAATTCCCGCACATAAGGCAACGAAGCAATCAAGCTCACGTTATCAGAAACCTCTAGTCCCCGAATAGCCGCCTCTACATACTCACCATTCATGTAAGACTCATAAAGTTTTTTCTCCTCGTTATATTTAAAACCGAAAACAATTGTTGGTAGAATTTCTTTCAATTTTTCATCCTCCACGATCCCATTTCGTATCACCCCTTCTCGCATAGCCCTCAATGTCACGATCCGATACATCGCTCCCGTATCAATATACGTATAGCCCAAGCGTGCGGCTAATATCTTCGATACGGTACTTTTTCCCGTAGAAGAATGCCCGTCAACAGCAACAATCAAACCTTTCTTTTCCATTTTCAATCTTATCTGTTCAGATTGCGAAGATACAAAAAAAGGGAGTAATCTTTGCGATCACCCCCTGCTATATTTTTGTTACAAATCTTAGTTCACCAACTGTAACAATTTCTTTGCCTTCTCCATCATGGTCTGGTTAGAAGACTCTTCTGCCAATGAAGTAGCTATCTTAGCATATCTTTTAGCAACGTCCTCGAAACCACATTTATTAGAGATCAAAGCATAATTGTAAAGGGCATCAAAATCTTTCTTTGACTCAACAGTTTTGCCCGCCCACAATTGAATCACCTTCAAACGAGAAACATCATTCATGATCTCCAATGCTCCATCGGTAATTTCCTTGATCATTTTCCTGTTCTCAGGGAAATAACGGAACAACTTTCTAGCCTTGTAAAAATAATCCTCAGACTTACGCTCTGCCCGTAATTGCTTGATGTAAAAATAATCAGCCACCACGTCATAATGTTCGTAACCTGAACTTTTCAAGAAATCCAAATACTTGTTATACTCGATCTTATTACTGTTATAGTACTGTTCCAAATGACCAACAAACACGTTATCCAACTTCTGGAACACATCATCCTTCGAGAAGTTCTGCATGAATTTGGACTGATTGTTAAACAAATATTTAATCTGGGGAGCATTCACATCATCCACGTAATCTCGGATAATCGACCAGTTATAATCTTTCAAGTAGTCCACCTCTTTTTGAGTCTGAAAATACCTGTTCACAACATCACGATTCGGCTTCCCTTGGTTTTTCAACTCTCTCAGAAGTTGAATTGTCGTTTTAGGGTCCGCAGGATTCGCCTCGAACTTCTTCACCAAATTATCCAATGAATCCATCTCCTTCTCGTGAGCTTGCACTCCAACAAGATTGAATAATAAAACACCTACGATTAATACAATTTTCAACATAATACTTGATACTTAAATTTGAACTTACACCCATATAACACCTTTAGGAGCAAAAAGGGTGACTCAAAAGTCGATTTTAACTTAATATTTAACATGAATTAATTATTTTACTTACAAAAACGAATCAAATCTCCCCTTTAAATAAAAATTTATAACCTTCTCATTCTTTTTCTCTCTAATCCGTAAAATATTTAATATTTACGGTGTTATATACGGACTAAACATATCGTATGTTTCAATCCAATCCCTCTTTTTACATGCGAAGACCTTAAATTTTAACAATCTTAATTTTTAAACACTCCACACTGATACAGAAATGAATGTTTTGTTCAAATTTATCTATAAATAGGATGCCAATATTAACCTACCCCTTTTCCCCGACAAATTCGTTAACACGTAATATCAATAAAACCCTCGAAAATCATTGGGAACTAATTTTTCTGATTGCTCCTCTTTAATCGTATAGGGTGCTACACGAGAAATCGAGTAAACATTTCGATAAAGACCACTACCAGCATAAAATTCATACAGTGTAATCACACACCTGCGTTGCTCCATTTTTATCCGTGGACCTAAATTTTCTTCTAAAAGAGGCAATATTTTTTTTTCATCAAACCAAATACTAAAAACCTCCCTTCTGTTCCTCTCGATCAAAAATTCAATTTGTTCTTTCTTGTAAACAGGAAAACGATAGCTATAGTTTGCATGCCACCATAAAGCAAAATTATTATTATACAGTTTAAAAATCAATAGTTGAAAATATCCCATCTTACTATCTTCCGGAATTAAATGTCGAACAGCATGATTCACTGAGTCCCATGCAAATTCAAGAAGAATGCGTTCGTCGCTTACTTCACTCATATACATGCACATTCGTTTTATTCTCTCTATTCGTTTATTTTTCTCCTCCTCTTCCCAATCTTCATTTTCAATTTTTTCAACCCGTACGTCCATTATCGAATCCCACTGCACCCGAATCCTTTCCCTTTCTGTAGAAATATATTCTTCCTCTTCAAAATCATCCCGCCGTGCATATAACAACGGAATCCCTCCATCCCAACTATAATTGTAGATATACTCTAAAATATACCTAGGTTCAGGAATTAACTTTGAGAAAATAGACATATAATCTTTCAAATTAAACGTATTTGTATCAATGTCTCGAAACTCCCTATCTCCAACCAATTTTTCCTCTAAACGAACATTATCTTGGTAATCACAAAGTTTGTCCAAAAATTTATTATACGATTGGGCTGTAATCTCAGACGAAACCAAACAAATGAAAAGAATTAATACATATAACCGTCCCATACACTTGATTTTAAGATAATATTCAAAGGTATGACTTTTATTTTATATAGACAACGAAAGATTGTATTAGCGAAATTGACCGGAAATCTAACTTTCCAACCAATCTCGCCCTCATTTCTAATTCTCGAAAAACTTCGATACCTCGAAATACAAATTACGATAATGAGCCCGTGTATCCCGATCTCCCGAATTCATCACTCGTTTTAATAATTTATAAACTTTTTCCAACTCATAATGATAAACAGCATTCGCCACTATTCTCGTATCAGAACCGTCAGCAGGACTCATAGCCATACGTTCATGTAAATGGATTGTTGAACAAGAACATATATCAGCATGATCACCTTCAATCAACGAGCGTCGCCCCTTCTCTCCCGTAATTCCTTTTCCCTCGGCCATCATTAATGACAAAATGTAATTATACTGCATCACTCGTTCATAATGATTAAGATCTCGACGTTTTAACGTCGGTTCCATCACTAAATTATAAACGTCGTCCATATACTCGACTGGCGTATAAGCATCTTTACCATCCTGCTTTTCCCATACAGAAAGATTTGATAATATACCACTTGACGTTAAAGAACCAACAACCAATCCCATATACTCGGCCACTTTCGTATTTCCAAATGAGAAATTTCGTTCAATCTCAAGTTGACAATACCAATCTGGAAATGCCCGTAATTGTTCTAATATAAAAGCCAACGCTTCCCTTTGCTTTTCCTCGCTCACGAATTTATAAGCTTTTTTTTGATCGCCCATAACCGGAGCATCCAGATAAACACCTCCTAAATAAACAAGGATATGTTCAATATACCTCCTGTATTGGCTGAATATTTCCCGATAAAGTTCTTCTGGTTTATCAAAAGTCTCTCCTTCATCATATGTCCATTCTAACAAATGTCTCGTAATATATTTCAAGTTCTCAATCCCGTAACGATTAGCTTTCATACAATCATCTCCTAAAGATTCGGATAAAGCAGACGGATCAACAATCGAAAACAAAGAAAACTGCTGAGGTCCATAATGATACATCGGATCATGCTGTTTTTCTTGTATCCATTTATTTAGAATTGGACGTTCTGCCTCTGGATTCTCGACAGCAATAGGAGCATACCCCCATTTTATGGCATATTTATCATAAACTCCCAAAAGTGGGGGAAGTAAATTTACCCCCTCGTCTCCCGGTTGCGCCACATAATTAAAACGAGCGTAATCCATGATAGAAGGAGTTGTTCCATATTTCCGAGTAAACGTCACGGAACGTAAAGAATCTACCGGATAGGCGTAAGATGCCCCCATATTATGCATTAACCCAAGCGTATGACCAATCTCATGAGCAGCCACATACCGCAATGCTCGTCCCATCGTTTCCTCGTCAAACACCTTTTCCCTCACCTTAGGATCAACCTGGGCTAATTGAACAAATTGCCAGTTATGCAACAACTTTATCACGTTATGATAGAACAATACATCTGCCTGTATGATTTCTCCCGAACGAGGATCAATCCAAGCCGGCCCCATTGAATTTGCCGTTTCTGTCGTGATATAACGATAACACGAGTAGCGAATGTCATCCGGATCAAAATTTGGATCATCCGCTGGATAATCTTTAGCCACTATCGCATTCTTAAAACCGATTTCTTCAAAGGCCGCTTGCCAATCTTCAACCCCCAATTTAATGTATTTTCTCCATCGCTCAGGAATAGCAGGATCTACGTACCATACGATCGGCTTCTTCGGTTCCACCAGTTCTCCATTACGATAGCGCTCCACATCCTCATCTTTAGGCTCGATTCGCCATCGTTGGATATAATCTACTTTTTTCAACTCGTCCACCTTTTCCGTATAAATATGTTTTCGTAACGGAAAATACCCGATTCGGACATCAGATATACGTGGTCTCATAGGCTTATCCGGTAACAGAATGATCGAACGAGTCATAATAGCCGTAAAAGGATAATCATCAACGGTATACACTAACCGACTTTTAATATTCAGATTTAAAGGAAATGATTTCACCTCTAATATCGTCGATTTATCACTAGAGAAACTACCCTCCAAAGGATTCTCCCCAAGAATAAAGCTCAATGGAGTTCGCGGCTTAAAAGGACTTAATTCCTTCTGATCCGAACAAAAGAAAAAAGAAACATCAATCACAACCCCGGTAGAATCAGCATTCCCACACACTATTTTAAAAGCCTCCATTATCGGATCTACATTATTTCTTTGCAATGATTGATAGATCGGAGACATCGGGTCACATTGATTCAACGGGCTCAATCGATGTAGATACACTTGTTCCTCATCCCGTGTAAATTTTACCAATAACGGATGAAGAGGCATCTCTCCTCCCGACACATCGGTATTATTACTTGTAGCGGTTACCCGTGAAGAAAGCAACATATCCTTATTCAACAAACTTTGAGGTATTTCAAAATACACCTTCTGTTTTTTCTTGAATATTTTAAACATCCCTTCATGCACCTCCGCATCTTTTAAAATATCGGCATAACTACTGGCTCCTACCGCCGAATCTTGTTTGGTTGTCACGGGACCTAACTCTCCTAACTTTTTGCCAAACAACTGAGCTTCACTAGTCTTTGCCAATAATAAACCGGCAAAGATTAGTATTCCTGTCCTTACATTCATTCTTAATTATTTAAACTGTTTATTCCCTATAGCAACAAGATCAATCTGATATTTCATTTTAAAATAATTTACCAAAATGTCATATTTATCTTTCAATTTACTATGAGTATCTAACACGAGTTTTAACTCTTCATAAGGAACTGTTAGAATTACTCCCATGAAATCTCTAAAATCACCTTCTTTATTAGGTGTTACCAATGAATAAGGATTTGAAAGATCCCTATACCAAAAACCATAATCTCTTACATCCACATCAGTCACTCCCTCATTTTCCGGCAAATATTCTAAAAACGCTTGATAATACCCCTTACTCACTTCATAAAAACTCTCCGGCACCTGAATAATACCATTTTGTAATAGATACTCTTGCCAAAACACCCCGTTAGTTGACTCTCGAATACTTCTCAACTCTTCTTCTGACAAATTCTCTACCCCTTCTCGTATTTTTCCTAAAGCCAAATAACTAAGCCCCGCCAAAGCTGCATTATCCTCCAATACGCCCCAATTCATCCGCCCTACTTGCTCTCCGATCAACAATTTCAATGGGAAATATTTCTTTTTAAAGTCAGTATCATAAATATTCAAAAATGTTTTTTCCAACATAGAAAACCCTTTCATCAAAACGACACGGTCTTCCTGTTTTGTCAGGTAAACATTTTTTGCCAGTCCACTCATGTTCCATTGGTAATCAATCGTATCGTAATCAACCATAATGATGGATCCGTTTTCTTGATAAAATTTATAAATATATTGATCAACCTCATCTCCTCCTTCCTTCAGTTCATAAGGAATATCTCCCTTCGTCGTATGAATGGCATCCTCATCATAACAGGCTGAAAATCCTATACCCAAAACAAGGATTAACGATAGTAATTTATATGTTCTCATCCTATTCATCTTTTAATTATTGTACAATAACACCTTTTCTCTCCGGACGATTGATATTCTCCAGATTATAGTCAAACTCTTTTACCTCCATAGGCAAAGGCAAAGTGTACGCTTTATCATTCTCTTCAAGTACAAATTTCACTTTTTGAGAACTATTCATGTCTGTCGTGTAAATGTGCTCTATTCTTGGACGATCCCAACGCCGAAGGTCAAACCAACGATGTTGCTCGAAACACAACTCGAAACGACGTTCCTGCCGAACCAATTGAATAACATCTGTTTTCGTAGAAACTGTTATTGGAACCTCTACTTCAAAACGATATTTTCGAAGATGTTCAATATCATCTAAAGCTAAATCCGTATGTCCCAACTCCGCATTAGCCTCAGCTCGATTCAGATAAGCCTCTGCCGTACGAAAAGCGAAGCCATATACTCCTGTATTTGCAGCACCTTTCCCAACAATCAAATCCCCCCAATCATCTTTCACGTAAGTCCGTTTTCGGACGTCATTTGCATGAAACGAATTATAAAACGCCATGGCAACAGGGAAACACCCACGATACGCAGCACTAAGATAATTCACTTCATAATCACCGTATGTCCAAATGATCTCAGGATTTTCTTTTGTAAATACATAATCTTCTTCCGTTAACGTCCGAATATCATATAAAGCTGAATTTACAGCTAAAACCTTATCCGCATAAAAAATAACTTGTTCATAGTCTTTTTTGTATAGATAAAATCTGGAGGCTAACAAATAAGCAGCACCTTTGGATATCCGAAAAACCGTTTTCGTATAATCCGTGGATTCAAGAAGTTGAATAGACTTTTTCAGGTCTTTCTCTATCAATTCGTAAGAACGTGCCAATGTTTCCCGTTGATATGTCCGTTCCCTCACACTATGCTCATAATTAAAGGGAATACCTAAAGCTTTATCAGCCGTTTCTTTCTCGTAAGGTTCACCGTACAAGTTTACTAGTATAAAATAACAATATGCACGCAAAAAATAAGCTTCCCCTAGTAAATCATCTTTATCGCTCTGAGTTCCTTCCGCATCATCCAACAAATCAATAACATTATTAGCAATAAGAATCTTACTATAATACGTTTCCCAAGCATTATCCGCATTCAATGCTCCGGTAAAACGATACTCCGGATTCGGTTGCCAACAAAAATAACCATACCCATCTCCCCGAATATCTGACTGCATAATAGGCCAGGTATTCGCTTTTTCTTCAACATCATCCGTCATAATATCCAAATACGTATGAATCGAAGTATTATCTCTAATATACCCTTCCCCAAACAAGAATTCACTATAATCCTTTACCGTTTTAGGAATAATCAAATCCTGAGAACTCTCTTCTAGAAAATTTTCACACGAAGAGAAAAATACCACAATTATTATATATATCAATTTCTTCATGGCTATTTCGTTTTAAAGTGAAATATTTAATCCAAAAGTAAAACTCTTCGTCGGGGGCACGGTACCTGATCCCAAGGTCATCTGCTCCGGATCCTGTCCTCTTAATTTCTTATTGGCCCACAACCAAAGATTTCCAGCCTCTAAACGTAAACTAACTCCGGACACTCCGATGCGTTTATAAAGATGTTCCGGTAAATTATAACTCAGCGAAATATTCCTCATTCGTAAAAAATCACCCGACACAACCCGTAAATCTGCATTATTATACATCTCCCACTTATTACTGGATATTGTATATTTACGGTCCATATCAGAATAAGCTAAACTCAAATCTGACAACGCTGGAATATTCGTATTCTCATTTACCCCTTTTCTCCAACGATTTACAAATTCATCTGACATATTTTGCTGAGGCAAAGGCAACATCTGCCCCGTAGATTCATATAAATTATTCAACCGAACTTTTTTACCCACAGAGAAAGCAAACAACGCATTCAGCGTAAAACCTTTAAAACTGAAATAAGTCGAAAATCCTCCGTTAAAATCAGCCACCCGTTTCCCGGAATACGCAAATGCTTTAGCAAACATTTCCTCTTTTGAGATACCATCCGGCTCGTCTATATCTTTAAATTTCGGCAACCCCTCTTCATCCAAACCATCAAACTTATAGGAATAAAAACCATCCAAAGGTTTAGACTCCATGATCAGATTCCCTTGCAAATAATCCTTATAATCATAAGTTTGCGTCTGATTCTTACTGGTCACTTTATTATAATTCTGATACATATTCAAAGAGAGTCCCCATGTAAAATTCTTTGTTTTTATAGGAGTTCCATTTAACGTAAATTCCCAACCCTTATTTTCCACATCACCTCCATTAATTGAAACATCTCTCTTACCGGAAACTGTTGAAACTCGCTTAGTTATAATTTGATCTTCACCCTTTTTCAAATAATACTCAGCACAACCGCTAATTCTATTATTCAAAAATGCAAACTCCAAAGCTAAATTATAAGATTTTGTCTTTTCCCATTTCAGATATGGATTCTGAAGTTTATTCAAAGATGATATATACTCTTTGGAAACATCATCCATTCCGCTCATTGACACAATCAGATTCGGAGTCTGATCTGAATGAACATTACCTTGTACCCCGTATGATCCTTTCAACGCCAATAAATTCATCCATTGGATATTACTAAAGAACATCTCGTTATGAATATTCCAACGAACAGCAGCAGACCATACTGGCAAGAATTTTGTACTCTTATCCTGTCCGAATTTATTCGATCCATCAGTACGAATATTAAAATTAGCCGTGTAACGATCATCGTAAGTATACGTGAAAGTTCCATAGAAAGAAACCACATTAGTCAGACGATCCACCACCACATCCGGATTAGCCATCAGCCATTCGTTATACAAAGGCCATTCAGCTGCATTAATAGCAACAAATTTCTTACCTCTATCCGGCAAATATCCACGTTGCACAGTAGATATTCCATCATATTTTACAGAACGAGCTTCTGATCCCACATTCACGTCTATTTCATGCGTTTCATGCAATCTTTTGAAATAATTAAATCCAGCCCTCACCGTATATGTAGACGACAATGTATTATCATTTTTTAATTCCCCACCATAAGGTAAACGGCACCCCGTCTCAACGAAATTACGATCTGTCGGCAATTCATCACCATAATTTACACCCCGCAAATCTGTGATATAATACGATTTCTCATTTGCCCATTCAGAATCCTTTGTATTAGCTTTTGATAAAGAAAACACCCCGGAGAATGTCAATCCTGATAGTATTTTATAATTTACATCTACCATGAAATCAATAGTCTGGTTTTTTATCTTCCGGCCAGTATTATCTCGTTCATTAAGGATATTATAATTCAAAATGGTTTCGTACCCCTCTGTTTTATTATAAAACAAATAAGATCCATCCTCATTATAAGCAGGAATTGCACGAGAAGTATTATAAGCATATCCGTATGGATCGATAGAACCATGCAAATATTTCTTTGTTGCTGCGTAAGCCCTTAAAGATAATCCGACATTTAATTTTTTACTCAATTCTAAATTCAACTTCAAAAGAGCATTACAACTCTCCACATCAGACCCCTTCACCACGGCATTTGTATTTGCATATCCAGCAGAAAAATAATAATTCACAAACTCCGAACCTCCTGAAATTGATAATGAATGCTTATGAGACACGTCCGTTCTGAAAAGTTCATCATACCAATCCGTATTTACTTTTTCAAGATCATACACCCGATCCACAAATTGTTCCTGAGTAATCCGTTTAGCATACAAATCATATAAAGCTCCTTCATAACCGATATTAGAAGGTTTTATTCCAAACGTCAATCCCCTCTCCTCAATCTCCTTAGACACATCAATTCTCTCCTTGGAATTCATCCGGTTCAGATTATTATAACTCGGCCTCAAACTAATTCCTACATTACCAGAATAATGAACTGACGGTTTCCCATATTTACCCTTTTTTGTCGTGATCACAATCACACCATTAGCTGCTTTCACTCCATATATAGCAGTGGCTGACGCATCTTTCAAAACATCAATACGATCAATATCTTCCGGATTAATGCTAGCGATTGCGTTGCCTATCAAATTCACGTTATCCAAACTATTCAACTCTTCAGCCGAAATTGGCACCGGATCTTCCAAAATAATTCCATCCACCACCCAAACCGGTTCCCGATTTCCAGAAATAGAAGAGGCTCCCCGGATACGCACTTTCGGGGCTGCTCCGGGTGTTGAAGTCGGGTTGATAATATTCACTCCAGCCAATTTTCCCTGTAACATATTATCAATCGAAATAGCAGCACCTTCCTGTAACTCTGACCCTTTCACGCTGATCACGGAACTGGCATTTTTACGTTTATCAATACGTTGATACCCGGTAATAACAACCTCATCCATCGTATTCACCTCTTCTTCCAACACCACATTAATCGTATCTTTACCCACGTATTTCACCTCTTGTGTCTTCATTCCGACAAAAGAAAATTGAAGGATAAAATCTTTCTCTTCTTGGGGAATAGCCAACTTATAACTGCCAGTCACGTCTGTAGCCGTCCCTACCGATAATCCTTTGATCATCACTGTTACACCCGGAAGAGGAGCCCCGCTTTTATCTGTCACTTTCCCCGTGATCGTTCTTTGTTTTATCTCTCCATTTTTTTGCTCCATTTCACTCAAATTACGGATCACAATCGTCTGATCCACGATTTTATATCCCAATCTAGTTCCTTTTAAACAAACATCCAGTATTTCCCGAACGGTCGCATTTTTCAGTTCAACCGTTAAGTTATCTACTTTAGCTACATCCTCATGACTATAAAGGCAAGTATAGTCACTCTTTGATTCGATCATTTTTAAGACTTCCACTAAAGAAACACGAGCCACATTTACGTTTAACAATGTCTCTTGAGACTTCACCACGGCATTCACTTGGAGTGCCGTAAGCAACATGAATAACATGAAAAACTTCATCATAAGACAACATTTTCTCAGGCCAGAACACCAGCCCTTGCATTTGAACTTTTTTTTCATACATTTGTAAATTAGATAAGTTACTGCCCTGAATTCGTTTCAGGCTTAGGCAGGTGATATTGGCGTATCACCTGTTTTTTCATTCATTACTTCTTACAAAAACATTTCTATCCTTAATATCTATATCTATTTTATTAATAAGTTTCAGCATATTAACAACTTGATCCAAATCACTATATCGTTTTATATTTCCCGTGAACAAAATATCTTTCACGGAAGAACTCTCGTAGAACACTTCAATATTATACCACCGGGCAATCGTATTCATGATCTCCTCCAAACGTTGTTTCTCGAAAACAAACCTTCCATCCTTCCAAGAGCAATATAAAAGCACATCAACAGCCTCAACCGTAGTCTTTCCATTTTTTTTATTCAATCGTAATTGTTCTCCCGGTTTCAAATAACTACAGTCTCCCTTCCTTTCAAAAGCAACTTTCCCATCTACCAAAGTCGTCTCTAAAAAATCTTCATCTTGATAATCTCTCACGTTAAAAGAGGTACCTAACACACGAATATCTCCCTGGCGAGTATGAACCACAAAAGAAGCCAAAGAATCCCGCACTATATCAAAATAAATCTCCCCTTTCATAAAAACTTCCCGTTGCCCCTTCTCAAATGTCACCGGAACCCGAACTTCTGATTCTGAATTCATTCTCAAGCGACTACCGTCACTCAATAACAAATCATATTCTCCTCCCCGGGGAATCGTAATCGTATGATAAAGAACTTCTGTCACCTCGTCTTCACTCTTCCTTGATATTGCCTCCTTTTGAATAAAAGCTAGAAAAGTCGTATCTGAAATATCAATTTTTGTCCCGTCAGGCTCCGTCAATATCGCTTTATAAGATCCTGGTTGTATCTTCTGAACGAAAGAAATAGGCTCATTTTCAGCACCGTGAAAAAAATAATAACTTCCTCCTAACACAAATAATAATATCGCTGCTACATAACGATATAATGCCCAGGTTCTCTTCCGACGTTTCGCCTGTACCACTCGCCCTGCAAATTCTTGATAAGCTTCTATAGCACTGTATTCTTTAATGAATTCAAATTTACGAGCGACAAAATCCGTTGATTGATAAAGATCATACAATCGTAAATGTTCAGGTGTCTCATGCTTCCAATTTTCGAGCTCTCTTCGACCAGAATCATCAATTTTCCCAGTCAATTCCGCCACAATCAAATCGGCAATATGAGTAATATGTTTATCCTGCTCCGTCATGTTTTCTTGTGTTTTATTACAAGACACGGAGCATTATAAAAAGTGACAAAAATCTACAAGAAATTTATTAGTAAAAACAAGAATGGATGATTCAATTTTTCCTTCAACTGCTCTTTTCCCCTCTTTTTCTGTTGTTTAACAGCATCAATAGATATTCCCAAACGCAAGGCAACTTCCTTATCGCTCAATCCTTCCAGGCTCAGATTAATCACTTTTCTATACTTCTCCGGAAGTTCATCTATAGCTTGTTGCAAACGAATAAAAATTTCTTCCTCTAATACCGTGTTATAAAAGAAATCTTCTGAAACGACCTCTACTCGATCACGATAACGATCTTCCACTTTCTTATTCCGAATATAATTCAAACATTGATTCTGTACGGAACGGTACAAATAAAAACGTAAATCCGTGGTCGCAGAAAACTTATGAGGCGTGGTCCATAATTTGAAAAAAGTGTCCTGCACGATATCCTTCGCCACCTCACTCTCCACATATTTACAGGCAATAGCAAGCAATGCATGAAAAAACTCTTCATACAAAATTTTAAACGCTTCTTCGTCTCCTTGAAAAATTCGTTTAGCTAATAATCCATTGTCCGAATTCATCTTACACCTTCACATTATAAATACAAAGGTATGATTTTATTTTATACAGACAAGAGTCGCCCGAAAATTCCCGGACGACTCTTCACATTACCATATAACATATTTGTAATTTTAATAAAAGATAGGCTCTCATTTCATCACATCTCTAACCTCCTCCAAAGAAGGACCCGTTATCAGCACTTTTCCTTGCGGGTCAATCAAATAAACGGTCGGGACCCGTTCTACCTTGTAATCTTTTCTGACTTTACTTTTCTCAAACCCGTCCAAATCCACCAACTGCAACCAAGAAACTTGATCCTCATTTAAAGCTTTCAGCCATTTGTCCCGATCGTTATCCAGAGAAACGGATACCACGTTCACCCCCATATCTTTCAATTCCTGATAATGCTTATTCAATTCTTTATTCTTCGTCCGACAAGGAGCACACCAAGAAGCCCAGAAGTCGATTAGCAAATATTTTCCCTTAAAATCTTCCAAGGAGTACATTTTCCCGTTCATATCCGGAAGGCTAAAAGTAGGAGCATTACCGGTAAGTTGACGATTTTTAGCCTGTTCGTAAGCTTCCGTGACTCTATTTTTCAAATCCCCTTCGGGCGCAGAATCACCCAATGCTTCCATCGCCCTCGTAAAAAAACGATAATCCACTTCACAGAAATACATCAACTCATTAACGATATTCAAGGCTATCTCTGTTCCTGCAAATTCCTTTATACCTTGAATAATCCGATCATTCCTCCGGGCAAAATCCAGCTTCAATCGATCGGAAAGTAAAGCTTTCCGGTTGATATCGGAAATCGTGTCATAACCTTGACATAATCGATTATAAGCTGAATCCAAAGTATAAATCTGACACATATATTGCACGTATCGATTTTGTAAGGATTCTTTCTGATCGGAGAGAATATAGTAATTATCACTCTCTTTAACCACTCGATAATGTTGCTTCTCGACATATAGCGGAAGATGTTGATAACCAAAGTTGAGAAAAGCAACTTTACCGGGAGTAATTTCTCCAGTCAGAAAAAAACAATCACTCGAATCCGCTTGAGTAGAAAGAAAATATTGACGCCCGGGAGCCGTAGGATATCTCAACCCAACGGTACCGTTCCGAAGAGCCTGTCCGCTATGTCCTTCCAGTTTGAAAATAGCTTCTTGCTTACAGGCAATCAAACTCATGAAAAAGATGATATATAAAATATTTTTTTTCATTGGATTCATTACTTTAAATACTCCGCAATCTTCTCCCGAATTGTTTCTCCTCGTAACCCTTTATCTAAAATAATTCCCTCGGGAGAAATCAAGATAATAAAAGGTATACCGTTAAAATTATAGAGCTTTGAAGTTATATTTTTCGGATCACCGAGTTGCAGATAGTCCAACTTCTCTTCCTCTAAAGCCTTTTTCCAAGCTTTATCCGAATTATCAATAGAAACACCCACAACCTCTAATCCTTTATCCTTAAATTCGGCATACACTTTTTTAATATTCGGAATCTCTTTCCGACAAGGACCACACCAAGAAGCCCAGAAATCCACAAGTACATATTTTCCCCGTAAAGAAGAAAGTTTTATCTTTTCCCCAGTAGAAGTCGCTAGTTCAAAATCCGGAGCCTCATGCCCTACAGCACAACTCTTACCACGTTGGATCAAATCTTCCAGTCTTCTCAAGGCGTAACAATGTCGGATGGAAGGATCGAATTGCTCCCACACTTTTTCAGCTTCATCAACATTATCAACACCAAAATACGAAGAAATAATAACCGCAAAAGGCATACTGTTCGTATACTGAGGAAGTAAATCGAATATCTCATCCCGCCTTTGTTTCTGTAAAGCATCCAACGCCCGACTTGCCTCTTCCAATTTCTTCATGTTTTCAGGAGTCTGACTAACTTCATTATATTCGTGAAAAGCCTTGTTGTAATTATCGTATGTTTCCTCCACCCTTGATGCAGAGGGAAGAGAGGCCATAATTCGATCAGACTCTTTTTTCCCCGGAGAACCTTTCAATGACTTGACTTTTATTTGCTCGTTTTTGAGTTCTGCCTTGATAGTTATTTTAGGAGAATCTATGAAAAAATAGATCGTGGGAATACTCATCGAGGGCCCTAACGGTCCAACCGACGGGGCATAAAGCATATAATAACGCAAATCACCTGTTTCCACTTCTGCCGTGATCTCGAAACGATCATTTTTTGTTTTCGTCCGGGCTATTTCACTTTGATCGATATTCATCAATATCAATTCTTCATTTCCAAGACCTTTGATTGTACCTTTCAAGGTTACTTTTTCGACTTTAGCCATGAGGGTGGCCGGAATAAAACATCCGACCACGAACATGAAAAATAGTATTTTACTCATAATTCTTATTTTACTTTATACATTACTTTAACCGGCTCGTCAGCCACTCCCTCGTAAGGTTTCCCGATCGCTTTCCCCGTATCACTATTATAGATGTAAAGCGAACCTTTCAAACCAGCACGTTGGCTATTATAAGTAGCAATATAAAGCTGTTTATGATCTGCAGACTGATTCATACACTTTATAACCTCTCCTTCAGGCAACGTTATAAAAGGTGTTGAAGGGATCTCAGACTGGTTATAAGCCCATTTATAAACTAAATTTTGATTCCCGAAGAATAAACAAGAGTTAGGGTCATTCACTTCAAACACAGAATTCCTGTTAAACAAAGTAACATTCGTCGTACACTCTCTTTCGTATACAACATCCAAAGCCATCGTTTCAAAACTTGTCAAACTTGATCCGATTTTAGTCAGGTAATATTTTCCATTATTAATCGTGTACACAATTAAGTTCCCATCTACATCGAAAAATACCTGAATAATCTCCCGACCATCAAAATAATCATAACAGGGGAAATAACTAAAACTAAAATCAGCCGCATTAAAACCACTCGCATACACCTTACTGTTTACATCATCAATAAAAGCAATCACTTTAGAAGAAAACTCGTTCGGTCTATCATAAGTCCGGGTAAATTTCATATTCTGCGGAAGATCGGTATACGGAAATATCTCCAAATCCGCCACTTGTATTTTGGCAACCCCACCATTAGGAGAAGTACTATAAATTTCACTACAATACCGGGAATCGTATGAAATTAAATCCTGCGGAACAAAATCATTCCCGTACATCGTGTAATCAAACTCGTGTACCAACTGGAAGGACTTGGCATCCAACTGATATACTTTCCGGGCTTTTCCACACAAAATATAAAGCTTGTCGTATATCTTGTCGCAATCAACAGGACCTTCGCCCAACTCATCACCTCCATTCGTGTAAGCAAACAGATTCTGTCGGAACTCGGGTTGTAATCCTTGTTCAACCTCCTCCGGTGTCAATGTTTTCATGAAAGCCAAACTTCCTTTTCCATCCTCTCTTCGACCTAGAATCAAATACCCCTCTTCAAATTCGGAATTGACAAATACATGATAATATTTTATATCACTTCCGTATTTATTACTTGTCACCAAGCGAAGAAAATAATGTCCCACTTCCGTCGTTTTGTACTCCAGATTAGCCTCTGTACCGATCTCTTTAAAAGCTGTTGTAATCTTTTTATCAACAGCATTCTCCGTGTATTTACCGATACTCCACTGCCACGTGATATCATCCCCCGTGTAGGAATATTGATTTTGGATAGAGATATTATCTCCCAAATACAAGTTAATGGTATCTTTCACGTTACTCGTCACCTGTATTTCAGCGATCTTACCCGAAGCAAGCGAAGACTCATCATCATAACAGGAACTGAACAAAAGCAATATGACTAAAAATGATATGATATTATGAATTCGTTTCATGGCTTAGTTATTAGGATTAGGGATTTGATACATCGGATCGTTTGTTTCAAAATAATATTCATACATTGGGGTTAGAATATAACGGTTCAGGTACCCTTGATACTTATATATGGTCAACAAATTGGTTGCCGTCCCCTGATCCAGATTTTCACCCCATTGTTTTCGAATTGCTTCATAGATAACCGGACTTTTTTCCTTAGACTGGTGGTAATAATCCACAAACAGGATTAACTTTTCTTGATTATAATCACCCAATTTGTCAGAACGCCACCACACGGGAGCCTCGATATCCTTGTTGCTAAACAAAATCACACACTCCCGGATATCCGTTGGCACGTAATTCTCGTTTTCCACCAGTCGCAAAGTCAACATATACTCTTTATTCTTTTCGAGATTAAGTTTATGAAAATCCAAAGGAATAAATGCCATTGCGGAATCCTTGGGCATTATATTCTCCAAGGATAACGTAAAATGTTCCCCCTCCTGAGCCGTTGTCTTTTCTTTTACAATCTCGACTTTAAATACCTGGTTCTGTGACAAATTCACGAAACCGATCAAATCCACTTCCACATTCAAATCTACATCTTGATCACGAGTTAACCCATAAGTGAATTGCAGAGAATCCTTTGCAAAAAACAACTTATCCTTCTGACTCTTATCATATATCTGGTAATCGGTATCTTCACAGGAAAATAACGAAACTATACCGCTAAAAAGTAATAAATATATAAATCCTTTTTTCATAGTCGTATCAATTAATATCTGTATTCGGTTTCATTTTCCGGAAGCGGGAATACATAAATGTCATTAGAAGCCGGATAAAGTTTACCGCTCTTAGGCTCGTAAATACTTTGATTATATCTTTTCTGCGTGAAAAAATACTGTCCTTCACAAATAAGTTCTTTTCTCCTCTCTTGAATCACTTTCTCTAATGTGAGCGTGGCTCCTTGACGATCTGCATACCCTGTCAACCCTCTCGATTGCAATACTTTGTCAAAATACTTCACGGCCTCATCCTGATTTTCCAAACTCAAATAATATTCCGTAATGATATAATATAATTCCGGCAATCGAAGCATATTTATCCCTTTCACCCGAGCATCCGGGCGAGTAGAATAAGTTAGCTCGTAAGTGTCCAATATTTTAACACAACGCATTCCGCTCGCTTCAATCGCACTGTAATTCTTAAACCATTTTTCATATCGGTAATCCGTCCCCTCTTTGTCAGCCAAATAAGTATCGTCATGATCGGATTTCAAGAACAAACAAGAGGAACTTCCCGTCAAATAAAGATTAGCCCTGACATTCGTGTAAAACGTTGCAGAAAATAATCCCCAAATCGTCTCTTTAGGAGAAAGAACACCATTAACCAAATCTTCTATTTCAGATTTATCGGCCAATTCAAAGTACCCGCAATCCAATACTTTCTGAGCGTACTCGGCGGCTGTTTTTAAATCCCCCTTCATCCAATACACCCGAGCCAACATCCCCTGTACGGCATACAAGTTCATGTGTATCTGCCGATCCTTCAAAAACTCATTATTCTGTTGATCCGCATTTTCAAAATATTCCCCGTTTTCCGACATAATCTCCTCTGCGGCCTTCAAATCGCCAATAATTCTTCCATAAGCGGCTTCAGCGCTTAAAAATGGACTGACTTTCAAATCATATTTATCCACGTAAGGTATACCCTGTGCCGACGGGTTATTCACGATATTTTCACAAAATAACCGAAGAATATCAAAATGCATGAAACCTCTCAGAGCCAGACATTCCGCTTTATACACATTGTACAGCGGTAAAGAACTTTCATCACGTCCTTCCAGATTTTCCAAAATATTATTGACATAGGAAATGTTCTTATACATACCACCCCAAATCTGATCGATCGTCGGACGAACAGTTGCATCTTTATACTCAAAGTTACAAATCTTTAAAGTAACATCTCCCGGATAATCATAGAAAAAATATTGAGACAGAATATCATTAAAATAATAAGTCATCGTACGACCGTAATAAGACGGGCCGGCCAACGTGGAATACACCCCGTAAATGGCATCTTCAAAACCTTCGGCATTCTTGAAAAGTTCGTTATTCACGACTTCCCCTTCCGGTCGAACATCCAGAAAACTATCACACGAATAGTGAAGTGTGAAACAGAAAATAATTAGTATATATTTCAATTTTTTCATGATTCTCGTGATTTAAAAAGTTGGACTAATCGTGAAAGAAAATCCCCGACTGAAAGGATAGGAAGTTCCCCGCTCGTATTTTACCGTGGACAAACGAGCAACATCATTCATCCCGGCTGCTAACCGTAAACGTTTAAAACCAATTTGTTTAAGCCAGTTGGAACGGAATTCATAAGCCACCTCAATCCGGTTGATCTCTAAAATATCATCATCCTCAACAAACCGACTACTTTGATAATTAGTTCTCGACTCCGTATTCGCAATATCCAAATAAGGGAAAAGATCATTCACATTCTTCCACCTCTCGTCAAATGCCCGTTGATCCACGTTCTTTTTGGGATCGACATTTTCAACATTCGCCGCACGGGTCAAATTGTAAACCTGCCCCCCGAATTTATATGACATACTGATATTCAACGACCAGTTCCGGAAAGATAACATCGGGAAAATAGAACCTTCCAATTTGGGAGCCTCATCCCCGATCACCACCTTGTCCGCCGTATTATAGGTCAGGGTATGCTCACCATTTTTATTAATAAACACCTCTTTCCCGGTAGCCGGATTAATCCCCGCTGAACGCACCGCATAAATCGCCGTGGTTGATTGCCCTTCCTTGTACAATACTTTCGGTTTGCCCTCACTAGATGCATTGGCCTCGTCATTGGCTGCCGCCAAGGCATTACTAATCGCCAGAATCTTATTCTTATTATGCGAACCGTTCAATTTCAGACTAAACCTCCAATCCTTATTTTGCACCAACACTGCTGCAATATCAAACTCGTATCCTTTGTTTCGTTGCTTTCCCAAATTACTCTTCACGGTCGTTTCACCGATAGAAGGCGGAATCGTCTGATCGATCAACAAATCGTCCGTCGTCTTGATATAATAATCAAAGGTTATACTGAAACGACTATCCAAGAAATCCGCATTTAACCCGAAATTGTGCGTCTTTGTCGATTGCCAAGTCAAATCCTTATTTCCCATCTGTTTGGGAACGGCACCCATTCCATGCAAATAGTAATTATCCTGATTATAAGTATAAGTCGTGATCGCTTGATAAGACGGGAAAGAAATATTTCCCGTTACCCCGTAAGAATAACGAAGTTTCAAAGTACTAAGCCACTCTTTCTGCAAAAACGCCTCGTTGTGCAGATTCCAACCGGCACCAACCGACCAGAAAGGAGCGTAACGGTTATTGGAACCGAACTGAGAAGAACCGGAACGCCTGATCGTTCCATCAACGAAATACTTGTTATGCAAAATAAAATTGAGATAAGCGAAGAACCCAGCTCTTGTTGTCAACTGTTGGCTCCCCCCGGGGTGAGAATTCTCCTGATAAGTACTGGCATATTGCGGAGAATGCAACTCCGGTTTCAAAAATCCGGTACCGGTAAAACTTTGGGACTTACTGTCATCTTTGTAGATATCCCCCCCTAAATTAACCGTTAACAAGCTATTATCACCAATTGGTTGATTATAACTAATCACGAAATTCCCACTCAGGTTCAAAGATTTACTGTGACTTTCCTGCAAGTATCCTTTTTTCGTCAAATCCTCTTCACTCAGGTAAACGGCAGACGTGGGTGAAGTAAAAATCTCGTGATTAGACGAGGTGGACACGATAGATCCATTAGCTGTCAAATACAAACCTTTCATCACATCCCAACGGATATTTACATTATTCGTGAACGTGTTACTTGATGTTTTGTCGTAATTACCAGCTTTCGCCTCATACAAAGGATTATTGACATCCCAGGTTAATTTTTTCAAAAGAGCCCCGGTTTCGTCATAAGGACCATCGTAAGGATTTAAAGTTACATAATCAGAGAAAGTACCATAAGGACTGTTTTTTGATTTTACCCCGGAATAATTACTTTGGTAAGAAACCGTCACTTTATTAGCAATATGATAAGACAAGAATACACTTATACCGTAAGTATTACGATAATCTCCCCTCATAACTCCCCTCACGTTTCTTATATTGGCATTAACCCGGTAAGTCATATCGTTCCCTTTACCACTAACTCCAATCGAATTGCCAATCGTGTACCCCGTACGCAAAGGCTTGGACATCCAATCCGTATCCATTCCCTTAGAAATCAACAATTTTTTCCGGTTATACTCTTCCAAATCATATTTATTCTCAAAATTATACAAATTGGCTCTTCGTTCAAATTCCAACTTATCGGCTGCATTCAAATAATCATACGTCGATAAATCCGGAAAATCCACCGTTCCATCCAGATTATAACTCAACCGTAACTTATCATTCAAGATCTTTTTCCGCTCGATAACAATAACACCGTTAGCCGCTCTCTCTCCGTACAAAGCTGAAGCCGATGCATCTTTTAACACGTCAACCCGTTCAATTTCGTTTATATCAAGATCATACAAATCTCGAAGCGTGATTTCAAGTCCATCCAAAATAATAATCGGTTGATTCGGATTAACATCCGCCTCGGTCGTCAAAGAAGAAGTTCCCCGGATGACAATCTCCGGAAGATTATTCGGGTTAGACCCGGCTTGATTATTCTCCACGAGTTTAAGACCAGGTGTCAACATCGCCAAGGCACTGATCAGGTTGGTATTAGAAACCGCCTTGATCTCCTCTACCGAAATCGTCTTCACCGATCCGGTAAAACTCTGTTTGTTCTTGGTAAAAAAACCGGTGACCACCACGTCATCCAAAGCCGTTTGCGACTCTTTCATGATCACGTTGTACACATCCCGCTCCGGAGTAACTTTTAACTCGACATTTTCCATCCCGACGAACGAAAATACCAACGTAGCCTCCTTTTGGTCCGGCAAAGTAAGCGTGTATCTACCCGCCGTGTCGGTTACCACCCCGATCGTGGTTCCCTTGATCAACACCGTCACTCCGGGAAGCGGGCTTTTACCCTCGTCGGTAATCAAACCTTTAATAACACGGGCTTTTTTTTGCTCTCCCCGAACAATCTCTTTAATAATAATCATACTATTTTCGATCTCCGCCACGAATCCCGTTCCCTTCAACGCCTCGCTTAAAACGTCTGCCAACAAGGCATTTTGCATACTCACCGTAATATTTTTCACGGCTTTTGTTTTACCATAATCATATAAGAATCCCATGTCACACTGACTCTTGATCGCCACGATCAAATCCTCAATACCCGCATTTTTCAACTTCACACTAACACGTTGATTCTGCGAATGAACTGCGGCATTCAACCCCATATTGAACACCAACAAAAAAATACAAAGGTGTTTCATTGACAAAAGAATTTTTTGACACCACCTTTTTTGAAAAGGTGTGCATAGTTTACCTCTTTTTTTCATAAATTTGTGTTGTAAAATTAAACAATCAAATAAGCTTGCCGGCTTATTAAGTGACAGGGGAATATTACCGTATTCTCCTGTTTCATTTTCATCTCACTACTTGTACTACTTTTTTATCTATTATAAATTTGACATCACTCGTTCGCTCTATCAACTGCAAGAGATAATTAAAATCGTCAAACCGCCTCAACTCCCCGGAGAACAAAACCTCTTTCATTTCCGAATTCTGATAGAACACCTCAAAATCATACCACCTGGACAACGTGGACAGAATATCTTCCAAACGTTTCTGTTTAAAAACATACTTCCCCTCTTTCCAAGCAACGAATTCTGCGACATCCACCCTTCTCTCCCGGACCATTCCGCTCTCTTTATTGTACGCCACTTGCATTCCCGGTTCCAACACAAAACTTTGCTTTCCTCGCTCAAAATCGACTTTCACTTTCCCGGAAACCAGCGTTGTATAATCATTTGCCTCGCTAGCATAGCAACTAATGCCAAAACTTGTTCCCAACACCGTCACTTTCTGCTCCCCAGAATGAACAATAAAAGGCCGATCCCCCTCTCGCTGCACCTCAAAATAAGCCTCTCCCTCCAAATACACCTCCCGGATGTTACCTGAAAAAACAACCGGATAACGTAAACGAGAGGCAGAATTAATCCATACCTTGGTTCCATCTTCCAATTCGATCCGGTATTCTCCCCCCTTGGGAACGCTCAACTTATTATATACAACATCTTGAGACAGACCAGATTTATTATTCACTGGTAAATAGCTTAAAACCGTACTATCAACCTTAATTTGATTTCCTGTTCTCTCTTGTAAAAAATACTGTTGTTCCCCTAACTGATACGTGGCCCCATCCGCCATCTCCAACACGGCATTATATTGTCCCGGAACGATCTTTTGTACCGCCACGTTCAATTTTTGTTCCGTGTTTGCCCGATAGTACACGAACCAACAACAACAAATCACAAGCGCCACGGAAGCTACCGCACTCATCACCCACACCCAACGCTGTCTCCTTTCAATCCTCCGCTGTCCTTGCACACGCTTTTCAAACACCCCCCAAGCCTCCTGAATTTCCCCAGTCACAACTTCCTGCACATTTTCCTGTTGATACATTCTCCGCATTCGCTCGTAGTATTCCCGATGTTCCCATCCTTCTTTCAGCCATGCCTCAAAACGTTCCTCCTCCACAGCGGAAAGCTTCCCTTCGATCTTCCGATAAATCAAGCTAGCTGATATTGTTTTGTCTTTCATGGTTTTTATCTTAATAACACCTCTATAACGAGAAGCCATTTATTTTGTGTGACAAAAATTTTAACTTTTTTCAGATAAAATGAAAAATATTCTTTGAAGCACTTCATCCATCCCTCGTAATACTTGTAAACAAGTCTCGCCGATGTCTCTCTGATATGTTCATTTAATTTCAAGATAAATAGAGCTATTTGTTTTTCAGAAACATATAAACCAGAATAGAGGTATCCATCTCTTCTGCAAGAATTTCTCGCAATTTTTTATACCCCCTAGACACCTGTGTACGAATCGTGTTTATCGTGATTCCTAATTCTTCTGCAATCTCCTGATACTTTTTCCCTTCCAGCACGTTCAATTTAATAATCAACCTGCATTGTTCCGGTAGACTTTCTATAGCTAGATTCACTTTATCATACACTTGTTCATCAATCTCTTCATCCATATCAGGAACATTGATCATGGCTTCCGCCATCAAAAACTTATACTTATCCTCCACTTGCAAATGACGAAGATAATCCACTGCTGCATTACGGGCAACCTTATAAAACCATGATTTTAGCTGGAAATTATCGGGTAGAGAACGACTGCTTTCAAATAATTTAAAGAAAATATCTTGTACAATATCTTTCGCAACATCCTCATCCCCAACATGACGCACAACAAACACGACAAGTGGTTGATAGTACTTTTTAAATACGATCTCATAAATTCGGGTATCTCGCCTCCGTAATCCCCAAACATACGACTGATCCTCATTTAAATTCACATCCAACTTCTTACGTTTTAATTGATATACAATTTACCAAGCAATAAACGAACGTTTAATGCATTTTAAAATTGCATGGACTAGGCAAATTGTTAAATATGATAATTCTCTAGTGTCGAGATAGATGAAAGATATGAAATCATTGGCTGACAACCAATATTTCTATATTGAGAAAACTTTATTAAACGTTCATTTATTGATCTTCAAAAATATAAAATAATTCAAACGAACCAACCACTTATCACCATTTTTCATATACCGCCTTGAAAACACTCACCTCTATCCAACCTTCGCCTTTCTCCCTACCAAAGCTTATATCCTACCATCATCCCTCCCATCCACCTTCGTTATCCCTTCGTTCTTATAGAAGCCCATTTTAACGACAGGATAAGGACGACATAACGTCAAGATGTAAGCTATACTATTGATTATAACAATACTTGCACTTAAACAAGTTGATTCCCTAAATATTCACCTCCACTCCGGACACGGACATTTCCAACCCACAAACAACCGTTATCATACCCGGTAAGTCCCTTAAAGACAAGATAAAGACGAGACACGAATGACTTATGTCGTCTTTATCACCACCATGTATCCCAAGAGTTCCCCCTGTTTCTATCTATATCCCCACGTAACCAAGACTTAAACAGCTTTTTTTAATATACCGTGCCAGCACTTGTTATTTCTCAAATGGTAAAAGACTACTCCTTACCCCCGGACATGAAAAAAGTGATCCGGGGCATCCCGGACCACTCACCCACCACACGGTGCATCCAAAAAGCAACATTCAACCCTACATCTGCTTTTCCAGTTCGTCAAAATAATAGGTCACGTAGTTTATATTTTCCTGTATTTTCAAATTGGGAATAATTCCCCTCCCCACCTGAATAAACTCTTTCAATGCCGCTTTATTCTCTTGGGTACGGAAATAAACCGATACGGGCATCACCATCAGCATCACGTCAGCATCAGAGAAAACGGGAAATACCTTCTTAACGAGCTTCAACAATTCTCCGGTATTCTTTTCCTTGTAAGCGTTGGCTAAGTTCACGTACGCCAACAATCGTTTTTTATCATCCGTTTTCAACGTCCGGATCACTTTCCCGATCTCCTGTACATCAGCAAGTGTCGTTTTCGTGTCACGTCCCCAAACAATGGATGACAAAACACCCGCATAGAGCATCCCTAAACGTCGGTCCACCTTTTCCAGTCCCACCCGTTGACTAAATTGCTTCCTGTGTTCCAGTAAAAAACGATAGTTTGCAGAGTTAAACGGAGCCAAATCATTATTATCAAACAAAATCCAACACGCAGAATCAATCTTCTCAATATCCGTCAACTGCCCGGATAAAATTCCGGCAACCTCTCTCAATCGGCGGACCTCACTCGCATCCGACAAGGCCCGTAAATATTTCAACAAAAATTCCTTATCCCGCTCGCCTTGATCATAACGGACAGCTAATGTCCCCACGGTCTCCGTCTGTTTCATGGAATGTTCCACCCGTTGAATAATTCCATCAACATCCGCTCCTCCAACCAACTTATCATGGACCACGCCATCCGGCCGAATCAACACGAATGTCGGGTACGCCCCGATACCAAGCTTTTTAGCCAGTTCCGGCCCTTCCCCCTTCTCCATGTCATATTTCACGTTCACGAAGCGGGAGTTAAAAAACTCCCCCGCTTTCGCTCGCGTAAAAACTTGTTCTGCCATCACCTTACAGGGACCACACCAAGAAGTGTAAGCATCCAAGAAAATCCACCGATTTTCTTTTTTCGCTTTCTCCAAGGCCTCCTTGAAAGTAAGCGATTCGAATCTTACCCCCTCTTGCGCCCGCAGTAAGGTGAGGGACAAACAACACAACAACATTAAAATTATTCTTTTCATTCACTGAAAATTAACGCATTAATCTCCGGAAGGCAACGAAGCCTTGTACTTGTTGAACTCCGTCCGGTACTTATTCCCGGCTGCTTGAATATCCCAACCATATTCTTTGAAATATTTAATCAAGATCTCGTATTTCAATGCCCGGGGTTTACTGTTATCCAAGTAATCCTTCTTAATATTCTCGTACGACTCCATCACAAGTAAACGCAACCATTCCGAAAAATCACCCTCGAAAGAACGAGAACTTCCCCCGGTAATATATCCCCCGTTTCGACATAGTTCAGCCACGGCATTCTTGTATTTGATCACGTAGGGACGACGGTTCACCTCCTCCTCATCTTCATCATCCGCATCCGGATTTTCTTCTTTCCACGCTTTTTCGTCCTTGTCATATTCATTCCCTAGTTTTTCGTACGCTTCTCCATCATCATAAGCCTTTCCCCCAGCCACGAATTCTTTCAGGGGTTCCTCCATACGGGCAACAATCATAGACCCCAACTTCCGCCACACTTCCGAAGCCAACACGGAATCCTGGTAATAATGATTTACCGGATCTGTCACCGGAATGGCACCATCCGTGGTATTAGGCCACATCAAAATTAAACGACTGCGCCCCAACGCTTTCACCGGATAAATCCAATAAAGCGATCCGTATTGTTTCACGTAGAAAAATTCCAACGGGAAAAACGATTTGGAATACTGTTCCGATACATTACTCAACAACGCTTCTGAATAATTCAATACTTCCGGAACTTTTTCCTCTTCCAAATTCTCCGCTCCCCGCATGGCAACAAGGGCATCTTGAGCTAAAATTGCATTTGTCAATTCATCAATACTGCTAAAATAAGTACGAACCCAAACCCCATAATCATTATACATCGTTTTTACCCGAGGATCAGCGTTCTCATCCGGGGAAAACATATCGACAATCCCCAAATCTTCTGTCGGCGACAATTTACTCTCCTTGTCACAGCTACTCAATAATAACACGAGAGCGGTCAGCAGCAAATATATAATTCTTGATTTTATCATGATATTCTACATTTATAAATTTAAAACCAATCGTTTATCTAGGATTCAACGGCATATCAGGACTATTCAATTGTTCCGATTCCGGAATTTGAAGCACGTAACGCAAATCCCCCTGCTCCAACGTGTATACCTGTCCGTTCTCGTACGCATGTTGAAGCATCGGTTTTCCCAATCTTCTTAAATCAAGCCAACGCATTCCCGCATCAAACGCCAACTCCACACGGCGTTCTTCCAATACGCGTTGCAAAGCGGTTTCATCCGTGAAATCGGCTTTATCCAACTCAACATAGTCATCACTCTTGGTACGAGTCACCAAAAGACGATTCAAATCGGCAATGGCCAAATCCTTTTCTCCTGTCCGGACATACGCTTCCGCACGAGTTACATAAGCCTCACTTAATTTCAAACCGATATAATAACAATCACTTTGCTGAGTGGCAAACATCCGGTACACGGTCGGTCCCTGTTCCACGTAATCCGCACTCTCCGGATCTGCATTCGATTCGAAAATATATCGCCTGTAATCCACCACATTCGGATCACGCTTGCAGAGATTCAGCAATTCTTCTGCCGGTTTAAAGCGAGTTTTGTAATAGTAATAAGGATTTCCATTCGCTTTACCCCCCACGAAAAACAACACTTCATTCCGGTAATCCGTATCTATGAACCCATACGTGTAACTGAATGCATTCGAAATTTTATCTAACCCGTCCAAGTAAGCTTGAATCTCGTTCATATCAAACAAAGCCTTGGCATCAATAACGTATGAAGCCGCCTCAATTGCCTCTTCATACTTGTTCATGAACAAATAAACCCGTGCTTTAAAAGCCTGCAAAGAGATATAATCAAAACGATACTTACTTTTACTTTCCTTACCTTGTAGATCTTTAGACGCTTCCTCTAAGTCTTTCTCAATCTGTTCCCACACTTTACCGACCGGAATCCGAACGTTATTCTGGGTATTCTGATGCACATCCTTGGCGCTCAATGGCATCGGGACTCCCGGCTTTTCCATGTTCTCGGTTGCATAATTCTCAGCATAATAATTCACCAAATAAAAATAACAATAGGCCCGCAAAGCATAAGCCTCACCTCTTACCGTTTCAAACAAATTCTTCTCTTCGGCAGAAGGTGTTTTCCCGGCAAATTCATCCAGAACCGTGTTCGCGTAAAATATAGATTGGTACAACTGTTTCCAATAACCGTCCTCGGCCCCGTTATACTGATGCGTAGCTGCCCAAACAAACCATGGTTCATAAGATTTTGTTACCGCAGAAGTGGCATTTAGATTCGCATACACGTTATCCGTAGCCAAATCGGTATTAATAAAGAAATCCGAACGGGGATAACCACCCAACAAAACGGATTCGAAATCCTCCACGCTAACCGGCAACATACTGTTCACCGGTTTTATATCCAGCAAATCACAACTACAGAACAACGTAAGTAGTATCAACACGTGAGTATAAAATATCTTTTTCATAATCAATAACATTAAAATTGTACAGATAGCGAAAACGAGTAAGTACGAGATAAAGGCAGATACGTGTTCCCGAAAGAAACATTGGCACTACTCGTTGACCCATATTTCATGATAGCTCCCGTTGCCTCAGGATCTTGTCCCTTCAACTTCGAATTTTTCCACACGTGCAGGTTATTCCCTTGCAACATAAAACGAATGTTTTGAATTCCCAAATCCCGTAATTTTTTCAGATTCAAGTCATAACTCAAAGATATATTCTGCAACCGCACGAAATCCCCCTTCACGGTTCTCAGGTCACTATTATTATACATCGTTCCGTTTGACGGGTAAGGATAGAAAACGGTATCATCAAACTCGTTCGCCTCCAGTCTCGGAATATCCGTGAAAGCCTCGTCACCCGGTTTTCTCCACCTAGAGGCCCATTCTTTAGACATATTCTGTGTTGCTGCTGGGTAAGCAAATGCTTGCCCATCCGTCATATTTCTCAAACGAATCACGTTTCCGAAGTTTCCAACCAACAATACTGACAATGTCACATTTTTATACATGAACGTGTTGGTAAAACCACCTTGCACTAAAGGCATTGTTGTACCGGAATACACCAACCCTTCAATATTATTCATCCCTTTCAGAACCTTTTCCCCTTTTTCGTTATAGAACTGGGCACGTCCCTCCTCGTTCAATCCCGCATATTTATAAGACCATAACCCGTTAATCGGTTTACCCACGATTGCAGCCGAAGCGTAATCCGTCCGTTGGGCATTTGTCATGGAGCCATACGTAGGCGTTGAATAAACATCCAGAATCTCGTTGTAATTATAACCGAAGTTGAAATTAGAAGTCCAGCGGAAGCCATGAGTGTCTATATTAATCGTGTTTAACGAGAACTCCCAACCAGTATTCTTCATGGATGCCCAGTTTACAGAAACTGACGGGAACCCGGAAACTAAAGACACTTGTTTTTTTCCAAGCAAATCGACACCTTTCTTATAGTAGTATTCCAACGTTCCGGCAATTCTACGATTAAAGAGTCCGAACTCCAAAGCCAGATTGGTAGAATAATTCTTCTCCCATTTCAAATTGGGATTTTTCGGCGCATCAATAACCAAATAATTCTCTTTCTTAATTGCATCGATAGTACCGACTTTAGCTACCAAATCTGAATAAGCATCTGCCACGTTTCCCTGGCTTCCGTAAGAACCTTTCAGCGTTAGATAGGTCAACCACTGCACATCTTTCAAGAAATTTTCCTCTTTCACCTGGTAATTAAACCCGACCGACCAAAGCGGCTGGAAAAGGTCATTCGTTTTCAACCCGAAACGATTAGAACCATCCGTACGGGCATTGAAACTCACCGTGTAACGATTCTTATACGTGTAACCGGCCACTCCAAACCAAGAAACGGCAGCCGTTTCATTCATACTTTCCGTCCAGTAAGGAACGCCTAATTTAGCCATCAAATCCAATTGTAGAATTTGTTGATGCCCCCGATCGTGAGCGTAACCATAAATTTGGGTTTTCTCCTCTTCATATTTAGAAGTTCGTATTTCCTGGCCTACCATCACGTCAAAACGGTGATCTTCATTGATAACCGGCATATAAGATATCTGGTTACGGAATGTGATGGAACTATTATTCGTTCCTTTGCTCTGGCGGTATCCACCATCGTGCCATACCGGCTCAAAAGTGGTGTTATCCTGCATATCCTTTTGACGGGCACGCACAAAATAACTATCCTCGGTTGCCACGTCCACGTCAGTCGTATTTGATTTCGAGAACGAGAACAAACTGGTGAAAGTCAGATCCGGCAATATCTTCCACTCGATGTCTACGGTTCCCTTCAACCCAAAATTCTTGGATTTTCTCCAACTTTGTTCCCTGTTTTCCAGAAAATTAAATTTCAGATCATTATAATACATATAATTGAAATCACCATTCTCGTCATAGGCATTATGAGCCCGGGTCGTGTAGATCGCCCATTCGTAGGGATTTTCACGTGAATCGGAAGCGAAGAAACTCTTGTTGTTACGCATATTCACGTCCAACATTCCCCCGATACGTAAATTATGTCTTAACTTGGTGAACACCTTTGCCGCCATCGTGTAAGTATCCATTCCCACACTTTTGGCAGTTGCCTGCTCATCCATATAACTACCGGAAAGATAGAACGTCGTGTTTTCCGATCCCCCGGAAATACTAATACTGTGGCGATGAGTTATCGAATTCCGGAAAAGATACTTAAACCAATCGGTATTCACCGTTTCCAACTGATTCACTCTATCTTGAAACTGCTCCCAAGTCATTTTATGATCATGAACGTCTATAAAATAACGCTCGAAATCGGAAACCGTTCCATATTGCCCGGCCCCGTTGGAAGAAGCCTTTAACAAACCTTGCGCTAACATCTCCATATTCACATCAATACGGTCTTTGGAATTCATCATGTAAGCATCTTTCAATTTCGGACGCATACCCATCGTGATACTTCCATTGTAAGTTACCCGAGTTTTACCGGCCGTACCCTTTTTAGAAGTAATCACGATAACACCGTTGGCTGCTCGTGTACCATAAATAGCAGTTGCTGCGGCATCTTTCAAAACGTTGATCGATTCAATATCATCCACGTTCACGCCCCCGATACCGGATGCGATCAAATTTCTATTGTTCAGAAGATCAGCGACATTGGCATCCACCGGATCTTCAAGAATAATTCCGTCAACCACCCATAACGGCTGAACGTTACCACTAATCGTGGAGGTTCCCCGAATTCGTATTTGCGGAACGGCTCCCGGAGCCCCTGAAGTACTCACGATCGTCATTCCCGGTACCTGTCCTTGTAATAATTTATCAATACTCGGCTGATTCACCATACGCAAACGGTCCATATCCACCGTAGTAATTGAAGACGTCAACTTACGACGTTCAATCTTCTGGTAACCGGTCACAACCACCTCTTCCATTTCACTCACATCCTCTTCCAACACCACGTTGATCTCCTTCTGCCCCGTGTAAGTCACCGTTTTTGTTTTCATCCCGACAAACGAGAATTCCAACACGATCGACTGTTGATCCGGAATAGACAATTTATAGGTTCCGTTTATATCCGTGGCCGTACCCAAACTGGTACCTTTCACCAGCACGGTTACCCCCGGTAGCGGAGCGTTGTCCTTGTCCACCACTTTACCCGAGATCTCCACGGATTTCACGTTTACCTGTGTTGCCGTTTTCCGAGAAACAACAATCACGTTATCGACCAATTCGTATCCGAAATTCTGTCCGAATACCAAACGAACGAAATCGGCTACCGAGGCATTCTCCAGATCAACGGACACTTTCTTATTCACATCAATCTCCTGTTTATTAAAAAAGAAATCCTGTTTTAATTGTTTTTCCGCACTTCGGACGGCCTCTTCCAAGCTGACATCTTTTAATTTCAGACTAATGACCGCATTCTGACTGGAAGCCGTTGCCGACACGTGGGTTAACCCTACCAGCATCAGGAATATCATAACCCTCACTCCATGAAATAGGTTAAAAAATCCCCTGTATGTACCGAAATGGCACAAACTAAACTTTTTTTTCATAACTTTGAATTTCAAATTAATTATTGAGGTTCTCTTTGGGAGAATCAGACGGGGGTTGTTGACGGCAATCCTCGTTTCTTCTCCTATTCATTTTTTATTGTCACTTTTATTGTTCGTCCATTTATATCAAAAACAACATTACTTGTCTTCTCCACGATAGCCAACACGTTTTTCAAATCCATATCCCGGTTAATCGCTCCCCGGAATTCATACCCTTTCGCCTCCGGGGACAAATAAACTACATCAATATCATACCAACGTTTCAACTGACACATCAAATCCCCTAAAGTAGTAGAAGGGAAAACAAAACGTCCCTGTCGCCAAGCCGTGAATTGCTCGACTTCCACCTCCTTCAATTCTGTTTTACCCGATTTCAAGTTCAAAACACTTTGCATCCCCGGTCGCAAAGTTACCTCTTCATGCTCTTTCTCCGAAGTAAACCGCACTTTCCCCTCCACCAAGGTAGTATATATATAATCCTCATCCCCATACGCCTTGATATTAAACGAAGTTCCCAGCACGGTCACATTCGACTCTTTCAGATGAACGATAAAACGACGGGCTACATCTTTCCGCACATCAAAATATGCCTCTCCTTTTAAATACACCTCTCGTTCCCCGGTACCGAATTGTACAGGAAACCGGAGTTCCGATTCGGCATTCAACCAAACCCGGGTTCCATCACTTAATTCTAATTGATAAAAACCGCCCGTCGGAACTTTCAGCGTGTTGTATAAAACTACCGTCACCTTTTCATCCAACGCTTTTGCCTGCACGTAAGTCAACCCCTGTAAAGAATCATCTTTAATACCGGATACTCCATGATCTTGAATTTGCCGCCCGGAACCACCTAACGGAACACGTTTTCCATCTGCCAAAATCAATTCAACTTCAGCTAATTTACTTTGCTCCCAATTGGCCTGTTGAGGAAATTTTTGTTCAAAAAACCAATCGGAATCATTCCACAAGTACAATGCACTTAACGCAACACACAATATGACGGATGCCGCCACTGACCAGCGCATAACCAATTGACGTTTTTTCCTTCGAGTAATGGCTCGCTGTAAACGCTCCCGCTCTTCACCTTTTATTATCTCAAAATCCCAGTTCGTGTATTCCTCCCGAATGGCAACGAATTCCTTCAACATCTCCACGTGCAACGGATTACTCATCCAAGCCTCAACTAACTCGTTATCTAATTCATTTCGACGTGTAAGAATCTGATTAGCAAACTCTATATCTTTCTCGTTATACTTCATCTCTTTCTATTTTTCACAGCTAATACACGTACCCCCCAAAAATGGGCGACAAGAAAAATAAAGTTTTTTGAAAAAAATTCAGCATACCGGTTACAGCCACCAGTCTACAACGAATAAATAACTGAATATATGAATTATTATATTCTTCTTAGACACAAAAGAAGCATGATCAAATCCTCCTGCAATTCATCTCGCAAGAATTTCAAGGCCCGGGTAATATGTGTTTTCACCGTGTTCACGGTAATATCCAACTCTTCCGCCACCTCCTTGTACTTTTTTCCTTCCACCACACATTTTACCAACACCTCCCGCTGTTTTTCCGGTAATTGCGCCAATTTTTCCTCCAAACGTACCAACCGTTTCTCGTAATCATTCAAATCTTCATTCGCAGCCTCCAGCAATTCGACCACGGCTTGTTCGTTACCGGTTACCACGCGTAAATGCCGTAAATAATTCAACGCACAATTCTGGGCCAACGTGAACAAATAAGATTTCATCGGATAAGTCGGGTTTAAACACTTCCGGTTACTCCACAAAGTCAAAAAAGCATCATGAACAATATCTTTTGCAACCTCCTCATCCCGCACGTAATTAAACACGAAACCCATCAGTTTCGTGAAATGTAATTCAAACAAATCCTCAAAAGTTTTATTGTCTAAAAGTTCATTCGCCATATAGTATTCGTAGTTAATACGTCCGGAACTTCGTTTTGACAAAATTAATTAATTTATTAAACTAAAAAAATAACATACCAAGATAATGATTTACGAAAAAAGAGGAATTGCAGCTTGTAGGCAGCAATTCCCCAATAAATACTTTAAAAATTTCGTTCTACAATCAAATCCCTTCTAATTGATTCAAACGTTTTTTTGTTTCCGAATCTGAAGGAGCCGTCATGTTAGCTGTAATAATATTCAATTCCTGATCCAACAATATAAACCGGGGGATCAGTCTTATCTGAAAAACTTCCCTAAACTTTTTCAAATCCCGAGGTACAAACAAATGCCCATCAAGTTTCTCCTCTTGAATCGCTTTTATCCAAGCCTGTTTGCTCCGATCTGTCGAGACGCTCAAAAAATGAATATTTTTTCCTGCAAAATCTTTCTCCAATATTTTCAAGAAAGGTAATTCTTTACGACACGGCGGACACGTCGATCCCCATACGTCAATATAGATATATTTTCCCTTGAAATTCGTTAATTTTACCACCTGCCCTTCCACATCCCGAAATTCTATTTCCGGTACTTTTCTCCCCTTGGCTATTTTATCCCAACGAGCATATAAATCAGCAAATACTTTCCGATAATGGTCGGATTTTACCCAACGTTCATAAATAGGAGAAATCTCCGAGAAATAATCGATTCCTTTTTCTCCCACGTAAGCCATGACCAATTGATAAACAAAAAATTCACCGACTTTATCATCTTTCAGATACTTATCAATCCACTCCAACTGGGTTTTAGTCATCAACAATAAATCAGCCGGGTCTACATTTTGAGTACTTAACGTTTTTATCAACAAGGCCATAGCATCTCGATATTCCTGCAAATTCAAAAGAGTTGAATCTTCCCGAATGACGCCAAGTAAATAAGTAAGATATTCCTCCGAAGGTTTATAATTGTCAATCTGATAACGATGCATCATCAAATAATAACATAATGCCAATTCATGAAGTGCATACAGGCGTTGCCGTTCTATCCGCACAAAACGAGCATCCAGACGCAACGAATCCAAGAAACGATAACGCTCTTCCAAATAATTATTTTCCCACTGTATAAAAGCCTGTTCATCCAACTGATCGGCACGTTTCGGAACCCGAACCCGAGAATCATTCAAATAACGATTCTCTCCCGCTAGATTGCCATCAAAATGCAAAGATTTTACGGGATCCTTCATATCAAAAGAAAGTTTCAACTCCCCACCTTCATGGATATACACCGGTATTTGCATATAACCGCATTTTACGACACCATATCCACTTTCATAGCGATCCAGCAAAATCACACATTTACCTGTTGAATCTAAAGTAAGTTCATACTTGATCGTGTCAAACTCCAAGTACACATTTTCTCCCACCGGATAATTCAAAAGTGTAATTTCGAATCCCGTGGTCGTCGATTTACACCCCATCAGGGTTATAAACCAACAAATACACGTTATAATGCCATATCTCATCATCTTCCCCTTCTATGGAACCATAAACACAAATAAATAACCAGTAACAAGATCGAAAATCCCCAGAAGGCATAACGTGTAATCTTCATCCCGTCTACTCCCACGTAAAGATCACTATCTGGAGTCGCCGGACGACGTACATCTATCGGGAATTCACCATCTGTCATCCAATTAAACATACCGAGTATGAACATCCCGTTACCGGCATTCACTTTATCCCGGCTTGCCTTCATTTCAGCATTACTCATACAATCCGCATCCCCTAGAATCACGATCTTTTGCAGTTTCCCTGCAATCTTCCTTGATAAAGCTAAAGCCAACGGATAAGCTTGTTCTACCTCCCCGGCATCCACATTTAACTCTGCCTCCTCGTCTATAAAATTCGTTGTTTCCACCTCGTTCCAACATCCCCGTGTTTCACTCATTAAAAGAGGTGTTATCGTAAATCCCGGCTTTTGTTCATATTTCAATCCCACACACCCCGGCATCGTGATGACTCGTCCCCCCAATGCATCAAACATATAAGACAAATTCCCAAGATCCTCTTGCGGTTTGGCAAAAACCAAATCCATCATAAAGTCTTTATTCTGCTGTACAATCTGTCCTGTCATAAATTGAACTCCCAAAGATGCAATGATCGGATTCATCACGGGGGCTCGCCCTACATCTCCCGCTATAATCAAATTGCCACCTCGGGCGATATATTTTTCCAAAGATTCCATCTCTTCCGGAGAAAGTGCAGTTTGCATATCCGCAACAACAAGAATATTTACTTGCTCCGGAATTTCATCTTCTAAATTAACATTCTCAATAGCAAACCCTTGATTAATCAATGCCCGACGATAAACCCGTTCTTGAACAAAATAACGATAATCCCGATCCCCAGCCTTTTCACTATTCCGAACGCCGTGACCAGTTAAAAAACCCACAACAGGAAGATCATCATCTACTAACTGTCGAATAGCCGCAGTAACTTCCGCCTCACTCGGATAGATCCACATATCACGGAACATACGAAGAAAAACTTTCCGTCCGTTCTCCCGTTCCAGCACACGCACTACATGGTTATCTTCCGATGACAAATCAATGATTTGCTTTAGCTCTTCCGGTTTCAAATACATATTCGTATCAAGCCCTTGTGCCACACTTAGTTTAACCATAATTTCCCGATCTGTAAGTCCCGGATTCAAAGAATAAAGTCTTTCATTCTGACTTTTATCATAGAAATACACGTATTTCATCTTTATTTCCGGTTTAAAACGAGTATATTGTTCGAATTGTCTCTGATCATATAACCTGTTTCCCGGCTCCCCCGTCCAATTAAACTCATCCAAGCAATTCACATAAGTCGTCATTGTTAATCCACCCGTGGCCATATTCAAAATCTCCTGACTATTCTCTGTCAACGTCTGTTGCTTGGTCCGGGTAGCATCATAAAAACATTTTAATGAAGGACGGGCACTGAAATAGCCGATGACCACGGCAAATATCACAACTGCAATATATTTACCCAAAGAAATCTTCCAAGGTGTCTTTTGGCGAATAGCTTTCAATCGTAAAATAGAAAGAGTTAGAAAAAGAACGATCACGATCAGAAAATAAAGCAAATCTTCACTACAAATCATACCTCGCACGAACTCGTTACAACGACCGTTAATTGACAACCAATAAGTAATTTCCCGCACAAAATCAATATTTTGCCCGATTCCCTTGCTCACATTCAGCAAAGCAAATATAGCTAATGTACCCATGGCTGCCACCACCTGATAAGAGGTAATACTAGACATGAATAAACCGATTGCGGCATAAGCGCAAATCAACAAATAAATTCCCAGCAAGCCGGTCAACACCATGGACACATCCAGTTGTTTTACGACAAAAGCGGAATAAATCACATACACGCAAATGATCCCGATCAACACCAAGCCGTACACTAGCATGGACAAATATTTTCCCAAAATAATTTGCGAATTACGAACCGGAGAAGAATACAACAATTTTATTGATCCGCTGCTTAACTCTCCACTCATTAATCCCATTGTCAATAACGGAATATACAGATATAAATACTCTTGCAATGTTTTGAAAAAACCATGCAGACCCGCATAAATATCGAGTGTAAGATTACCAACACCATACCCCATGGCTTTCCGTACCACATTTGCATCCACTACTCCCGTAAAAGCAAAAGAACATTGAATTGTAAACACGATTAGAATCAACCAAGCTACCGGAGAATAAAAGAGAGATTGTAACTCCGCTAAAGCTATTCTATATATAATTTTCATAAATCCCTGATTTTAATATGACTATTTCTTTTTTGATAACTCGGCAAAGATGGCATCCAACGATTTTTTTTCAACCCCAACTTCTACTAACTGCCATTTTTTCTCCACACTCGTCTCCACCAAGCGTTCCACCACGCCACTCACATCTTTAAAACTCAACCGAAAACGATGATCTCCCATTTCTTCTCCATTAACAATCCCTTCCAATTGTAACAATTCATTCAAAGGTGGAGCCTGCTTCAAGGTTACCAGTAAACTATTGGGAACGATGTAATTATTGAATTCGTCTACTGTTCCGGAGAAAACCAAATGTCCTTCTTCAATCATTCGGATATGATCGCAAATAGCTTGCACTTCAGTCAACATATGCGTGGACAATATCACGGTTCGTTCTTCCGCAATCTCTTTTATCAAATGCCGAATCTCGACAATTTGGTTCGGGTCCAACCCGTTAGTCGGTTCATCCAACACGACAAGAACCGGTTTATGAATAATAGCCTGAGCAATACCGACCCGTTGCTGGTATCCACCGGAAAGATTCCGAATCAAACGTTTTCTGAAATGGGTTATCTTACATTTTTCCATCGCCTCTTCCACCGCACCCCTTACCCCTACAGATGGGATCCAACGTAAATAGGCACAATATGTTAGATATTCTTCCACGGTCAAATCAATTCGTAGAGGCGGATGCTGGGGTAAAAAACCAATAAACCGTTTCGCTTCCACGGGATTGTTCTTCGTGTTCATCCCGTTAATATAGACATCCCCATCCGTCTGTCTCAACACCCCACACATAATATTCATCAGAGTCGATTTACCTGCCCCGTTAGAACCCAATAATCCTTGAATTCCATTTTTTTGAACATCAAAACTAATTCCTTGAATCGCCCATTGCACGCTATAACGATGGGACAAATTCTCCACTTTTACAATAGCTTCTTCCATACAATTTAATTAAAATCTTTCATACAACTTTTACATACAATCTTTTAAACACATGAAACACCCTAAGTATCTTGACTCTCATCAAAACACCTCTCATAATCAATAACTTCAAAAACTAAAAATACAATTAGGTAAACAAGAGAACTGGGGGTTCCCAGTTCTCCAAGCACACTACTCTATCGACGTTGCATCACGTACACATCGAATACTTAATAAGTTATTTTTCGTCATACTATTCCGTACAACTTTTGAAGAATTATAAATAATCTGTCGATAATAAATCGTATTACCTCCCGGCTTGGACTCGTCAACCGTTGCCGTCCAATAGAAACCATACACACTCTCGAAAGAGTACACCTCCATAACCCGATCATCCAGTATCAGATAGCCGGATAATTGTAGATTAATTCCAGTTCCTTCAACTCCCTGTTGCAACAATTCTCCTTGAATACTTCCCCGTTTTCCTGATTGTTTCAAGTCGCTAATACTCATACCTAAGGCTTTTTCCAAGTTCTGCCAATCATCATCCGTAGGTAATCTCCATCCCGCCGGAACCGCAGCGAGCGCAGCCTCGTAATCATACAATCCACCAAAATCTTTATAATATTCGGCATTTTTCTTATCATTATAATATCCTTCCGGTAACGGGGTCAAATCAGGAGCAAAAACACCTTTGTCCGGAATAAACTTCAGGTTCTCTGTCATCCACTCCAAACCGGCATAACGAACCCAATGATATTCGTTTCCATCTCGCACATCTGTATAACTTCCGGTTGCCTCTGGTTGCATACTAATTTTATTATCCGAATCATCACATGCAACACATCCAAAGAATATTGCAAGTAATAATAACATATATTGTTTCATAGGTTTCATCTGTTTATTAATTAAAAATCACACCTAAATCCTCAATAATCTTTTTCAATATCTGATATTTTTTGATCACAATAGGATAGTTTGCATTTTCATTCATAAAATCTTCTTCCGGTCTGTCAAACAGCGCATTCGTGTAATCCTCCAAATCATAATTTTTAGCTTTGAAATTTACGATATAAGTATAACCGTTAAATCCATAGCCATAAGTACTTAAAAGGCCCAAATCTTTTTCCGTCGGATATTGTGCCATAAACTCTTTTACCGGCTCCTCTCCCATAATATAAGTGTTATAATATTGCGCACAGAAAGAATAAAATTCATCAAACATACTTTGGTCCAATGTCGCCACTTTATTGGCAACCATACTTTTCAACAAAGAAGATTTATAAGCCCTCTGTTCTTCATCCGTCATTTCACTGACTCCTTCGACCGCAATAGCCGTACACCGCCAACCGGCATACACATCCGGATTCTGTAACACGTAATCTTCATAATTATAAACATATTGATCAATCCTATCTACCAATAACACAGAATAAGGACGTAAACCACCCCCTAATGACGGCAAAACCAGTTCTTTAATAAACTCAACAGCTTCTTTTTTCTCCACATCTGATTTTATATATTGATATTCAAATATATTCATATTACTAGTAGACGTATTCAAACCATAATTTATATCTACCAAATGAAAAGAATATACCGCGTTACCTTCCGGATCATTTCCCAAATATTCTCTCTTCAACGTGTCATTAAAAAGAAGATAAACCTTTTCCTGGGCATAAAATTCCTTTTGCAGAGCCGCATCAGCTTCCGAGACCCCGTAAGGTTCCAGAAAATAATCGGTATCCGATTCATTTGGAGTCAAACTATCTTCTGTACAACTGAAACACACTGTAATGATCAAAATCAACCCTATTAGATGACATAATAATCGTTTCATAGCATTTAATAATTAATAGTTTCTACAACCGGACGGACACCTCGTTCATTATTCTTCATTCCCGTATTATATTCCAATACTTCTTTAGGAATTGGTAACGTGTAAGCAGCATCATTTTCTTCCAATTGATATACCACTGTTTGAACAGGAACATTTGTCCAAGACACGTATTCGAATGTCGTGTAACTTTTTCGTATCGTTTTCGTGTAGGGTTGCTTTTCACATACCATATATCTTCTCAGGTCAAACCACCGATGTCCTTCCAGACACAATTCACGTTCTCGTTCTTCTCGTATCAACTTGATTAAATCTGCTCCACTCTCTTCTGAATTAGCATATTGCTCCACGGACAAACGTTTCACTCTCAAATCATTTAATGCCTTACGAGCATCATCTTCTTTCCCTTGATAGGCCGTAGCTTCTGCTAGATTCAGATAAGCTTCTGCTGTACGGAACAAGAAATTAGCAGATAATGATGTACGGGAAAAATCAGCAATAGCACCCCCCTTCACATATTCCACGTATCCTCCGGACTCATTATATTTTACAAAATAACTCTTTCGTAAATCATTATCTTTATACAAAGCATAAAGTTCATCTGAAATCCCCAAATCTTTTGGTAAACCGGAAATCGTATACCTTATTCCCCCCATTCCCATCGTAAATATTACTTCCGGTAAAGTAGTGTCCAAAAAGAATGGGATCCCTTCCATCATATTCAAATCGCGTAAATCATCTTGTTTAGATAAGACTTTTTTCGCATAAGATTCAGCCATTTCCCAATTTTGCATATACAAATGAACCCGGCTCAACAATAAGTAAGTTGCTGTTATATCGGCCCGGTAAATTGATTTATGGACCGTTTTTTCCAAACATTTTTCAGCTTCTCCTAAATCTGCCAACACTTGTGCATATACCTCTTCCACGGTATTTCGGCCATACACTTTATCTTCTATATATTCCGTATTCTTAATTGGCACACCCAAATCATTTTTCGCTCCGGTCTTCGTGTAAGGTTTACCATATAAGTTTACCAAGATAAAATAATAAGCACCACGTAAAAAGTAAGCCTCCCCCTTGATCCTCATCACTTCCAGCTCATCTTCCTCCTTGGGTGTACTTTGTTCATCAATAGAGGCAAGTATCATATTGGCAATGTTGATATGTTTATAGATTCTATTCCAATCCGAGGATTCTTTCCGAATAGAAGTTCCTAACGCATCAATCCCCACCTGTTGCTATGTATAATAACCGAAATAACGTTCTCTCGCATCCCATAAAGCTCCGCTACTAGAACTTCTGATATTTTCTTGTACCTCATCCGTCATCAAATGAATATAAGGATAATACCAACCATCCGTTCCGTAAGTATACCCCATATGTTCCGGGGCATTAGTAGGCATATACACGCTCCCCAATAATAATTCATCCAAATCTTCATATCCCCTCACGTAAGCAGTATCTTGAGAATACTCTTCCAAAAAACCGGAACAAGAGGCGAACATGAAACTCAACATACTAATAATGATATATATTCTTTTCATAATTCAAACTTTAAAATGAAACACTTACACCTACCGTATAAGTCGGTCTATCCGTCAACTGAATCTCGGCGAAACCACTCTGTTGCGGGGCCTGTCCTTTTAACTTACTGGAACAAATTGTAAAGAGATTAGTCGCCGAAAGATTTAAAGCTAACCGGGACAATTTAATTCTTTCTAATTTTTCCATCGGGAACTCATACGTTAGACTCATTGTCGAACACTTTAAGTAATTACCACTTACTACCCGGATATCGCTATAATTATACATATCCAGCGAATTATTGGCTATCGTCGGGATCTTTTCCCCCGAAGAAGAGTAATGCGTCAAATAACAATTGGGAGCAGGAATAACCGTATTTTTTTCATCCCCTGTTTTCCGCCATCTCTTAACAAACTCTCTTCTCACATTATTTTCCGGAAGGAACGTATTAGAGTCAAATAATTTAAACAATCGTACTTTTGAACCCAAGCTATAAGCCAAGTTCATATTCAATCGCCAGTTTTTATATCTTAACGTATTATTAATACTTCCGGACATCGTCGGCTCCCGGTTCCCCGTCGCTTTCAGGACACGAGTATACACATCATATTTTGTCAATCCTTCCAACTCTTCCTGACGTTCTTGCATATCGTCAAATATCGGGTAACCATTCGTTGGATTCAATCCCACGAATTTATAAGAATAAAACGTTCCTACCGGTTTTCCCTTTACCAGAGCTGTTCCATTCAAAAAATTGTTTAATTCAAACTGCTCTGCCCCGGGTAATGTTTCCACCTTGTTAAAAACATTCGAAAATGAAGTTGCCAAAATCCAGTTGAAATCACGTGTTTCCACGGGAATAATCGTTGCCGCAATACTATATCCCGAATTCTTGACATCTCCTGAGTTCACCACATATTCCTCCAAACCATTTACTGTTGATATTTGCTTTGTCAAGAAAGCATCCTTTGTACGTTTATAGTACACAGAAGTCTCCATCTGTAATCTTCTCTTAAACAAAGAGAAAGTCAATCCACCATTAAAAGAACTCGTTTTTTCCCATTTCAAATTCGGATTCGGGTACACGGAAAGTTCCGAAACCAATTCATTATAAAGTGGATCTGTCGGTAATTGTTTGATAATCATAGTTGGCGATTGGCCCTCCAACATATTTCCCTGATATCCAAAAGATGCCTTTAACATGATATAGTCAATCCAGTTTCTTTGCAACCACTCATGCTCGGAAATCGTGTAATTTCCGGATATGGACCAAATGGGTAATAACTTATCATTACTCTGGTCTCCAAATTTATTTGAGCCATCAAAACGTACGTTACCATTCAAAGTAAAAAAACTTTGATAACTATAAGAAACCGTAGCATAAGCAGAAAGTAAATTTGTCAGATTATCCGAGATCGTCGGATAGGCATTAGCCTCTAGCCAAGCCTTAAAAGCCGGGTAATCATTTAAAGTCGTTATAGAGAATTGTTTTCCTCTATCTTTATAATATCCCCTCATCGTACTACTATTTCCCTTATACTTTGTAGAACTCACTTCATACCCCACACTAGCATTAACATTATGCTTATCCTGCCCAAAATACTTGTCCAGATTCAACTGAACCCGTAGCATATAATTTCTATTCCGAGTACTATTCGTGGTCAGCTCCCCACCGAAAGGTAATGCGGACTCCGAGTCGTCTCCTTTTGCCGGGGCATCTCCATACTCGGACTGGCGCAACAAGGCCACATGATGACTTTTCTCTCCCCACCACCCCTCAATATCGGTATTTGAAGTTGAGTAAGAACCCACGACACTCGCATTCAGATAATTCGTGAATTTCACGTTTAAAGTCATATTAAAAGATATTGAAGACCCTTCCTGATCATACGAACTATTTGCAAGTTCATTCAAAATATTATAACGAAAAGAATTTGCCGTTCCGCCCGAATTCTGATAATAGTAATAATCCCCGTTCTCATCAAAAGCCGGAATAGCACGACTGGTATTATAAGCATAATCCAAAGGAGCGATTTCATCTTGTGAATATTCTCTGGAAGTCACGTTACCATTAATCCCTAACGAAGTTGAAATACGAGGAGACAAATCCGCATTCAGATTCAAAGCAACAGTATAACGTTCGTTATTATTTCCTTTAATCACGTCATTGTCTTTCGCATATCCTACTGAAGAGTAATAACGTACGGTCTCCGTTCCCCCTGAGATACTTACCGTATGCTGATGCGAAAACGCATCCTCTGTCAACAAATCAAACCAATCCGTATTCAGACATTCCAAATATTGTACTTGTTTCGTAAACTCATCATAAGTTAAAGCTCCCCGATAAAGTTGATTTATAAGCCCTTCATAACCGACCATGTTCATTCCACCCGGGAAAGTGTATCCGGAATTTACTAAATCTTTAGAAAACTCCATCCGTTCTTTCGAGTTCATCAAATCAATCTGGCGATCTGTGTAACGAGGGCGACGTTTGTAAGACACGTTCATATTATAACTGATGATCGGTTTACCGATATGTCCTTTTTTCGTGGTAATCACAATGACCCCGTTAGCAGCTTTTGCACCATACAGAGCCGTAGCTGCCGCATCTTTCAATATATCCAAACGTTCAATATCCTGAGGATTTAACCCGGCAATAGCATTACCGATCCGATTCACGTAATCAGGATTATTTAACTCCTCCGGACTAATATTTACCGGATCTTGCAACACGATTCCATCCACCACCCACAAAGGTTCCCGGTTACCAATCAATGTTGACGTTCCCCGGATTCTGATTTTAGGCACAACACCCACTTCCCCTGAATTACTCATAAACATCATATCCGGAATTTGCCCTTCCAGCATTTGATCTATGGATAATACTCCCGGACGCATGATCTTATCTGCATTAATAGATGTAATAGCCCCTGTCGATCTTTTGCGATTAATCGTTTGATAACCGGTAACCACCACTTCTTGCATCTCCTCTACATCATACTCCATGCGGATTCTATACGAATCCTTGTCCGATAGTAATTTCACGTATTGAGTCTTCATTCCCACAAAAGTCACGACTAAAGAATCTACACTTCCGGTCACTTCCAATACAAACTCCCCCTTCGTGTTGGATGCCGTGCCAACACTTGTCCCTTTCAACAATACGGTCACCCCGGGAAGTGGTTCATTCGATTTATCCGTAATAACTCCTCGAATCGTCCTACTTGTTTTTCCAGTTGTTACAGTTTCAACCTTCCGAATAATGATAGACTTCATCTCAAATTTACAGGTAAAAGGTTTCCCTTCAAATAATTTCTTCAACGCAACCTCAACCGTCACATCCTTCACGTCCAAAGAAACCATTCCGATCTCATTCAACTGCATAGCACTGTACACGAAATCCAATCCTGTTTGCTTGTTAATTTCCTTAAAGACCTCTTGAATCTTCACTTGTTCCAGATGAATAGTAACCTTCTGATCCTGTGCCATTACATCCCACGAAATCAACAACATAATCTGCAATAAAAATACCTGCAAGGCTTTACACTTCACATTTTTTAGGTATAAAATACCCCTTAAGTAAACCCATCTTCGTTTTTTTTCCATAAATTTGTCATTTACTATTTAACACTGGATGTAAACTTACATCCTATCATATACCGAGAGTTGCCCCACAACTTTCGGTTTTTATTTCACGGTAACAGTATCTCCTTGAATGCGGAACTCCACGGCAGCAGTCTCTTCCATCAGATGAAGTACATCTGAAATATCTGCAAAACGAGTAATAATCCCTGTAAATGTATGTTTTTTAATTCGTTCATTAGCATAGAACACCTTCACATCATACCAGCGACTCAAGCGTTCCATGATTTCCTCAATCGGCTCATCTTCAAAAACAAACTTACCATCCTTCCAAGCAATCGCCCCGTATGGGTCCACATTCTCGACCTGTATGGATTGAGTGGCCTTCGTGAATAATGCCATCTGGTTAGGTGAAAGCCTCACTTCTTCTCCCGTGGCACTCACCCGAATCCCGACTTTACCATTTACCAGCGTAGTTTTTACCGTTCCCTTCCGATAGGTATCTACATTAAATTCCGTCCCATATACTTTAACTTCCATACCTTCATCCGTGGCAACAATAAAAGGATGTACCGAATCCCGTGCTACCTCAAAATAAGCCTCTCCGGTCAGATACACCTTCCGTTCTTCTCCGGCAAAAGTTACCGGGAAACGAAGTTGCGTGAGTGAATTCAGCCAGACCTTTGTTCCATCGGCCAATTTCAATTGATAAAATCCTCCCACCGGAATTTGCATCGTGTTATACACGATCTCTTCTCCAATTTCTTTCCCCTGAATCTTTGCACCCACGTAATTCAATCCTGCCAAGGAATCATTTCGAATTCCAGATTCTTTCATTCCCTCTATAAACTCACTCCTTTGCGCCAAACACACCCTTTCGCCCGTGGACAAGATTAATTCGGCCTTCACCCCCGGAACAATTCTTTCCGTTTGAGCAATCCCTTGATCAGTTTTCATCTGACTCCACTCGTTGAGTGCAAATCCCACAAACACCCCCACCAACAAAACGACAGATGCTGCCACAGGCCAATAATGTATTATTCTCCGTTTCCGAACTTTACCCGCATATGACTGATGAATAGATTTCAGGAAACGCTCCTTCTCCCGTTGTTTACGAGTAACAGACAGGGTCGGACCATTTGTCATGTTCCATATTTTCTTCCATTGGCGAAAATATTCCCGGTTGCTCTCTTTCTCTTCTATCCAACCTTTCAACTCACGAATCTCCCCTTCTGACGCTTTCCCGTCAAGCACCCGCCAAATTAATTGATCTATTTCATTCGTCATAGTTTTTCCTGTTTATACTCCTATGACAACTTGAAAAGAAAAAACCCCTACGCTATATTCAAAAATTTACAAAGAAAATTAAACTCAACAACCATTCTAACTCTTTCCGTAAACGAGACAATGCTTTAGTCATCTGAATTTCAACCGTTTTCACAGAAATCCCCAAACGTTCGGCAATCTCTTTATTCGACAGTTCCTCCATCTTACTCAACATGAAAACTTCCCGGCAACGTTCTGGTAACTTATTAATTGCCTCCCGAAGAGCATTATTTATATCCTCTCCTAATAAAGCCAACTCCGCCTCAGGAGTCTGTACAATTTCAGAAAAATAAAAATCCAACAACTCCCGATCGGCATAATTACTAACCACCTTCTGATGCTTGATCTCGTTCAAACAACTATTATAAACAGATTTATAAAGATAAGATTTTACAGATAAATGAATATTCAAGCCCGCATGATCTTCGTACAACTTACAAAATGTCTCCTGTACCAGATCATGAGCCAACTCGGTCTCCCGAACAATACGCCCCGCATAATTCAATAACCCTTCGTAATATCTGTCAAAAAGATACTCGAAGGCCTTCTCTTCCCCTCTTCGCAGGGCTTCCAACAATACGTCATGGTTATCAAAAGGATGCATATTCATTTCCATAGATTTCACAAATCTAAGAAAAAACAGGATATGCAGAGATTATTTTCTCTCAAGAATTTATTATTTCCAATCAAGAATACACTTATCACACTAAAAACCAAATACATACAATTTTCAATCTAAGCTTATGGCATAAAAAACATTGTCCCAATAAATGGAGACAATGTCATTTCAAATATCTAAAAAGAAATTATTCCCCAAATAATTCTATCAATTTCATATTTAACCATCCTCCCCTGGAAGCAACATCAATCACCTTTCCTTGAGGATCAATTAGAAATCCACTGGGAACAGCATTTACACCAAACGCTTGCATACATTCCCTCCCATATTTTACCCCTTTTGCCCCACAAACTTGAGTCCATTCCATCCCTTCCCTAGATACAGCACTTTTCCATTTATCCATTTCATCGTCAATAGATACGCTCACAATATCAAATCCCTTTTCATGGAAACGTTTATAAGTCTCCTTTAAACGAGGGATGTCATGTCGACAGGGACCACACCAAGAAGCCCAAAGCTCCACCAAAGTATAACGCCCCTTATGAACACATTCTGATAGTCTTTTTTCATTCAAGTTAATATCTAACACTAAAAAGTCTGGCATCATATCGTTCACATACAACGTCTTACCTATCAAAGTTTTTTCTAATTGTTCTCCCATCTCGCCTGTCCGTACCTGTGGGGGGAAAAGTTCCAAAACCCGTTGAGCCTCTTCCCGGCCATATCGTTCCACCGCCAATTTATTCACCACGTAAGTTGCCACAGGAGAATCACCGTGCTTGCGAATAAAATCAACGCCATAATGATAGATACTATCACGCAACATATCCATTTCCTTCACACACTTGATAACATCCTGTTCAGATCCCTTACCTCGATAATATACTTGTCGGTATTGATCGAATACTCCATCAAACTTTAAATTCAATGGCTCTATCTGTTGAATGTACCCTTGATATAAATCATGCACACCAGAACCCTCGATACGTAAAGAAGCCGGTACTTTTTTTGCCAATTTCGAAGGCATTTCTGCAAAAGGAATGGATACCAGTATTTCTGAATTCTCAACATACACAGGAATACACAAAATATTAGCCCAACCATATATGCGCTGTGTCGGATCTTTATAAAAGATGATTTTCCTTAACTCCGGTAAATTCACTTTTCCCCGAAACTCAAACCGCCCATCATGTAATTGAACACTATCATAATATTGATGTTGATCAACGTCCATCAAATAAATCCATTCGTTCTCAGGCGCCCCCGCTAATTCCCCTTTAATCACATAACCATCATTCAATTGACAACCAACTAACAGCTGCAAAACAATTATAATAAAACTCCATTTCATTTCTTTTGTCTATTATAAAAATACAACATCAGTAATTTTTCCAAATTCGTGATATACTTGTTTTGCAGGATAGTGTTCACTATCCGTCCCAACAGAACCTGTCGATGCCAGATTCAGCACCACAAAATCACACGTTCCATCTTCCATTTCAAAAACAACCCCCAAACTACGAGCCAAATCAAATTCGTAATTCTCATACCCTGTTTGCTCATTACGAGTACGAGCAAATTTCATCCGTGTAACCTTCCCCCCTTCATGCGTATAAATAGGAGTTGCTTTCCCTCCTTGCTGTACAAAATCCAACCGATATACAGTATTCCCCGCTGAATAAAAAATAATACCGCTATAAGCAGCCGAAGAAGCAAAGCAACTATTTTCATCCAATCCTTGTGGTATGGACAACCGATAATAATTGCTAAAACTTGGATTCTTCCCGTATGACATTCCCATTGCATTAAACTCGTATATAATACAACTATCCTGCTCTCTAGTTGCTACCGCATAAGCATAAGAATAGGAGGCATTACTCTGGTTATAATTGTAACCGGATCCAACATACAACACCTTATGTTTCGGGTTCAGCTTGTTAGGATCTGCCGCAGTAGAATTATCTGTACTTTGGGGTATCGCTCCTAATTCCACCTTGTTTTCTTTTACCGGATCAAAGAGAATCGGATCAGGACCACCACTATTATTCATATGCCACAAACAACCAAAGCGATGTCCTTTCCTGTCATACACCAAGGAAACATCCGCAACCTTTGCGGCAAGCGATATATAATAATCTCCACCAAAATTATCTTTATTCCGTGCTGGTTCATACATTTTCATTGCGGCAGGAGTCTGGTAATACTTTCCATTTGCCAACATCAAACCTCCTCGAGATCCCTCTCCATCTATCAATTCGACTTTATCCGGAGCAAAATCAACCGCATCTGCAGAATATACCATTCTTGACAGACTATCCATTTTTTCAAATTGCCTCCATTGACAATATACACCGGCCTCATCAGGAATATCCGTTATCACAGAAAACATTTGAACCTTCGAAGAACCATAATAACTACTCTGCAAAAAAACTCTTCCCAAGCATAATGGCTTACCTTGTAAATGCTTACCAGTTGCCTGATAATAGGCATCTTTAGTATTTACAATATTCTCCCCGATATATTCCACCGACCCCAATTCCGTTTGTCCATCTTTACTATGTAACAAAACCCAAGCTCCATCAAACGGTTTAACCAATTTCATCATTGTATTCACCGGATACTCTATCCCTGTTAACTTATCATACACGTTCAAACGAAAATAATGTTCATACTTTAAGGCCTTATCTTCCGGATTAACGTGAAACTTCAATTCCTCCGTCATACAAACCGTATCACAATCCTTTATCGTGTAAAAATTAGAATTAGTTGTCGAATGTAACCACATGAATTCTAGATTATCTTTATTCTCCTGCAAAGATTGTGATAATCTAGGCTGAATCGTAATCACCGTGTCTCCTGCAACCCGCACGGAATATATCTCATCCAACCCGACATCCAAAATATTTATCTGTTTATAATCATAATTACCCTTATCATCATAACAGGCTGTTAAAAGTAAAACTGCCAATATATATATAATCTGTTTCATACTTTTCTTATTTTAAATACTACTTAGCCTGATTAGGAAATTCAATCCATTTACCCGTGTTCTCATCTATAAACGTAGGCTTAGAGGGATCTTCTTCACAAGCTTGTTTATAGGTTTCCAAATCCGTAAACAACATATTATAATACCTTGCTAACATATAACCATTGCGATACCATCCACTGAAAGAAGTACCACTATATTGTTCCCCGTATTGCGTGATCACGTATCTGGCTTTCGCTTCACTATATACCCCGAAATAGTCTTTATACATTTCCCAAGTTCGGTCATCTACCCCCCAAGATTCTTTACTCACAACATCTTGTATCACCAATTCGATTACTTGACGTTCCTCCAATCCCTCTTCGAAATCGGAATTCTCATAATCAAATGTCAATTCGACAAGACATTCTGTTCCCCGAACTGCAGGACGTTCAATAACAATTCGAAATGCCGCAGAGGTTGTGTCTGCATCAACATAATAGGTATCCGGAAAAAGTACATTCACAACATTCTCTTCCGACGATTTTGTTGTTAGTGCCACTTTACGCGGGACATTCGCAATATCTCCCATAATTTTCACCCCAATTTGGACCGTGTCATACCGCAAATACTCTCCTTGCTTGTTTATTCCGAAATTAAAACTATATTTCAATTCAACATCATCAGACCAATAAGGTTCTTTAAAAGTCCCCGGATTCGCCCAATTCATATCTCCAACGAAATTTATCCTAGCGCCTTGGTCATATTGCACCATTTCATATTTGTCACAACTAACCAAAAGTATAACGACTATCACTAGATATAATATCTTTTTCATACACGTATCAATTAATTTGTATAACCAAACAAAATCTCATTCTCCGGCCAAGAGAACATATAGTTACTTTCAGTCAGATTCTGTAACGGACAATTCACAAAAGTCGGCCGTCCTAAACGCTTGTAATAAAAGAACACTTGACCTTCACCATAAAATTCTTTCCGATACTCTTTTTCAATCTCAGATTGTACGGTTTGAGACGTACAACTCACCGGGTCTATTCCCCGAACCTCTCTTACACTATTTAAATAATTAGAAGCCTCCTCCGGAGTTTCCGCACATTCGGCTAAAATATAGTACATCTCAGACAAACGAATTAATACTACCGTATTCTGTAACGACGGCCATACATTCTCTTGCTTATATTTCAACATTCTCTTCCCAGAAGGTGTGTTCTCAAAACTAACCCCCTCACGAACTCGAAAATCATTTAGTCCATCATTCGCAACATCAAAAATTTCATTAAAAACGCTATTATCAACAATATAAGAAGTAGTTGTCATCATATTTTCAACCTGTTGATCAAATTTGTCAATATACACAGAGAAAATGATCTCTTTCGAACGCAACACATCATTTGCATTGCTCAACAATTCAAACAAATCACTATCAATCACCTCATTAGCATATTTAGCTGCCTCCTCCTGATTTCCGGCATACAAGTACACTCGTGCCAACATAGCTTTTACAGCATACAAATTCATTCGTTTATGACGATACACGAGGAAACGATCACCTTCCATATTACTCTCCTCCAATGTTGTGATTGGGAAATCAAACCTCAAAGGATCTGTATTTGTCAATAAAACTTCCGCCTTTTTCAAATCGGCAATAATACTATCCACTACAACATTTGAAGATTGCATTGATTGAGCGTCTTTAGTAAACTCAGTACGGTAAGCAATTCGTTTCGCTCCCGGATTTTCCTTATAAATAGGCCCATACATTCGTAACAAATCAAAATGCAAAAAAGCCCGTAAACCTAAAGCCTCTCCTTTTATGATCTCATAGTAATCCGGTGTCGTAAACACTGATTTATTTTTATCGCAATAATACAACAGATTATTCAAGTTAGCGATAATATTATACATATTTGACCAGATACTCTCACAATAAGACTCTACCAAAGAAGAGGGATCCGGGGCAAAAGTATAATAATCTTTTTGATTTGTCCCCTGATTATAACGTCCTCCCAGTATATCTAAGAAACCATAACTTAAATTTCTCGCATACAGCCCTGTCGAGGCCATTTTTATATAAGCTCCGGTTAAAGCCTCTTTAAACCCTAACTCTCGACTAAACACTTCTTCTTCCTTCACGGTGGTCTTTGGCTCCACGTTCAGCCAATCCGAGCAAGAAGTAAAGAACAGCATACTGAAACAAATGCCTACAATATATTTTTTCATAGTCTACAAATTTAAAAGACAACATTCAACGACATGGATACCTGACGAGAGAAGGGGTAATCTATACCTCGTTCCATCTTTATCGTGGAAAAACGACAAATATCCTCCATGTATAATCCAAGTGTAGCAGAAGTAATTCCCACACGTTTCATCCAATCAAATTTTTTACCATCTAAACGATAAGATAAATTCACCGTAGAAAAATAGAATTCATTATCATCCATCACGAAACGAGAGCTTTCTTTCGTATCCGCTTTAGAAATATTTCCATCTATCGCCTTAAAAAACACGTGATCTCCCGGTTTTTGCCAACGATCATACAACGCCCGTCTATCCGTATTCAACCGAAGATTTGCATTTTCCACTTTGTTGATCAACGTCTTATTAAAGGTCTGTCCTCCCCAATGATATTGCCCGGCAAGAGTTAAACTAAAACCTTTATAAGTGAAGGTTGTTGAGACAGAACCTTGAAATTTCGGTTCTGAATCTCCAAAAGGAATCTGATCCGCTGCATTATAATCATTCGTTAATTTACCATCACGTGTCATGTACACTTCCCGTCCTGTTGCCGGATCAATACCCATTGAACGTACCACCCAAATGGTTGTTTGCGAATAACCATTTTCGTAACGAGGTAATGGATATTTCTCCCGTTTCCCTTCTAAATCTCCGGGCCTTTCATATGCCATGGCTTGTTCCATCTGTTTCTCATTCATCACTTTCAAGGCATTAGAAATCTCCTCTATCCGTGATTTATTATGCGAGCCAGTAAAAATAACTTGCCAATAAGCCTGTTTCGCCGCATTACTGTACGGCATCAAACGTAGTGTCACCTCATACCCTTTATTAGAAATCTCTCCCAAATTCTCTTTCATCGTTGCAAAACCAACAGATGGTGCCATTGTATAATCCAACAAGGTGTTTTTCGTATATTTCTCATAATATTCAAATCTGGCACTGAATATATTGTGAAACATTGTGAAGTCCAACGATGCATTATAATTCCGTGTCTGTTGCCATTTCAAATCAGGATTTCCCAATCCATATATTTCTGTACCGACAACATCCGAACTTTTATAAGTCTTCATCAAATTGGAATAAGTATACATCTGCAAAGATTGATAGGGAGTAAAACCTTGAGATCCTGTAATCCCATAAGTCCCACGCAAGACCAGCTCATCAAAAATACCCAAATTCGATATAAATTTTTCTTTTTCAGCATTCCAACGTACTCCTACAGACCAGAACGGCGCATAACGATTATTCTCGCCGAACTCAGAAGAAGCGTTTATACTCATACTATAGTCAAAAGCATAACGTTGTTTGTAAGAATAATTCAATGTCATCATAAAAGCTAAAGCACGGGAAACACTCTCACTACCACCTGTTGTCTGATATTCCGTTCCCATGTACACTTCACTCAATTTATCATTCGGGAAACCTTTCATGGAAATAGAAGTCAAATTATTCGCACTCTCATTAATACTATAACGAGCAAAAGCAGACAGCAAATGATCCGATCCGAATGCTTTATTATAAGCGGCAGACAAACTCAATCGATAACTAGACCCCTCAGACTTGGACCAATAATAAGAACCCTTTTCTGCCGGATCTGCCACGGAATAAAAATCATTATGCTGGGCTGATTTAAAAGTCTCCACTGTGGCATCAGTACGAGATAATGTAAAATCCAAGCTTAACCGCAAATTATCAAACGGTAAATATTCAACCTTCAAAGCCTCTCGTAGATTAAAACTACGACTATCATTTTTTGAATCAAATTGAGCATTCCATAATGGATTCAACGTTGGAGTCTTATAATCTGCGATATATGAATCCCCCACTTTATGATCATCCAATACTTGCTTGACATTCCCATTCTCATCTGTTTTACGATAATAAGGATTTATTTGTGCATAATCTTGAAAACTTCCATAAGGAGAAGTCCGGGCTCCATCAGAATAATCTACAGACAATGAATTATTTATTAATATCTTACTAGCCCGGTAATTCAAATCAATTTTTCCAGTCTTCGTGTTCAAATCAGACTCTTTCATTACACCCGGAGCCCAACGGGCTCCTAAATAAATTTTATAACGTAATGTTTTATCTCCACCTTCTGCCGTCAGACCATGACGATGAGAAAATGCCGTACGAACAGGTTCTGCCAACCAATATGTATTCACCCCACTCAAAACCTCTTGTTTTATACGGTTATAATAATTACGCAAATTCACATCATTTTTATTGTCATAATAACCAGCCAACTCCTCTATTCGTAATTTTTCCTCTGCATTCATCAGATCATACGCACTCAAGTCTGGCCATTCCAACTCGTAATTCCCGTTATAAGTAAAACGTAACTTCCCTGACACGGGAGCTTTTGTTTCAACCACAACCACGCCATTAGCCGCCTCCGAACCATAAATCACCGTAGCTGCAGCATCTTTTAACAAAGTGATTGACTCTACTTGTTCCGGATCTAAGTCCATAATCGTTGTTGCATCTACCCCAATCACACCATCCAACACAAATAACGGCTGATTGGGACGTGTATTTACATCACCACGCAAAACAACCACATCTGAACTTTCATAATTTCCAATACTTGCCTGCCCGCGCATCTGGAAGTCCGGTATCGCATTGGGATTAGAACCGGCCAAATTACTGGAATTCATCTTAAAACCCGGATCAAGCATTTGTAATGCTTTCAACACATTACCTGAAGTCATTCGCTTTATTTCCTCTCCTGACACTCTTGTTGCAGAACCTGTAAATCCTTCTTTTTTCCGAGTAAAAATACCAGTTACCACCACTTCCTCCATGGACTCCACAGTCTCCTTCATTACCACATCAATCTTCTGCTGCCCCGTGTATTTCACCTCTTGAGTCTCCATCCCGATAAAAGAAAACACCAGCACGACATTCTCAACCTTAGTAAAACTCAACTTATAATTTCCATCCACATCCGTTGCAGCCCCCAAACTAAGTCCCTTCAACATAATCGTCACTCCGGGCAAAGGATTTCCCCCAGCATCTTTCACGGAACCAGTCACCGTTACAACTTCTCCTTTTGTAGCAACCTGTTTTTCCTTACGTTTGATTAATATCGCTCCACTCTCAAAACGATACTCGAAAGGTGTATTGGCAAATAATCGTGATAACACGGCATCTACGGTCACATCCTTCATACTCAATGTAATTTCTGACATTGAAGCCAACTGATCTGGATCATACACGAAATTCAATTTCGTTTGCTCTTTAATTTGTCTAAAAACCACAGAAACATCCACCTGTTTCACGTCAATTGAAACCTTTTGCTGTTGAGCTACACCAAACAAAGGACAACCCAAAAATATAATCAGCAGGAACAATTGTAGTCCCCGAAAAAGTTCTGATCTTTTTCGTTCGAAAAAACCAGAAAAAACAAACCTAATCTTGTTTTTTTTCATAAATTTGTGAATTAACTATTAGAATTTATGGATGCGCAAACATCCTATATCAAACCGTAAGCGTGTTGACGCACCTTACGGTTTTTATTAAACATCATAATTATTGACCTCCTTGTACTGTAACTACGTTACCTTTTATCTCGAAATGTAATGTCGCCGGTCCCTCGATTAAATGAAGAACCTGTTCTATATCCTTATAGCGACTAATCGCCCCAGTAAATCGTTTTTGTTTCAAAGATTCATCCGAATAAAAAACCTTCACATCATACCATCTACTCAATCTTCCCATGATCTCTTCTATCGTCTCCCGTTCAAAAACAAACTCTCCATCCTTCCAGGCTACATACTTATAAGGATCAACATTTTCAACTTGAATTTCTCCTGTTTTTTCCCGGTACACAGCCATCTGCTCAGGAGCCAACACCACTTCTTTACCGAGAACACCACCTCGGACTCCGACTTTTCCTTTTACAAGCACGGTCTGTACAACACCTTTCTCGTACGTGTTCATATTAAATTCTGTTCCGTACACCTTTACTTCCATTCCGTCCGGAGTCTCTACAATAAATGGATGCACCGAATCGTGAGTCACCTCAAAATAAGCCTCTCCTGTCAAATAAACTTTTCGCTGTTCCCCCGTAAAAGTCACCGGGAAACGAAGTTCCGTCATCGAATTCAACCACACTTTACTCCCATCAGACAAAGCCAACTGATAAAATCCTCCCACCGGGATTCGCATGGTGTTATACATGATCTCTTTCCCCTCCACTTTCGCCGTCGCATAATCCAACCCGGTCACGAAATCATTTCGAATCCCCATCTCGTTCAAACCCTCTATTGCTACATTCTTCCGATCCAAAACAACCCGTTCTCCAGTACTCAAAATCAACTCAGCTTTAGCACCCGGCACGTTTCTTTCCGTTTTTGCCAGCACTCGAGCATCATCCAAATCCCTCCATTCGGTCACCGTACGTCCCACAAATAAACCAACCAACAAAATTATAGAAGCCGCTACCGACCAACGCAATGTCATTCGACGACTCTTCCGTTCGTAAATATCCCTCTCCAACCGAGCAAATTCTTTCTCTTTATCTCGGTCAAAATTCTTATTCATACGAACTTGATAAGCTGTAGCAAACTCCTGCAATAATTTTACATGCTCCGGATCTTCCATCCACGCATTCACCTCCACATCGTCCAAATTCTCCCGGTCTGTCAGAATCAAATTAGCAAATTCTATATCTTCGTCATTGTATCTCATAAATCGTCATTTTGCATCTATCACACGCTCCCTCAAAAAAAGGGTGACACAAAAAGCAATTTTTTATATAGAATTTGAAAATAAAAAGATAATCACTTCTTTTTCAACACGAAAAGTAACACAGTTTCATCCTGCAATTCACCTCTCAAAAATTTCAAGGCGCGAGTCATATGCTTTTTTATCGTGTTAATACTCACATCCAACTCATCCGCCACCTCCTGATACTTCTTCTCTTCCACCACACATTTCAAAAAAACTTCCCGCTGCTTCTCCGGTAACAAAGCTAACTTTTCCTCTACCCGGGCAAACCGTTCATCGTATTCAGCCAATTCCTCCGAAGCCGATTCCAATAAAGCCGTCACCTCCCGCTCATTCACCTCTACCACCCGTAAATGCCTCAAATAATTCAAAGCGTAATTCTGTGCTAATGTAAATAGGTAAGATTTAGCCGAATAAGACAAATCCAAATGTTTCCGATTCGTCCAAAAAGTCAAAAACGCATCATGCACAATATCTTTGGCCACCTCTTCGTCCCTCACGTAACCATACACGAATCCCACCAAATTCCCGTAATGCAAATCAAACAACTCCTCGAAAGCCTTATTCTCCAAATCTTTTGACATAGCGCAATTTTATCCATACCATTTTCTATTCCACCATAATCATGATGTGAATCTCACAAAGGTGCATAAAGTTTTTTTAATTATCAAACTCTAAAAAAAATCCTTCCTCTTATTCTTAATGAAATAAAAAGGAAGGACTTTTCATATAGTTTCTATTCGTAAGGAACACTAATATCCAAACATTTCTTTCAATTTTGCATCCATCGCCTCATGAGATTCTCCTCCTCCCCCGTAGCGTCCCACGATGATACCATTTTTGTCTATCAAAAATTTGGTCGGCAACGAATGAACATCATATTTAGAACTAATATCCGTTTCCACGTCGAAAAAATATTCCAGACCTCGCCATCCGCGAAGGACATGAATAAATTCATCCAAGCCATCGTCAGTAATAGCCTTCTGCCATTTATTTTTAGAAGAATCATCATCAGCTACACACACGATTACAAGACCTTCTTTTTGGTATTTTCTATAAATCTCTTTCAAGTGAGGATTCAACGCACGGCAAGGCCCACACCAACTTGCCCAAAAATCAATAATAACATATTTTTCCCCTATTAACTTGGCTAATTCAAACGGTTTCCCGTGTACATCATTCCTCGCAAAAAGAGGTGCTTTTCGACCAACGGCCCCGTTTATCTTTCCTTCAAGATCCTGTCTGATTCTTCTTAAATATGGACTCTTTGAAACACTTTCAGAAAACATATTCAAATAGCGACTTGTTTCTTCTGCAGACAAATTTGCATAAAATTGTGCTTCAAACAAAAGTGAAGCTGCATAATAAGAATCCGGATGTTCTTCCACGAACTTCAATTTTTTTGCATTTAACGGTTTAATTATGGCATAATATTCTTCCATCGCCTTCTTTTTCTCATTCTCGGGAAGTTCACCATTTTGAACTCGTTTAGTAATTTTTTCCAATTTTTGATATTCCGGTTGCATCTCTTTCTCAAAAGCCTGTACCACAATATTTGTTTTTGAACCTTTTAACCTGTAATCACAAAATTTACCCGTTTGAAGATCAAGATTCATTTCCCCGGGTTCTGTCCACATGGAAGCAACTTCATCCACCCCCAATTTAAAAGTCACCCGAGTCGGAAAATCTATCAAATTACGCCACTCGAATTTCCCGTTTTTCACTTGTACAACTTCATCCGCATACCCTCTATCACTCACGTACGACACGTGAAGCAACGTATCTTTCTTCACATCTAATTTCCCCTTTATGCTTGTTTGTCCGACAGTTACTTGAACATGACAAATAAAAAACGCCAAGCAAGCCCAAAATACAAATATTTTTTTCATATCAAAAAATTTAATATTTACATCTTATTTTTTTCCTAACCGTTCATCCAACCAAACTCTCAACTCATGTTTGTCTTTCGGTTTCCCCACCATCTTCCCATCCGGATCAATCAATATCAACGTCGGCAAATAGTGTATGGCATAAAGAGTACCTACCCTCGAAGGTTTATGTGGAACAGGAAACTCATCAATAACTTGCAACCAAGGCAATTGATCTTCTTCCAAAGCTTTCAGCCAATCGTCTTTTCGAAAATCATCAGAGACTCCGAGAATTTCAACATTCCTATTTTTATATTCCGCATAAAGTTTTTTCATCTCGGGAAAAGAAGCCCGACAAGGACGACACCATGATGCCCAAAAATCCAAAACCACATATTTCCCATGCAAATCGGATAACGATAAATCTGATCCCTCCGGTGTTTTCAACGTAAAATCCGGTGCCGGTTGTCCCGGTTGTGTCCGACGTCTAGCCTCAAGCTCTTCTTTAACCTCTTGGGCAAACAAAGAATTTTGCACATTAGGAGCTAAAGAATTAAACATCTGTTCTAACTCCTTGAACTCCATATTCCCTTGCATTGAATGCAAAACAAGAACAACGGATTCCACCGTCTTATTCTTCAAGATCAGCTCTTTCAATTCCTGAAACAAGACATCACGGAATTCCTCGAATAAACCTTCCGTCTCCTCTTGGTATTTATAAAAGGCTTCTTTATCGCTACCATTCCGAAGTTCTGTCAATTTTTTCTGAGCAGCAGCACACGCTTCAAAACGAGGTTCTTTTAATAACGTTTCATCCAACTCGTTGCACTCTCTATAAACACTCTCGTTGACAGAACCTTTCACATCACTATCACTAAAACCACGATAACCATATGATTCTACGACATTATCCCAATTACCGGAGATTGTGATAGCCGTATTTTCCGCTATTAGACCCAGGTTTGCCGATTTTTCATTTTCAGGACAGATGGCAATAACAACCCTAGTCGGTTCATCCAATTTTCCCGTAAACGTGAAACTTCCCCTTTTCAGTTTCACCGTATCCCCGCCTGTCGAACTCTCGAATCCGACATTTTTCATTAAGACGGCAATCCCATCGCCAGCACCTTCAATGTGTCCATTGATTTTATACCCCACAGGAACACTTTGGCAGGCAAACATAGCCAAACCAATTAATCCAAATACAATTTTTTTCATATCCAATATTTTAATTATACCTATTTGCGGAGGAAAAATCTCCCGCAAATATCATCAAATTTATTCCGCTCTTTCACGATAAACGACATCCACAATTTTCGCAAAACCAGAATATTCTTTCAATTTAGCAACCGCATCATTCACGCCGTCCACCTTGTAAAAAGTCACTTTTCCATTATCCACACCGGGAGCCGCCTCGTCATACGATGCCACGATCAAATGATACTGTTGCTCCATAAATTCTTCACTCTGATTCGTCAATGCGGCATAATCCGTATTCTTGTAAAGATTAAACTTAAGTTGTGTCACAATCTCGGCTGAGCCCAATTCTATGTTGGTAAGTTCTTTTGCCGTTTTCGTTCCTAAATTATAAAGATACACCTTGTTACCTGTTGCATAGAACATCAACGGGAACTTGCTATGAAAAGCGAAGTGTTCCGCTTGCTCGAAACCAGGAGCTTCCACGTTTTCTATATATAATTCTTGCTTAAATTCGCTTCCACTCATATTAATACCATAAACAGAACATTTCCCCGCTTCATCTTTCAAAATAGCATATACCAAACCGTTAGAACGACGCGTCCCCTCCATGTATACCATATCTCGCCCCGTCGAAAAAGAAAATAACTTATTCTCTGTCGGATCCGGTATCACGCTCAATTTTTGTTCCACTTCCGCCCCAAACCCCACTTCTCCTCGGAATACCATGAATCTCTGGTTATCGGAATCGTAAAATAACGCACACGCATCAAGACCTCTCCACGGTCTTGCCCAGCTAAATCCTACAAACGGCGCTACTTTAAACTCAGCAAAAGTCCCTGGAACCGTAGTATTAAGCGGGAAGCCATAGGCCGATCCGCCGCTCGTTGCATCCTGCAAATAAACATTTCCAGAATCGGAAAAAGCAAAACGATACTTAACCTGCCAAGAATACGTTGATGCAGGGAATGGAATCTCGGCTATCATCGTCTCTCCCGGATCCATCCCGAATTGGTTCAAATTAAATTCCATCAACTCACCCGACTCCAAGGTCTCCTGATCAAGCATATAAGCCCCTTCCTTAGAAAAAATACTCAACTCATCCCCAGGATTCGACATTTTAAACACGGTTCCCAATGCCGTAGCATGATGAAGTTCAGGTAACCCTGCAGCTATATCATGTATCGTCTCAATCCGGGTGGATGATAGCGATGAAATCATATCCAAACGAACCCGTTCCTCCGCTCCTTCATTACAAAGAACAAGCCATCCCTCTGAAGTCGTAGAAGTTACAATAACATCAAAAAAATATGAAGTTACAACATTATTTCGCTTATCCGTCAGTGTAAACCAACAGATATAAGTACTCGGGCCATAATTAGCCGGAATATCCAAGTCCCATCCACTTGCCGGTGTAATGTCCACCCATGCCTGAGAACCTACATTTTCTATATATCCTCCCAAAGAACCCATTCCCTTGTATCCTAATCGATATTGGAATGTATAATTCGGATTATCAGCTCTAATCTCTCCATCAATAGAAGAAGTAATTTTAGGTGAAACGGTTATATTTTCAGCATACCCCAACACCTCGATCACGGAAGGGATGCCCTCTATTTTGATATTTTCCAATTCCGTGTAATCATAATTTCCCTTATCATCAATACAAGCTGCAAACAAGGGGATGACAAACAATAATATTAAAATATTTCTTTTCATACTTTGTAATTTTTATTCTATATAAGCTGAATAATCCACTTCATAATTCGTTCCCAGTTGCATATACGACCCATCATCATCCAGCATCGGTGTTCCGGAATCGGCTAATTCCTGCAATGCATTGCGAACCATATAACCATAAATCGGGAAACGTCCGGCCTGTACTTTACTATCACTGTGTCCCCCGCGTTGCCAATCTTGTACAGGAATCTCACACACTTTATTCACGAAACGGAACTTAGACACGGACCACGGCCCAAATGCATCATCCGCACCACTACGCCAATAATTAGGCTCGGAATAAATCTCACTGACCATAAATACGTAACGATCAGCCCAAATTTGTTCACCGGCAGCATAATAAACATTCGTATTTTTTTGTTCTTTAAAATAGACTTTAAAATTTTCATTATCCTCCAACTTCAACACCAATTTAATTTTTTCACCCATCAAATCCTGTGTACGGAAAAATTTTACCGGAAAAGAAATAGAACTCGCTCCGGCAGGAATCACCGCAGCATCAAAATCTATCTCGTAATGAACTCCTTCCATTGCGGTACTATTCTCTGCATCAACAGATAACTTCACCAAACGCGGAAAATCCTTCACTTTGCCCATCGTACGAACCAACACGTCTAACACTTTTTCTGTCACCGTATCGGACTCCACGCTAAATGAATAATCGACAGAATCCACATAAGTTTCACTATTAACATACAATCGAGTCTGCCAACCGGTCTGGAAATAAACTCCGGCTTCATCGCGATCGAAAAGAATGATTTCATTTTTGCGGCATGCAATCACGCTCCCCAATAGAAACATGAAAAATAATATCTGCTTTGTTTTCATAACCATTTCATTAAAATTATTTCATTTCACCCTCTGGAAGTGGAGGTCTCACATCAAGGGTTGACATTGACTGAGACTCCCCATTATCATAAGGCGTAACTGTACCCCTAGGATACCCCGCCATGATAGTAATCCGTTTCAAAAAGAAGAATGCTTGCCCCTCGCCATAAAACTCACGCATATATTCTTGGGAAAGCAACATACCCCAACCTCCGAAATAACTGGGAATCATAGAAGCATACGCTTCCGGAAATGCAAGACACCCCCGATGACCGCGGATCTCGTTATACCATTTAAGACCGTCAACAAGTTCCGGCTCGCATTCCGTGGCAATGTAATACAACTCAGCCAACTTTACCAATGGGATCATCTTGGAATAAAAATATTCGGAATCCTCATCATCCGGGTCCGGTTTATCAATTGTTCTATATTTTGTGAACACGTGACCTTTAGCTCCAACTCCAGAAGCACCCTCCCATTGCGATTGGAAACGATAATCCATGGTCTCCGCTCCTAACAACAAATGAGCAAATAATGAAGTCTGACTACCGGATACATACGTGCTATGCGGCTGAAGGAAATTACTTACCGGAGCCGTCGATGCGAAATAATTCGAAAATATTTCATCCCGTTTTTTCACATACACCCCGGTTAACACCTCGGAAGAAAACACTCGATCCGGATTCGTAGTATTCACCAACAATTTGTTCGGATCTACAACGGGGAAATATTCATGCACTTTCGGATCATTCAATAAACGTTTCGCTTCAACCAAAGCGCTCTCCTTATTTCCGCCCCACAAATAAGCCCGAGCTTTTAAAGCAATCACCGAATAATAATTAAACCGGAATTGGCGATAGCGCAATTGCACCGATTCACCCTCTACACTCGACGCCAATGGCCCGCTTGTAATCACCGGATCATCCGCCAACAAAACTTCTGCATCATTAAAATCACGAATAATTTTTTCCATGACTGTTGAGAAAGAAAGTAATGGAAGTGTGGTTACCTCCGTAGATTCATGGTAAGGAATCGAAAGTGCGTCTGGATTATTGTCCCAACAAGGCCCGAATAAACGAGCCATATCCAAATGCAAAAAAGCTCGAACAGCAAGCATCTCCCCTTTCATCAAGTTTGCCTCTTGCTCTGTCAATATACCATGCTGTTGCTCCACTTGCTCGATCAACAAATTAGCTGCCATAATCAACTCGTAAGCCTTTTTCCAAATGCTCGTGAAAACAGGAGAAACGTAAGTCGAAGAATAATTATTGCTACACAAATCTTTAAACTTAAGGCTCGCTTTCGTGGTCACATATCTTTTAGACATAATGTCAATCGCTTCCCAACTCATCTGCTGCCCATAAAGTTCCACAGAAGACAATCCATCGTAAATCCCGTTCGCCACCGTGTAGAAACCATTTTTCGTACGATAAAGCTGCTCGGACGTTTGTTTGTCCTTAGGCGTTACGTCCAAAAAATCCGAACAACCCGAAAGTAAAAACATTACTATTAAAACAAATATACTCGATTTCATAATCATTATCCTTTAAAAATTAAACGATAAACCTGCATCCATCGACCGTGCGAAAGGATAATCAATTCCTCGTTCGGAACGAATTGTCGATGCACGGAACACGTCACGCATAGAGAAAAAAAGTTTCAAATTCCCCAAACCGATTTGTCGAATCCACCCATCCATAAATTCATATTCTAAATAAAGAGATTCTAGTGCCAACACGTTCTCTCGTTGCACAAACCGGGAACTCATCGGAGATGGATTCACATCGCGAATATTTTTAAATCTACGGACATCACCTGGGTTATGCCATCTTTCGTGAAGGGCTCGACGATCTTGATTATAATATAAATCCACGTTTTCCACTTTTTCTAAAACAGCTGAATTAAACACATCCGCTCCCAATTGATAGCGAAAATTCAGGCTAAGGCTAAGCCCTTTATAAGTAAAAGAGGTCCCAAACACCCCCTCTATATCAGGTCGCGTATTCCCACAAATAATTTCATTATCGTATGAAAAATCATACGTGAAACCACCTTCTTTCGTGAAAAACAACTCCTTACCCGTGGAAGGATCTATTCCTGCAGATTTAATTACCCAAATATCATCCGGATCGGCACCATCGTAATAACGTTGCGTGTGAGAACCACGCCCATCATTATTGAAAACATCCAATTTATCACCAATTCCATCTATTTTTGTCTTTTGCGTTCGCCCGTTCAACCGTACGGACCAAAGAATCCGTCTCTCGGTGTCTCGCAGGATATGTCCGATAATCGAAAACGTAACCCCTTGTGAAATCTGCTCTCCTGCATTCGTGAAATAATCTGTCGTTCCTGAAGAATACGGCATCGTGATACCAATTAACAAAGGATCTGTCACTTTATGAAAATAATCCACTGTCAAAGAGAAACGACTATTAAATAAAGATAAATCCACTCCTATATTCTTATCCCGCGTGATTTGCCATTTCAAATCCGGATTACCAATCTGGTCGGGCAACGCACCCAATCCAAAATAATTCAACATACCCGACTGGAAAGCGTAAGTGATTAACGTCCTTCCAGAATCAAAACTCTGGTTTCCCGGATTCCCGATGGATGCCCGAATTTTAAATAAATTGATAAAAAGTAAGTGATCAGCGATGAATTTCTCTCTATGGAGATTCCATCCCAATCCCAATGACCAAGTTGTGTTATATTTATTGGTACTCCCGAACACGGAAGATCCATTCAATCGCAAACTGAAATCCATCAAATAACGATCATCAAAAGAATAACCTGCATTAAAATATGCGTTTACGGAATGAGAAATTGTTTCAAGATAAGTCGGTAATGAATTTTCCGGATATCCCCCAGCAAAAGAAGGATAAGTAAAATCTCCAGCCGGAAATCCCTCCACGGAATAGCCTTCCAACAAAGATTCGGAACTAAACACATTACCACCACCGACTAAATTCATCCGGTGTTTTCCCAATAATCGTGCAAACGTCACGGTAAACTCTCCTTCATACTGAGTACCGCATGTATTGGTAGTTTTATATTCTCCGCGCTTGCTATTCTCTTTATTCAATATTTGGTTGGTATTCTCCGGGGATATGAAATTTTCCGTTTTGTCACTATTATAAGTCAACCCGAATCGTCCTCTCAATTTCCACATACTATTAGGGTTCCACTCGGCAATAAAATAGTTCGTCAAACTCAAATTTTTCCCCAAATCGCGACTATTCAAATTTGCATTCCACAAGGGATTGGCTAGTTTCGCCTGATCATTATATTCAAGCCACGGTTCAATTATCCCGTTGCCATTCCGCTTCTTGTAATAAGGATTCGACCTCGCGTACTCACTAAACGAGACGACCGGATTATCATAATCAACTTTATTGATTGAAAATTTATTCGAGAACTGGAATTTAGAAATACGATATATTAAATCGATATTACCACTCAACACTTGGCGTTTAGACTCTTTCATCACCCCCGTTATTCCATTATAAGCACCACCCAAACCAAACATGAAGTTTCCTTCTCCTCCCATAACATAAAGCGAATGTTTTTGATTCACTCCTACTCGCAACGGTTCTGCCAACCAATAGGTGTCAATTCCTTCTGCCACGGAACGCAAACGATCCTGATACATCTGGGCCAATTCCATTTCAATATTTGTCACGTAAGGTGTTTCCACGATACTCGGATCATAACGTCCGGCTAATAATTCAAATTCCAATTTTTCCCTTGCATTCATTAGGTTGTAACTGGATAAATCCGGTACAGAAAGATTCAAATTGCCATTATAACTCACCTGCAATTCTCCTGTCACCGGCTTAACCGTCTCCACTACAACAACTCCATTGGCCGCCTTAGAACCATAAATTGCAGTGGATGCAGCATCTTTCAAAATTGTTATCGATTCTATTCTATTTATATCCAAATCATTAATCGCCTCTAATGAAGATTCAAAACCATCAAGAATAAAAAGCGGTTGATTCGGATCAACACCCAAATTATCTCGCATCCCGAGAATACTCGATTTTCCTCGAATTTCCATATTGGGTAAACGATTCGGATCAGATCCAAATTGAACGTCATCTAAAATAGCAAACGAAGGATCAAGGGTTTTTAAACTTTGAAGGACATTTGAAGTTCCTACTTTTTTCAAATCATTTTTACTATAAGAAGCTACAGATCCCGTAAAACTCTCTTTTTTACGAGTAAAAATACCCGTCACCACCACGTCCTCCAGATTCTCGGACAGTTCCTCCATCACGACCTTCAAATCTTTCTTACCTGCCAATATCTCTTTATCCTTAATATCTACCAATTTCACCTTTTGTGTCTCCATCCCGACAAAACGGAAAACAACAACCACATCCTTCAGCTCTTTGGGTAAAGGCAAACTAAATTTTCCATCAATATCAGTGGCACACCCCACTGTTGTTCCCTCGATAAGAACAGTTACTCCAAGTAAAGGAGCCCCACCTTTATCCACCACCTGCCCTTTCATCAGAATCGTTTTCTCTTCCTCCTTGGCAACCACCGCTCTCGGCGTGATCACGATCAGATTGTCAACCAACCGGTAACCGAAGCTCTCTCCGAAAATCACCCTTACCAGCTCGTCCAGCGTTGCCTGGTTCAGATTCACTGAAATCTTTTTTGTCACATCCACCTCTTTCTTACTAAAAAAGAAATCTTGTTTTAACTGTTTCTCGACCTCCAGAATCACTTGTTCAATCGTAGCATCTTTCAGCTTCAGACTAACCGATGCATTCTGGCTGCGAACCTCTGCCGAAAGGTGCGTCAGCCCTATCAGCATGAATAAAATCACAATTTTCATCACTCGCAATAGGTTAAAAAGTTCCCTGAATGTGCAATTCATGCACATACTTCGTTTTTTTTTCATAGCTTTGTAATTGAATTAATACTTGAATTCTCCTCGGAGAATGAACACGGGGGTTGTTAGCGGCAATCCCCGTATTTCTTTCCTAACGTTTTATAATAGTTATCACTTTTCCTTTTACCTCGAAATCAACATTTGTTGTTGCTTTGATCACGGACAACACTTTATCCAGATCCATATCCCGTTTGATCACGCCCCGGAACTCGTAGTCTTTCAATTCCGAATTCTGGTAGAACACCTCGAAATCGTACCAGCGCTGCAACTGGCGCATGATCAAATCCAGCGTCATCGCCCGGAACACGAACCGCCCTTCCCTCCATGCCACGTAAGGCTCCACGTCCACCTCTCTCACCGTCAATTGTCCCGATTGCACGTCCATCACGCTCTGCATTCCCGGTTTCAGCACCTCTGCCTGCCCGTTCTTCACGGAAGACACCCGGACCGACCCGTTCACCAGCGTCGTGTAGATCTGCCCGTCATCCCCGTAAGTGTTCACGTTAAACGATGTTCCCAGAACAGTCACTTCCGCTCCGTTCATCCGAACAACAAAAGGACGCGAACTATCTTTGTGAACCTCGAAATAGGCCTCACCTTTCAAATCAACGATTCGTTTCCCGTCACTGAATTCTACCGGATATTTTAATTCGGAATCCGCGTTCAAAAACACCTTGGTACCATCCGATAACACCAGTGAATACTCTCCCCCGACAGGCGTTGTCAACTTATTATACTCTTCTGTCACCACCCCTTTTCCATGCTCTTCATACACGATACCCCGATTGCTGGTAGCCACCCGTACTCGTTCATTCAACAAAATATTCAAATTCTGCCCTTGTTCCAACACCACCTCTTTCCCGTCAGCCATCATTAAAATTGCCTTTGACGTTCCGGGTTGCATCACGTTCTTCACGAACACTTGTTCCTCATGCATATCCCGAACCCCGTTTATCGTACGCCCCACGAATAAACCGACCAACAATATAATCGAGGCGGCAATCGACCAACGCAAAGTCATCCGGCGGCTCTTCTGATCATAGATACTCTTCTCCAGATGCAGGAATTCTTCTTCATCATTCTCTCCATAGCTTTGTCCGGACAACTTTTGCCGGATCGCCGCGATCTCGTCCAATAGCTCGACATGATCTTTCTCTTTCAACCATGCAGTCACTTCCTCGTCATTCAACTCTTCCCGTCGAGTAAGTAACCTATTGGCAAATTCTATATCGTCATTCTTATAATCCATTTTTGCTATTTTTTACAATAACACAACAAGCCACCTCAAATGGGTGACAAAAAATTGAATATTTTTTTATCTAACGGAAAATAATCGGATTTGTATGGGTAATCCCATCACAAAAATAAATTTTAATTGATCTTTTTTCGTAATTATATTATACCAACTCCCATTCAACTCCCATTCATTTCCTATTCAACTCTAATTATAATAGATAATAATATATAAATTTAAGATCGTTATAAAATGAATATTACTTTATAAATATGATAGATATAAAACTATAATCTTTATTATATAACTTAATACCTTTTGATAACGTTATAAATTCCCACTTATGAATACCCGACAAAAAAACAGGACTTCAAAAAAGTCCTGTCTTCAAATTATCCTGTAAAAATAAAAAAATACCTCTACTTATATTTCTTCATTATTTTCTCGATAACCTCAGCCGTTAACTCATGTCCTTGTAATAAAGGAAAACCTTCCCAACGAACAATGCCTTTCGGATCAATCAAAATCACGTGAGGAATCCCCTTTACCCCAAGCGCTTTCTTCATTACCCCCTTGGTGTCTACCGCACTGTAATATTCGATATTCGGGTCTTTCATCTCTTTTACTTTATCGGCAGTTTCATCGGAAATTCCGATAACAACCAACTTTTTCCCGAATTTTTTAGCAAACTCGTTTAATTCGGGTATCGCCTTCCGGCACGGGCCACACCATGTTGCCCAAAAGTCAATCAAAATAAATTTTCCCTTCAATTTCGGCTGCTGGGAAATCCACTCTTCCACCACAAATTCCGGGGCTTTCTTATTCAAAAAAGAATCTGCCTACAATTTTTTTCCATTATTGGACTCTTGTCCAAAGACGTTTGACAGGGTCAATGTCAGAACGATACATACAATTAACTTCATCATTTTTTTCACTATTTTAAATTAACATCCCAATTTTCAAACATTTATACTCGTTCCCGTTTCAGCAGGAATAACATCACCATTTCCTCCTTCAACTCGTTTCGCAGGAATTTCAATCCTCGTGAGATATGAGTCTTCACCGAATTTACACTAATTCCCATCTCGTCAGCCACGTCCTTGTATGTTTGACCTTCAACAAAACATTTCATCAGTACTTCCCGTTGTTTTTCAGGCAATTCGTCGAGTTTCTCGTTCAAGCGGGCCATACGTTGTTCATAATCATCCAATTCCTCATCAGCATTCTGCAACGCCTCGACAACTTCCCGTTCGTTCATAGCCACGACACGTAAATGTTTCAAATAATTCAAAGCGTAATTCTTGGATAAGGTGAACAGGTAGGACTTCAAAGAATAAGAAGTATCCAATTTCTTTTGATTCTTCAACACCACGAGGAACACATCATGCACGATGTCCTTGGCCACCTCTTCGTCGTTCACGTAGCTACATACGAATCCGACCAAATCCCCGAAATGGGATTTAAATAAACTTTCAAAAGAATCACTATTTAAGTCATTTCCTATCATGATACGCATATAACTAACACGACCTCTATCTATGCAAAAGTAAACTTTTTATTGAAGACGACAAACAACTGGCCCAATTATAAAATAAACTGTTCTCGTGTCAACATGGGAAAAGACATTGACAGGTTTCAAGGGATTCGGATTAATTTTGTAAATTTGCTGACAGGTGGGTAAGGATTTTCCCCGGACAAGGCAAAAAAACAATATTATAAATCAAAAACAGGCTCGCATGACACACGTTAATATAGCACCCCGAAAACTATTTTTTTTCCTCTTTTTACTCGTGTTACCGGTTGTAATCAAGGCCGAGCAGAGGGAATTAGAGGAACAATTACGAAAAGTCATCGCGAATAAAAAAGCACAAATTGGTATTGCCGTAATCATTAATAGTAAAGACACGATCACGATTAATAATGACGCACGTTACCCGATGATGAGCGTGTTCAAGTTGCATCAAGCTTTAGCAGTTGCCGATTATTGCGAGAAGAAGGGCTTGTCTTTCGATACACCTATTTATATTCGTAAGGCTGATCTGAAAACGGACACGTACAGCCCGCTCCGAGACCTGTACCCGGATGGAGAAATTTCTCTCCCAATAAAAGAATTACTAGAGTACACCTTGCATTTAAGCGATAATAATGCCTGTGATATTCTTTTCCAGCAAACCGGAGGCACGCAGGCCACGGATCACTACATCCGCTCCAATTTGGGCATGAGACATTTCGCGATCAAGGCCACCGAAGACGAGATGCACCAAGATAAAAACAAATGCTACCAGAATTGGAGTACCCCACTTGAAACGGCAAGAATAATTGAATTACTATTGAACGTACGACTATTCGATGACGAATACCAAGGATTTATCAAAACGACCATGATGTCCTGCGAAACGGGAAAAGATCGGTTAGCCCGCCCTCTGCAAGGAAACAAAGCAATCATCGGTCATAAAACCGGGACCGGTGACCGGAATGACAAAGGACAAATCATCGGGATGAACGATGTCGGGTTCGTGTACTTACCCGATGGCCAAAGCTACACGATCGCTGTTTTTATAAAGGATTCAGAAGAAAGCGAGGCCGCAACAGCCCGAATTATCGCAGATATTTCAAAAACGGTATATCGACACGTTACGAATAACAGTCACGAATAAAACCATGAAATTTGTATTCAGGAAAGCCACAAAAAAGGATATTCCCGCTCTCGGTCGGATGATGCGGGAGGTTTGGGAGGCCATGGAGCAGAAGGAATGGTTTGCCCAGTATGATGCAGAGAAATATATCACGGATTTATTCAATACACGAAAAGGAGATGTCTGGCAAGCAACAGACCCGATAACCCGACAAGTAGCAGGCATTTTCATCGCAACATACCCGGGACGTGGAAACGAGAATTTGGGATACGACATCGGGTTGCCCGACCCGGAACTTTCACTCGTTGCCCACATGGACACAATTATCGTACATCCCCTCTACCGGGGACAAGGTCTGCAACAGAAACTGACTGCATTAGCGGAACAGGATTTACGCTCCCGAGGATTTCGGTATTTCATGTGTACGATTCACCCGGACAACAAATATTCAAAGGACAACATGGAAAAACAGAATTATAAAGTCGTGAAAGAGGCGCTCAAATATGGTGGTTTACCTCGACTTATCCTCTTAAAAAAATTTGCTCTACCCTGGTCTCCGGAAAAGCAAGAGAACCATCCTTAATTTCTCGGACGGTTCCCCTTTTATAAAAATGTTAGCGTGTGGTTAAGAACAGATAACAGATTACTCCGACACGAACGAGCCTTGAATATCCCCGCTAAGAAGCAGTAACGATAATTCGGAAACTTTTGCCTGGTAGATAGCGGATAACTTCCGGTCAACGGCATCAATGTAACTACGTTGAAATTCCCTGAATTCAATTCCGGAAAGCGACCCGATCTTGTATTTTTCTAAAGCCGCATCCAAGTTGGCCTCGGCTACACTAGCGCTTTCTATCTCGAAATTTACCATCAGCAGGTTGTTTTCATAGGAATTATACATCAACGCCAAATCTCCCAGCGTTTCTTTTTCCGCTTCCTGATAGGAAAGTTCCGTATTTTCCAATTCCAGCTTGGCATTCTTGATCTTCGTCCGGTTTTGTAAACGACTGAATATAGGGACATTTAACGAAAATCCCCAATAAAAACCGTTTGACCGGTTCAACGTGGTACTGGAAGAAGGTGTATCTGTCTTGTTATAGTTGTACCCGGAATTGAAATCCAGCGTCGGGAACAACACGGCACGGGCATTTTTAAAATCCAGCGCGGAAATTTTCTGATCTTTTTTAGCGATCAACAAGGTGGTATTTCCTGCCAGAGTTTTTTGTTCCAAGGTACCCAATGCTAGTTGCGGGCCCAACAAGATCGTGTCTTGCACGTAATTCACCATTTGCAAATCCGTATTCATCAATTTGTTCAACGTGATATAGGCACTTTTTAAAGCCTCCTTTTGCCGGACGTAAGTTGAGCTGTCGGTGTTCAAATCAATTTTTGCCTGTTGAGCTTCTAGCCCGGATCTATTCCCGATCTTGTAACGCACTCTGGCCTCGTCGTAACGTTCATTCGAGAGTTCCAGTGAATGACGGGCCGCCATCAATTTATGGTGTTGTACCAGCACGTTATAATAGGCTGCACTCACGTTCAAGATCAAGTTCTCCACGGCTTGCTGCACGGCAAGTTCTCCCATTGCCAGTAGCTCTTTCTGTTTTTCATGGGTGGTGAACATCTCTAGCCCGTCAAATATCCGCCAGTTTAGAGCAACACCTGCGGTGTAGTTATCCGTTTTTACATCCGACATTTTATTCACTTCACCCGCGCTATTCTCGGTCTTCGTGTCATTGCGGGTCTGTGTCTGTTTCGCGGTTCCTTCCAACGTCGGTAGGAAAGTCGAGTAATTCAAATTATTCTTATCCATCCGAGCCTCGTTCCGGATGATTTTAATGGAAAAATTTGATTCCAAGGCTTTTTCCAGACATTCATCCAAACTTACACGCTGCGCGGAACAATCGAAAATTGAGAATTGAAAATTGAAAATGAACAATAAAACGATCATTTTCCCTATCCATTTCATATATCGTAAATTCTGTTTTTTCATAGTCATTCTTTATTCTACTCGCAAAATTTTCAATTTGTTCAATCTTCTATCTCTTCTATTATTTTTACTTCTTTCGACGAGAGGTAGGTGTAAATAGCCGGGATCACGAAGAGAGTCAACAGCGTGGAGCATACCATACCTCCCACGACCGCAATACCCATGGCAACACGGCTCTCCGCTCCCGCACCCGTGGCCATTGCCATCGGAAGAATACCTAACACGGTAGACAAACTCGTCATCAGTATCGGACGTAAACGAGACACGGCAGAATCCTCGATCGCCTCACGCATGGATAAACCGGCTAACTTACGCTGGTTGGCAAATTCCACGATCAAGATACCGTTCTTCGAAACCAGTCCGACCAACATGATAATTCCGATCTGGCTGAAAATGTTCATGGTCTGCCCGAAATACCACAAAGCAACCATAGCTCCGATCAATGCCAACGGAACGGTAAACATGATGATTAACGGATCACGGAAACTTTCGAACTGTGCGGCAAGTACCAAATAGATAAATACCAACGCCAACATGAAGGCGAACATCAAACTGGAAGAACTTTCCACGAAGTCCTTGGATGTTCCCGATAACGTGGTTTTAAAGTCATCGCTCAAGACCTCTCCTGCAATACGATCCATCTCTTCCAGTCCTTGAGAAAGGGTCACGCCCTTTGCCAGTCCGGCAGAAACGGTTGCCGACACGAAACGGTCATAACGGTATAGCTGTGGCGGCATAGAACTTTCGGACGTCGTGATCAGGTTATCCAGATGGATCAAGTCCCCATTATTATTCCGCACGTATATTCCTTTCAAGTCACTTGGTTTATTCCGATCCTGACGTTCCAATTGGGAAAGTATCTGGTACTGTTTTCCATTCATGATGTAATAACCCACCCGTTGTTCACTCATGGTCAACTGAAGTGTTTTGGCTATGTCCTGCACGGAGACTCCCATACTGGCAGCCTTGTCCCGGTCAATATTAATGGTCAATTCCGGTTTCGTGAATTTCAGGTTCAAATCAGATGCCGAGAATACCGAACTCTTGTTCACCTCGTCCATAAAGATAGGTAATATCGCCTTCAAATCATCCAGATTTTTCGCTTGAATAACATATTCAACCGGAAGTCCCCCCCGCCGACCGCCAAAGGTCTGTTGTTGGGAAACCAAGGTACGGCCTCCGGTAAATTCACGCACTTGTACTGCTAACTCGTCGGAAATTTCCTGTTGGGTACGCTTCCGCTTGTCGGCATCAACCAACCATAATTGCAAACTTGCCCGGTTCGTTTGTCCGCCCCCGACAAATTCAATCACCTTCTCTTGTTCCGGCACCGTTTCTTCTATGAAAGTCGAGATTTCATCTGCATAACGAGCCATGTACTCGTAAGTAGCACCTTCCGGAGCGACAGAATTCAAACGAATATTCGAACGGTCCTCCAAAGGAGCCATTTCCGAAGGAATCAATAACCACAAGAAATAAATGGCTACACCGGAAGCCCCGAGTATAATGATTGACCAATAACGAACTTTCAAAAATCGTTGTAACCAACGACGGTACACCCGGTTCATTCCCTCGAAGAAAGGTTCTGTTTTCCGGTAAAACCAGTTTTGCGTGGCATTCCGGGTCAATAGTTTCGTGGAGATCATCGGCGTAAATGTCAACGCCACAAAAGAGGAAACTACCACGGCTCCGGCAATCACCACGCTAAATTCACGGAACAAACGCCCCGTGGTTCCTTCCAAGAAAACGATCGGGAAGAACACGGCTACCAACACCACTGTTGTCGCGATAACGGCAAAAAATATCTCGTTTGATCCCTTGAATCCCGCCTGCAACGGGGACATACCTTGCTCTATTTTCGTGAATATATTCTCCATGACCACGATAGCATCGTCAACCACCAAACCGATGGCCAGCACGACGGCCAGCAAGGTCAATATATTGATGGTGAACCCAGCCACGTACATGATAAAGAAGGATGCAATCAATGACACGGGGATTGCCAGAACGGGAATTAACGTCGTCCGCCAACTCCGCAAGAAAAGGAAAATGATCAAAACAACCAAAAGGAAAGCCTCGAAAATCGTGTCCTCCACCTCGTTGATTGAACTCCGGATAAATACCGTGTTGTCGAAGGCAATCGTGGCATCAATATCTTCCGGCAGGTCCTTTTCCAAATCCTGCATCACGAGATAGGCCCGGTCCGCAATATCAATGTAGTTTGCTCCCGGTTGGGGAATCAAAGCACACATCACCATGGGAAGGCCGTTACGCTTGGCTATACTCCGAGTGTTCTCGGCATCCACTTCCGCCACGCCAATATCTTTAAAACGGACAATTTTTGATCCTTCTCTCGAAATGACCAGGTTGTTGAAATCCTCGATAGACATTAATCGTCCCAAGGTACGGATTGTCAACTCGGTATTGTCTCCTTCCACTCGCCCGGAAGGTAATTCGATGTTCTCTTTTTCAACGGCAGACTGCACATCCATCGGGGTCAACCGATGTGCTGCCAGTAAAGCCGGGTCCATGCGCAAACGCACTGAATAACGTTTTTCTCCCCAAATATCCACGCTACTCACACCGGGGATAGTCTGTAACCGTTCTTTGTAATAGCGTTCGGCATATCCGCTCAGGTCGATCAACGAACGTTGACCACTACGCAAAGAAACAGCAAAAATAGGTTGGGCATCCGCATCCGCCTTGTACACGGTCGGGGGATCTATATCCTGCGGTAACCGACGTAACGTTCCGGAAACTTTGTCCCGGACGTCATTAGCTGCCGTTTCCAAATCCACGCTTAATTCGAATTCTATCGTGATCCGGCTTTGCCCGTCACGGCTCGTACTACTTAATGAACGGATTCCCTGTATACCGTTAATAGCCGATTCCAGAGGCTCGGTAATTTGTGTTTCAATAACATCGGCGTTAGCCCCCACGAACGAGGTCGACACGGATATTACCGGGGGGTCCACGCTAGGGTAGTCACGCACGCCTAAATATAGCAACCCGATGGAACCGACAATAACCAAAAGCAAGTTTAACACGGTTGCCAGCACCGGACGCTTTATACAGGTTGAAGATAAACTCATACCACTGATTAATTTTAGATTTATGATTTTAGATTTTAGATTGTATGATTCAGTGATCTTAGATTTTAGATATTGTAATTCTATTCATTCTAAATTTTAAATTCTAAACTCTACATTACCTGAAGCACTAAATTTTAAACTCTAAACTTTTTCTCTATTTATTCAACTTGACATTCACGATCATTCCCTCACGCAATTGCATCAAACCTCCCGTTAACACGGTGTCACCCACCTGTATTCCGGAAGTTACTTCCACGAACTGGGAATCCCGACTATCTGTTTGCACGGGTACGCTGGTAGCCTTTTTATTTTTCACTACCCACAAACGTTTCCCATCCATCTCCGGCACGACGGCCTCTGTCGGAACAAGTATATATTTCAAATTCTCAGCCGTCATCAATTCCCCTTTCACGAACATTCCGGCTACAAGATTTTTAGTATTCCGGTAACGAGCCCGCAGATTTATGGTATGAGTTGCCACGTCGGCCTGTGGATCAACAGCATACACTTCCGCCTCGATCTGATGTTCCATACCGCTAGGCTGGAAGGTAAGTTTTCTACCCACCAATGGAAGATCAATATATTTTTCAGGAATAGAAAATTCAATTTTCAGATAAGAGTTATCAACAATCGTGGACACCTTAGTACTCGGTTGCAAGTAACTTCCCTCACTCACGAAACGGAATCCCATTCGACCGTCAAAGGGAGCCCGGATTTCAGTTCGAGCAATTTTAACCTTTAATAATTCAATATCAGCCAGATTCATATTGTACTCGGTCTCCAACTGTTGAAATTCTTCCACGCTGATGGATTCCCGTTTTAATAGTATCCGCTGTCTTTCCAATTTGGCAGCCAATAATTCTTTTTGGAATTCGGCACGAGCGAGTTGAGCCTGCAAATCCGAATCATCCACTTTCACCAACAAGGTTCCTTTCTTCACCAACGTCCCTTCTTCAAAAGCGATCTTCACAACTTTACCGGCTGTTTCCGAAACCAGTTCGACTTCTTCATTTGCAACCAATAATCCCGTTACGGGAATTCCATTACCGGAAGTTGACATAGATGCCACGATACCCGATACCGGTAAAGCTCCCCGGTTAGCCGCCTTGGGAGCTGTTGTCGGGGTTGACGCCTCTTTATCCGAAGAAAAATCCAAACGAGGGATCACGATCGCACCCACGATCACGACCGGAATTCCAATTTGTAAAACTCTCTTTAAACCTTTGTTCATATTTTTAATCATTACATACCAAAAATGCCTGTTTCAGCCGAGCCTAGACAAGTATTCACAACACTGTTGTTATGACATCAAATATCCCCAAAAGTTTATCAACAAACCGTTAATAGTTTGTTAAAATAACGAGATGTTTTAGATATTTTATTTAAAACCAATGGCGCCATTTAAACACGATGAAACCGAAGACGGAAAAGAGTATCGAGATAACAATCACGATTAAAAATCCGTATGGATTTTCCTCCAAAGAGTTCGGGACATTCATCCCGTACAAACTGGCAATCAAGGTCGGTAACATTAATATAATCGAGATGGACGTCATCCGTTTCATCACGATATTCAAGTTATTGGAAATTACCGAAGCATAGGCATCCATTGTACCGCTTAAAATATCGCTATAAATACGGGCCGAATCCTGAGCCTGCCGCAATTCGATCTCCACGTCCTCCACCAAATCCTCGTCGAAAAATTGCCGCTGCACTTTCAAGGTCTTCATTTTGATCAACAAATTATCATTCCCACGCAAAGAAGTGATAAAAAATACCAACGATTTCTCGATTTTTAGCAACCGTTGTAATTCTTCATTCCGGATGGAACGTTCCAATTCGACCTCTGCCATGTGCATCTGGGCATTGATTTGTTTCAAGTATTTCAAATACCACACGGAGGCAGAAAGAAACAAACGGAAGACAAGATCCCAGTTATTGGCAATCTCCAAGTTTTTACGAATCACGTAATTGATGAAATCGGGAATCATTTCTGTCTCGTAATAACACACGGTTACGAACATATCCTCCTTCACGATAATCCCCAAAGGCACCGTGATGAAAGGAATACTTGTATCTACCGACTTAAAAGGAATACGCAGGATCATCAGCGTCCATCCATCCTCTACTTCCAAACGGGAACGCTCGTCCACGTCTTCAACGTCATCAATAAAAGCCTCCGGAATTCCCATTTCGTCGATCAGGTAGCGAAGATCGTCCTGAGTGGGTGAAACAACATTAATCCAGCAATTGGGTTCCCATACTTTCTTTTCCACGAACCCTACTTTACCCATTAGGAAAGTTCTCATAATAATCCTCCTTCAATTTATGAATAGAGGCATTTATCGAGAACCCCTATTCAGATTAATACTGTTGATGATAGTCGTCCATATCTTGTTCTATGAATTTTGCCACAAAAGTAATCTTTTATTTTAAAAAACAGCAATTATTTCTTTAAATCGATGAAGACCGGAAGATGATCGCTGTATCCTCCAATGTAGTGAGGCCCCCGATAGGTCGGTTTCGGACGAACACCGAAAGTCCCTCGCTCTTCTTCAAGTAGAAAATCCGCATCATAGATACCCATTCTTCGGGATACCTGCAAATCAGCTTTCCCGTTCAACAGGTTCCCGGAAACGATGATGTGATCCAGCGTCTGCCACTCTCCCTGGTAACGATAACTACCATAGTTTTTCCCCAGCAAGTAATACCCGGTGTTGTAAAAGTTTTCAGATTCAATTGTCCCGGATTCCGGATCTTGAGTTTTCAACGCCTTTTGCGCGGGTGTATTCGCCCGCCCGTTCAAATCTCCCAAAATCAAAATCATGGCCCGGGGATGAAGATCCTGTATAGAATCCACCTTCTGCCTCACGACAGACGCCGCTTTTACCCGTTTCCATTCACTTTTCGCCTCCCCACCCCGCATGGAAGGGAAATGACAAACAAAAACATGAAGAGTATCGTTTGGGGCCGATATACCCTCACAATAAAGTATATCCCGGGTAGTCTCCCCGCTTTTCAAACGGACTGGAAAGAAAGCGTTATGCAATAACCGGAATGAATTTTTCCGGTAGAGTAAGGCAACATCAATTCCCCTTGCATCCGGGGAGTCAGCATGTACAATACCATAATTACCATCCGCCAACACCGTTTTGTTTACCAAGTCGGAAACAACATCCCGATTCTCCACCTCGCTCAAGCCGATGAGTAGCGGAAACTTTCCCGCCCCGAGACTGTTTAACACTTTCGAGATATTGAGTAACTTTCGGGTGTAACGTTCCCGATTCCAATGCTGTTTTCCCCGGGGAGTAAAATCGTCATCTGCCGTCAGCGTGTCGTTTCGGGTATCAAATAGATTTTCCGTATTATAGAACACGACTCGTTCCCGCACCCCCGTCTGGGCGTATGAAACACAGGAGACACACAATAAAAATACCTCGATGCAGGCCTTTAGAAACATCACTAGAGTAAAATAAGATGTTTCTCCAACAAAGCGATAATTTTACTCCTTAATAAATTTGCATTAATCGGTTTTGCCGTGTAGCCGTCAAACCCGCTGGCCATGATTTTCTCTTCATCAGAGGCATAAGCATAGGCTGTAACCGCAATCACGGGAACCGTCCCGGAAATCTTGCGGATTTCCTGCACGGCTTGAAAACCATTCAACTCCGGCATATTTATATCCATTAAAACCAAATGTGGATCGTGTTCTTTAAACAATTCAACGGCCTCCCGGCCATTCCACGCGTGTATCAATTGATAATCCTTTTTCAATATGGATTCAAAAAGCATGTAATTACTCGGATTATCTTCAGCAACCAGTATCTTAAGTTTATTTTTCTCGACTACTTGCTGAACGATTTTCTCTTCCTTTATTTCTTGACAATGCAATTTTACAGCTACATAAGGAATCGTAAACCAAAAAGTTGTTCCTTGTCCTACTTCCGATTCCACCCCGATCTTACCGCCCATCCGTTCCACGATAGTCTTACAGATAGACAAGCCAAGCCCTGTTCCCTGTGCAAAATTGTTCAACTTCACGAATCGTTCAAACACGGCATCTTTTTTATCCGCGTCAATACCGCATCCCGTATCGGACACATAAAAATAAAGAGAGTCTTTCTCCAAAAGATGATAACCGAAACGAATCGTTCCTTCTTTCGTGAATTTTATCGCGTTATTGATCAGATTGGAAATCACTTGTGTTAATCGATTTTTCTCTGAACGAATGCAACAATCCGGAAGATATTCATCAAATTTAATTTCCACCGCGGCAGAAGCCAGTCGTAAACAAGAGGTTTGTTCCAATCCTCGCATCAGGGCATTCAAGTCAAATTCCGAATAGGCAAACTCCATCGAACCGGACTCAATCTTGGAAAGATCAAGAATATCACTAATTAATTGCAAAAGTAACGTGTTATTGTTCTCGATAATATTAATATACTCTCGTTTCTCCTCCTCCGCTTCCGCCGATGCCAAGATATTGGAGAATCCGACGATAGCATTCAATGGCGTACGAATTTCATGGCTCATATTGGCAAGAAAGGCCGATTTCAACCGGTTAGATTCTTCTGCATGCTCTTTCGCCTCACGCAAAGCCAGTTCCATCTGTTTTCGAGTGGTAATCACAACCGAAGATCCCACCAAAGATAAAGGTTTCCCATTTTTATCCCACTGATCCACGGTAGCCTGAGCCTCTACCCATTCGTAAGAATAATGATGTTCTCTTTTATCCAATACCCGGTATTCCTCCCTGATCTTGGCTACTTTCCCGGCAATTAAAGCCGAATAAGCCGCTTTTACACGTTCCCGATCGTCTTTGTGTATCTTTGAAAAATATTGTTCTTCAGGAACCGCTAAAGAATCCTCATTATCAGTACAATGTTTTAGTTCAATTGGACGATTCACATCACACAAGACGGTATGTCTTTCCAAATCCCAACGCCAAGGAGTTATATTCGCCACGTCAAGAGCCATTGACAATTTATAGTTCACAGATTCCAATATGGATCTTGTTTTCCGCAAATCAGTAACGTCCACGCAAAAAATATCGACCATTCCTTGTTCCGTGGATGCGATATTTATTATTTCATAGTATTTCTGTGTTGCACTGTAATAATATTCAAAGGTAAATGACTTTTTCTCGATAAACATTTTTTTGTACAACACGACGAACTCGTTATATCGACTTCCCCGTAATTCACTACCTTTTTTACCTACCACCTTCTCCGCTTTGGCAAAACATTCTTCAAACATCGGGTTTACTTCTTCCACTTGATAATCCACGACATCCCCTTTGGCATTATAAATCAACCGATGTTTCATGTAAGCCAACGGCATATTCGTGAAAAGCGCTTTATATTTTTCCAAAAGAACCAACTCCCGATCGTGTAACACTCTCTCTTTTTTCAACAACCGTAACCGTATCCATAACAGATACGTGATAAATAGTAATACGATAATGGCTAGTAACATATAACGAGCCTGCTCCCAAAATCCTTCCGGAGCAAATAAATAAACCGCATTATCCGGATACAAAGAAGTCGGGATTCCGGCCTTCTGAAGAATCGGATAAGAGAGATAATAATTCGGTTTTCCCGCCACTTGCAAAGGAATATCTTTTGCCTCCTTTCCATCCAAGACCTCCCTTAACGTCCGCATGACCGTATGTGCAAAATCTTTGCCCAAGTAGAAATATCCTCCAGCCATATCCCCGTCATAGATTCCATTATCTTCCAACGTGAAGACCGGGTGATTATCGAAATAACTGATAGCTTTATGGTTGTTCGTGGACAAATATTTATTTCCGGCAATTTCCTTACGTTGGACCCATGAAAAATAAAGTAACCCGACCTCATTCACGTCATATGAATAAATGGAATCCAGCATTTGATCCATATTTATCTGCCCTTCAATAAAATAAGACACATCCAAATCCGGAAAATATGTCTCGCACACGTGTCTCATTTTCTCCCGTATCTGCGCACTCACGTAGTGTCTATCCGATATCAAGACAATCTTCTTCATGTTCGGGAGCAATCGTTTCATTTCGTCAATCGTTTCACGGATATAAACGGGACACTCGATAAGAGTAACATTCAATCCGTTCAATTTATCCTGTAAAGGGATAATATCCTTCGGGTTGATCTCTTCTCTTTTCAACATGACATCCAACGGACTGACATAATCTTCCCGCACACAAAGAATAACAGGAATATCTTTCCAGATTCCTTTAAAAACATCCTCGAACACGCACCAGATACTATTTCCCAACATGACAATACACCTGGGAGCAGTATCATATTTTGCCAAAATATAATCCTTCCTTTTCTGCAATCCCGCCATACTATCCACCAAAAGCATGTCCAAGGATTCAACCCAAATATCTTCTTTTATCGAATGATCTTTCCGTATACTGTCGATAGCGTGGTTTGCCCACACGTCAGATTCTGCATAAGAATTCAGAATTAATATATACCCTCGATCATGGATATTCGCTTTTGTCAAAAAAACATGACAACAACAAATAAACAATAAGCTTATCCGCAAAACATTTTTCGTCGACATGACAATTCCCTTTATACAAATATTGTACAAAGGTATAAAATCTATTTATGAACCCATCCTATTTTGCTCGAATTCGGCAATATATTAATTAGTCATTCCCTGCAACTCTTCCCAATATTCCAAAGCCCGTCGAGTATGAGGGATCACGATGGTTCCTCCCACCAGATTGGCAACAGAGAATATTTCGAACAACTCTTCCGTGGTTACCCCATACTGATGACATTTTTCCAAATGATATTTGATACAATCATCACAACGCAACACCATTGACGTCGCTAATCCCAGCATTTCTTTTACTTTTGAGGATAAAGCACCGTCCATATATGTATTGGTGTCCAGATTATAGATCCGTTTGATCACTTTATTATCGGCAGCCAGTATTTTCTCGTTCATTTTAGCCCGGTATGCCCGGAATTGCTCAACCATTTCACTCATAATTGTACATTTTACAGCTAAACAAATAATTTCAATATATCGTTGATGTTCGCAAACAACAGCAGAAACAACAGGAAAAACATTCCCACGATCTGGGCGTTCTCCATAAATTTCTCATTCGGCTTACGACGTGTTATCACCTCGTAGAGCAGGAACATCACGTGACCTCCATCCAATGCCGGAATAGGCAAGAGATTCATTACGCCCAGAATAATAGACAACATGGCCGTTAATTCCCAGAAAGCCCGCCAATCCCACACGCTGGGGAATATGTTCCCGATAGAAATAAATCCTCCCACGGACCTGAAAGCTTCCGGGTTTTTAAATAATTTGAATTGTTTCAGATAGGATTTGATCCAGTCAAACCCCATATTAATTCCCGCAGGAATAGCACCAAAGAAGGAATATTCTTTCACGGCGTACTCGAAATCGTTTATCACTTTCGGATACACCCCGATCACTTTACCACTTCCGAGAGCAATAGGGATAGAAAGGGTATCACTTCCACGTAAGACTTTTACATTCAATATACTGTCCCGGTGTGAACGAATCAAATCAATATACTCGTCATAGAAAGTAAACGAATGCCCGTCTAATTCCAACACCCGGTCTTCTTCCAGCATTCCGGCATTCCGGGCAGGCGATTCATCGGCAAACCCTTGTATCGAACCGTCATATTTATAACGAGGTGTCAGTAAAGCTATCCGCTTAAACCCTTTCGAGGAATAGGCCAGCATCTCCCCGATTAGCGTAGAAGGAAGATTTATATTCATCACTTGACCATCCCGCATAACCTGTATAGTCTTCGGGTTCTCCATTAAAATATATCCCGGAATTTCAAAGAAATTCTCTACTTTTTTATTGTCCAAGGATAATATCATATCTCCATTTCGCAACCCGGCATTAAGCAACAAAGAGTCGCATACAACTCCATATTTCGCATTCTCGGTAGGCAAGTACTGCTCTCCCCATGCGTAAAGAATCATGATGTAAATGAAAAACGCCAGGATAAAATTAACAAGTACCCCACCGATCATGATGATCAATCTTTGCCAAGCCGGTTTGGAACGAAACTCGTAAGGTTTTGCCGGTTCTTTCATTTGCTCCAGATCCATGGACTCGTCAATCATTCCTGCAATCTTCACGTATCCGCCAAGAGGCAACCATCCCATCCCGTATTCAGTTTCTCCCCTTTTAAAACGAAACAGGGAAAACCACGGGTTGAAGAAAATAAAAAACTTCTCCACTCGTACTTTAAATATTTTTGCCGCCACGAAATGCCCCAACTCATGCAACATAACCAGAATCGAAAGGCTCAACAAAAACTGCAATATCTTTACTAATACATCCATATACCTATTTTAGATTTTAAATTTGAGATTTTAGATTGAGAAACTCTTCTTTTGCTATTCGTCGACCCTCTTGGTCAGAAGCGATATAATCTTCCAAAGTAGGTTGGACAATATAACTCACTTTTTCCATCGTTCGTTCAATCACATCCGACATGGCCGTGAAAGAAATTTCATCTTTCAAAAAGGCTGCCACCATAATTTCATTGGCCGCATTCAACACACAGGGGGCATTCCCTCCTCGATTCATGGCCTCATAAGCCAATCCCAGATTCCGGAAAGTCGTTACATCCGGTTTTTCAAACGTGAGATCAGGATAAATACCAAAATCCAAGCGCGGTATCTCCGAATGTACCCGTTCCGGGTAAGTCAGTGCATACTGGATCGGTAAACGCATATCCGGAACCCCCAACTGTGCTTTTATATTTCCATCCTGAAACTGAACCATCGAGTGGACAACGGATTGCGGGTGTACTAATACCTCTATTTGTGAAGGTTTTACCCCAAACAACCACTTTGCCTCGATCGCCTCGAAACCTTTGTTCATCATGGATGCGGAGTCAATAGTAACCTTTGCCCCCATGCTCCAATTCGGATGTTTTAATGCCTGTGCTGCCGTTACGGACTTCAAATATTCATAATCCCGTCCTCGGAAAGGTCCCCCGGACGCCGTTAATAATATCTTCTCCACCGGATTGTTATGTTCGCCCACTAAACACTGGAATATAGCCGAGTGTTCGGAATCCACGGGTAATATCGCTACCTTGTATTCCTCAACCAACCGGTTAATTAAATCTCCGGCAACAACTAAGGTTTCCTTATTAGCCAGAGCAATCGTCTTACCCGCCTTAATCGCATTAATCGTGGGTAACAACCCGCTATACCCAACCATGGCTGTAACAACCACATCAATCGTGGATGTTTGCACGACTTGAGCAATGGCTTCACTCCCGGCATATACCTTTATATCCTCGTCCTTCAACAACTCAGTTAACTCGGAATATTTTGCTTCATTTCCGATCACAACCATGTTAGGCTTAAACTTTCTGGCTTGTTGTGCCAGTAATTCCACCTGATTATTTGCCGTGAGAACTTCTACATTAAACCGCTCCGGATTAGCGTCAATCACCTGCAATGTCTGCGTTCCGATTGACCCGGTAGATCCCAATATTGCTATATTTTTCATTTCAAAACAATCTCCAAAAACACTATTTGCGAATCATTTAAACTTAATGAATGTTTCCGGATTCAATGCTTTTCCCGCTTGCCACAACTCAAAATGCAAATGCGGTCCGGTTGTCTCTTCGCCCGTGTTCCCTACCACTGCAATCGCCTCTCCCGCACGGACAAAATCTCCCTGCTTTTTCAACAATACCGAATTATGCTTATATACTGAAACCAGATTCCCATTATGCTGTACTTGAATCACGTAACCCGTCTTAATTGTCCAATCCGTGAAAATGACCACGCCATCCAGCACGGACAAAACATTTGAATTTTGCTTGGCCACCAAATCCACCCCGTAATGACGAGTCGTTTCATCAAAATGATTGGTTACCACCCCATCCAATGGTGAGAAGAAATGATAAAAATCATCATCGGAAGAACTGACATGCCCAAGGGTTAAATTGTATTTTTCTTCTTTTTCCACGATTTCCCGAAAACCGGCCTCTTCTTCCGACATACCTAACATTGAAGTATCATAGGTTACCTTCACATTCTGTTGCATCGACACGAAACTCGTCGTGTCCAAGTTTTCGTCTCTCAAAATAGTTTGTATGGAATGAAGAAAACGATCCTTCTTCTGCACTTCATTCAATAGAGAATCAACCCGTAAAGCGTTTTGTGTAATCTGACGTCTCAACTGTTGACTCGGGTAACCCGGGATGAACTCCCGCAAATTCGTGAAAGCAATCAGCATAATCGTCAATATAATCAAGACGACGGCTAATGTACTTAATGCCGTGAGAACGTGTAACGGAGAGAGCCGAAGGTGCATTACCTCCTCGTAAGTAGACTCGTTAAATATCGTCAACTTATAGCGATTCCTCAGCTTATTCCAATATTTTCGTTTTTTACTGCTCATCCAATTATTTTTAGCCTTCAAAAATAGTATAAAAATCCAACTTTCCCAGCCAGAGGATTCATAAACTTTATCGTGGCAATTGAAAAATGAGTCAGCTCTTGAATCAATTCGTGGTTTTGATAATCTCCGGGTATTGATAGATTCGCAAATTAAAATAAGGAATCACGGCTAACAGGTGATCGAATATGTCGGCCTGCACTTTTTCATACGCCACCCACTCTTGTTTTCGGGAGAAACAATACACCTCTAAGGGAATGCCTGTTGCTGTCGGTTGTAATTGCCTGACCATGTATGTCATACCCATATTTAGATCCGGGTTTGCCTCCAGCTTACGTACCGCATATTGCCGGAATATGCCTAAATTAGTCAACCTTCTCTCGTCCAACACGTCAGATTTTCCTTTATTCTGCTCGTTTAACTTCGGCAACATATCTTCAATATACCCTTTCAAGACATTTGATTTCCGTAAAGTATCGATTTCCTCATCCGAAAGGAAATGAACAGAGAGCATATCTATATTAATATAACGCATGATCCGACGACCGGCAGCCTCCTCCATTCCCCGCCAGTTCGTGAAAGAAGCGGACACTAACTGATAGGTGGGAATCGTCGTGATCGTCATATCCCAGTTTTGTACTTTCACTGTATACAAGTTGATCTCCAACACAGTCCCGTTGGCATTATTGCTCGGCATCACGATCCAGTCCCCGATACGCACCATCTGATTGGCCAGTAATTGAACTCCGGCCACAAAACCTAATATCGCATCTTTGAATATCAACATTAAAACTGCAGCAAACGCTCCCAACCCGACCAATAGATTACGGGGGGATTCCCCGATAAACTCGCTGACGATTGTTATAATAATAGCTGAAATCACGAAAATTTTAATCACCTGCACGAAAACTTTTATCGGACGATCTTTCGCTATCGGGTACGAATCGTAAATTCGGTTTATCGCATCCAGCACGGCAACAATCACGAAACCGGCAACCACGAGTATCCAAGCCACGATAAACCGATGAAAAAGTTCTATATGTTGCCACTTCCCGTACACGATTTTAAAAGCAAAATCTATAAATATAGGCGGTATCAGATTAAATATTTTCTGAAAAACACGCTCCTCGAAAAAAATATCATCCCATTTGGTTTTCGTACGACGCACCATTCCCCCAATCACCCGGGTTATCCCTTTGCGCAGAAAAAATGTAAATAAAAAAGCAATCAGACAAATGACCGCGATCTGCAAGAGGACCTCTACCGCCGAGGCCGTGGAAGGGTCTTTAATACCCAAATTCAACCAAGAAAACCATTTGTTTATATCTATTTTCAACAGCATCATATCTTTCCCAAAGTTTTACAGGCGTATACGATAAACCACCGGATAAGTTAAACCCCATTAACAACGAATCGTTCTAAATAATCTAAAAACCCCTCTATTTTTCCCTATTTTCACACTTAACCCCTAAATTAACGTTAAAGAATTAACGTATCAGAACAAAATTACTTACACTTTGCTATATTTGCAGACACAAACATTAAAACATTAAAATAATTCGTATGGCAAAAAAATTATTAATCGTGTGTGCTTTATTGGCATTGATCAGCACTAGCCTGTTCGCCCAATATGACATGAAGGCACCACTTCCCATGGATCCGAACGTTCGCATCGGGAAACTAGCTAATGGATTGACTTATTACATCCGCCATAACGCGGAACCCAAAGAACGAGCAAGTTTTTACATCATCCAAAACGTGGGAGCTATCCTGGAAAATGATGATCAAGACGGTTTAGCTCACTTTTTGGAACACATGGCATTCAACGGGACCAAGCATTTCCCGGGAAGAAAAGGTATTACCAACATGTTGGAAAAACACGGTGTTGAATTCGGAAGAAACGTGAATGCTTACACGGCACAAGACGAGACAGTTTACAATATCAGCGAGGTTCCTACAACCAATCCTGATTTATTAGATACTTGTCTACTCGTACTTCACGACTGGTCACATTATCTTTTATTAGTCGATGACGAAATCGATGGCGAAAGAGGAGTTATCTCTGAAGAATGGAGAACCAGAAGAACCCCGAGTTTCCGTATCCGTGCCCAAATCATGCCGGTATTACTGAAAGACTCTAAATACGCGAAAAGAGATGTTATCGGTAACTTGGACATTATCAAAAATTTCAAATACCAGACCCTTCGTGATTATTATCACAAATGGTATCGTCCGGACCTGCAAGCTATCGCTGTTGTCGGTGATTTCGACGTAGACCAGATGGAGAAAAAAGTAAAAGAATTATTCTCCAAAATCCCAACTCCGGTGAATCCGGCCGTGAGAGAAAAGTTCACGGTTAACCCTCACGACGATATTTACTTCGTATGCGCAACGGACAAAGAAGTAACTCAATCGTCTGTCAGCGTGTATATCAAATACCCCTCTACCCCGAAAGAAGAAAAGAATCATGAATACCTGAAAAATAGTATTCTTCAATCTTTCTACAATACCATGTTGGGACAACGTGTTTCTGAATTACTTCAAAAAGGCAATCCTCCTTTCATTAACGCACAAGCCGGATTCGGTGGCGGCATTGTAAGAGGATGGAGTACCTATATTATCTCTACCACGGCAAAACCGAATGAAGAAGCAGCAGCACTGGAAGCTATCTATCGTGAAAACGAAAGAGTAAAGAAATTCGGTTTCACGGAAGGCGAGCTTGAAAGAGCAAAAACCAACATGCTAGTAGGCTTGGAATCTGCTTACAAACAAAAAGACAAAACTACCTCCGAAGATTATATCGGTGAAATGCAATCTAATTTCCTTGATGGAGAACCTATCGTAGATTTCGATTACTATTACAATTTTGCTAAAGCTATTATCCCGACCATCACCGTGGATGAAGTTTCAGCTTTAGCTAAAAAACACCTTAACCGGAAAAACATGGTGATCGTGGCACAAGGCCCGTCTGAAGGAGTTAAACACATCACGAAAGAAGAAGCCATCGCCGTGTTGGACAAAGTTGAGAGTTCTAATTTAGAGCCTTATAAAGACCAAGTAACAGAGGCATCTTTAATCAACGAGGACTTGAAAGGTTCCAAGATTATCGCTACCAAAAAATTACCGCAATTCGATGCTGAAGAGTGGACCTTGGAAAACGGGGCAAAAGTGGTATTCCGCAAAGCTGACTACGAAAAAGACCAAGTACAAGTAAGTTCTTACAGTAAGGGTGGTACTTCATTATATGGTATTGATAAATTAGCATCTGCCCAAGTTACGGATCAATTCATCGGGGCTTACGGATTAGGAGACTATGACGCAATAACCTTGAGAAAATTATTAACCGGGAAACAAGTCCAAGCCGGAGTAAGCATTGGCGGTCTTTCAGAATCAGTCGGTGGTGCATCTACTCCGAATGATTTCGAAACCTTGATGCAGCTGATCTATTTGCGTTTCGAGAAACCTCGTTTCGACAAAGAAGTACACAATACCATGATGCAACGTAACTACGCTGCCATCGAGAACTCAGCCAACAATCCTCAAAAGATTATGCAAGACTCCGTTAGCATGATCATGAGCAATTATAGCCCGAGAACATTGTTGTTCGGTAAAGAATTTTTGGATAAAGTCAGTATTGAACAAATCGAGGAGATCTACCGCGACCGTATCAAAGACATCAGCGACTTTACATTCTTCATCGTGGGTAACATCGATGCAGAAACCGTAAAACCATTGGTTGAAAAATACTTGGGATCTGTAAAATCTTACAACCGGAAAGAAAATTGGGTAGATAACAAAGTGAGAGGACCGAAAGGAAGAACTGAAAAAGTTATTGAACTGGATCTGACCACTCCGAAAGCAACTGTAATCACCAGTTTCTCTAAAGAGATGAAAACAAGCATTCACGACAATCTTTGTTTGAATATCTTGAAAGGCGTACTGGATCAAAGATACATGACCAATATCCGTGAAAAAGAAGGTGGAACCTATGGTGTAGGTGTTCAATCGGGATCTTCTAAAGAACCGTACGAAAGCTACAGCATGAGCATGAGCTTTGATTGCGATCCGGATAAAGCAGAACATTTGAAATCATTAATCTATGCTGAAATCGACAAATTAATGAAGGAAGGTCCGACACAGGAAGAGATCGACAAGGTAACTACTATCCTGAAGAAAAATAATGAACAAAGTAAACCTCACAATGCATATTGGATGAGTGCAATTCAAACTTATTATCTTCGTGGAATTGATGTAACTGACCCGAAAAACTTCGATGATATTATTGACAAGATCACAACAAAAGACGTGAAGAAATTCACCCAGAAATTATTCAAGGGAGCCGATGTTGTTGATATGATCTTCCGACCGAAATCAAAATAAAATTAGGTTGCAATTTATATAAAAGGAAACGTCCGGGAGTAATTCCCGGACGTTTCTTCATTCATACTGAATTTCATCAAGTGATGAGTTCGAATTACTCCTCTCCTACTCCATCTGCCTTAAACTTAAATTGTTTCGCCACTCTAAAAATAACTTTTTTATTTTCGGGGTACAAAACAACTTTTTGGGTTGAAAGAACATATCGATGACGAACAGCACATTTTTTCACATTGAAAGATCCAAAGCCCAATACCCCCACATGCCCCTCTTCTTTTAACCCTTCTAACATCGTACTGAAAATTTCATCAAATACCATCGTCACATCCTTTTGTGACATGCCATTTTTTTTGGCCACAATCTTAACTATTTTTCTCTTGTCCATATCTAATTGTAAAATGATTTTTCCTCACACGACAAATACTGACTCATGTCTGTTCAACATTTATTCCTAACAAAGTTAGAGATTAAAAGATAAAATACAATATTTTCCATCCAAAATACAACAATATAGCAAATATTACTACAAAATATTCCCTCAACAAACCGAGTCAACCGAAACTTCCGTTTTTTTTGAAGATTACCCCAATAATCTATACGGAATAATTTACCAATACTTGTTTAAGGGAAAAAGACTATGTAACTTTGTTTGAAAACAATAAAGGGGCAAAATAGAATAAATCAGCAGAAGATGAAAAAGGAAACAAAAACAATTCGTTTGATCTATCCTCAATGGCAAGGTGCCAATATCGTAAAATTGATTACTGAGGTTGAAAATCCCAATGATGCCTCAAGAGGATATTTCTTGGGAGCACAACTCTTAAATTTTCTGGCCCCGGACAATGGTCAAGAAACACTAACCGTTCCAGTTTCGACTGAAATCACGAACCGAAAGGTGACAGACGGAGTTCTCGACCGGGATATTATAGTCCGTCAAACAAGAGCAGCATTAAACATGCTACAAGTCAGTAATCCCGATAAAATCGTAACACTCGGCGGAGAATGTTCGGTCAGTGTCGCTCCCTTTACCTACTTGGCTCAGAAATACAAGAACGATGTTGCCCTAATTTGGATTGATGCACATCCCGACATCACACTCCCCGGAGACATCTATCCCGGATTTCACGCCATGGCCGTAACTGCCTGCATGGGATATGGAGACACCAAAATTCTAGCGGAATTACCCACCCGATTTACCCCATCAAACATATTACTCGTGGGATTACGTAACTGGGAACGTGAAGAAATCAAAGAACGCCAAAAGCAATACGGAATCAAGCATCTCACGCCCAAAGATGTTGCACAAAACAGTGATGCGATCAAAACTTGGTTGAAATCATGCGGAGCGTCGAAAGTCGTTATCCATTTTGATATGGATGTACTTGATCCTGCCGAAATCATCGCTGCTGTTGGTACAGACCCCGATGGGATGAAAATGGAAGAAATCATTCGGGTAATGAAGGACATTGCTGCAGAAAAAGAATTAGTAGGCCTGACAATTGCGGAACCCATGCCTCGCACGGCAATCAGGATCAAAAATATGTTACATCAATTACCCCTGCTGAAATAAAAAAACAAGCCACCCAATTGTACCAATTCCATACTAATAAACGCAATTGTTAAAGGGTCTGTCATATGGAACTTGTGGCACGGTTGCCACAAGTTAAGCCCTGGCTGTAAGCACTGCTATGTATATAGCGGCGATACCAAGCAGGATGTAGACAGCTCGTTGGTAAAACGAACAAAAAATTTTGACCAGCCTACACGTCGGAAAAGTAATGGAAAGTACAAAATTGTTTCCAGAACTATGGTCTGCACTTGTTTTACATCCAATTTATTTGTTGAAGATGCAGACTTATGGCAAACTGAAACCTAGGCAATGATGTGCAAACGTGATGATCTCAATTTTTTAATAATTACCAAATGTATCATCTTTCATGCAATGGCTGCCCGCCGCAATTGGAGCGACAGGTACAATAACGTGACGATTTGTTGCACGGTCGAGAATCAAACGTGTGCCAATTACCGCCGACCCATATACAAAACCTCCCCGATTAAACACAAAATTACTATTTGCGAACCGTTATTGGAAAGTATCGATCTCCAGCCTTTTCGATATCGGCTCATGGTAGAACAAGTTGTAGTCGGTGGAGAATCAGGCTATGGAGCGAGGCCTTGCAATTTCGATTGGATTATGAATTTGAGAAGTGTATGCGTAAAAAACAAGGTCACATTTGGGTTCAAACAAACAGGTGCGAAGTTTATCAAAGATGGCAAACTCTATTCTATCAAGCGTCAATACCAGTATTCACAGGCACGAAAAGCCGGAATAAACATATAATAGAGCGCATTCAACAAACAATTCCCTCACGACATCAGCAGCATTAAAGGACATTCAGCAAATTCCCCCAAATAGCTGTAACACTAAAAAGGTTTACAGCTATTTTAGTTTTGACACAAGATTACTAGCTAATCTTTAAAACATTTAATAAAATGTATAAGCAGTGCATATCTTTCACAGAGGAAACACTTATATCTTCTCCTTTCCACGTCATTTTTAGCGACCTTCTCCTTCTTTTTCACATCGACTTTCTCGACCATCTTGACGGCATTCACTGTATGCATCCCCCCAAAAAAATCCAAAAAATCTCATTTTTCTCGATCCTTGCCTTCATCTTGTCGAGTGAATAATATTTTCTCGAGTACCCAAGCAACCTCTGAGCGTGTATCCCTTTCCCTAGAAAGAGCGGAACGAAGTAGCCTTCATTGTAATTCGTCCTGTGTAGCCCTTCCCTTCCGGACGAAAGAGGTGTGAATACAGAATTTAGTGCAGTATTTCCGGTTGGCGTAAATAGTATCAGTGGTCACAGCCTTGACAGGGAACCTAAACAAGCGTTGTGGCAAAGATATGCTGTTTCAAGCGTGCTCCCTCGTCGAAAACTTCAAAGGAGAGGTGTTCGAGGAAGAAAATCCCGTCAACCTACCATATCAAGGGATAAGCGAAAATACAAAAAGCCCACTAACTTACAATAAATCAGCAGGCTTATGTTTTACTATTTTAAAAATATCCCTATACAAACAATATGACAATTTAGTATATTTCCACATGGGGGTCAACCATTGAAATTACTTCGATTAAAATTTCCCCCTAACTCCTTTTATTTGAATAACGAAGTTATAGTTTCAACATTTTTTTCATAGTTTGTGTGCGATTTTCATAGACAACAAATTCAATTGCAAATTTGTTAATTATCTCTCTAAAAGAAGTATCCATCTTACATAGTTTTTCAAAACCAATTCGGAATAGTTTGTTATAAACCAATGAATTTTCCTTACTACTTATTACATCTTTAAGCACACAAGTTATGCTATAAACTTCTAACCCATTAACAAGGCGTTGTTTTATTTCTTCTGGTGTATAAAAAAACAATACTAAATAGGACAACTCGGAATAATCACTAACCATATAAAATGATTTGACAGGTAATTCTCCATCTGTATCCTCAAAAAATAATTCAATCTTTTGATTAGGATATCGATAACACACATCTCCATAATTTGCTTTTATATAGGCCACAGTATCTTTGTTAAATTTTGACAATGGAACAAAAGATTTCTTTAAATCTTGTGCTTCAATCATGCTATATAAAGTAGGAATTAGAAATAAAATAATGAATAACAATTTTTTCATAATAAAATTTTTTACTTGTTTGTGATTTTAATAATCCAGTCTTTCATAAAACTCAAAAATATATCTAAAATATAATCTTTAAATTAATTACTTTTTTTTATTTACATGATGTTTTCTTAATTTCACGTCTAATTAACTTACCGGTGTCATCATAAATACCAGAAACCTTAATATCTTTTTGTCTAAACCCATTAATTTCGTGCCTCAATATTCTAATACCAGAATCCTTTATATTTAATGACAAAATTAATGCATACATATTAAATTCTTTAATTAAATCCTCATCAAATTTTTCGTAATCCTTCATTATCATATTTGAAAAACCTATTATCATATTATTCAATTTTGTTATAGAATCCTGATTTTTATACTTTTCACGAAAATCTATAGCTTTTGTTGCATTTTCGATTTGAATAGCATAAAGTGCTCCTCCACTAGCTTGAACATATGCAGTTTTCAATTTATTTTTTGATTGCCTATTTGTATTTATTAAACTAAAAATATCGATAAACGATGGAATGTTATTTTTGGGATGATTATGGATAGATGCTACTGTATACTGAGTTTCATCATATCGATACGTCATCGTAACATGGTCTGATCCTCCATGGTTAACAGGTTGCATTATATATGATTTTGTAGAAGGGTTATATTGCATGGTTACCCCATGTTCAATAGAATCTTTCATATATTTATCTATAAAATTTTCTTTTAAACCGTTTGAAATAAAAGCAGCCCATAATGACTGAACATGTTCTATATTCTTACTTGCAGTTTCATCACAATCTATCTCTTTAGGACAAACACATGGAACACTACCACATATAGGACAAGCATCTGGGTGATACCCTCCATCAGGATTTGTAGTTCCACCATCAGGGTTTACAGGATCTATTGTAGGAGTACATTCCTCCCAACATACAGTTCTTAAATATTCATATGTACATTTTTTATCGGTAATAACATCACCCCATTCTGTTACAGAATGAAAAGTTGTACATCTTTCCCAGTACTCATCTTGACAATAAGTGATACAATTCACCCCTCTAACTTGTTGAGATGCATTAATTCTATCGGGGGAATGAACAGAGCGAGTAATCATCCCATTGAAATATTTCCATCCATTTGCTAACCTCCCATCAAGTTCATGAAAAATTATATAACCAGAGAAGGCTCTATCTCTATGGAAGTAAGTATTGTTAAATGGGTTAAACTTCGTTTCTAACATATAATCAACAGATGGAATTATGGTCATGAAAAAACCAACTGTATCTCTCTTTTTTTCATCCACTTTTATCACTAGACGAGTGAAACTTTGAATAAATCGGCTATCCTCTGTCTCTTTATACTTTTTAGAAGCTTGACTTGTAGCAATCAATTTTCTCCCTGTTGTTGCGATGGGAGTCTCTATTGTATAGACTTTCCCTCTTAACCCAGTAAACGCTTCTTCCCAAAAAGGGATCATATCTTCAAAAAGAGGATGAGAGTCTGTCGATCGACTTAATATCTTCATGGGATCCCGACTGCGATACCAACTTTGAGCTAAGACTATTTCTTTTTCGTAATTTCCGAGGAAAGTGTTATTTATCATTTCTTTTAATGATATACTTTCACTTTGACAAGCCACAATTATGCTTATGAAAATGCCAATAGATAAAATACTTGAATAAATTTTTCTTTTCATTTGTTCAATATACTACAATTATTTATTATTAAGTATCGTCATCTCCCGTAATATTCTATACAATTCCGGAGTCATAACTTTTATTTTTTTTTCAAGAATAATTTTTGCATAATATTTTGCTTTATCCGTTTCCCCTCTCTCTTCATGCATTTTCGCAAGATAATACAAAGGGACAAACCTTAAAGGAACCATTTTAGAAGCTCTACTCCAGATTACTTCCGCCTCATGATATTTCTTTAAACCTTTGTAACTTTTTCCCAATTCAAGTAAACTGAAATATGAAGGGTAATTCCGATTAATATTTTCCAATAATACACTTGCTCTTGAGTACTCTTGCAGATTATTCAATATTTGCCCTTGGACAACACCTATATCTGAATGATAAATAAATATCGTATTAGGAATAAGTTTTAATGATGAATACATACAATTTGATCGGGCTTTATTCCACTCTTGATATGATCGCATAAATGGGACAATTAAAAATACAAAATATAAGATACCTAGAATACTTATTACGAAAGTACCTCCTAAAAAACATTTATAATTAACTTGAAGAGATTTTGTATTTCGAGATGACAACATTGCCACGAAACATCCAATTAAAGATACAATAGTAAAACTACTAGTCGGATTAGAAAATAAACTAAACACGAGAAATGATATTATGATGCCTTTGATCGTACAAGTAAACACTTCTTTAGATTTCACTTGAAATAATGAATAAATGACTCCTCCTAGCAACATAAGCCCGATAACCCCCTGCTCTACAACAATTTTTAAATATTCGTTAAATGCGAAATAATTATTATCGGCAAGAAATGCATAAATTGAATTTGGGTGTTTAGCAAAATAGTGCTCTTGAAATAACATATATGTTCTCTTAAATCCATCAATTCCTATACCCCCTATAGGATTATTGATAATCATATTAAAAGATACTTTCCAAATGAATAATCGTCCTCTTGTGGAGTCAATTTTATAATAATACAGAAAAGAAAAAAGAAAAAAAAAGAAGATACTTGTACTGATATAAACCAACCATTTTTGGTGATTTGTAAATTTAGGAATTCCATACTCGGAGAACAAAACATAAAGAACACCTATGAAACAAGAAAACCATGCACTTCTAGAATTTGATAAAATTATAAATGGAATAAGTAAACAAATATAAATGTATATAATACATTTCAGCCATGTTGTTTTGAAGCAATTCCTTCCCCCTAAAAGACTAATTAAAGTTACAGACAAGTAGAATCCCCATAAGTTCACATTAAAAAATGTTCCATGAATTTGACTTATTTTTTTACCTGGAATAAAATAATAAAACTGTACATTATAACTATATAAAATCTGTAAGATCACTACAAACAATAATAAAAATAAAATATATTTATGTTTATTTATGTTTATATTCCTAATAAAAACATACAACAACCCCAAAAACACTTGTTGATTGACTACTTCAAAAGAGATTTTTGAATTTGTAAAATATAAAGAAACTAATTGATAAAAGAACCAACAAGCTAGCCAAAAGTCAACTTGGTTTAGTTTAATTCGTTCTCTTTTCAAACTAAAATTTCGAATTAATATTACAATTAACATTACAAGAATAAGGCCCAATGAAATTGATATATGTTCAATTTGATTAGGAATAAACGGGACATAATATAATGTTCCAGGAAAAAACATATATAACAAACAAGGTATATATATAATCCATTCAATAATAAAATATTTATAATATGCATTTGATAATTTTGC